>Ga0116183_1001297_pt1 | contig 28479 bp, 22 predicted proteins | sample AD_UKC078_MetaG_FD_89753 | JGI IMG/M metagenome (GOLD analysis project Ga0116183, IMG submission 89753) | Active sludge microbial communities of municipal wastewater-treating anaerobic digesters from USA - AD_UKC078_MetaG | ecosystem: Engineered > Bioreactor > Anaerobic > Digestate | place: USA...
AAGCCCTCTATAGAGCCCCCTATTCCTAATAACTCCTAAAAGATTTTCTAAACTGTTCAGAGTTCTTTTTCAAATGAAAGCAGTGTTCTTTTTTTTCTTTTTCTTAACTCAAGTTTTTGCTTTAAAAGACTCTCTAATCATAATGGAAAAGGATTTTAATAGTCCCGCAGGCGTATGGTTTTCAACACCCAAAAAACAAAATTCTCCTTCTGTGATTATTTGGTTTCATGGAGGGATGCAAAGCTCTAAATGTCAAAAAGGGCTCGTGGCTGGCCAAGGTTTATTTGAGCTTTTAGAAGATCCAAATGTGATTATAGCTAGCCCATCTGCCTGTTTAGATAAACACTGGCTTTCTCCTACTTTAATCAAGATTACAGATAAATTAATCGACTCATTAGAACATCATTTTAATATTCTCATTAAAGAAGTTAATCTAGTAGGAGTCTCTGACGGGGCCCTTGGAGTCTTCGCTTATTCTATGAACGGGAAACGAGCCATTCTTTCTAGACTGTTAATTAGTTCTAATTTATCTATTGTCGGAGACCCCAAAGTATTTGCTCAAAATACCAGACTTCGCTCAGGGGCATGGTTTTTTATGCAAGGCGGTCAAGATCGACTTTATCCAGCCTCTCATGTCTTACCTTGGCTTAATTCTTTTTGTGAATCCATTGGTTCTTCTTGTAACGTTTTTTTTGACTCCAAAGGAGAACACGACTGGAGTTATTGGACTCAAAAGCACCCGAAACGAATTCAGCAGTTCAAGCACCCTAAATTACCTTGACAAAGCCTTTCTTTTTTTCAAGATTTGAACAAAAATGCGGATGTGGTGGAATTGGTAGACACGCTAGATTCAGATTCTAGTGTTCGCAAGGACATGGAGGTTCAAGTCCTCTCATCCGCACTAAAAAGACTAGCTACACAAGTTAGTCTTTTTTTTACTATCGTTATTATTATGAGAAAAATATTATTCGTTCTTTTTCTTTCTTTTCTTCTGGGCTGCGCTGAAGATGTCTTTCAGGAGTGCCAAAGCATTTCTATTGAGGAAATGCGTAAAATTCCCGCAGAAGGAGCCACAGCGAGATCATGCTATACTCTAACTGGAGATATAACATACCAATACGATCAAAATCTCTGCCAAAGAAAGCCATGCTTCTTTTTATACGAAATAGATTCTAAAGAAAAACGATTAAACACTTTTATTTATTTATCAGATTCCTTAAATTCTGGAATTCTTCCCAATTGGAAAGACACCTCTAATCACGAAATTACGAGAATCACTGGTTACTATTATCCAAACAGAATACCCTCCACGACTCCTTTAACTCCAGATAGTCAAGAAGCTTTTTTTGTAATGGACATCGAATAATGCCCATAATTGAAGGAAATAGAATTGTTCTAGAACCTATTGAAGAAAAGCATGCTGAAATTTTTTTAAGAGAGGTGAATTCTTCTCGTTCTTTTTTAGATGCAAAACTTCCTTGGGTTAGAGCCATGAACACTATTGAAGACGCTCTTCGATTTATTGATTCCTATACATTACAAAGCGAAATGGATAATGGAGGTCTATGGGGACTTTTTGAAAAAGAGAATCGAACCTTTTTAGGCTGTATATGTTTACAATGGATTCAATGGGATAATCTCTCTGCTTCTATAGGTTATTGGCTTTTAAAATCCCATACAGGAAAAGGTTACGCCACTGAAGCGCTAAAAATGATCTGTTCTTATGCTTTTAACTCATTGAAATTAAACAGATTAGAAATAGATATTGCAGCAAACAATCTAAAAAGCATTGCTTTAGTAAAACGAGTTGGTTTTCAAGAAGAAGGCTTTTTCAGAGAATACGCCAATCTCCATGGTATTTTCTTAAATCATCTCCGTTTTTCTCTTCTTTCAACTGATCCGAGCCATTTAAAGCTATAACCACATTTTGCTTCGTTTACTTTCGTAAACGAGTTTCTATGAATTATACTGTCTTTATTTATTTATAACAGCTATCTTATTAATATGATTGAAAGCGCAGACATAAAACCTAAAGAACCCGATATTTTGCAATATACGAATTATCGTGTTTTTTTGCGCGACTACTATGAGTATAAAAAGAAAACTTCATCGGCTTTCAGTCTTCGATTCTTTGCTGAAAAATCAGGGCTTTCAAGTCATGCCCATTTAAAACTAGCAATCGACGGTAAACGTAATATCACCAAAAATACAGTTGTGAAATTAATTTCTGGTTTGAACCTCGACGCTAAAAGAGCCGCTTATTTTGAAAGCCTTGTCTTTTTTAATCAAGCAAAAAATGACAAAGAGAAGCAGATTTATTACGCTCAATTATTAAAAGCAAGCCCTCGTTCTAAACTGCGCTCATTAGAAAAAGCCCAATTCCGAATTTTCCGCGAATGGTATCATTCTGTAATTTTAGAAATGACCTCATTAAAAGGATTTAATGCGGCTCCCGAATGGATCTCAAAGCATGTAATGGGTGGAGTCTCACCCGTTCAGATAGCGGAATCATTAAAAATTTTGCTCGATCTTGGACTTTTAGTCAAAACAGCGAACGGATTTCGTCAAAAAGACCCTCTTTTAACAACTGATGATGAAGTCCAAGATATTTTGGTCAAATTATACCATAATCAAATGTTAAAGCTCGCTTCAACGGCATTATCGGAACTTTCGGGTGACCAAAGGGACTTTTCAGCCGTTACTTTTGCGATTAAGCGTAAAGATTTCCCCTCTTTAAAAAAACATTTGCAACTTATGCGAAAAGAACTATTAGATTTCTCTGCAAGTAACGGAGAAGCTGATGATATTGTTCAAGTCAATATCCAGCTTTTTCCTCTGACCCGAGGAGTGTAATGAGTGTCTATCGCTTTTTCCAATTTTGCTTGATCGGACTAGCAATCTATTTAATAGGTTGTGCAGAAAAAGAACCTTCTGCTGGTATAGAAATTGGCAATCCAAGTATTGCGTTTACTGCTAGTTTCATCATTGACTACGGAACCCAGTCCGACACTCAACAGTCAAATAATACCCTTCTTGCAAAAATGCCAAGCGACAATGAAGCCTTGATCATCGAAGATTTTTGCCTTCACTTAACACATATTCGTTCTTATTCGAGCTACTACGTCTATGTCACCATTGATCCTGCTGAAGGTCTGTTGTTATGGCCATACGAAACCATGCCCGAAGACACGACTCTTGCTGTCAATTTCGGAAATGAAATACATGCTGGAGAGTCCGTCATTGACGAAGCCTTTAGGAAGATAGACCTTCAAGAAGAAGGAATTTTAAAAGAAATTGGTGTTGGCTTCAAACCCAATCAAAATAAGCCCTATTCTATTTCTGGCACCATAAAAATCGGTGAAGAATATATCCCATTTGAATATTCTCTTTCCGCTTTTGAAGCGATTGATTTACGCTATCATTATCAACAAGCAGAGATCTACAAGGACTCTCTCAATTTACCAGTGACCTTCTTTGTCCAACGGTGGATTAACAACATTGATTTTAGTTCCGCTAGAATCACAAACGGAGTTATTCGCTTTAGTGAAACAGAGAATGCCGCTCTCTGGACCACTTTAAACGAACGCTTTTTATCTAGCTTCTCTTGTTTACGCTGGTCATGGACATCAAAAGACGGCGACACTATTTCAGACTATGTTTCTGAAGCATTAGCTCAATTTGATAAGATATCCACAAACTGGGCTGTCAATGGTGACTTTTCTAACGGGTCTACTGGCTGGATATTAATGGAACAATATTCTGGTGTTGCTGATTCCACGATTATTCAAGAATCAAAAAATGAATTCCAGATGAAAGTGAATGTGACGAAAGGAGGCTCTAAGTCTTACAGCGTCCAATTAATTCACGAAGACATTCCTGTTTTACAAAATCGTAAGTACAAACTGATCTTCACCGCTTGGTCAAATATTGAAGGCCCTATTACCGTTCGCCTAGGATCTTACCATACGCCATACACCACCCTTGGATTCCAAGAGAAGCCAATCATTGGTCTGAACGGAAAATCTTATGAAATTGAATATTTAGGCGTAGAAGACAACACCTTTGCCCGCTTAGAATTCAACTTAGGTGGAGCAGAACGAATCTTTTGGTTTAAGAACATTCAACTGATCCGAATTGATTAGTCTGTAAATCAAAGACCTGATCTTTTTTACCCTTTTATAGAGCAGTTCTAGTTATATTTGTAGCATGGCTATAATACCAACAAAAAAAGAAAATTTTGTAATTGAAAATATTCGCCCTTCCATTGAGGGAGGGCGCTTTATGATTAAGCGTGAACCAGGCGATAAGGTGACCATTCAGGCAGATATTTTTAGACATAGTCACGAAAAATACGATGCCGCCATTTTATACAAACATTCCTCACAAAAAAAATGGAAACAAGTACCCATGGAATTTGTTGAGAATGATTTATGGGAAGGAAAATTCATTGTTCAAAATGTCGGGTTTTATGAGTATAAAATAATTGCTTGGACAATTGCTCCTGAAGATATTCCAACAGAAAGTCCTGTAATGAAACTTAGAGTGGATCCTAAATACGCTCGTACAGGCACATGGTATGAAATGTGGCCAAAAAGCCAGGGCAATAATCCAAAAGCGAGTGCCACTTGGAAAGACTGCGAAAACAGGCTTGATTACATTGATCACTTAGGCTTTGATACCATTTATCTAGTCCCGATTCACCCTATTGGCGTGACCAATAGAAAAGGCGCAAACAATGCACTGAAGGCAAAAAAAGGAGAACCTGGTTGTCCTTATGCTGTAGGGAATTCCTTTGGCGGTCATTATGCCGTTGACCCTGAATTAGGGACAATGGAAGATTTTGAACATTTTGTGAAGGAATGCAAAAAGAAGGGTTTTAGACTCGCTTTAGATATTGCCTTAAACTGCAGTCCAGATCATCCTTATGTAAAAGAACATCCAGAATGGTTCTTTCATGAACCCGATGGCTCCATTAAGTTTGCAGAAAACCCACCGAAAAAATACGAAGACATCTACCCCTTTGACTACTATAACGAAAACTTCCAAGCGCTTTGGGAAGAGATTCGAGATATAATTCTTTTTTGGGCTGATAAGGGAATCGATATATTCCGTATAGATAATCCTCACACCAAGCCATTCCCCTTCTGGGAATGGCTCATTTCTGACATTAAAGAAAAACGGCCAGAGATTGTTTTCTTAGCAGAAGCATTTACTCGTCCGAAAATCATGCATCGCTTAGGTAAACTCGGTTTTGACATGAGTTACACCTACTTTACCTGGCGTTCTGAAAAATGGGAATTTGAAGAGTATCTTAAGGAACTAACTCAATCTGACGCAAAAGAATATATGCGTGGTATTTTCTTCCCTACGACTCCAGACATTTTTCCTGCTTACTTAGCTGATCAAGGCCCTAATGCTTTTAAGCAACGCTATTTTTTAGCAGCTACTTTATCCAGTCTAACAGGCATGTACAATGGCTATGAACTTTGTGAAAATATCAAGTCGCCAATTAAAGAAGAGCTGCATGATAGTGAAAAATACCAGTATAAAGTGCATCAATGGCATGAACCAGGCATTAAAGACTTTATTCGTCGAGTCAATTTAGCCCGAGAAGCACATCCAGCGATGCAAGAATACGATAATCTTAGATTTCATTACGCAGAAAATACTAATTTAATGGTATATTCAAAGAAACTTGAAAAAGATGTCATTTTGTGTATCGCCAATATGGATATGCATCATGCTCAGGAAGGGACTATTGCTCTAAATATGCAAGAGCTCGGTTTGTCTGAAGACGCCTTTTTCTTTGTCAAGGATCTTATTACTGACGAATCCTTTGTTTGGCGTGGCTCACAAAACTTTGTTCGTCTGGATCCTAATAAGGCACCTGGGCATCTGTTTGTGGTTAAAGCCATTTAATTTTCTCCTCCCCCCTAAAAAGAAGGATCGCCTTGCGGCGATCCTTCTTCTTTCGATATGGAGAGAATTTTATCGAATAACTATTTTTTGAATTGATTCCGATGCAGGGGTCTTTAACTGCACATAATAAACACCAGCAGTAATAGAAGAACTATTCACAATCATTTGATTCATGCCCGTGGAGGCATTCCATTTTTTCGAAAACACCTCACGACCAGAAAGATCAATAATTGAAAGTGAAACTAAGCCTTGTTTCTTTAAGTTAAAGGTAATACTAGCTTCACTCTGAATAATCTTTGGAGTGATTTGAAAACCTGAACTCTTAAAATAAGAGGATTCAATGGAGGTTGTAGAAGTTACTTTGATGGTCCCTGACTTTACCGCATTAGTAATAGGGTTACCTACTGTAGTCACAGTAAAAGTGTAATCACCAGCAGGAGTACTAGATTCGACGGTTCCTTCAAAATAGACGTTTTTCTTTTCTTCATCTAGAACATAAGAAACACCTGCAGGCAAACCCTCGACTGTTACTCCCGAAGCATTAATCCATGTGTAATAGAAAGAGGCTATAGATTCACCAGCAGCAACTGTTTGATTTGAACTACCTGAACCATGTTTTTCTAAGACCGCAGGGGCACTCACATCCACGGAACTAGAAGAAGCAGGGATAGTGGATGAGCTTGAAGATTCAGGTAGAGATGATGAACTAGAAAATACACTCGAAGAAGAGGGAGGTAATGAACTAGAAGAACTGGGTGTTACACTTGAAGAAGAATAAACGGTTCCTGGAGCAGGTAAAGTAGCACCAGCGAAATTCTTAATAGAATCTCTCAAGGCATAAGCCTTAGCCTTGTTACTAACATCTGTTAAAGGCATGCTATAAGAAGGAGTAAAAGCGGTTTTATTACCCGAAGTGTTCCCTGTAGTTCCTTCAAAATAATTGCCCGATACAGAAACAGCGGTATAATCGCCTTCATATAAATCAATAGGTTTTTTTACTCCAATGAAAACGTTGTTTTCCACTCTTAAATCGGCTTTATAACCAGCTCGCACACAAGAAGAACTCGTTTTAGTTTCAAATAAGTTATTAGCCACATGAACCCTTCCAAAACGGACACGAGGCATGCGCTCTTTCACCCCATCAGCCCACCAATTATGATGAAGTGTGACCCTCAAATGCCCGCTATCTGTTGTTTTACTATCGCTATTTCCAATCAGATTGCTAAACTGGTGATCTGAAGACGCTGAAGTATAACTAAACTTTGTCCATGAAATCGTGACGTAATCAGATGCATTCACAATATCCAAATTTCCATCTTGACCATCATAAACATCCAAATGATCTATCCAAATCTTAGAAGCACCACTGTTTATTTGAACGCAGTCATTAGCATCAATATCTACAGCACCAATCCCTTTTACAATAAAATTTCGAATAATGACATTGCTTACACCAGAAACTTTAATTGCCGACTGACCATGAGGTTGAGTAATAATAGCACCTGGATACCCATATAAAGTGACATTTGAACCCACATCGATTTGACCAGCATAAGTTCCAGGTTTAACATAAATAACCTTATTGCCTGCTTTAGCATAGGATTTCAAATCTGAAGTATTATCTACGGTTACTTCTCCATAACCAGCTCCGCCCGTTGTATTTCCAGAAACAGCCCAGCCTGCGATAGGAAAATCTGGACTTACTGCAGCAAATAATCCATTAAAAGCAATTAGCATGAATAGAATGATTCTAGTACTAAATGTTCTCATTTTATTTATTCCTTTTTTATTATAACACCCACCACAATCCCAGCAGGTAATTAAGTAAAATAAGAAAATAAAGACCAAACGTAAAAGCAGATTCGTAAAAATCGAACAAAAACAATATTAAACATAGTTTTTCATAAAAAAACAAACTATTGTTAAGAATATTTTACATTATTTATTTTATTAACGTTAAAATTGCTGTTCTCAAAAATATTGGCTCTTTTATAATTTATTCTTTATACATTCTTCCATTCGAAGGATTTTCTCTAAATTCTCTTAGATCATCGCTAGCCTGAATTTCAGGAGCGAGCACGATGTGATAATTTCGGGTTTAATATTGCTAGCTATACCTTAACTAGGCTTCAATTCCTTGATAGACCAATTTAATCTCCTGAATGTGATTGAGATCTAAAGCTATCGTGTCTTCGGTATCTTTTAATTGCACCTTTGCTACATAAGGCGTTTTTGAAAAATGCAACGTTTGAGCATAAAAGAATAACTCTTTCATGTCTGCATGTTTTTCTTCTGGATTTTTCACTTGAGCGGCAAGCATTGTATTTGTTGACTTTGCATAGCGCATCACTTTAATTAAATCCATCAAATCTAATTTGCGATAAAGCGTACCATATTTTGTGGCTTCTATAGACGAAATAAAAGATTCTTTGTCTAAGGATTCTTTTAGCTCATAATCTGGCTCAAAATTAGGAGGCCAATGCAAGGCAAATTCTTTTTCCCAAGAAGCATTTTTGAACGGCTCTATTGAGATCACCTTTTCATTGACATTTGGAAGTAAGCCATAATGAGAAAGAAGTTTAAGAGCACCCTCTTCTTTTTTAGGATCTAAAATAAATCCATAGTCTGGAATTGATTCTTTTACTAATTCCATAAAATGAGAAAAGTGCATGAGTTCTTCAAGAATCTTTTTATTTTCGATTTTTAATAAGCGAACTGTAGCAATCTTTGCTCCAAAAAAGCACGAACTCCAATCATGTAATGAATCTAATACATTTTTAGGTGGCTTTATCCAATGAATAAACTCTTCAACATCTTCTTCTGTAAAGCCCGATTTTAAACCATCTAAAAAAGATTCCTTTTCAAATACACATTTTAAATGAGGCTCATCGTTTTGAGATATCGTAAGAGTCGCGATAAAGAAAAGAATTCTCGGTGAATTTTTTGCTCCGATAATTAATTCAAAATTTGGTAAAGAAGACACATCTCCAGAAACAAGTGGCGTAACTTCGTTTCCTAAATAGGCTCGACCAATCTTTGTTAGAGAGACGGCATGAATTTTATCTCTAGCGCACTTAAAATCTATAAAACCTAAGAACCAAAGTTCTCTGAGTGGCTTAGGTAAATAATCCCAAGTTAATGTTTTTGTGCGTTCTAAAATTCGATACGATGGATCGATTACCCAAAATAAATAAGCGGCATCGACAATATTCACAGGATTGATCAAGTATTCAAGCAAGCGCTTAAAATGTTCTTCATTGCCGCGGAAGCGTTGTTGAATCCACCAAGCCACAATATCTTGGCGTAAACGAAATCCATTTTTCTTTAAGAATTGATTTGCTTTTGGAGTCGGTTTTAATTGTCCCTCTTCTCGACCAAGCCATTCATTTTGCGATAAGAAATGAAGGATAAAAAGAATTTCATCATGAGGGGCTTTGCTTGAAAGAGCTTTCGAATAAGTGATTGCTTTTTCACAAAGCGTAAATGACCTGCGATGAAGCCCTTCTGTTAGGTTGACTTTTAATAAACCCTTAGCAGCCATGCCTAAAATTTTACAGATATGCCAATCAAACAAATAATCGTACTCTAAAGAGCCCGTTGTCTCTGTAGGTGCATAGACTTCTATTCCCTTATTTTCAAAGCAGTCTACAAAATCACTAAAGCCTTTATACAAGAGAACATGTGTAGTAGTCTTTCCCTGCCAAATAGCATACTCACGAGAAGCATTTAATAAAAATTGTTTTAATTCCCGAGATTTATTGACTGGAATGGTTAAACGTAATTCATTATAGGTTAAACCACGAGACTCACTGCGATAGATCAAGTATAAGCAATTGAATTGCCATGATTCTAAAAGAGAAAGGCTATGTTCAAAACGTTTTTTATCACTAAAAAATTGGATGGACTCTTTGGCTATTAAAGTATTATTTAAAAGCCCCTTTTTGCCAAAGGCTTTCGCATGGACATCTCTCAACAGAGATTTTGGCATATTATTAAAAAAAGCAGAAATAGAAAACATAAAATTGGCCTTTAATAGGGGGCAAATTTAAAATAAATAAAACGTTTTGGTAAGCCTTGACTTACAAGGCGTTTTTAAATTCTTCAGGATTATGAAGGATTTTGTGTTCATTATTCCAAATACGCAAGAAGGTTTTGCCATAAGGCTCTGAAACAAGGCGATTATCCAACAAAATGATGGAACCACTATCTTCTTCAGAGCGAATTAAGCGACCAATTCCTTGACTTAAATTGATATAGGTTTCTGGAACAAATAAAGTCTTAAATGGATTTCCACCTTTTTCTTTTATTATTTCCGCTTTACCCGAAATCAATGGATCCGAAGGATTAGGGAATGGTAACTTAGGAATAATTAATACTTCGAGAGCTTCTCCAGGGAGATCAACTCCTTCCCACATGGTCTGGCAACCTAAAAGACATGCTTTGCGCTCTTTTCTAAACATATCTACTAAACTATCCATAGTGCCATCTGCATGTTGACACAAAAGCAATTTATTCTTTTGAGCAAATAGAGGGATCAAAACTTTGTGCACATTCAGCATACTTGTGATGCTTGTGAAAAGAACTAACACATTTTTTTCAATCTCAGGTAAAATTTCTGCGAGAAAGCGCTCTAATTCGGCCTGGTATTCTGGAGCATTTGGTTTTGGTAAGAAGTTTGCAATTCCAATTTTTCGCTTTGAATGGAACGCAGAGCCTGCGTCGTAGAGTCTGAAGAAAGGCCTTTTTTTCTGAGGTAAAGAATTTGTCATTCCCATGCGTTCAGCATAGTAATCTAGAGAACCTTGTACAGCTAAAGTGGCAGAAGTAAACGTTGCTGATTTAATCCATTTGTAAAAATGATCTGCCCAGAACACGCCTATATCTAAAGGAACTGCCTTCATCGATAGGGTATGTGGGTTAAATGGTTCTTCTAAATAGAAAACCCAATTGTCTTTATTACCACTAGAAATAAAATCTAAATCATACTGGACTTTTTCAATATCAGAGCCCCAACCTTCTAAATCTCGAACCAAGCCCAGCGCAAATTCTTTTTGGCGAAGTTGTGAAGAAAGCCCTGCAATCGTTTGTTTTACAGCTACTAGAGATTCTAAAACGGCTTTTGGATCGGCATCAAGTTCTGCGAAAAGACTTTGCTTATACTTAAAAGTATTTTCTGATCCTTTTTGTTTGCTCACTTTTTTCCCTATTTTCATAAAGAAGCGATGCAGCAAACGTTCAGACTCCATGATATCTGTACGAAGCTTAGAACAAAGGGCTAAAGCCTCTTCGTTTTGTTCTTTTGATTTTAAGAGACTATTTTCAATATCAGCAATTAAACCTTTATCTTCCGCTTTTAGATGAACTAAAGATTTAAAAATATTTCTCAAATCAAAAAAGCGAACCGAACGCGCAAATGCTTGATGGCTTAAAGAAGGTAAACGATGCGCTTCATCAAAAACAATATGTTCATACGCTGGTAAAATCGCAAAATCAAGTGCTAAGTCAGATAAAAATAGGGCATGATTAACAAACAATAAATTAGAACGCATCGCCTTTCTTTTGGCTTCTAACGCAGGGCAACGATTATAAAATGGACAAGATTCGTTAGCACAAGAACCCGCATCACTTGCTAATTTACTCCAGAGAGAACGATTACGTAAATGATTAAAGCCACTATTCTCATTGATATCGCCCGTTTTAGAACGTTGTATCCATGGGATTAAAGCCATAAAGGAATCTTTTTCTTCTGGAGAGACTAAGGTATCAAAACTTTGCAAGTGGTCTCTAAATTTACGATAGCAGATATAATTTTTGCGCCCTTTTAAAACCATCGCTTTTAATTTGCCTTCAAACAAAGGCTCAATTTTAGGGAGTTCGTGTTGCCATAATTGTTCTTGAAGTGCTCTAGTGGCGGTACTAATCACCACTCGTTCTCCAGAGACTGCTTTTAGAGCAGCAGACAATAAATAGGCAATGGTTTTCCCTGTTCCTGTAGCTGCTTCTAATACGCTCAAGCCCCCTTTAAACATGTTTCTTTCTACGACATTGGCGTAATCAATCTGATTTTCTCTAGAAACAAAATTGGGTAGCGTTTTAGACAAAAATCCATCGGGTTCAAGAAATTCAGCAACACGTGGTTTTCTCTCAGAAGTATTTGTTAAAACAGATTCTTTTTCATCTATTACTAAACCAGGAACAAAATCGAATGTGCCAGAGGCATCTTCATTAAAAATAGCTTCCCAAATGGAACCTTTAGATACATGAAACAGAGCTTTCTTTTCAAATGCTGGAAACGAGTCTATGGTCTCTAATGCCTTGATAAACAAGTTACCACAAGCTTCTGCATCTGGTAGCGCGCGATGTGCTGTAGTGCGCTCTATTTTCAAATGATTCACTAGCGTCTCTAAGCGATGATTGGGCACATCTTGAAATGCGATTCTAGAAATAGTTAAAGAATCATAAACTAATTCGCTCTCAAAATTAATACCGACTTTAGAAAAAGCACTTTTCAAAAACTTATAATCAAACTGAGCATTATGAGCGACAATAGGATAATCCCCAATAAAAGCACGTACTTGGCCAGCGATATCAGCAAAATCAGAAGCAGAAAGCAAATCTTCTTTTGTAATCCCTGTTAACGCTTCAATAAAAGAGCGCAAATCTTGCTTTGGTTTCACAAGAAAATCGCTTGTTTTTACTGGTGTTCCATTTTCAAAAAGAACTAAAGCCACTTCAATAATTTCATCTTTATCAAAATCTAATCCAGTAGTTTCTAAGTCAATGGCTACAAATGAAGGAATTTTTAATGTCATGATCAATCCTGCTTATGGTAATGACGGCAATTTTTGAATTAAAGAATCAAGTTTATTTTTGCCGTTCAAAAGAATTAAAGTATCTGAAGGAGAGCGCCAGCCAGCGCCGAATTTTGCTGGGCTTAGAGAGCCCGCATCTGGGTTCGAAATAGTACTTTCATTATAATAGTAATCTAAAATGTAATTCCCTTCAAGAAGGTTATCTATTGAGAAAACCCCTCGAGGACCTGTTCGAATATTCAACACTTTTCCTGTTTCTAAAGAACGTAAGCGAACTACGGGAAGAGTTCTTTTAGTGCCTGGAATTTTTCCCTCTAAGGAAGCAATTTTTAATTTTGGAACCGTTTCAAATTTTACAACGGTCGTAAATTTAGGAGTAATGACTGTATCTCGATACCCTGTGCTATCCGCAGGCTTCACAACTGTATCTTGGCTGATATTGAGCAACTCCACTTTTCCATCCGTTGGCCAAGGCGATGCAGTACTGATTTCAAAGCGTACTGTATCTTTTCGTTTAAGAACCACATCTCCAGTATCACCGTTGATAACAAGTTTTAAGAAACTCGCTAATGTATCACCAGAAACAGGCTTGTTAAAAGCCACCTCTATTTTTTCATTTGGGAAAACTAGTTTTGATCCAGTTACAGGAACTGTTTCAGCAACGACAGGAGCCAACGTATCCGAAAGCTTTGCGTCCCATTTGAGCTCAAGACTATTTCTTAGCGTATCTAGAGAACGTGCTAAAGAATCTACAGCATAAAGGCACTTAAATTCATAAAGAGAGTCTGGTGATGGAGCTTTTTCAAAATAAAGCTGAACATCGTTTTGCCTGGGGGCTTTAAAAGCACCTTCTGCAAATAAAGTGTCTACCTTATTTTTTGTTAAAAAACAATTATGTTTTTTTTGAAGGAAAGAATCTAAGTGCACAAATCTTGAAAATTTCGCTTGCAACAGATTTTTACCCACTTGAGTAATTTGTTGGAGTTCTAATAAAGAAGTATCTTGATCTGCTAAAGCAATCCAAAGCGAATCCTTAAACGTTTCTGTGAGTTCAATATCTCGTTCATAAACACCAGCCCATTCTACAGAAGGCTCTATGCGACGATTTCCATTCACATCAACAAACGATACCACTCGATAACGACCAGCATGTAAGCCACCAAGAGAAAACCAGCCATTACTATCTGCTTGTGTGATAAACAGCGGGGGTTCTTTAGATAAACGAGGAAGCGAATCTACCCCAGTCAAAGTGGTGTCTTTATACTTTTGAAGATACTTTTTCCCTTCACGTTCTTTTCCAATCAAAAAGAGACCAATACTTGGGTATTGTTTTTTCTTGAGCATCTCTGTAGACACCATGACTCGCCCAGAAACAGACAGAGAATCTATGTAAGAACCTGTAGAAAAGATAAGTTCAAAAGGCTTCGCTACAGAATTTCCACGAAGGTCTTTAATCCCACTGGCCACCGTCAAAGTATATGTGGTATTTGAATCTAGAACAGAACGAGAAGAAATTAAAAGTTCTTCCCCATTCACTTCAAAAATCATTTTCTTTTCAATCGGAGGAGAAATAGTGATGGCACTTTTTGGAATCGTCGCGTTAATCCATTCATCAAAAAGAATTTTCACATTTAATTTGGGTTCTTGATTAATCGAATTTGGAGCAGGGGCAATGGCTGCAATTCTTGGAGGCAATTTATCTTCAGGGCCACCCTCTGGAGGCACTTGTGTAGCACAAGAGAAAAGAGAGACGATACAACCTAAGAAGATGAATTTGCGTACAAGCATCACGAACCAATCATGTGAATAATTCTTCCAAGACGAGTCCAACGAATCTTAAATGGAATCCGCCACCAAGAGAAAGGATTAGAGAATGAGAATTTCTGGTCACTATTTTCAAATGAAAAATAAATCACAAAAGCTTTTGCTTTAATATTTTGCTGACCGACAAACCCCCAATACCTGCTATCTGCAGAATTATCTCGATTATCACCCATCATAAAATAAACTGGTTCTTGAACTACGTATTGTTTGATCACAGAATCATTTTTCGTAATGACTCGACGTAATTCATAATGCTTTTGAACTTGAGGAATAGTGTCTGCAAGTGAATCTAAAGAATCTACAGCAATTGTTTGGTTTAAGAGATCTACGTTATGAGCTAAATCTTTTAATTGATTCCCTTCAAAGTATTCATAATCTACGACACGCTTAAAACCCTTAACAGGAATCGATTCATCGACTCTTGGTAAAAATCCAGTGAGGGCGTATTTTTCAAAGAAAGCAAAAGGCATAGGACCTGTTACTGTATCGCCGTAAGTTATTTGTTGAGACACTACACGGCGGCTTGAAAAGAGCGTATTCAAAAGCAAATTACGATCATTTTCTACAGGTACCTTAAAGTTTTCAAACATATAATTCGATAAAGGTTTTCCATCTTCGAGTAAACTCAAGTGCAATTCAAAATGATCCTGTGGATTTTCTTGAACCATCAAAGAACGAATCCTCCACAATTCTTCAATCGGAAGAGAGTCTAAGAAAATAGTATCTCCTGGACTTGGAATTTTTGTTAAGCTTAATTCATCTCTTGGAGAAAACGAACGATAAGGAGAAGTGTATTTCCCCTTGCCTGGCAGTTTCGTTTGTGGAACTCCATTATAAATCAATTGCCCGCCCTTGACTTCTATAGAATCACCACTCACCGCAATACAGCGTTTAATAAAATCTTTAGGGCCTAAAGGATAATGCACAAGGCTTGGATTTCCAGGAAGCGGTTTATGATCCCAGTAGAAATTTCCAAACATTAAAGCATTCGCTATATGAGAATATCGTTTCCGATCGTAATCAGGATACAATGGTTCTCCTGGGTAGCGGAAAATCACGACATCTCCAGGTTTTGGTTCTGTTAATCCAGGAAATTTCTTTTCTGTAAAAGGTACAGGAGAGCCATAAGTAAATTTTAATCCCAAAAGAAAATCACCAGTTAAAAGAGAATCTTCCATCGAGCCACTAGGGATTTGAAAAGCTTGAATCACATATTGAATAACAATTAAAGCAAGTACTATGGGAATAAGTATTTCACGAGCAAAACCACGAAACAGTTGCTTTGTTTTTTGAAGAACGTTTTTCTTTTGATTATCCATAAATTCCAAATTAGAAAAATTTAAACAGTGAAACTAACACTCACCTCTTAAAACGACATTACGATCAAAAATTAGAATAAAGTCGAGCAGAAGCAGAATTACATATTGAAAAATACTGGCTGTATTCATTAATTTATATAACGAATTGAGGCGATATACTTTTGGGGATTCCATAAAAAACAATAGCTTAAAGATGACGTACACGCTTCACAAAGTTTCGACTCACAGAAATCATGGTCTTCGCTTTATCTTTCAAAATAATACACAGGCGACCCGCTTCCGCTCTATGAATTTCGGCGATATAATCAATCGCCACTAAATGAGCCCTGTGCACGCGCACGAATTGCTGAGGATTCAACTTTGCTTCTAATTCTACAAGAGGGGTATCAATCAAATATTGATTGGTGAGAGTATAAGCCATCGTATATTTTTCTTCACTCTGAAAGCGAATCACTTCATCGACATTTACTAGAATGGTTCTATCTCCAATTCGAACTTGTATACGTGATAGAAAAGGTTGTTCTGCAGCGACGAGTTGTTTAAACTTATCCCAAGAAAAAGAACTCAAAAGATCATTTTCTGTGGAGACTTGAGCCTTTGCCTGCTTACGGAGTTTTTCCATGGTTAAACTCAATCGTTCATCTTCGATCGGTTTTAAAAGATAATCGATCGTATTTTCTTCATAAGCCCTAAGAGCATAATCATCAAAAGCCGTTGTAAAAACAACTAAAGGAATTTCTTCTTCATTTAAAGAGTTCAATACATCAAAAGCGTTGATATCAGGCATTTGAATATCTAAAAAAACTAAGTCGGGAGAAAGCGATCTTATTTTTTGAATGGCCTCTTCTCCTGAACCTGCTTCGCCAATGATTTCAATATCCTGCGGATACTCCAAAAGCAAGTTTCTCATACGCACACGAGCTAAAGGTTCATCATCAACAATTAACGTTTTCCAAATCATTTTTATTCCTACATCACTTTTTGACTGGCTTATTCAAAATCTTAAGCATCTGATATGCAATGCCTGATTCCATATAATATGGTTTTCCTGATAAATCCAAATACACTAAAGATAAAGAGCCCTCTTTTTTGAAGACCCATTTTTTATTCGTTTCCTTAAAAAGCAAAGTCACAGTTTCTGCCGAATCAACATATGTTGCTTTTGATAAAACCTTAGTTATAGAATCCTGAATAAAAAACTCTTCTACTAAAGCTTCCCCTAAAGAATCGAGCTGCACTTTCACTTGTTTTTTCTTACAATCATCACAAGGCAATTCTCCCGCATAAAGACCTGAAATCGTCTTTGGGATTTCTATTGCCTTTAGTGGTGGTAATTTTTGTTCATTCTTTTTTTCTCCGTCGCAAGACGTAAACAAAAGAGCCAAACCCAAGAGAAATAATATTTTTTTCAACATCACAACAAATTAGTAAAAAATAGAGCTAAAAACATCAACTACATAGGTCGCGTGTTCCGTTCCCAAAAACAGCCATCCTTAAAGCCTTGAATTTCAAAAGATTCTTCTGCCATTTGTAATCGTTTTAAGGCTAAAAGGGCATAATACTTTTCTTTTTCTATCCCTGCAAAACGACGAGATAATTTTTTTGCGGTGACCGCTGTCGTACCAGAGCCCAAGAAAGGATCGAAGACGAAGTCGCCTTCCTTCGAACTCGCTAAAATCAGTTTCGCAATAAGCTTCTCTGGCTTTTGCGTCGGGTGTTCCGTATTCTCTGGCATCGACCAAAATGGAACCGAAATATCCGTCCACAAATTAGAGGGAGCTGTCAAACGGAATTTTTCATCACCTTCGTCAGACCAATCTTTAGGATCTCCATTCATATGTCTATAAGGAGCAATCACCTTTCTTTTTAATCGAACAGCATCTGCATTAAAATAATAATCATTAGAGACCGTACAAAACCAAATATCTTCGGCAACATTTTTCCAGTTGCATTTTGCGCCACGACCTTTTTCTCGCTCCCAAGTAATTCGATTTCGCACATAAAAGTACTCTCGAAGCACCTTTTCAACGATGCTCGAACATTGCCATTCGGTGCATACATAAAGTGAAGCATTGGGCTTTAGTAAAGGAATCAAGGGTTCAATCCAAGAGCGAAGCCAAGATTCATATTCGTCCGCATTTGTCTTAGAAAACTTTTCACCCGCATAAATTTTAGTCATGTTGTAGGGAGGATCAGTGACAACAAGATCTATAAACTCTCCTGGTAATTGAGATAAGATGTTAAGGGAATCACCCTGCATCACCTGATTTTCAATATTTTTAACGGTATAAGAAGACCCCTTAAATATCTGTTTTTCAAAAAAAGTTTGTTCTTCTGTACTTAATTGAATTGTCTTATTCCGCGATGACCTAGACTTCACTCCATCACTCCATTCGATAATACCACTCTAAATCCACGAGTGTCTGTAGACTCATCTGGCAATGCACTGCTTTGATAATCAGAAGCCAATTGAGATAAAGGGCTACTCCAAGAGCCCCCTCTATAAATGCGTTTCGAGCCCACGGTTGTACCATAAGGTCCATCCCAATCATAGACCCATTCATGCACATTCCCAGCCATATCATACAAACCATAGGAGTTTACTCTTTTTTGGCCTACTTCAATAGCCCCACCAGTACTTCCATAATGTGCAAATTCAGAGGCATTTCCTGTACCCCAAAAGTATTCCGTGGTTGTAGTTCCGCGTATGGCAGCTTCCCACTCAATGTTCGTAGGTAAGCGCACGCTTTGAATCGAATCCACGAAAGTTAAATTCAGCAACGTATTTTTAGGCCCAATACTCGAATACCGATAAGCCGTATCATAGCCTAAATTTTTTGATAAGGCATTACAAAAAAGAATGGCGTCATACCAAGAAACAGAGGCTACAGGATAATTTTCTTTTAACTCTTTTTGAGGCGGTAAAGTATCTAAAACTTCTGCATACATCAATTGAGTAATTTCTGTTTCTAAAATTTTAAAAGAAGCAATCGGAATCCATTTCGACTCCACAAACATTTCTTGCTCTGGAATCTGAACCCATTTTGATTCCCAGAAAGCGATATCCGTTACACTTTCAGAAGGCAATGTAGTAGAGGAGGAGGATTTTACGCTTGGAGAAGAAATACCTATCACAAATGGTTGAGAATAATGAACCCCTTCTGGGGGGCTTGTCGTATTCGAACAGGCCCATAAAAGAATACACAAAAGTAACCAGAGTGTGTTTTTCATATTCTTTTTTCTAGCGGATTACTCCAACTCGATAATTTTTTTGTTTTTCCTTACCAGAAACAAATTTCACTTTCAATCGCACAGAATAAATATCGGAACCCAAAGTAGATACATCTATATAATCTACTTGATTTTTTCCTTCTTCGGCACTTTCCACTTTCTTCTTATATACACAAAGCCCAGTTATATCGTAAAATTCAAGCCAAACAGAAGAAGCATCCATGCCTAACGTAAATCTCGACTTCGCATGGCCTCCTTTAATAGGGTTAGGATAGATATAAAAATCGCTAATCGTCTCTCTTGGAGCATCCTTCGCTGGAGTCTTTAACAAGCTTGCATCAAACCAATTGATTCGATCATTTCCATGCCCAGGAAGGCTCCAAGCAAGTGCATTTTTTTCGGCCCCTGTAGAAGCGCGGAAAGCTCTAAAGCCAGAAACCGATTCACGATGGAAAGCGTATAGCTCAGGGCCACTTAAAGAATCAATCAGTTCTCCTGCAAAAATAGACATCGGGTATAATGTATCGCCATATTCAAAAGAGCCAGCAGACAAAGGGAATCCACTTGTGATTCGCTTTCCTTGATTATTAAATGCCATCAATAATCCACTAGTCGTTCCAATAAGAATATCTGGAGAAGCGTCGCCTGAAACATCTAAAACGACTGGATCCGAAGAGAATCCATATTCAGGGATTCCATTTGAAACCGTAGCAGGGAACCCATCGAGAGGAACTCCAGAATGGTCTACAGCATATACTTTATTAAAACCAGTGAAAACAACATCTGGATAACCATCATTATTCAGATCGGAAATTGCCGAAGAAGAGCGCTCGTGATAACGAGTTCCACCTTCATCAAAACCTCTTTTATATTGATGAGGTAAGCTAATAGGAGCAAAAGAAGAGTCTGCGGTAACCATTGCTCCATAACCTAAACTTCCTAAAATCCACAAATCTGATTTCCCATCTCGATTAAAGTCGGAGCAAGTCACTCTAAAATACTGATCTTTTGTACTCAAGAACTCATTCGTTTTCTTTTGACTCAGAGAACCCTGCCAAAGCTTTCCTTCTGAGATAGACCAAATGGCTACAGAAGCATCGGCTCCGACCACCACAATCTTATCATTTTCTTCATCACGACAAAGAGCCATATCATGAGTAATAAAATTTTCAGGCAAAGAAACTGAATCCACCCAAGGATAAAATTCTTTTGCATCCGCTTTATAAAGTTTCTGATTGGACGCGGCCCAAATAGCATCACCAAGTAACAACGGTCCTGTTTTGAGTTTTGCAGGCAAAAAGTGTTGAATATATTCCACTTGATCTAAAAGCCCCACTAATTCTGTTTTCAACAGGCCAGAATAATGTGCTGAAAAAATCATATGTTCTTTAGAAGCTAATCCTAATAAAGAATCTACAGGGGACCCTAATCGATATAAAGGCACTTGCATTTTATTATTCTTTATGCCTATCGATCCATCCATAGAAATCACTGTATCCGAAGCCATGATAGAATCACCAAAAGCAGAAAGGATTTGTAACGTACCATCGGCACTTCCAAAAGCAATCGCACGCTCCCCTGTTTTTAATACAGAAGAAGGATAGTCTACAATAACTGCTCCACGAGGAATTGAAGAGACGCCCGTGTTTTTAGGAAACTTTGAATTTGGAATTTTTTCATCTTCAAAAACAAGCTCTACCTTCATAATTAAAGAGCCAAAATTTAAAACACTATCACCCATAAAGGCATTTTCTGTTTTTTCCTGACGATACGCAGAAAGTGGCTTTGCCTTAATCTGTAAGCCAGAAAAGCCTCCCGTTGTTGAGGCCGTATTAGCATAGCCCTTAGAAGAAATGGTAGTCACCGTATCTCGAACAGTATCCTTACTGTAACGGACATGAGGCAAAATATCTGTTCCAGTGCCATAATCATAAGTATCTTGCCCTAAAGCATTTTTAAATGTTTTACCTATGCTTAACACACCATCGGCTTCAATCACAGACAAGCCAAATTGATGATCTCGAAGAGTATCTCCACCCCAGAAATTAACCACCCCATATGGTAACGCTTCTTTAAGATACCATTCATTCACTTTCCAAACCACAATTCCACTCGCAGGAAGAGCGGCGTCATAAGAATTAATCCCAACGACAATTCCTTCTGCTTTTTTCTTATTTACAGTACAAACGCCTTTCACGCAAACGCTATCTTCAAAAACTAAACTAAGACTATCAACCAGGATTTTTTTCTTAATCACTTCAGCATCTTCTGTTTCAGCATCTGAAAGTAAAACTTCGACAGTGCCGTCTTCATTCCAAGAACGTTGGCGGTTCTCAACCAAAAGATATTCTGAAGCACTTATTGGAATTTTTATAATTTCGGTGCCGAGCCCTGTCCCTGCTGCAGCTAAATCAAAAGTTAATTTTTTCCCTGCTGCAGGGTAGACTTCTTGAACAGTTGCCCAGCCCATGTAGGCTCGCACCCAAGCACTTGGAAGTACTGGAAAAAAGCCGTTCCCAGCATTGTAACCAGCAAAGTCCATCACGTCAAAATAACCTAAGCGAGAAATACCTTTTACGACATCATAAGTATTAGGCATGCCTAAAAAGCGCCCAATCTGATTCACGATGATGCCATTCACACCCCAATTCAATCCATCTTGAGACGCCGTTTCACTCACTACCATCACTTCTTTTAAGGTGTCAATCGCAGCATCAGAAAATACAATTCCATTTTTATGCTTTTCTTGTGAAATGGAATCAGGTAAATATGTCCAGAAATCAGAAGAGACAAAAACATCGATGAAATCACCTGGAGTATCGGCCCCATTTGTTCCCATAGAACCACCATCCACAAGGCGACTTGCACCTGCATGGATAATCATGTACGCCCGTTTGGTGTTTGGATTTTCTGACAAAGGAATCTTAAACGGAGACAATGATGATTGATGCGCTTTATCTACGGCATCCCATATAAAACTCATATAATCCCGACTTCGAGCCTCATCATATTCAGCCGTCTTTTCATCTTTTCTTTTATTCGTGCGATTATAATCAATAATAAACTTATCTAGTTTATAAGCAGAACCACTCTCAGGGAAAATACGGTACTTCAGAACGAATTGCCCTCCGCTCACCGTCCGAAAATATTGGTCAGCAAACTCAAAGTGCTTTTTCCAGTATACAGAACTAGCCCGACGCCCTTGTGGATCTAGACTAAAATTAGCTTTTGCGGCCTCTGGATCAGAATCGAAAAGGCCTGTTCCAGTTGTTAATGAGTTGTCTGTTTTTTCTTCTTGAAATTCCACGCGCAACGCAAAAATTTCAAGCGTGTCTGCAGAAAAAGCAAACGCATTCAACAATAAAAATAATGACAATATCTTTTTTTTCATAATCTATTCGGGTTTTATACACTCTTCTATTAATCTACTAAACAAGCACTCTGTTAAGGATTCCATTTACTGTAATTTTGGGGTATATTGAGACGCCAAACGCCATTTCCCCAAGTCGTTTCATGCTGAACCTTTTTCAGTATCACTTCTAAGAACAATTCTTGATCTCGAAAGAAACGAATCTTAGACGGGATCCTCTTTTTTTCATACTCCTTGGGGTTTTCATAATAAATCGTTTCCGCAATTCCACCGACCCCCATTTGCATCAAAGACAAAATTTCTTCTGAAGCTTTTTTTCGCACAAACTGGAATGGACGCCCTAAAGCATCTTCAGCAAATACTTTTTCAAAATCTAAGGAATCTTTTTTACTTAACTCTTTATAAGAAGCGGGCAATAAATCACCATAAAAAATACCTGCGAGTTGATGTATATTCACAAAAGGTAATGCAGGCATCGAAGGGTCTCCAATCATATACCCTTGCCCTTCTATGTATAACTTTTCTGTAGGTAAAGTGATCCGCCAGCCTTCTTTGTTCCATAATAGAGAAGCGACTCCCACCCCAAAAGGGCCACTCAATTCTAGACGATAACGAATCCCTTGAACGGCAAATAACACACCAGATAACTCTTGCATTTCGCCTTTTTCATTTTTTAGAGATAAAGTGAATTTTGCCTTTAAGCTATCGGCAGCAAATTCTTTTGATTTTTCTTCAACAGGAACTAGTGATTTTGAAGAGGCACAAGCGGACAAAAATAAGGCCACAAATAAGGGGAAGAGAAGCAACAATCTTTGATTCATTCTTTGCCCTACTGATTTTTCTTGAGTTTCTTTATGGCTTCCGGATGATTTGGATCAATAGATAGAATTTGCTTGTAAGCTTCTAAAGCCTTTTCATTTAACCCTAACTTTTCAGTGATCGCCACATAATGTTCCCAATAAACCAAATCATCAATCCCTTTTGGTTGCAGAGAAAGAATCAATTCCATAATATGAAGCGCGTCTTTATATTTTCCTAAGCGATAAAAAGCCCAAGCTTTTGAATCTAAATAAGAGGGCTCTTTTGGTAAATACTTTAAAGCCGAATCGATCAAAGAGGCTCCTCGCAAAACCTCATTTTTATTGCGATTTAGATCCACAAGCATATACCCTAAGTAATTTAAACCCTGATGATGCTTTGGATCTTTTTTAAGAAGTAAATTAAAAGCGTTTATCGATTTTTCAACCATTCCCACTCGTTCATAATTTGCAGCCAAATCAAAAAGGGCAGAGATATTATTAGTATCGGCAATCAAAAGACTTTCTAAAAAGAGACCGGCTTGCCTACGAGATTCTTTGGCTTTTTGAGTAGAAACGGAATCCTTTTTCCTCTCTAGAGCATAGGCTTCATGAAGTAAAGCATTCGCATACATCGTTTGCACCAATTGGTGCTTCTTATTAGCTTTCAATTTCATTTGTGCGACGGCTGTTGATGTTTTTACCTTCTTCAATATTTCAGGTGAAGGTTGCCAAGAGCTCCAATAGCCTAGCAAAGAATCATAAATCTGATATGCATCTTGATAGCGACCGTACAAGTAATATAAAAATGCTTTATTTGCCACATAATTCTCAGGATCAATTGCCGCGGCTTTTTCCATTTCAGCAATGGCCGTTAACGTATCGCCATCGGCTCTTGCCAAAGAACTCAGGTCTGCATGAGCAGGAGCAGCAAAAGTTTTGTTTTCGGTCAACATTTTTAAGTGTACTCTAGCGCTATCTACTTCTTGCAAATCAAGCTCTATCAAAGCAATAAAATTGAGCATCATCGCAGATGGAATTTTTAGCTTAAAATAAGCATTCTTTAAATAAGCAAGAGCCTCGTTCAATTCGCCTTGTAAAACAAGAGCACGAGAACGAATCAATATTCCTGTTGTATCTTTTTCTGCTATGGATAAAAATTTATCGGCTATAGCAATCGCCTCATCATAGCGTTTATTTTTGATTAATAAATCGGCTTTTTTTTCAAGATATTCTCTGTCTTGATGAGCCACGTAAGCTTGTTCCAACAAATCAATCAAAGCAGAATCTTTACCCACAGCAGAGAGTAAATCAATCTGTTTATTCAAAAGCGATTTACCGTAATTAATTTGAGGCAACAAAAGATCATACACACGAATCAATTCTTCATAGTTTTTTATCGCGTCCAAAAGAATACTGTATTCATAAAGGATTAAATAATCCCGTTCATCTAAATCGATAGCTTTCTTAAAATAGACTTTTGCTGAATCTACAATTCTATTTTGCATGTACATCGAAGCTAAAAGACTTAATTGCGATTTTTTTACTGGGCCTTTTAAGTTTTTGGCATGTTCTGCTAATGCTAATGCCATTTTATAATCACCCATTTCAGCCACTTTCATTGCCACTTGAAAAGCTAAATATCGATTTTCAGGATCCGCTTTGCTTGCATGTGCTAAAAACTCAAGAGCCATGCCATGCTCTTCTCTTTGTTCAAGCATAAGAGCTCTTAGAAAAGCTTCATGAGCTATATCTAAATTTGCTGTTTTTTTTACTAAAACGGAGTCATTTTTTTCTTGAATCGTCTCGTTCACTGTCTGTTTTTGAACAGTCTTACTACTACAAGCGATAACGTTTGCTAGTACAAAAAAAAGAACCAGAGCTTTCCAAGTTTTATTGCGCATATGCGCCCTTAATCAACGATTACGAAATCAATTTTTGTCCCTGCTGGCAAATAGTCACCCGATTTCGGAGATTGTTCTAATACAGTCCCAGAGATCCCATCAGCGCCTTTCTGCCTAACAACATCACCCACAACAAAGCCTAATGCTTCTAATTTCTGAAAAACCTCTTCTAAAAGCAAGCCTTCAAATTGAGGTAATGGCTTTTTCCCTGTAGTTTCACCCGCAGAAATAACCACATTCACGGTGTCTCCCATACGGACTAATTTTCCTGCAGAAGGATTCGTACGAATCACAACACCACGAGGTATACTGAGATGAGCTCCCTTGATGATACGTCCTTGAATTAAGCCTGCTCGAGTCAAAGAAATTTCTGCTTGACGTTGACTCTTGCCTCGTAGATCAGGAATTTCTACTTCGCGAATTCCTTTACTTTTTGTTAAAAGAATCGTTCTTCCTTCTTTAGCCTTACGACCAGGTACTGGTACTTGAACAAGAACATGACCCGCAGGTACATCACTACTGTAACGCCCTTCGGCAAGCCATTCAAAATTGAAATCGGCATCGGTTAAAATTTGTTCTGCTCTTGTTTTTTCTAAGCCAAGAACATCGGGAACAACCGTTTCTGAAGTAAAAGAGCCAGCAATAATAGGCATGACTAAAGAATCAGCAACAATAACCAAAATGAAAACAATGACTAAAAAAATTGAAAAAGCCTGAACAAAAGGTTTTTTTATAAAATTTAAAAAACGATTTGGAATGGGCATTTTACTCCTTTAAGTCCTTGTCTTCTAAGAAATTTTCATCGTAAATAATTAAATCTTTGCCAGCGACAGAAATCGATCCTTTCTTCACTAAACCTGAAAAAATACGACTTACAGTTTCTCTCGTTGTACCAGCCATTTCAGCAAGTTGTTGTTGCGTTGGGCGATTACGAATCACAGTTACCATATTTCCACTACCGTCATGAACTCGAACGCCCTTTTCTTGGATCAAATTCATAATCGTACCGCCTACACGGCCAAAAACGGACATCGTAGAAAGAGAACCGATATGACGATTCGCTTTACGTAGTCTCATACACATTTCAATCAAAAGAGAAATGGATAGTTCTGGAGTAGAGCGTAGTAATTGTATGAAGTGTTCTCTACGGCTCACTAATAAAGAGGCAGCTGTGACAGCCTTCACCGAAGCAGAACGAGGTTCCCCATCAATCAAAGACATTTCGCCAAAAAAATCACCTCGGCCTAACAGAGAAAGAATAGTCTCTTTCCCATCTGAATCAGTCATATACACCTTCACTTCACCAGAAGCGATCAAGTATAGTGCCTGAACCGATTCATCTTTTTCGAGAATGATTGTTTCATCTCGACAAAAATCTTTAGGCTCCACTAACGAAATCAGTTGTTCTAACTGTGCTTCCGTTAACTTTGAAAATAGGTCTATTCCCTTGAGTAATTCAGCGACATCTGCATTATTCATTAGCTTCTCCTCAGTTCATATCTATGATAATCGTTTGATCACGACGAGCTCCAACAGACACCATCCCAATTTTAACATCGACCAATTCAGAAAGTCGTTTCAAATAATTTTTTGCTGCCAAAGGCAATTCGTCCCACGAGCGACACTTCGTTGTATCAGACTCCCAACCAGGCATGGTTTCATACACAGGAACGCAACGACCTACCTTAGAAAGCTGATTTGGAATCAAATTCAAAATCTCACCATCACATTCATAGTGAGTACAAATTTGAATTTCCTTAAAAGAATCGAGAACATCTAATTTCGTAATCGCTAAATGAGTTAAGCCATTCACCACCGCAGCCTTACGCACGACAGTCGCATCAAACCAACCACAGCGACGATTACGGCCAGTCGTAGCACCATACTCATTACCAATTTTCCGTAATTCGTCTCCGACTTCATCTAAAAGTTCGGTAGGGAACGGCCCATTACCTACACGTGTAGTATAAGCTTTCACCACACCAAAAACTTGATCTATTGCTTTTGGACCAACACCAGAACCACAACTAGCATAGCCAGCGACTGTGTTACTTGAAGTCACAAAAGGATAAGTTCCTTGATCCACATCAAGAATCGTTCCTTGAGCCCCTTCAAAAATCAAGCGCTTATTGTCCTTAAGGCTATTATATAAAAACTCACTCACATCCTTCACATAAGGAGCAATCTGCTGACCCAAAGCTAAATATTCTTTAATCACTGTTTCTGGATCAATTGGATCGGCTCCAAACATCAATTTGAATTCTTCATTATGAATTCGAGCCATGTTCTCAATACGAGGACGAAGTTCCTTTTCGTCTAATAAATCGCCCACGCGAACACCAATACGATTTACCTTATCACTATAACAAGGCCCAATACCACGACCAGTCGTTCCAATCGCACCTTTACCAGCCTTTAATTCTTTAAGCTTATCGACAGCTGTATGCCAAGGTAAAACCACATGAGCATTGTTTGCAATCATTAAACGGCCTTTTGGATCTAAGCCCTTTTGACATAAATCTTCAATTTCAAGCAATGTTTGAATCGGATCAAGAACAACACCATTTCCAATAACACACATCTTATCTTGATGCATTATCCCAGATGGGATTAAATGAAATACAAACTTTCGATCTTCTACTTCAACAGTATGCCCAGCGTTAGCACCACCTTGAAAACGGACAATCACATCCGCATCTAAGGTTAAAAAATCAACTACTTTCGCTTTACCTTCGTCGCCCCATTGGGAGCCAATAACAACTCGATTCGACATAAAACCTTCATCCAAAAAAAACAAAAACCAGCAAGGTCCTTCCTTGTAGTCCTTTTTCGTCTAAAAAGTAGAAAAAAAGAGGTCAAATGAGGTATTAAAAAAAGAGATGAACTTGTTTTACAGCTAAAAGCAAGAAATTAACGTTTTTTGAAGGGTTTAAGACATTTTTTAAAAAAGCCTCTGTAAAGAAAGGTTTAGACTTCCCTTCAAATGCATCAAAATGGTACTTTTCGTATTTTTTGGCAAAAGCAAGCAAACTTGCCGTCCATCATTGCTATTTAAATTGAAAGGGAATCTAAAAAACATTTTTGTCTATAATGTGGATTCGAAATCAGTATGGTATTGATAAAAAAAAGCAAAGCCTTTTTATGGCGATGAACCATTAATTATTTTCGAATAACCTTAAAAACCTGTCTTTCGCTGCCTTTTGTAACAGAAACCAAAAGAACTGTAGATGGAATTCCTTTTAGATTAATAAGTAGGTTATTTGATTTCATCTGACTAGACTTCATAAGATTGCCTTTGAAATC
>Ga0116183_1001312_pt1 | contig 28364 bp, 19 predicted proteins | sample AD_UKC078_MetaG_FD_89753 | JGI IMG/M metagenome (GOLD analysis project Ga0116183, IMG submission 89753) | Active sludge microbial communities of municipal wastewater-treating anaerobic digesters from USA - AD_UKC078_MetaG | ecosystem: Engineered > Bioreactor > Anaerobic > Digestate | place: USA...
AGATCATCGTCGGCCATGATTCTGGATCGGCTGGCCGCGACGCGGATCCGCTTGATCTCCCGTTCGCGATCGGTGAGAGCGCACTTCAGCCGGTGGCGTTGCCCGCCCGGCAGCTGCCCAATCTGCTGGTTGTCGGCCGTCAGGGATGCGGGAAGACCACAGCGCTGGCGGCTCTGGGGCAGGTGATCACCGCCCGCCTGACCCCGGAGCAGGCGCAGATCACCATCATCGACCCGAAGACCACACTGATTGGCAGGATCCAGGGTCCCGGTGTTCGGGCGTACGCGTATACCCCTGATGACATCGACACGGTGCTGGCCGAACTGGGCGCCGAACTCGCCGACCGGCTTCCGCCGCCCGGTCTGACCCAGGCGGAACTGCTGGCCCGGCGCACCTGGCAGGGGCCGCGTCACTTCGTGCTGATCGACGACGAACAGGAACTGAGGCCCAGCGGTGTCGTCGGCCGGCCGGCGGCGACCGCGCCGTTGTGGAGCCTTATCGAACGCAGCCGCGAGATCGGGCTGCATGTCATCGCCGCGCGGCTGCCTGGAAACTGGGCCGCGGTGTCGGTGATGAATCCGTTCCTGCAGAAGCTCACCGCGTCGCGGGCGCCGACGTTGTTCATGGACAACGACCCGCAGACGGTCAAGGTGTTCGGCCGCGTCAGTGCCCAGCAGCTGCCGCCCGGCCGGGGCCTGTTGGTCAGCACGGAGGGACAGATGGAAGGGGTGTTGATCGGCAGCCCGGACGATCCAGCGGCGCCGTAAGTGCTCGAACCGGAGTGGGGTCCGGTGTTGGGTGGCGATCCGTCGCGTCGAGGTCTTGCCCGAGACCCACATCCCGTGAGAATCCGCCGCGGAGAGTCGGACGGATGGGTGGCACGCGTGCGGGTGATGATGGGTAGGCGCCGCCTCAGTGTGCTGATGCGGATTCTGGTGGTGTTGGCGGCAGCAGGGGTGCTACCCGCTGCACTGTCGACCCCCGCGAAAGCGGAGACGAACGCTGATCGAGTGTTCGTCGGGGCGTACATCAAGGACTTTCAGGACATCGACGTGGCCACTGAGAGTTTCAGCATCGATCTCTATGTGTGGTTGCGCTGGACCAATCCGGACATCAATCCGGCGGAAACGCTCGAGGCGATGAACTCCAACGCGTTTCAGAACACCACGACTTCTTCCACGGGCGGCGTCGCGCCAAAGCCGCTCTATGACGCTCCGGTCGTCATGCCTGACGGCTCCCGATACATGCTCCTGCGTTACCAGGGGGTGTTCAGCAGGAAACTCGCGCTACGGGACTATCCGTTCGACACCCAGACCCTGAGGGTCGTTTTCAAGGACGAGCGTTCCGATGTCCGCAAACTCAACTTCGTGCCGGACCCCGACCCGATCTCGATCAACCGGTCCCTGCTCAACACGGTTCCCGGCTTCGGACTGGGCACACCGACGCTGACGATCATCGACCACCAATACGAAACCAATTTCGGCGACAGCAGGACGCCACCGGGCGGCGTTGCCTTCTCGTGCATCACGATCGATCTGCCGGTGAAGCGAAATGTGTTGCCCTACATCGTCAAGCTGTTCGTGCCGATATTCATCGTCATCCTCATCACGGCGCTGATCTTCGTCTTGCCCGCCCGGTTGGAGGAGGCTCGCGCCGGCATTGGCGTGACCGCACTCTTGACGATCACCGCACTGCAGTGGAGCAGCGAGGGCGAACTGCCCTCCGTCGAGTACCTGACGATGCTGGATGTCGTCTACATCCTGTCGATGGCCTACGTCGGTGTCGCGATGGGCTATTCGGTACTGGCCAGCCGAAGAAACCACCACGAGCGATCGTCGGCGGTGACCGCCGCGCTGGACCGCCGTGTGGGCCTGATATCGCTGCTTGTCTACGCTGCGGCCGTGGCACTGACGATGTATCTGCACGTGCACAACGCGCCGTCTACCGCCCATTTCCTGCATTAGGAGTAGGAACACCGCGCACTGACCGCTGAGTTGGCGGGCCTGCCGCGCTGCCGGGACGGGACTGATCTGCGGTGGCGGAGGGATTTGAACCCCCGGTCGGTGTTAGCCGACTCTCGCTTTCAAGGCGAGTGCATTAGGCCGCTCTGCCACGCCACCGCCGGTAAGCGTAGCGCGCGGCGAATGGATGGAGCCGGTAAGCGTAGCGCGCGGCGAATGGATGGAGCCGGTAAGCGTAGCGCGCGGCGAATGCGGGATGCCGCCCTCACCAGCGGCCCTCAAGTCCGGCTGGCCTTCGCAGCAGTGCCATTGTTCTTCAGGGCGGCGCTGATTCGCCGGCAATTCTCGCCCATGCCCGACATCTGCGGCCGGGTCAGCGGCCCGAGGTAAAGCTCGCGTACACCGTTGGCGTAGGTGACCATCGCCTCCTCGACGATCACCCGGCCTTGATCGGTGATGCTGGCCAGCACTCCGCGACCGTCGTCCGGGCTGGCCTCGCGCTGGACCAGTCCGCTGGATTCCAACCGGCGAATCTGCCGGGTCACCCGACTGGGCAGCGCCAGCAACTGTTCTGCAAGGTCGCCCATCCGCGCCGACCCGGTCTCCGACCGGTGCAGGATCTCCAGAAGCCGTACGTCGACCAGACTCAGTTGGTGCTGCTCTGACAAGCCGCGGTTGAGCGTCCCGTACAGCCGCAGGCCAGCCTCGAGAAAGTTCTGCCAGGACCGCTGCTCGGCAATGTCCAGGCCCGGCATTTCGCTTGCTGTGCGCCCCGCAATGATCCCGCCCACCCCGACATGGTAGGCGACGGGCGGGGTTTCCCGGGCGGCTCTCAGCGATCGGTTCGGCCGGCGGTAGCTTGTACCGCATGCGTGGCATCGTCGCTGATGGAACGGGACGACTGCGGTGGCAGGAGATGCCGGACCCTGCCGTGGGCCCCGGTGAGGTGCTGATCGCGGTTCATGCGGCGGGGGTCAATCGGGCGGATTTGCTACAGGCGGCGGGAAAGTACCCTCCGCCGCCTGGCGTCAGTGACGTTCTGGGACTTGAGGTCTCAGGCACCGTCGTGGATGTCGCCGCAGATGTCCGCGGAATGGTCGTCGGCCAGCAGGTCTGTGCGCTGCTGTCCGGCGGCGGGTATGCCGAGCTGGTGGCCGTCCCGGCCGGCCAGGTGATGCCGGTTCCCGACGGGGTGCCACTGGCGGATGCGGCGGCACTACCCGAGGTGGCCTGCACGGTGTGGTCGAACCTGGTGAGGACCGCGCGTCTGGGTCGAGACGAGGTGTTGCTGGTGCACGGCGGAGCAAGCGGTATCGGCACCCATGCCATCCAGGTCGCCCGGGCACTGGGCGCGACCGTCGCCGTAACCGCCGGATCGCCGGAGAAGTTGGCGCGATGCGCCGAACTCGGGGCGCAGATCCTCATCAACCACCGCACTGAGGACTTCGTCGAGCGAATACGACAGGTGACCGGCGGGGCGGGTGCCGACGTGGTCCTCGACATCATGGGGGCGGCCTACCTCGACCGCAATCTGGCTGCCCTCAACGCCGACGGCCGTCTGGTGATCATCGGGATGCAGGGCGGCCTGAAGGCGGAACTCAACATCGCCACCCTGATCGGCAAGCGGCTGAGTGTGACCGGAACAGCGTTGCGCGGTCGTCCCACCGGTGGCGAGCACGGCAAGGCCGCGATCGTCGACGATGTGGTCGCCGCGGTGTGGCCGATGGTTGCTGATGGCCGGGTCCGACCGGTGATCGGTGCCCGGTTCCCGATCGATCGGGCCGCGGATGCGCACCGGCTGCTGCAATCCGGGCAGACCTACGGCAAGGTCGTGCTGACTAATCCGCCAGCCCAGTGAGGCGAAGGCCGAACCGTCAGCCCAGTGAGGCGAAGGCCGAACCGTCAGCCCAGTGAGGCGAAGGCCGAACCGTCAGCCCAGTGAGGCGAAGGCCGAACCGTCAGCCCAGTGAGGCGAGCGCCCGGACCAGATGGTCGACCTCACCCGGCGTCGTGTAGTGCGCAAGCCCGACGGTCACCGCTCCACCGATCTCGGTAACTCCGATCACGTCGAAGACCCGTGAGGTGGCATTCGCGATGGCCAACACCCCGTTATCGGCCAACCGTTGGACCACCCGCTCGGCCGGGACCCCGTTGACCACGAAGCTCACCACCGGAATCCGGTCGCCGGGATCACCGATCACGGTGACCAGCGGCAGGGACCGCAGGGCCGCCAGCAGGTAGTCGAGCAGCCCGTCGAGGTGCTTCTGGGCTGAGGCCATGGAACGTCTGAGCCGTTGGCGGCGGGTGCCCTCGGCTGCGTCGTCCAGGCCTGCGAGGTATTCGATACTGGCGACCACGCCGGCAAGCAGGCCGAACTGGTGGGCGCCGAGTTCCAGCCGGGCTGGGCCGCTGGCGTTCGGGTTGGTGGAGACCGAACCGAATGTGTCGATCAGATCGGGGTTGCGGAAAACGAGAGCCCCGACCGGCGGCCCACCCCATGCGGCGGTGTTCACGGCCACCACGTCGGCACCGGCGGCATTGATATCCAGCAGTTGGTAGGGACTCGCCGCGGTGTGGTCGACGACGACCAGTCCCCCGACGTTGTGCACCAACTCGGCCACGGTTCCCACATCGGTGACGCTGCCCAACGTCGCCGAGGCCGACGGTATCGCTACCAATCGGGTCTCGGAACCAATCAAATCCTCCCACTGCCAGGTCGGCAGTTCCCCGGTCTCGATGTCGACTTCGGCCCACCGGACCTGGGCGCCGTAGCGATCGGCCGCCCGCAGCCATGGGGAGATATTGGCCTCGTCATCAAGCCGGGTGACCACGACCTCGTGGCCCAGACTGGCGCGGGCGGTCGATAGATCAGCGAGCGAGGTCAGCAGCACGGCGCGATCGGAACCCAGCACCACCCCGGCTGGATCGGCGTCGAGCAGATCGGCGACGGCCTGACGCGCGGCGTGCAGGACAGCGGCGCTGCGCCGGGCCGCGGGATGCGGGCTGGAGATGTTAGCGGTTGAGGCCCGGAACGCCGTCGACACGGTGGTTGCCACGGAATCCGGGAAGAGCATTCCGGCGGGGGCGTCGAAGCGAACCCATCCGTCGCCCAGCGCGGGGTGCAGCCCTCGTACGCGGGCCACGTCGTAGGCCATGACACCCCCCTTCGATGCACCGCGAATTGAAGGTCACGAACTTCCGCCACCGTCACCCACCCGAGGCGCCCGCCAGACAGCCTCACCATACTAGGGCAGTGAACTTCGGCTCCGGGCTGCTTGTCGCGGTCCTGTTGCTGACCATCCCCGGCGCTGTCGTCGCCCGTGCCGGCGGGCTTCGCACCCTTCCCGCACTGGCGGTGGGCCCAGTCTTGACCTACGGCGTCGTCGGTGCGGCGATCGTGCCGTTCGGTGCACTCGGCATTCGGTGGGATGGACTGACCGCGCTGGCGGCCCTCGCCGGCGCAATCGCTCTGGCATGGGTCATCCGGCATTTGCTGGTTCGGCGGATTGCCGCAACCACTGACCGATTGCGGTGGCCGGAACTCGCTGTGGCGGCCGGGGTCCTGCTCGGTGCGCTGGCGATCGGCGTGGCGGCGTGGCGCGGGATGCCGAACTGGCAATCCGTGCCCAGCACGTGGGACGCGGTCTGGCACGCCAACACCATTCGCTGGATCCTCGATACCGGGCAGGCCTCCCCCACCCACATGGGCGAGTTGCGAAACGTCGAGACCCAGGCCCCGCTCTACTACCCGTCGGCCTTCCACGCGTTGGCAGCGGTGCTGGCCCAGCTGATCGGCGCGGCGCCGACCACCGCGTACACGCTCAGTTCGCTGGCCGCGGCGGTCTGGCTCTTCCCGCTGTCCGCCGGGCTGCTCACCTGGAACCTTCTGATCGGCAGAACCACCCGCTGGCGTACCGCCGGAGCGGCCGCGACCGCCGCCGCCCTGGCGGCCTCGTTCACGGCGGTCCCCTATGTCGAGTTCGCCACCGCTTCGATGCCCAATCTGACCGCCTACGGGTTGGCCGTGCCGGCGTTCATTCTGGTCACCACGGCCACCGCGCACCGCGACCGGATTCCCTTGGCGGTGCTGGCTCTCATCGGTGTCTTCTCAGTGCACACCACCGGCGGGGTGGTGGTGGTGACCTTCGTGGCGGCCTGGTGGTTGTTCGAGGCGCTGTGGCGGCCGGTGGCCGGGCGCGGCCGCGACTTCGCCACGCTGGCCGCGGTCGCCGTACCCGCGATGGTCGTGCTGCTGCCCCAGTTCCTGGGGGTCCTCAAGCAGACCGGGATCATCGCCGGGCACGCCTTCGTCACCCACGAGGGCAAGGCGCGTGCGGTGTTCGACGCCGTTGTCCAGCACACCCGTCATCTCAACGACTTCTCGATTCAGAACATCCTGATCGCCTTGGCCGGGGCCGGTTTCCTGCTGCTTCTGATCAAGCGGGTCTGGTGGCCGGCGGCGGTGTGGCTGCTGCTGGTGGTGGCGATCGTGCACTCCTCGGCCCCGTTCGGTGGCCCGATCGGCACGCTGACCGGGGTCTACAGCGACCTGTATTACAGCGACCCGCGGCGTCTCGCTGCTGTGGTCACCCTGCTGTTGACCCCGATGGCGGGCTACGCGCTGTTCTGTGCGGTGGTGCTGGCGGTGGCGCTGGCGAAACGGCTGACCTGTCGGCACGCAGACCGGGTGCCGGACCGGCGGTTCTGGATCGGCTCGACAGCGTTCCTGTTACTCGTGATCTGCGTCGGTCTGGCCTGGCATTACTTCCCCCGGCACCGCTTCCTGATGGGCGATAAGTACGACAGGGTGATCGTCAGTGACAAGGACCTGGAGGCGTTCGCGCATCTCGCCACGCTTCCCGGGGCTCGGGACACCGTCATCGGCAATGCCAACGTTGACGGTACGGCCTGGATGTACGCGGTCGCCGGGTTGCACCCGCTGTGGACCCACTACGACTATCCGGTCCAGCAAGGCCCGGGCCCCAACCGCTTCCTCTTCTGGGCCTACGCCGACAACGCGGACCGGGATCCGCGGATCGCTGAGGCGGTGCGGGCACTGAACATCCGCTACATCATCACCAGCAGTCCGGTGGTCCGGGGCTTTGTCATGCCCGACGGGCTAGTGTCACTGGACAAGTCCGCGTCGTGGGCGAAGATCTACGACAACGGCGGCGCCCGCATCTACGAGTGGCGGGGAGCCGGACCGCAGGACGGCCGATGACTTGTTCGAATGTGGAGCCTGGATGTGAGGGAATGCTGCGCTGATGACGGATAACGCCGACGACGACATCGAGGTCATTTCGGGGCCCGAGGCCGGCGACCCGCAGGCCGGGCCGGACGAAGACGGGGACGGGCAACGTTCCGTCACCGACCTCGTCGAGCAGCCCGCGAAGGTGATGCGGATCGGCACCATGATCAAGCAGCTGCTCGAAGAGGTGAAGGCCGCACCCTTGGACGATGCCAGCCGCAGTCGGCTGCGTGAGATCCATGCCACCAGCATCGGCGAACTGGAGGACGGACTGGCGCCCGAACTGCGCGACGAGCTGCGGCGGCTCGCGCTGCCGTTCTCCGAGGAATCAGTACCGTCGGACGCCGAACTCCGGATCGCCCAGGCCCAGTTGGTGGGATGGCTGGAAGGCCTGTTCCACGGTATTCAGACCGCCCTGTTCGCTCAGCAGATGGCCGCCCGCGCCCAACTCGAACACATGCGGCAGGGCGCGCTGCCGCCCGGGATGGTCCCGCCCGCCGGACCGCAGAGTCCGGTTCACGGTACCGGTCAGTACCTGTAGACAAGGGACCTCCGTTGGCAGCCGAGCCTTACATCGAAACCCGCGACGCGTGGGTCGAGTTTCCGATCTTCGACGCCAAGACCCGCTCACTGAAGAAGACGTTCCTCGGCGCCGCCGGCGGCGCGATCGGGCGCAACACTGACAACGTCGTGGTCATCGAGGCGCTGCGCGACATCACCATGACCTTGCGGATGGGTGACCGGGTCGGCCTGGTCGGCCACAACGGCGCCGGAAAGTCGACGCTGCTGCGGCTGCTGTCCGGCATCTATGAGCCCACCCGCGGGCGAACCGTCGTCCGCGGCCGGGTGGCACCGGTCTTCGATCTGGGCGTGGGCATGGACCCCGAGATCACCGGCTTCGAGAACATCATCATCCGCGGGCTGTTTCTGGGCCAGACCCGCAAACAGATGGCGGCCAAGGTAGACGAGATCGCCGAGTTCACCGAGTTGGGTGAGTACCTGTCGATGCCGCTGCGGACCTACTCGACGGGTATGCGGGTGCGGCTGGCGATGGGCGTGGTCACCAGCATCGACCCGGAGATCCTCCTGCTCGACGAGGGTATCGGCGCCGTCGACGCCGAATTCCTGAAGAAGGCGCAGTCACGTCTGCAGGCTCTGGTCGAGAGGTCCGGGATCCTGGTTTTCGCCAGCCACTCCAACGAATTCCTGGCCCGGCTGTGCAAGACCGCGATGTGGATCGACCACGGCACCATCAGGATGACGGGCGGTATCGAGGAGGTCGTGGGGGCCTACGAGGGAGAGGACGCCGCCCGGCACGTTCGTGAGGTGCTGGCCGAACACTCAGGCGAGTGGACGGACGGCGAGTGGACGGACGGCGAGCAGTGACGGAGATGGTGTGTGCGGTCGTCGTCACCCACCGTCGGCCCGACGACTTGGCCAAGTCGCTGGACGTTGTCACCAACCAGAGCAGGATGATCGACCATCTCATCGTCGTGGATAACGATCACGACGACCGGGTGCGCGACCTGACCGCCGGTCAGTCGGTGCCCACCACATATCTGGGATCGCGTCGAAATCTCGGCGGCGCAGGAGGATTCGCACTGGGAATGTTGCACGCGCTGGCACTCGGCGCCGACTGGGTCTGGCTGGCCGACGACGACGGCCGACCGCGCGACGCCGAAGTGCTGACCACGCTGCTGGACTGCGCACACCGGCATGGACTGGCTGAGGTGTCGCCGATGGTCTGCGATCTCGACGAACCGGATCGCCTTGCCTTCCCACTGCGAAGGGGACTGGCATGGCGTCGTCGCGTGGATGAACTGCGTACCCGGGATGCTCCCGACAGCGATCTGCTGCCGGGGTACGCGTCGTTGTTCAACGGCGCGCTGTTTCGCGCTGAAACCATTGAAGCCGTGGGGGTTCCGGATCTGCGACTCTTCATACGCGGGGATGAATACGACGTGCACAGGCGCCTCGTGCGCAGTGGCCTTCGGTTCGGAACCTGCCTGGACACGGCGTACCTGCACCCCTACGGAAGCGATGAGTTCAAACCCATCCTGTTCGGCCGAATGCACACCCAGTACCCCGATGATCCGGTCAAGCGGTTCTTCACCTACCGCAACCGAGGCTACGTCCTGGCCCAGCCGGGCCTGCGCAAGCTTTTGCCCCAGGAGTGGTTGCGCTTCGGGTGGTTCTTTCTGGTGACCCGGCGTGACCCGGCGGGCCTCCGGGAGTGGATTCGGTTGCGGCGGTTGGGTCGTCGTGAGCGGTTCGGCAGGATCGGCAGCGGAGGTCGGACATGACGATCATCGAGGCGGCCAATCAGTCCAAGACCTTCCGCCGAGCCTGGGGCGACCTGACCGAAGGGCTGGCGCGCCGCGAACTGTGGTTTCACCTGGGCTGGCAGGACATCAAGCAGAAGTACCGTCGGTCGATCCTGGGTCCGTTCTGGATCACCATCGCCACCGGCACCACGGCGATCGCGATGGGACTGCTGTACTCCAAGCTGTTCGGACTCGAACTGTCCGAGCACCTGCCCTATGTGACGCTGGGACTGATCATCTGGAACATGATCAACGCCGCCATCCTGGAGGGCTCCGAGGTTTTCATCGCCAACGAGGGCTTGATCAAACAACTTCCCACACCGTTGAGCGTGCACGTCTATCGACTGGTCTGGCGGCAGATGCTGCTGTTCGCCCACAACATGGTGATCTTCGTGATCATCGCCGTCATCTACCCCAAGCCCTGGTCGTGGGCGGATCTCATGGCCATCCCGGCGATCATGCTGATCATGGCGACCTGCGTGTGGGTGTCGTTCTGTTTCGGGATCCTGGCCACCCGCTACCGCGACATCGGGCCCCTGCTGGCGGCGCTGGTGCAGTTGCTGTTCTTCATGACGCCGATCATCTGGAATGCCGAGACACTGCAAAGGCAGGGCGCCGGTCAGTGGTCGAAGATCATCGAACTCAACCCGCTACTGCATTACCTGGACATTCTGCGGGCACCGCTGCTCGGGGCACATCAGGAGCCGCGGCACTGGATCGTGGTGATCGTCCTGACGGTCCTCGGCTGGTGCGCGGCCGCGCTGGCGCTACGCCAGTACCGGGCCAGAGTTCCCTACTGGGTCTGAGCCCGATGGCGGATGAAAACCGCCGCGGTGGCTCGGCGTGGTGGCGGTTAGCCCGGAACGGCGCCGTTGTCGGGTTCGGGCCCGAACCGGAACCGCCGCCCGCTGACTTCGTCCGGGGTGATCCGGACGTAGCGCAGTTTCTCGGTCGGGACCCACGGCATCAGCTGAGCACGGTCCGCCGTCTGAATCTCATCGGCGGCAGTGAGCACCCGGGCGGTGCCGCGAATGATCACACTCCAGCCGCCGGTGCCGGTGTGGTCGTCGGCCTCGAACAGCACCTGGTCGTTCATCACCGTGGTGAACAGCTTCGTGCCCTCTGCGGTGCGAAACAGCACGGTGTGATTCTGCGTGACGAAGTTGACCGGAAAAATCTCCAGTTTCCCACCGAACGAGGTGACCAGCCGGCCCAGTGCAACGCCGGACAGGAGCTTCCACGCCTCGCCTTCGGCGAGTACCGAAATCGGGCGGTCTGCGATTGCCATGTGCCCGATCGTCTACGGCGACGCCCCGCCGCGCAAGTGCTGAACGTCCCCAGCCGAACTCAGTGGGACAGCGTGGCGAGTTCGGCCAGCAGGTTCTCCCGCGCCGCGGCCTCCCAGAGTTGGCGGCCCGGCCCGGTACGGAACACCCCCGGACCTTCGAGCAGCGAGGTCAGGACTTGCATCCGGCCCTTGCGGAACACCTCATCGGGCACGTGTGCGTATTCCTGGCGGATCGCCGCGGTGTTGAGCCGGTAGCGCTCGGACGATACGGCCAGACTGGCCAGGTCGGCATCGGAGAGAACCTCGGCGTTGCGGTCACCCGGTGCAGGATCATGGGTGACGGTCATGCGCACGAGTCGGGCGACCTCGTCGACCAGTCGGGGCGCGACGTCGAGGCGGGACAGTTCCTCTTCCGCGCGCCGGGCGCTGCGCTCCTCGTCATCGGGCCGTCCGGCATAGACGGCGTCGTGATACCAGGCCGCGATCCGCACGGCATCGGGATCGTCCGCGTAGGCCGCGAGGTCGTCGACGCCCCGCAGCACATCGCGCAGGTGCCGCACGGAGTGGTACCTGCGGTGCGGCTCGCACCAGGAATCCAGCAGCCGTCGACCTACAGAGTCGGCCGCCGGGGCCGCTGTGTACCGGGCCAGCAGTTGTTGCCACTCGGGCACCAAAGCCCGGGCATCATCGCGGGCCGCCCGGTCATGCACGGAGTCCTGCACGCAATCCATGGTGCCCGGTCGGTGCGTGAGCGGGTCGCGTTTTGGACGGTGCGGGCGGCATCGACGCACGAGGGCCCGGACCGTAAGCTTCCGCCGATGGCCGATACCGAGCCGCCGCGGCAGCTGAGTCTCAAGACGCAGATCCTGCGGTTCGTTCTCACCGGCGGACTCTCCGCAGTCGTGGACTTCGGCCTCTACCTGTTGCTGCACCTGGGGATGGAGCTCCAGGTGGATCTCGCCAAGGCGATCGGTTTCGTGGCCGGCACCCTCACCGCCTACCTGATCAATCGGCGCTGGACGTTCGCCGCCGAACCCAGTCGCTCCCGCTTCGCGGCGGTGATGACGCTCTACGCCGTCACGTTCGCCGTCCAGGTGGGGTTGAACCACCTGGGTCTGAAAATCCTCGGCGACGTCCCGTGGGCCTTGCCGGCCGCCTTCGTGATCGCTCAGGGGACGGCGACGGTGATCAACTTCGTCGTACAGCGGGTGGTGATCTTCCGGCAGGCGCGCGGGTAGCGACGCCGGAAGTTGCCGGAAGTTACTGTGCCCGCCTCCGCCCCGGTACCCTCGTCACGATGTCCGCCTCCACCACCGCCCGCCCGCTGACCGGGTGGGGACGCACCGCGCCCAGCGTGGCCGAGGTGTTGTCAACCTCCGATCCCACCCAGATCGTCGAAGCGGTAACCCGGGCCGCCGACACCGCAGCGAGTGGCCGGCACCGCGGCGTGATCGCCCGCGGACTGGGCCGCTCCTATGGCGACAACGCGCAGAACGGCGGCGGACTGGTCATCGACATGACCGCGCTGAATCGGATCCACAGTGTCGACGCCGCCACCCGGATGGTTGACGTCGATGGTGGGGTCAGCCTGGATGCCCTGATGAAGGCGGCGCTGCCCTGCGGACTGTGGGTCCCGGTATTGCCGGGCACCCGGCAGGTGACGATCGGCGGCGCGATCGGCTGCGATATTCACGGCAAGAACCATCACAGTGCGGGCAGCTTCGGTAACCATGTCCGTTCGATGGACCTGCTCACCGCCGACGGTCGGGTGCGCACCATCACCCCTGACGGCGAGGACGCGGATCTGTTCTGGGCCACCGTCGGTGGCAATGGATTGACCGGGATCATCTTGCGCGCCACGATCGAGATGACCCCGACTGAGACCGCGTACTTCATCGCCGACGGGGACGTGACCGCCAGTCTTGATGAGACCATCGCCTTTCACAGCGACGGTAGCGAGGCGAATTACACCTACTCAAGCGCCTGGTTCGACGCCATCAGCGCACCGCCGAAATTGGGCCGGGCCGCCATATCCCGTGGCTCCTTGGCGCGGCTGGATCAGTTGCCCGAGAAGCTGCAACGCGATCCCCTGAAATTCGATGCGCCACAACTGCTCACATTCCCTGACGTCTTTCCCAACGGGCTGGCCAACAAGTACACCTTCGGCCCGATCGGCGAGCTGTGGTACCGCAAGTCCGGCACCTACCGTGGCAAGGTCCAGAATCTGACGCAGTTCTATCACCCGCTGGACATGTTCGGCGAGTGGAACCGCGCCTACGGTCCAGCCGGTTTCCTGCAGTACCAGTTTGTGGTTCCGACCGAGGCGGTCGAGGAGTTCAAGGCGATCATCGTCGATATCCAGGCGTCCGGGCACTACTCGTTCCTTAACGTGTTCAAGCTGTTCGGGCCGGGTAACCAAGCGCCGCTCAGTTTCCCGATACCGGGTTGGAACGTCTGCGTGGACTTCCCGATCAAGGCCGGCTTGAACGACTTCGTGACAGAACTCGACCGCCGGGTGCTCGAGTTCGGTGGGCGGCTGTATACGGCTAAGGACTCCCGAACTACTGCCGAAACCTTCCACGCCATGTACCCGCGCATCGACGAGTGGATTGCGCTGCGCCGCAAGGTGGACCCGCACGGGGTGTTCGTCTCGGACATGGCACGACGTTTGGAGCTGATCTAGATGGTGATCGACGCGGTCGGTAACCCCCAGACCATCCTGCTTCTCGGTGGTACCTCCGAGATCGGGCTCGCAATCTGCGAGCGGTACCTGCGCAACGCGCCGGCTCACATCGTGCTCGCCGCACTTCCCGATGATCCGGGTCGTGAGGACGCGGTGGCGCAGATGCAGGCGGCCGGAGCGAAGTCGGTGCGACTGGTCGATTTCGATGCCCTTGCGACCGACAGCCACCCCGGCGTCATCGACGAGTGCTTCTCAGCCGGCGATGTCGATGTGGCGATTGTCGCGTTCGGCCTGCTGGGCGACGCCGAAGAGCTGTGGCAGAACCAGCGAAAGGCCGTGCAGATCGCTGGGATCAACTACACCGCAGCGGTATCGGTGGGTGTGTTGGTGGGCGAGAAGATGCGCAGCCAGGGTTTCGGGCAGATCATCGCGATGAGTTCGGCTGCCGGGGAACGGGTGCGGCGGTCCAATTTCGTCTACGGATCCACCAAGGCAGGTTTGGATGGCTTCTATCTTGGCCTCGGAGAGGCGTTGCGCGAGTACGGGGTTCACGTCCTGGTCATCCGACCCGGTCAGGTGCGCACCCGGATGAGCGCGCATGTCAAGGAAGCGCCGATGACCGTGGACAAGGAGTACGTCGCCGACCTTGCCGTCACCGCATCCGCCAAGGGTAAGGACCTGGTGTGGGCGCCCGGGGCCTTCCGCTACGTGATGATGGTGCTGCGGCACATCCCGCGGGCGATCTTCCGCAAACTGCCGATCTAGAGCGATTCACGGATGGGTGCCTTGAGTAAGGCGCTGGAAACCGCTGGCCAGATGGTGGTGGCCGCACTGATTGCCGTGATCGTCGCCGCGGTGTCGCTGACGGCGATCGGCACGGTGGAGTGGCCGGCCTTCCCATCGTCCAATCAATTGCACGCGCTGACCACCGTGGGCCAGGTGACCTGTCTGCTCGGCCTGGTGGCCAGCGGAGTGTTGTGGCGGCGGGGCCGAGAACTGGTTGCCCGCAGCGGTGCGGCGGTCTTCCTATCCGGCTTCGCCGTGGTGACCCTCGGCATGCCGCTCGGCGCCACCAAGCTCTACCTATTCGGTATCTCCGTCGATCAGCAGTTCCGCACCGAGTACCTGACGCGATTCGCCGACAGCCCCGCCTTGCGCGACATGACCTACGCCGACATGCCGCCGTTCTATCCGCCGGGATGGTTCTGGTTAGGCGGCCGGGCCGCCGCCCTCGTCGGGACTCCCGGCTGGGAGATGTTCAAACCCTGGGCGATCACCTCCATTGCGGTCGCCATCGTTCTCGCCTTCGCATTGTGGGCGGCCCTGGTCCGGTTCGAGTACGCGCTGGCGGTGACCGGTGTCACCGCCGCGGTAACCCTGGCGTACAGCTCTCCCGAGCCGTACGCGGCCATCATCACCGTGTTGATCCCGCCGGTACTGGTCCTGGCCTGGTCGGGATTGCGGTCTCAGGGTCGGGCCGGCCGGGCCGCCGTCGCCGGGGTCGGCCTATTCCTCGGTCTTACGGCCATGCTCTACACCCTGCTGTTCGCCTACACGGCATTCGCCGTCGCAATCATGGCGGTCACGGCGGCAGTGGCGGGCCGCCGGATCGGCCCCCTGCTGCGGGTGACGGTGATCGCCGTGATCGCCGCCGTGCTCGCGGCCGTCACCTGGCTGCCGTTCCTGGTGCGCGCCGCCCGCGGGCCGCTTGCCGACACCGGTGTGGCCCAGCACTACCTGCCCGGTGACGGCGCGGTTCTGACCTTCCCGATGTTGCAGTTCTCGCTGCTGGGCGCGCTGTGCATGCTCGGTACCGTCTGGCTGGGGTGGCGCGGGATCGGGTCCGTTCGAGCGGGCGCACTGGGAATCGGCGTGCTGTCCCTGTATTTCTGGTCGCTGTTGTCGATGCTGACGACCCTCGCCGGCACCACTCTGCTGTCCTTCCGGCTGCAACCCACCCTCACTGTTCTGCTCGCCGCGGCCGGAGTGTTCGGGTTCATCGACGCCGCCTCCACCGCGGACCGGAAGTGGGGCGTGCGCTGGAACGGACAGGTGATCCCAGTGGCGGTGGCCGTCGGGCTGATCGGGGTGATCGGCTTCAGCCAGGACATTCCGCACGTACTGCGACCCGACATCACGGTGGCCTACACCGACACCGACGGCGACGGTCAGCGCGGAGACCGTCGGCCACCCGGTGCGGAGAAGTACTACCCACAGGTCGACGCCGCCATTCAGGAGGCCACCGGGATCCCCCGCGACCAGACCATCGTGATGACCGCTGACTACAGCTTCCTGTCCTACTATCCTTACTTCGGATTTCAGGGTCTGACCTCGCACTACGCCAATCCGCTGGCCCAGTTCGGCGCTCGGGCAGCGGCCATCGAATCCTGGGGCGACATCGCCGACCCGGAGGAGTTCGTCCGCGCACTCGATGCCTTGCCCTACCCGCCGCCGTCGGTGTTCCTGATGCGCCGGGGCGGGGCGGCCGGGTCGGAGAAGACGTACACACTGCGACTGGCCGAGGACGTCTACCCGAACCAGCCGAACGTGCGGCGCTACACCGTCGAACTGAATTCCGGTTTGTTCGTCGCACCGTATTTCACCGTGCAAACGATCGGGCCGTTCGTACTGGCGGTGCGCAGCAACTGAGCGCTCCCCGGGCTGGTGTCGGAGCCTGCGGCTAATATCGAATGTATGTTCGATATCGAACTCCCCCCGGTCACGAGTCCGAGCGCCGCCGATGATGCCGCGGTGGTGGCGGACATCGTCGGCTGGGCCCGGATGGAGGCGCAGGTCACCGCCAGGCGGTTGCTGGCAGTGGCCGAGTTGGTGCACCGGCGATGCGGCTCCAGCGAACGCGCCCGCTGGGCCTGCGATGAATGGGATGCGGCGGCGGCCGAGGTGTCCGCGGCGCTGGGTATCAGCCACCGACGGGCGTCCGGACAGATGTACGAGGCGATGGGTTTGCGGAATCGCCTGCCGCGGGTGGCGGCACTCTTCTCGAGTGGCGGTATGAGCGCTCGTGTGGCCAGTGCGGTCGTGTGGCGAACCGACCTGGTCGGTGATGCGGACGCACTGGCATTGATCGACGGGGCGATCGCCGAGCGTGCCGGAGGGTGGGACGCCCTTTCGCAGCAGAAGCTCGATCAGGCCATCGACGCCGTCATCGACAAGCATGACCCCGGGGCACTGCGCCGGACCCAGGCAAGTGCGCGGAGCCGTGACGTCACCTTCGGCGGCCAAGATCCTGAGACCGGGACGTCATCCATGTGGGCCAGGTTGCTCGGCGCGGATGCCGCCGTGCTGGAACGTCGGCTTGCCCAGATGGCCCATGCGGTGTGCGATGACGACCCCCGAACCATCGCTCAGCGTCGCGCGGACGCCTTGGGCGCACTCGGGGCAGGGGCGACGCAACTGGCCTGCCAGTGCGGCGACCAGCAGTGCTCTGCGGCCGTGAGGGATGAGCGGGCCGGTGCCGTCGTGATCCATGTCCTGGCCGACGCTGAAGCGCTCGAGGCCGGACCCGATCCGTTGATGTCCGGCGAAGGTCCGCACCGCGTTCAACCGATCACCCGCGACACCTCACTGGCCGAGCTGATGGCCCCACAATCCGAGGGTGAACTCCCGCCGCCCTGCCGCGGCAGTGCGGTCATCGCCGGTGGCCCCGCTATCCCGAGCCCGTTGTTGGCTCAGTTGGTCGCAGACGGCGCGACGGTGCGCCACCTGAGCCGACCCCGACTGCAGCCCGAACCGGGATACCGGCCGTCGGCCGCGATGCAGGCTTTCGTCCGGATGCGTGATCTGACCTGCCGGTTCCCGATGTGCGACGTTCCCGCCGACCGCTGCGATATCGATCACGCGATCCCGTGGCCATTCGGGCCCACGCATCCGTCGAATCTGCGTTGCGAATGTCGAAAGCACCACCTCCTGAAGACCTTCTGGGTGGGCGCAGGGGGATGGTCGGATCGGCAAGACTCCGATGGCACCATCACGTGGATCTCGCCGACAGGCCGGGTGTACACGACCCGTCCGGGCAGCCGCGTGCTGTTTCCCAACTGGAACACCGACACCGGCCCGCTGCCCGCCCATCCAGCACCTCCGACTGGCGGTAGCGAGCGCGGTGAAATGATGCCTACCCGCCGACGAACCCGGGCGGCTGAGCGGCTCCGTCGCATCGCCCATGAGCGGGCGTTCAACGACGCTCACGTCGCCGAGCGCAACCTACCCCCACCGTTCTGAAGGATCCCGATTCCGCACCCTCTCGGGGATTCTCCTGCTGTCGACCGCGGGCCAACTACCATCAAGCCCCGTGGCGACGACGCAGGTGGACTACCGGACCGCCCGTCTGGTCGCCGCCGTGGCCGGTCTGTTGGGCGCGCTGTGCGCGGTACTAACGCCATTTCTCCCGGTCAATCAGACCACCGCCGACCTGAACTGGCCGCAGAACGGCTCGCTCGACAGCGTCACCGCCCCGCTGATCGGTTACGTGCCGACGGAGCTCACGATCACCGTGCCGTGCCGTGTCGCCGCCGGGCTGGACGGCCCCGGCTCGGGCAGCCGCACCGTGCTGTTGTCGACGGTGCCCAAGCAGGCGCCGAAGGCCGTCGACCGCGGGCTGCTGATCCAACGCGCCAACGGCGACCTGGCGGTGGTGGTGCGCAACACCCCGGTCGTGGTCGCCCCGATGGACCAGGTACTTGGCCCGGACTGCCGGGAACTGACCTTCACCGCCCGCGCAGACAAGGTCACCGGTGAGTTCGTCGGTCTCACCAAAGGCGCCGACAGCGACGATCCAGGTGCTCCGCTTCGCGGTGAGCGGGGCGGCTACGACTTCCGGCCCCAGATTGTCGGCGTCTTCACCGATCTGTCCGGGCCGGCGCCGCCCGGGCTGAGCTTCTCCGCGGTGGTCGACACCCGTTACAGCAACGGCCCGACCGCGGTGAAGATGATCGTGATGGTCATCGGGTTGCTGACGACCCTGATCGCCCTGTTGGCACTGCACATCCTGGACACCGCCGACGGTATGCGGCACCGTCGGCTGTTCCCAGCGCGATGGTGGTCGATGACCCCACTGGACGGCCTGGTGATCGCGGTCCTGGTGTGGTGGCATTTCGTCGGGGCCAACACCTCCGACGACGGCTACATCCTGACCATGGCCCGGGTCTCTGAGAACGCCGGCTACATGGCCAATTACTACCGCTGGTTCGGGACGCCGGAGTCGCCGTTCGGCTGGTACTACGACCTGCTGGCGCTGTGGTCTCATGTGACGACCGCCAGTATCTGGATGCGGCTTCCCACCCTGGGGATGGCGCTGGTCTGCTGGTGGCTGATCAGCCGCGAGGTCATCCCCCGGCTGGGTTACGCGGTGAAGACCACGCGGGCGGCCGCGTGGACGGCTGCCGGTCTGTTCCTGGCGTTCTGGCTGCCACTGAACAACGGTCTGCGTCCGGAACCGATCATTGCGCTGGGAATCCTTCTCACCTGGTGCTCAGTGGAGCGAGGGGTCGCTACCAGCAGGCTGCTGCCGGTAGCGGTGGCCTGCATCGTGGGAGCGCTCACGCTGTTCTCCGGCCCTACCGGGATTGCCTCGATCGGCGCGCTGCTGGTCGCCATCGGCCCGTTGCGGACCATTGTGGGCCGCCGCAGCCGACAGTTCGGGCTGCTCCCGCTGCTGGCACCCATTCTGGCCGCGGCGACGGTGACGATCATCCCGATGTTCCGGGATCAGACCTTCGCCGGCGTCGCCCAGGCCAACGCCCTCAAGCGCGCCGTCGGGCCCAGTCTGAGCTGGTTCGACGAGCACACCCGCTACGAGCGGTTGCTGCTCGCCACGCCGGACGGCTCGATCGCACGGCGCTTCGCGGTGCTGGCCCTGATCCTGGCCATCGCGGTGTCGGTGGCGATGATTCTGCGCCGCGGCCATATCCCCGGGACCGCGGCCGGTCCCAGCCGCCGGATCATCGGCATCACGATCATCTCGTTTATCGCCATCATGTTCACCCCGACCAAGTGGACTCACCACTTCGGTGTGTTCGCCGGATTGGCCGGATCGCTGGGCGCATTGGCGGCGGTCGCGGTCCTGCCGACCGCCATGCGTTCCCGGCGAAACCGGATGGTGTTCGCCGCCACCGTGCTCTTCGTGATGGCCCTCGCGTTCGCCAGCGTCAACGGCTGGTGGTACGTGTCGAACTTCGGCGTGCCATGGTCGAACCAGTTCCCCGAGTGGAAGCTGGGTTTCACAACGGTCCTGTTCGGTCTGTCGGTGCTGGCCCTGATCGCCGCGGCTTGGTTGCACTTCGTGACCGGTGATGCCCCCCGGGACCGACCCCGGCGGCGCTGGCTGCGCCCGGCCGGCTACCCACTGGCGCTCGCGGCCTGGCTTCTGGTTGTCTTCGAGGTCGCCTCGTTGACCATCGCCGTGGTCAACCAGTACCCGGCGTGGTCCGTCGGCCGATCCAATCTCGAGGCGCTCACCGGCAAGACGTGCGGGCTGGCAGACGACGTGATGGTGGAGCAGGATCCCAACTCGGGGATGCTGGTGCCGGTCGGCGTGCCGGTCGGTGCGGGCCTTGGCCAGGTGACCGGTACCGGATTCACCCCGAACGGAATCCCCGCCGACATCTCGGCGGAGCCGGTTCAAGAGCCGCCCGGCGGCGGCAACACCATCGATTCCGGGAACGAGGCCGATACCGAGGACGGCGCGGGGACCGGCGGGGGCGGCATCAACGCTGCCGCGGGAGTCAACGGTTCACGCGCGCGCCTGCCCTACGGACTGAACCCGGCGACCACACCCGTGCTGGGCAGTTGGCGCTCCGGGGTGCAACAGCCGGCACGGTTGCGCTCGGCGTGGTACCGGCTGCCGGCGAGAGAGGCCCGCACCCCCGACGCGCCCCTGATCGTGGTGTCGGCGGCTGGCCGATTCGACCCGGATGAAGTCGAGGTGCAGTGGGCCACTGACGCCGGTGCGGCGGCAGGGCGACCCGGCGGTGCGATGGCCTTCGCCGATATCGGACCCACACCGGCATGGCGGAACCTGCGTGCCCCGCTGGCCGCCGTCCCCGCTGATGCCACGGTGATCCGCCTGGTCGCCAAGGACGACGACCTGGCCCCACAGCACTGGATCGCCCTCACGCCGCCGCGCGTCCCGGCGTTGCAGACCCTGCAGCAGGTGGTCGGTTCACAGGACCCGGTGCTGCTGGACTGGCTGGTCGGCCTGGCCTTCCCCTGCCAGCGGCCGTTCGGCCACAACAACGGCGTCACCGAGGTGCCCACATGGCGCATCCTGCCGGATCGGTTCGGCGCCGACGCCAATTCGCCGGTGATGGACAACATCGGCGGAGGCCCGCTGGGGATCAGCGAACTGCTGTTCCGGGCGACCACGGTGCCCACCTACCTGCGCGGGGACTGGTTCAGGGACTGGGGTGCCCTACAGCGCCTGGGCCTGTACTACCCCGACGCCACGCCGGCCCGGCTGGAGCTTGGCGCCGCCACCCGAAGCGGCCTGTGGAGTCCGGCACCGCTTCGTCCCACCTGACCGGCCGGACGTAGCCGGATCTTCGGGGGCGAGTGCCCTACGATCGACCCTCGTGCCCGCCGACGCCCCCGATGCCAGCCGGACGGCCAGGCTCGTCGCCGTCGTCACCGGCGTCCTCGGCATCCTGCTGTGTGCGGTGACCCCCCTGCTGCCGGTTACCCAGACCACCGCGGCGGTGCTGTGGCCACAGGACCCCGGCCCCGGTGGGATGGTCGGCAGCGTCACCGCGCCCCTGGTGTCGGGCGCTCCGCGGTCCCTCGAGGTGTCCATTCCCTGCACGGCGGTGGCCAGCCTGCCGCCGCCCGGTGGACTGGTGTTCGGCACTAACCCACCCGACGGGATCGACGCCTCCCGCAACGGACTGGTGGTCCGGGCCACCGCCGACTCGGTGTTCGTCGCCTTTCGTGACACCGTGGCCGCCGTCGCGCCGCGGCAGGCCGTCGCGGCCGGCGCCTGCAGCACCCTGCGGGTGTGGGCCGACCCCGGGGTGGTCGGAGCGGACTTCGTCGGGATCCCCGGTGCCGCCGGCACTCTGTCCCCGGATAAGAAACCCCAGGTAACAGGCGTTTTTACGGAGCTGAAGGTGCCCGCCGACGGGCTCTCCGCACGGATCGACATCGACACCAGGTTCATCACCCAGCCGACGATCCTCAAACTCGCCGTGATGGCGGCCGGGGTGCTGTGCGTGCTCGCCTCGATCGCGGCGCTGTGGGTGCTCGACCGGCGCGACACGCACCGCCGGTCACCCGGCCGACGGGCCGGCCTGCTGGCGCATTGGCCGTCGGACGCCGGCGTGATCGGGACGCTCCTGCTGTGGCATGTGATCGGGCCGATCTCCTCCGACGACGGCTACAACCTCACCATCGCCCGGATCTCCGGCGAGGCCGGATACGCGGCGAACTACTACCGCTACTTCGGTGCGTCGGAGGCGCCCTTCGACTGGTACCAATCGGTGCTGGCCCAGCTGGCCTCGATCAGTACCGCCGGGGTGTGGATGCGGCTGCCCGCCACCGCCGCGGCGATCGGGAGCTGGCTGATCCTGAGTCGCTGGGTGCTGCCCCGGCTCGGCCCCGGTGCCGTCGGGCTGGCTCGGAACCGCGTCGCGGTCGCCACCGCCGGTGTGGTGTTTCTGGCCGCCTGGCTGCCCTTCAACAACGGGCTGCGGCCGGAACCGTTGATCGCCTTCGGTGTGCTGGCGGTGTGGGCGCTGGTTGAGCGGACGATCGCCACCCGACGGCTGGCCCCCGCGGCGGCTGCGATCGTCGTCGCGGTGTTCAGCGTCACCCTGGCCCCTCAGGGCCTGGTTGCACTGGCGCCGCTGCTGGTCGGTGCGCGCGCCATCGCCGGGATCATCGGTCGCCGCCGGCCGGCCGACGGATTGCTGGCCCCCCTGGCCGCCTTGGCGGCCACGGCGTCGTTGATCTTCGTCGTGGTCTTCAGAGACCAGACGCTGGCCACCGTTGCCGAGTCCGCCCGCATCAAATACGTTGTGGGGCCTACGGTTTCCTGGTATCAGGACTTCCTGCGTTACTACTTCCTCACCGTCGAGGAGAACGTCGAAGGCTCCCTGACCCGCCGCTTCGCGGTGCTGCTGATGCTGCTGTGCATGTTCGGCCTCATCGCACTGCTGCTGCGTCGCGGCTCGGTCACCGGCGTCGCCCGCGGACCGGTGTGGCGCCTGATCGGCAGCACCGCGCTGGGGCTGCTGCTGCTGACCTTCACCCCAACCAAGTGGGCAGTGCAGTTCGGCGCGTTCGCCGGCCTGGCCGCGGCACTGGGCGCGGTGTTCGGGTTCGCCTTTGCCCGCGTCGGCCTGCACAACCGCCGCAATCTGGCGCTCTACCTGACCGCACTACTGTTCGTGCTGGCGTGGGCCACCTCAGGGGTCAACGGTTGGTTCTATGTTGGCAACTACGGCGTCCCGTGGTTCGACCGGCAGCCGGTGCTGCTGCACCGGCCGGTGACGTCGATGTTCCTGGCACTGGCCGTCGTGACCGGTCTGATCGCCGGCTGGCTGCACTTCCGGATGGACTACTCCGGGCACACCGAGGTCAAGAACACCCGCCGGAACCGGGCACTGGCGGCCACTCCCCTGCTGGCGGTCGCACTGATCATGGTGCTGCTGATGGTCGGTTCGATGGCCAAGGGTCTGGTGCAGCGCTACCCCGCCTACACCACCGGCAAGGCCAACATCGCCGCGCTGCGCAGCGGGCTGTCCGAAACCAGCTGCGCGATGGCCGACGATGTGCTGGTCGAAGCTGACGCCAACGCGGGACTGCTCACCCCCGCCGCCGGCCAGCGGTGGGGTCGATACGGTCCATTGGGCGGCGAGGATCCGATCGGCTTCACCCCGAACGGCATCAGTGACACCCTCGAACCGGTGGCACCGTTCGTCGCCAACCCGGGCACGGTCAACTCCGATGGTTCGCCCAACAAGCCGAACGTCGGCATCGGCTTCACCGGCGGCACCGGTGGCGGCTACGGGCCGGTCGGCGTCAACGGTTCGCGGGTGTTCCTGCCGTTCGGTCTGAACCCGGCCAGCACTCCGGTGATGGGCAGCTACGACGAGAACACCCTGGCGGCCAAGGCGACCTCCGCGTGGTACCAACTGCCGCCCCGCTCTCCGGACCGCCCACTGGTGACCGTGGCCGCGGCCGGGGCGATCTGGTACTACGACGAGGAGGGCGAATTCCACTACGGGCAGTCGCTGAAACTGCAGTGGGGGATTCGCAAACCGGACGGCACCTTCACCGCCCTGGACAAGGTGCAGCCGATCGATACCGACGAGCAGTACGCCTGGCGCAACCTGCGCTTCCCGTTGGCCTGGGCCCCGGCCGAGGCCAACGTGGCGCGGATCGTCGCCGATGACCCCAACCTGAGCACCGACCAGTGGTTCGGCTTCACCCCGCCGCGGGTGCCGGTGCTGCAGACCGCCAACCAGTTCCTCGGCAGCCGGACCCCGGTGCTGATGGACATCGCCACCGCCGCCAACTTCCCGTGCCAGCGGCCCTTCGCCGAGCACCTCGGGGTCGCCGAGATTCCGGAGTACCGGATCCAGCCCAACCTCAAACAGGTCGTGGTGTCCTCGAACATGTGGCAGGCGGCGCGGTCGGGCGGGCCGTTCCTGTTTATTCAGGCATTGCTGACAACCTCGACCGTTCCGACCTATCTGCGCGACGACTGGTACCGCGACTGGGGTGCGATCGAGCGCTACCTTCGGGTGCCGGGCGCGCGTGCTCCGGCGGCCGTGATCGAGCAGGGTTCGGTCAGGGAGTTCGGCTGGAGCCGTAACGGACCGATCAGGGCCCTTCCCTAATGCCCCTAATGCAGAGAGCCCAGAGGCGGGGGACATGACCGCGACGCTGACCGACAACGCCAAAGTCGCCGGGCAGGACGTGACCATCACCCGGTGGGTTGCGACCATCGCGGGCCTGCTCGGCTTCGTGCTGTCGGTGCTGACCCCACTGCTGCCCGTGGTGCAGACCACCGCCACGTTGAACTGGCCGCAAGCCGGCCAGCTTGGCAACGTCACCGCTCCGCTCATCTCGCTGACACCGGTCTCGGTGACCGCGACGGTGCCGTGCGAGGTGATCCGCGCGATGCCGCCGAAGGGCGGTCTGGTGCTCGGACTCGCCCCCCAGAAGGGGAAGGACGCCACCCTCAATTCGCTCTTCGTCACCGTCGGGACACAGCGGGTGGACATCACCGACCGCAACGTTGTGATCGCGAGTGTGCCTCGCTCACAGGTGAATTCACCGGCCTGCCAGCGTATCGAGATCAGCTCCACCGAGGCTGGGACGTTCGCCACCTTCGTCGGTCTGCCGCCGGCGGCCTCCGCCACGGAACAGGACGACGAATCGGCACAAACCGGGTCGGAATACCTGCGCAGCGGCTTCAAGGACCCGAACCTGCGCCCCGCGATCGTCGGCGTGTTCACCGATCTCACCGGACCGGCCCCGCCCGGGCTGAACGTGTCGGCGACCGTCGACACCCGGTTCAGCAGCCACCCGACCGCGCTGAAACTGGCCGCGATGCTGCTGGCGATCGTCTCCACGGGGGTGGCACTGACGGCGTTGTGGCGCCTGGACCGTCTGGACGGCCGCCGGATGCGCAAGCTCATCCCGCAGCGGTGGCGCACCCTCACCGCGGTGGATGGCACCGTGGTGAGCGCGTTCCTGATCTGGTACGTCATCGGCGCGAACTCCTCCGACGACGGCTACATCCTGGGAATGGCCCGGGTGGCCGACCACGCCGGGTACATGTCGAACTACTTCCGCTGGTTCGGTGTGCCCGAGGACCCGTTCGGCTGGTACTACAACGTGTTGGCGCTGATGACCCACGTCAGCACGTCCAGCATCTGGATCCGGCTTCCCGACCTGGTCTGCGCTCTGATCTGCTGGTTGCTGCTGTCCCGGGAGGTACTGCCCCGATTGGGGCCCGCGGTGGCGTCGAGTCGTCCCGCGCTGTGGGCGGCGGGCCTGGTGCTGCTGGCGGCCTGGATGCCGTTCGACAACGGCCTGCGTCCCGAGGGCCAGATCACCACGGGCGCCCTGATCACCTATGTGCTCATCGAACGGGCGATCACCTCCGGGCGCCTGACGCCGGCGGCGCTCGCCATCATCACCGCGGCGTTCACCCTGGGCATCCAGCCCACCGGGTTGATCGCGGTGGCAGCGCTGATCGCCGGCGGCCGGCCGATCCTGCGCATCGTAGCGCGACGGCGGAGCGTGGTGGGTACCTGGCCGCTGATCGCGCCACTGCTCGCGGCCGGCACGGTGATCCTGACCGTGGTCTTCGCCGATCAGACCCTGGCCACCGTTTTGGAAGCCACCCGCATCCGCACCGATATCGGCCCGAGCCAGGAGTGGTACACCGAGAACCTGCGGTACTACTACCTGATTCTGCCCACCGTCGACGGGTCGCTGTCGCGGCGGTTCGGCTTCCTGATCACCGTGCTGTCGCTGTTCGTGTCGATGTTCATCCTGTTGCGCCGCAAGCGGATTCCCGGTGTGGCGAGGGGGCCGGCTTGGCGCCTGATCGGGGTCATCGTCGCGACGATGTTCTTCCTGATGTTCACCCCGACGAAGTGGGTGCACCACTTCGGGTTGTTCGCCGCGGTTGGTGCGGCCATGGCGGCGCTCGCCACCGTCCTGGTGTCGCCGGCCGTGCTGCGGTGGTCGCGCAACCGGATGACGGTCGTGACGGCGGTGCTGTTCCTGCTGGCGCTGACGTTCGCCACCACCAACGGGTGGTGGTACGTCTCCAGCTACGGTGTGCCGTTCAACAACGCGATGCCGCGCATCGGCGGAGTGACCGTCAGCGCGATCTTCCTCGCACTGTTCGTGGTCTCCGCGCTCTACACCGTCTGGCTGCACTTCAGTTCCGCGAACCGTGGTGAGGGCCGCATCGCCCGAGCGGTCACCGCGGCGCCCATCCCGGCGGCGGCGGGCCTGATGGTGGTGGTGTTCATCGCCTCGATGACCGCGGGCATCGTCCGGCAGTACCCCACCTACTCAAACGGCTGGGCCAACGTCCGGACGTTCGCCGGGGGCTGCGGACTCGCCGATGACGTTCTGGTCGAACCGGATCCCAACGCCGGCTTCCTGACCGCGCTCCCCGGCAGTTACGGGCCGATCGGGCCGCTCGGCGGAACGGGGCCGGTCGGGTTCTCGCCCAACGGGTTACCGGAGAAGATCGTGGCCGAGGCGATCCGGGTCAACAACCCGATGCCGGGGGTCGACCATGACTGGGAGGGTCCGTTCACGCTGAGCAAGCCGGGTGTCAACGGCTCGACAGTTCCGCTGCCGTACCAACTGGACCCCGCGCGGGTTCCGGTGGCGGGCAGCTACTCCGGCAACTCTCAGCAGGAGAGCGTGCTGACATCGGCTTGGTACGGGTTGCCGCCCAACGACTCCGGCCATCCGCTGGTGGTGGTCACCGCCGCCGGGACCATCGCCGGGAACAGCGTCCTCAACGACCGGACCGACGGCCAGACGGTTGTCCTCGAATACGGCCGGCCCGGCCCCGACGGCACTCCGGTGGCTGCCGGCCGAGTCGAGCCCTATGACCTCGGTCCGGCCCCGTCCTGGCGCAATCTGCGGTTCGCGCGTTCGGCGATCCCTGCGGATGCGAACGCGGTCCGCATTGTCGCCGAGGACAAGTCGCTGTCGCTGGGAGACTGGGTTGCCGTCACGCCGCCACGGGTTCCGGAGCTGTCGACCCTGCAGGAGTACGTCGGGTCGACTCAGCCGGTGCTGATGGACTGGGCGGTCGGGATGGCCTTCCCGTGTCAGCAGCCGATGCTGCACTCCGACGGTGTCACCGAGGTTCCCCGGTTCCGCATCACCCCGGACTACACCGCCAAGAAACAGGACACCGACACCTGGCAGGACGGCCGCAACGGCGGACTGCTGGGGATCAGCGACCTGCTGTTGCGCGCCCACGTGATGGCCACCTACCTGTCCCACGACTGGGGGCGGGACTGGGGGTCGCTGCGGAAGTTCGACACCATCGTCGATGCGACTCCGGCCGAACTCGAACTCGGTACCGCGACCCGCGGCGGGCTGTGGTCCCCGGGACCAATCCGGATCAAGGCCTGACACCTCCGTCCGGCCCCGGCCCCGGCCGTGTGGTCACCGCCGGTGTCTATGGATTGACCGGACAGGTGAAAAGCTGTGCGGGTGGCGTCGTTCCGCGAAGCAGAAAGGCCATGAGCGTCTCTTCGGCGCAGTCGTTCTGGGCACTCGCGAGGTGTCCCGGGCCGGGCGCGATGACCAGCGATGATCCGTTGATCTGACGGTGCAGCGAGCGTGCCCATTCGACCGGTGTCGCAGGGTCGCCGGTGGTGCTGAGGATCAGGACCGGACCGCCACCCTCGGGCTTGACCGGACCGGGCCGGCGAACCGGGGCGATCGGCCAGGCTTCGCACGGCGCCAACGACCACGCCCGGTTGCCGCCGCTGATCGGGCTCTCTGCCTCCCACAACGGAGCCAACCGGCCCGGAGTCTTTGGGTCACGTTCGGTGGCGAAGTCGGTGCACACGACCGAGAGATACTGCGAATCAGCTGGATTGACCATGAGGTCCGGAGAATAGGCGGCCTCGACCACCTTCGACCACCGGTCCGCCAGAGCGTCAGCGAGCGCGGACCTCAGGGCCGGCCACCCCGATTGCGGCATGTACTGCGCGGACTCGACCAGGGCCAGCATCCGTGACCCCGACAATTCGCGGCCGTCCGGTTCGCGGTGGGCGCTCGCGTCGAGTCGGTTGATGAGGTCGACGATCGTCTGCACCGCATTGGCCGCAGGTCCGGTCAATGGGCAGTCGCT
>Ga0116183_1001313_pt1 | contig 28361 bp, 20 predicted proteins | sample AD_UKC078_MetaG_FD_89753 | JGI IMG/M metagenome (GOLD analysis project Ga0116183, IMG submission 89753) | Active sludge microbial communities of municipal wastewater-treating anaerobic digesters from USA - AD_UKC078_MetaG | ecosystem: Engineered > Bioreactor > Anaerobic > Digestate | place: USA...
ATCTACGGCGATAAGCGCAGGAAGTATTGCAGTCATGAATGCTACATTGCCGACAGGTTCAAGGGCGGTGACTGCAATGAGTAAGGAGGAATTAAGAAACGAAAAGCTCTATCAGACCACCATGCACCTTGCCAGGAAGATGCTCATTGAGGGTATTATTTCGGAGGTAGAGTATCGTCAGATTGATACAATCTTTCTTGAGAAATACAAGCCTGTTTTCGGCACATTATTTTCTGATATATCGTTGACTTCTGAGGCGTAAAGAGTGATGTATAGTGTCGGAAAGGAGTGATTTCATGGCAAAAATTACAAGGGTCGATCAGACAGTGCCGACCATAAAAACGAAGAAGAAGGTCGCTGCCTATGCCCGCATTTCAATGGAATCGGAACGCATGAACCATTCCCTCTCCGCACAGATCAGCTACTACAGTTCCCTGATACAGAAGAATCCTGACTGGCAGTACGCAGGCGTGTTCGCGGACGATGGAATAAGCGGTACGGGGATAGCCAAGCGTGATGAGTTTAGGCGCATGATCGAAGCTGCTGAAAACGGCGAAATCGACATCATCCTCACGAAATCGATTCAGCGGTTCGCCAGGAACACGGTGGATTTGCTGGAAACGGTACGGCACTTGAAGGGTATCGGCGTGGAGGTGCGGTTCGAGAAGGAACACATAAATTCCATGAGCGGTGACGGTGAGTTGATGCTAACCATCCTCGCATCCTTCGCACAAGAAGAAAGCCGTAGTCTTTCGGATAACTGTAAATGGGGTATCAGAAAGCGGTTTGAGAAAGGCATACCAAACGGACACTTCCGGGTGTACGGCTATCGCTGGGAGGGCGATGAATTGGTTATCGTGCCGGAGGAAGCGGTAATTGTGCGGCGCATTTTCCAGAACTTCCTTGACGGCAAGTCAAGATTGGAAACGGAACGGGAGTTTGCCGCAGAGGGCATTACCACGAGAGAGGGCTTTCGTTGGGTGGATTCCAACATCAAGGTAGTTCTCACGAACATAACTTATACGGGCAACCTCCTCCTGCAAAAGGAGTTCGTATCCGATCCTATTTCAAAAAAGCGGATAAAGAACAAAGGACAACTTTCACAGTATTATGTTGAGGATACACATCCTGCCATCATTGACAAAGCTACTTTTGATTATGTGCAGGCAGAGATTGCAAGACGTAAAGAACTGGGACCGAGGGCGAATAAAAGCCTGAACCTCACCTGCTTTTCCGGAATGCTGAAATGTCCAGATTGCGGTATAAGTTACGCCCATAACAAGCGCACGGACAGAGGCATTATGGAATATTGGTCTTGCGGATCAAGAAAGAAAAAGGGTGGCAGATGTACTGTCGGCGGTAGTATCAATCATGAGAATCTGAAAAAAGCGTGTTCCGAGGTTCTCGGACTGGATGAGTTCGATGAGGACGCTTTTCTCGACAAGGTGGACTACATCAATGTGCCGAAGCGGTATGTGCTTGAATTCCATTTGAAAAATGGCGAGGTCATTACGAAGGACTGTCCGAACACAGGACACCAGGATTGCTGGACGGCTGAGTATAGAGCCAAGACTTCTGAAAAGCGCAGGAAAAAACCGAATTGTAAAGGCTCTTCTGTCATGACTGGCAGAATCAAGTGTGCGCAATGCGGATGCAATTTCCGCAAGGCGTCACAACAGTCAGCTACCTCGGAGAGCGGAAAGGCTTATTACTGGCGATGCGCCGAGCATAACGGCTGCGGTACAATTGGCTTCCGGGAGGATTTGCTTAAGCCATTCATATCAGAAACAATTGGGACTACAGAATTTAGCGATAGCGAATTCGATAGGCAGATAGACCACATTGATGTGCTTTCCACATCGGAGATGGTTTTCTATTACAAGGACGGAAGGACGGTTAAACGCACATGGGAACAACCCAAACGAATTGGAAGACCGTGGACGGATGAGCAGAGAGCGAAGTTCAAAGAATCCATGAAGGGCAGATACACACTGGAAGTACGGCAGCAAATGAGCGAACACATGAAACAATTACGAAAGGAGCGTGGTAAAGCATGGCGCAAAGAAAAGTAACGGCTATTCCGGCTATCATCAACCGGTACACAGCTGCACCAATCAATAGCACAAAGAAGCGCCGTGTTGCAGGATATGCCCGCGTTTCGACCGACAACGAAGACCAGACCACAAGCTATGAAGCACAGGTTGATTACTACACAAATTACATCAAAAGCCGTGATGACTGGGAGTTCGTTGCCATATACACGGATGAGGGCATCTCGGCAACAAATACAAAAAAGCGCGAAGGCTTTAAGACGATGATTGCCGATGCTCTTGCCGGAAAAATTGATCTCATAGTGACAAAGAGCGTGAGTAGATTTGCTCGAAATACGGTTGACAGCCTTACCACGGTGCGAAAACTGAAGGATGAGGGCATTGAGATATATTTTGAAAAGGAAAACATATGGACGCTGGATTCCAAGGGCGAGTTGCTCATCACTATCATGTCGAGTCTTGCCCAGGAAGAGAGCCGTTCCATTTCTGAGAATGTTACCTGGGGACAGCGCAAGCGCATGGCGGACGGCAAGGTCAGCTTTGCTTACAGTCGCTTCCTTGGTCTGGATAAGGATAATGAGACAGGCAAAATTGTAGTTAATCCCGAACAAGCAGAAATCGTGCGTCTGATTTTCCGCCTGTTCCTTGAGGGTATGACGCCACACTCCATAGCCGCGGAACTGACGCGCCGTGGTATAAAGACTCCTACAGGCAAGGATGTGTGGAATCAACAGACGGTGCGCCGGATGCTCTCAAATGAGAAGTATAAAGGAGATGCACTTTTGCAGAAGGAGTTCACGGTAGATTTTCTTGAGAAAAAGATGAAAAAGAATGAAGGAGAAGTTCCTCAGTACTATGTGGAGGGAAACCACGAGGCAATCATCAGTCCTGCGGTGTTCGACATGGTGCAGGCAGAGATTGCAAAACGCACCAAGGGCGGCACTCGGTACAGTGGAGTGAGTATCTTCTCCAACAAAATTAGATGTGCCGACTGCGGCGGCTGGTACGGAGCGAAAACCTGGCATTCCACAGACCGCTACCGCAAAGTCATCTACCGCTGCAACCGCAAATACAATGGTGAGAAGTGTCAGACTCTTCATGTCACTGAGGATGAGGTTAAAACTGCATTCGTTTCAGCATACAATAAACTTGTGACGGAGAAGAAGGAAATCATCGCCAACGCGGAAATCATTCGTAGGACGCTTTGTGGAACCGATACCCTACGAGAAGAAAAAAGCAGGTTGGAGGACGAGATGTCTGTGCTTGTAGAAATGACACAGAACATCGTGGCAGAGAACGCTCGTATTGCGCAGGATCAGGACGAATACCAGAAACGATATAATGGGCTTGTTCAGCGGTATGATGCGGTGAAAGCACGGTACGATGATGTGGTGGCCACCATCTCCGCCAAGGAAGCACAGAGCGAACGGCTGGAAAACTTCATCAAGGTGCTGAAAGCACAAGACGGCACCATCCGGGAATTTGACTGTAGCCTTTGGGGCAGCATGGTTGAGTTCCTTACGGTCGGGAGGAACAAGGAAATAACGGTTACCTTTCGGGACGGAACGGAGATACAGGCATAACAGATACACATACATGAATGGCACTCGACTACGGTGGAGTGCCTTTTTTACTTTATAGGAAATTGCTCCATTCCAAAGAAACAGGAAATAAAATGCCTGCACAGAGGCAGGCATTAAAAGCAGATGATTGCAGATTAGAAGATATAAAAGCCTTCTTCCTCGGAATCATCATCAAAATCATCATCTTCATGTAAGAAATAATCCATATCTAACAGGTCACTATCACTCATGCTTTTAACATCATCTGCAGTCATGCCCTCGGGTGGATTTTGAATATATCTATTTCTAAGTTCCTCTGTATGATTGCTCATGGTATTACACACCTCCGTTTTTGATTTCATTTTATCACAGACGGAGCAACTGTGAAAGAATTTATGCGGAAGCAGGAGAACGGCAACCCTTGGCATTTGCCATTACTTTCTTATACATTTCATCCAGAGAAACACGGTGGTGATTATGATAGAGTTCTAAAAGACTCATAGTATTGCCACAACAAGGGCATTTAAGAGGGTCATATCCAAAAGAGGTTAAGATGCATTCCCTCCATTTGTTAAAGGAAAGATAGAAGCCATGTTTTTCTTTTGCAATGGCATGATTAAGCTTTTTATCGGATTCACGATGTCTTGCATAGAGACCATAGTAACGGATCATCTTAAAATGTTTTTCGGGGATGTGCTGAATAAGACGTTCAATGAATTCAAGAACAGGGATAGTTTCGATAATGAGTTTATCATCTTCATGGCGATTGTAATGAAAGGTGACATTTTCTCCATCATAGTCATCGATGCGAGAGGATGCAATTACTGGTCTTCCAAGGTAACGACCAATGTATTTAATCACAGTACCAGGTTTACATTTATTTGGTTTTGCATAAACATAGAATCCGTTTTTATGGTTTCTATAGATAGAAGATTTCACCTTTCTAAATGAAGAGTCTAGATGTTTTTCTAACTCTTTAAGGAGTGCTGTTTGGAAGGAGTCGCGCATGAATCTGTAGTTAAAATGAGCTTTATTTCGCCAGAGACCGCTATTACCTAGGCCTCCTTCCGAGATAAGACAATGAATATGAGGATTCCATTTTAGGTCTCTTCCAAATGTATGAAGGACACAAATAAAACCAGGTGTAAAGGACTCAGCTTTATTATCCTTATGGAACATTCGATGTACAACACTATTAACAGCAGAAAACAGACAGTTAAGGAGTTTTCTGTTCTGAAGGAAAAATGGTCGAAGTTCTTCTGCAATAGTAAAAACGCAGTGTCGATGTTGAACATTTATGATTTTAAAAGACATTGAAGTAGTACGGTCAATGGAATATTTATTACCACAGGTAGGGCAGAACCTACTATGGCACCGAAAAGGAACAAACTTTAGGTTGCCACATTTTGTACAACCGTACATGGCTCCACCGTAAGAAGGATCACCACAATTAAGCATCTTCTCAACATTTTCTATAACAGTACTTCGAGGATGCAAAATATATAGCATTTCTTCATAATGGTTATTTAATATCGTTTGTAATATATTCATAAGACCATTATGAAACAAAGGGACACAAAAAGGAAGCCCTAATTCCCCTCATGAATGAGGGGTAGGGGAGTTGAAGTGTCGAAGACACTTTTTTAAAGCAGCTCATCCAAGCCCCCTATCTGCATACAGAGGCTTCTTTGGAAGCAAACCCTTTAGTAAAACCAACGAATTCTTAGTTAGCCATGGAGTAGAGCCTATAGACTGGCAGATTGAGAACATATAGAGCAAGGATTATAAAATATATTTTTTTGTGTATTTATTTTAAGGATTATTTAATATTTGACTACTTATAATCGCTTCATAAGCAACAAAAAAAACCGAAGGGGAGCAGTCATGTATCTAAGAATTATTAAAAAGGACTTAAAACGGCAAAAGGCTATGAATATAATCCTACTATTATTTATAATACTTGCTACAACTTTTATCGCAAGTAGTGTCAATAATCTTATATCCATTACCAATGCATTGCCCAGTTATTTTGAAAAGGCAGGACTGGGCGATTATATCATCATAGCTCTTATTAAAGGGGAGGACGACGATTCTATTACAGAATTCCTTAATAACAATAAAGAGGTTGAGTCCTGGACTATAGATGATAATATATTTATTTCAAGAGATAATGTAAGGCTTGATAATGGCAAGAGGTTTATTCTAAGGTCAACCAGTATATTTTCTAGCTATAACATTAATCAGCAGAAATTCTTCGACAGCAAGAACAAGGAGATTAGCTCGATGGAGGATGGAGAAATCTATATTCCATCATATGTTATGGATGAAAATAAGCTTGTAATCGGAGAAAAGCTTACTATTGTCTATAATGAGTTTAGACGTTCTACTTGAATGACCTTATGGAGAAGATAATAAGCTACTACACCGAAAAGCTTGATGCTATAAAGGTGGAATTTGGCATAGATGAATACAGCAACTGTCTGCTTCGTGGTGATTTAGACAGAGCTATAGAGGTCCTTCAAAATATTATGGAAAATGCAATTAAGTACGGTGATGGAAGGAGGATAGTTATTAGCATAACAAGTGAAGAGGATTGCCGTCTAGTTACTGTCACCAATACTGGTTGCTCCTTATCAAAGGATGAGCTACCATATTTGTTCAATAGCTTCTGGAGAGGCTCCAATATTGGCAACAATAGCGGTAGTGGTCTTGGCCTGTATATTTGTCGTCAGCTCATGCTTAAAATGCACGGTGATATCTTTGCAGAGTGTGCTGACGATGAAATGAAGGTTACAGCAGTGTTTAGAATGCTGTAGTGCTTTTGACATTTTATGCGTCTTGTGTGGCTTCGTTCATGTTCTTTACAGCGGTGGACAGCATTAGCTTAATGCGGTTTAGTTGGTTTACCTCGCTAGCACCAGGGTCATAGTCTATGGCTACTATATTTGCCTCTGGGTGCTGACGTCTTAGCTCTTTAATTACACCCTTACCTACGATATGATTAGGTAAGCATGCAAAGGGCTGGGTACATACTATATTATATACTCCGCTATGTATAAGCTCCAGCATCTCGCCAGTCAAGAACCAGCCCTCACCAGTCTGATTACCTAAAGACACCACTTCCTGAGCATATTCTGCCAGCTTCTTTATATGTACAGGAGGGTGAAAGCGCTTACTCCTCTTGAAGGATTTGACAGCCTCCTTACGTAAGGCTTCCAGAGCCCAGATGACAATATTTGCTATCCTAGCACCTTTTTTACTCTTGCCAAGATATCTAGCCTTGAAATTACTATTATAAGCACAATAGTTGAAAAAGTCGATTAAATCAGGCATTACAGCTTCAGCTCCCTCTGCCTCTAGAAGCTCGACCAGATAGTTATTAGCCGAGGGAAGGAACTTAACGAGTATTTCACCCACAATACCAACCTTGGGCTTCCTCATATCCTCATGAATAGGGAGCTTGTCAAAGTCCTTGATGATTCCCCTTATGTTTTTCTTGTACTCTCTCCATTTACCTTTTTCCAATGATTTTATACATATATCACGCCATTTTGCATGAAGGTCATTGGCTGAGCCAGTAACCTTTTCATAGGGTCTTACCTTATATAATACACGCATGAATATATCACCATATACCAGAGCTTGCATAGCTGTAATAAGAAGCCTAGGTGTAATCTTAAGACCAGGATTTTTCTCAAGCCCCGATGCGCTTAAGGAGATAACTGGTACCTGTGACATATCTGCTTTTTCTAAGGCTCTCCTAATAAATCCAATATAGTTAGTGGCACGGCATCCCCCACCGGTCTGAGTAATCATGACAGCGACCTTATTCAGGTCATACTTTCCGGATAGGAGAGCGTCCATAATCTGCCCTACGACCATAAGTGACGGAAAGCATGCATCGTTATTGACATATTGTAGACCTACGTCTACCGAGCGACGATTGTCATTGGGAAGCACCACTACATTATATCCCCCGTATCTAAGAGCAGGCTCTAATAGGTCAAAATGTATAGGAGACATCTGTGGTGCAAGTATTGTATAGCTTTCCTTCATATCCTCTGTAAATATAGCTCTATGATAGGAAGAGGATACAAGCTCTGCCTTATAGCCCTTGCTTTCTCTTTCCTTTACTGCTGAAAGCAGTGATCGAATACGGATTCTGGCTGCTCCCAGATTGTTAACCTCATCTATTTTTAATACAGTATAGATTTTACCTGATCCAGACAATATATCGTTTACCTGGTCTGTGGTTACCGCATCTAAGCCACAGCCGAAGGAAAATAGCTGTATAAGCTCTAGGTTAGGCTGAGTCCGTACATAAGAAGCGGCCGCATACAGACGGGAATGATACATCCATTGGTCAATTACTATGGTAGGGCGATCTATTTCGGCTAGATGGGATATTGAATCCTCGGTCAATACAGCAACACCAAAGGAATTAATCATTTCCGGAATACCATGGTTAATCTCGGGATCTATATGGTATGGTCTACCAGCAAGTACGATCCCCTTTCGACCAGAGGCGCGAAGATATGATAAGGTTTCCTCGCCCTTCCTTCTCATATCATCTCTAGCATTGGCCTGTTCCTTCCAAGCGGCTTTGCATGCTTCCTTCACTTCGTTTTTATCTATACCTTTTTTGGCAAATATCTCAACTAAACGATTAGATAGAATCTCTTCGCTTTCAAAGGACATAAAATGATTGGCAAATTCAATCGATGAATCCCTAAGCTCTTCAACATTGTTTTTTATATTCTCGGGATATGAGGTAACTATGGGACAATTATAATGATTGTTGGCGTCAGGAACCTCATTTCTCTCGTATGGAATGCTTGGGTAGAAGATATATTTAATACCCTTATCAATTAAGTACTTCACATGACCATGAACCAGCTTAGCAGGGTAGCATTCTGATTCACTAGGAATTGATTCTATTCCCAGCTCATATATATTCCTGCTAGAGGTGGGAGATAATTCTACATGGTATCCAAGACTAGTGAAAAATGTATGCCAGAAGGGATAATTCTCATACATATTAAGTACTCTGGGAATTCCTACAGTACCACGGGGAGCCTCATCCTCAGGAATATTAGTATAGTTAAAATAACGCTCTAGCTTATAGTCATATAGATTTGGGATTTTTTCAACGTTCTTTTCCTTACCAACCCCTCTTTCGCATCTATTACCAGAGATAAAACGTCTTCCCCCTGTAAATTTATTAATGGTTAATGTACAGTTGTTGGTACATTTTCCGCATCGGGCCAGGGAGGTCTCGAATTTGAGCTCATTTATCTGATCTATGGTAAGCATTGTGCTTTCACCGCCCTCATAATGCTCTCTTGCAATCAGGGCTGCTCCAAATGCTCCCATAATCCCAGCGATGTCAGGTCTTACAGCCTCACAGCCAGAGATTGTCTCAAAGCTTCTAAGAACCGCATCATTATAGAAGGTTCCGCCCTGAACCACCATTTTATTTCCTAGATCCTTGGGATTAGTAATCTTTATAACCTTATATAAAGCATTTTTTATGACAGAATAGGCCAAGCCTGCGGATATATCTGCAACTGTCGCTCCCTCCTTCTGTGCCTGCTTAACCTTTGAATTCATGAATACAGTACACCTGGTGCCCAAATCAATTGGGTTCTCAGCATAGAGAGCTACCTTGGCAAAATCCTCAACCTCGTAATTTAGAGATTTTGCAAAGGTCTCTATAAATGAACCACAGCCCGAGGAGCATGCTTCATTAAGCAGAACATTATCAACCGAATTATTTTTAATCTTTATACACTTCATATCCTGACCGCCAATATCTAGGATGCAGTCAACATCAGGCTCAAAGAAGGCGGCAGCATGGTAATGGGCAACCGTCTCAACCTCACCCTCATCTAGTACTAGTGCAGCCTTAATCAAGGCCTCTCCGTAGCCAGTGGAGCAGGAGCGAACTATTTTTACATTCTCGGGAAGGATCTCGTATATTTCCTTAAGAGATTTTATGGTTGTCTTAAGAGGGCTTCCATTATTATTACTATAGAAGGAATAAAGAAGAGAACCGTCCTCACCTACTAAGGCCACCTTGGTTGTGGTAGAGCCGGCATCAACTCCTAGGAAGCAATTACCTTCATAATTACTAAGATTTCCTTTCCTTACAGTATGCTTGGAATGCTTTTTTGTAAATTCCTCATATTCGGCCTCGTCCTTAAAAAGTGGAATCATTCGATGGACTTCAAAATCCATCTTTATACCCTCAGATAGCTTATTATGCAGAGATGATAGCTTTGCGTACTTATCCTCCTTAGAATTCATAGCCGCACCGATAGCAGCAAATAGATGTGAATTCTCAGGAGATATAATTTGCTCATCTTGAAGCTTAAGAGTTCTGATAAAAGCATTTCTAAGCTCATTTAGAAAATGAAGAGGACCTCCAAGAAAAGCAATATTACCTCGTATGGGCTTACCGCATGCAAGTCCACTGATGGTTTGATTTACTACAGCTTGGAATATCGATGCCGACAAATCAGGCTTTGTCGCTCCTTCATTAATAAGAGGCTGTACATCAGATTTTGCAAATACTCCGCATCTAGCTGCGATGGGATAGATGGCTTTATAATCCTTAGCGTATTCATTAAGTCCAGCAGCATCCGTCTTTAGTAAGCTCGCCATTTGATCTATAAATGAACCGGTACCACCGGCACATATACCATTCATTCTCTGCTCAACACCATTTGATAAATAAATGATTTTAGCATCCTCTCCACCCAGCTCTATCGCTACATCAGTATGAGGAGCATAGTCCTGTAAGGATGTAGCAACCGCAATAACCTCCTGAACAAAAGGCACATCCAGATGCTTAGATATCGTTAATCCACCAGAACCAGTTATAACAGGATGTATAGTCAAATCACCAAGAGTATCCTCGGCTTTTCTCATTAATGAAGCCAAGGTCTCCTGGATATTAGCATAGTGTCTTTCATAGTCGGAAAATAGAAGCTCTTTATTATTATTAATGACGACTATTTTAACAGTCGTTGAACCTATATCAATTCCCAAAGAAAAATTATTGTGCATTATTATGTACTCCTTATCGTGGACATGATATCATATATGCAGATTAAAATTCAATAGCCCTCTACTTTATCAAAGGGTTCAGATTGTTAAGCAATTCATATGCATTTATAAAAAGAAAAATCTGCTCATCGTGGACATTATACGATACAAAATTATTAAGTTCAACATCCGATTTGTAATAAAAGCTTAAGTCTAAGTAAATATTTTATAAAACATCTATTAAATTTATGCTGCTTTTCCATGTCCTTTATTATATGAAACAGAAAGATAAGGTTACCATTATTGTGTTTTGTTTTTTATTAGATTCTATCTATCATACAGTCCCATATCTATAATTATTGAATATAATATAATTAATCAAAGTAGTAATCTGTTCAAAAAGGAGAAGGTGCAATTTGTTCTGTTTATATTATGAAATAAAGCAAGGAGATACACTATATTCAATTAGTAGAAGATATAATGTAGATTTAAGTATTATTATCGCTGCAAATCCATTTATCAATATTTATAATCTTCAGATAGGTGATGTAATCTGTCTACCCTGCATACCACAAAATAGATATGATAATTTTACCACATATTTGGTTGAAGCAGGAGACACCTTAGGAACAGTGGTTGAAAAGAACGAGATTAATATTGCTGATTTAATGGAGAAAAACGACATATATTCCATAGGTCTTATGCCTGGAACCACACTTTCAGTACCTATAGCTAGAGAAGGAGAGGGCGGAATTACACTATAATAAGATGAGCATTTGTTTAAACGGGACTGCTGCAAAAGTAACTTGATCTCTTGGCTTGATCTCTTGCAGCAGTCCTGATTTTATTATGTGATTGAATTATTGTAAAATTCATGTTACAATAAATTGCACAATTAGTACAATTTATTTCACAACAGTTAGACGAGGTGAAGTTAATGCTGAAGAACAATATTGAAGTCGATGTAAAGGTAAAATGTATAGAAGCAGGAACCACGCAGGCAAAGCTGGCGGAAGACGTGGGCACCACTCCGTCCTATGTGAATCGGCTCATAAAGAAAAACGAGAATATTGTAAATAAGACTTTCGTACAGATGCTGGAAACGCTGGGATACGATATTGAACTGAAATATATAAAACGGGAGGATGCGTAATGAGTTTTTTGAAGGACAGCAGCATTTCTATTTATGAGGCGATGATGCACATAAAGGAAGGCAGATACGTGATGCCCGCATTCCAGCGACAGTTTGTATGGAGCATGGAACAGATTGAGAAACTGTGGGATTCTATTCTCCTAAATTATCCTATAGCTACTTTCCTGTTCTGGCACGTTGATGATAATAATGTCACATGGGATACTTATTTTTGCAACTTTCTGACTTCTGTGACCTTTGATAACAGGAAGCAGGCAGACAGCGTGAATTATGAATTGACAGATATTGATGTAAATACTACGGATACTGCCATCCTCGATGGTCAGCAGCGATTGACTTCGCTATATCTTTCTCTGTTTGGCGATTCCTATATCAGAGAAAAGTATGCCCGCAGGAACACAGTGGGAGGCACGGTCACAAAGTTGCTCATTGAATTAAATAAAAACAAGCTGGACGTGGACGAAGAGGAATATAACAGCAAGAAATATGATATCAAATTCAGTGTAAAGGTCGGTCGTTTAAGTCCAACACAATTTGAGCTACGGAATATCCTGCAGGAAAAATTCCAGAACAATAGTACACGAGATAAGGCGATAGAGGATGCTATTGCCAATGTTCCTCCAGATAGTAAGGACTATGCGAGGAATCTGCTGAAGACGCTATATCATAAAATATTCACCGAAAAACTTATACGTTTCACCGAGATACACGATATGAATCAGGACGATGCCTTGGAAATGTTCGTCAGGTTCAATAGCGGTGGTAAAGCACTTAGAAAATCAGAAATCACGATGTCCATACTTGAAGCATACTGGCCGAGTGCAAAGACCGAGTTTGGAAAGCTTTTGGTGGATTCATATGAGGGTTATGGTTCTGATTTCATAATAAGGGCTGCGTTAATGCTTTATGGTGATGTTGTGAAATCAAACATCAATAGAAAAATCTCTGAGGAACTGAAGAATAACTGGTCATCGTTTAAAAAGGCACTCAAGAACCTGGAAACGGTGCTGAAGAGTCTACGGATTGAAGTCAGCCGATTCTCAAGTAGCTGGAACGTCTTGCTCCCAGTGTTGTATTACATCTATTACAATCCGGAAAACCACGTTAATAACACTGAGGCAATCCGAGCATATTTGATGAGGGCAATTCTCTTCACATATTTCCAGTCCGGCACAACAAGTAAGCTGCAACAGATGAAAAGCAATATCAACAATTACGATTATGAGATAACTGTGGAGATGCTTGACCAGATTACCGACCTCCGCGTGACCGATGGTAAAATTGAAGATATACTAAACGCTGAAAAAGGTAGCCGTGTTGCCGGGGATGCGCTTTATTATCTCTGCTTGGAATGGACGAATAAGAATTTTAAGTACGAGCAGGATCATCTTCATCCATACGACCGTTTTGATGGCAATAAGCCGATCTCTGTTTCAATGGAGGATTGGCGAAGATGGCGGGGACTCCGTAACAGGCTCCCTAATCTTCAACTATTAGAGGGCCGAAGCAACGGGAGTAAAAACAACATGAGACTTATTGACTATTACAATGATATGAACGATGCTCAGAAAGCAGATTTTTATAAACAGGCAATCATTCCAGAGGGAGTATCGCTTGAGATAGAGCATTTTGAAGAATTATATAACAAACGGAAAGAAATGTTAGCCGCAAGAATAAAAGCTTTGTTGGGGTAACTTGCTATTTGCAGTTGATTGAGAAAGAGGTGGGCTTATTATGAAAGTTGAGTTCCTTGTTAATACAGAAATTAATGACGGACGACAGCTTTTTATTTCTGCAACAGAATTTTTTAAAGCGAAAAACGACGAAGAAGAGTTCAATAGTTTTGCTTTTGCCACTCATGCTTTATTTTCATTCTATGGTGTGGATGATTTCATCAAACGAGATGAGTATGAAAAAATTCTAAAGGCAGTCGATAAGGGCGGTGCAGTCATTATAACCGTGGTTGAAGACAGTTATCCCAGACGGTTTTATCCGGAAGTATTTGTTTCAAATAACAATCGCTTAAGGTCTGTTGATTTAACTTAACTCTCATAACGGTGCATACGGCATCGTTATGAGGGGTGTGCAAAAATGCACACGGGGGTGTTCAACGTTAAGGGGTAGAAAAAGGCTGCCGTTATGTTGTATCAAATTAGACACGGCAACAGACCCTTGCATGGGCAGTGGCCACATATTAGTATATGCCTTTGATGTGTTGATGCAGATATACGAGAGCGAGGGCTACAATCCCCGCGATGCGGCAAAATTAATACTTGATAAAAATATCTACGGTCTGGACATAGATCGCAGAGCATATCAGCTTTCTTATTTTGCGCTTATGATGAAAGCAAGGCAGTACAATCGACGTGCGTTCGATCCGACCTCGCCACGCCCGCAGGTTTATCATCCGGCAGGTTGGAGCGACGGTGAAGAGTATGGTTCACTTGTAAAAGTGGATATGCTTCCACCAAAGCCGGAACTGCCGAAAGATCAGCTTACTCTTTTTGATGATTATGAGCAAGACTTGCGCGTGTGGAACTTCAAACGTCTTTTGGCTCAGAAGTACGACGTGGTCGTAACCAACCCTCCGTATATGGGTGGCAGAAAGGGTATGAATCCAAAGCTAAAAAAATTCGTTGAAAAAGAATATAAAGATTCTAAGTCTGATTTATATACTTGCTTTATTGAAAAATGCTTAGATTTATGTGTACAAAAAGGTTATTTGGCAATGATCACTCAACAATCATTTATGTTTACAGACGACTATAAAGAACTAAGAGCCAAATTTTTACCTTCATATACATTTGTAAATATGATTCACTTAGGTGCAGATGCCTTCGAAGATATTAGTGGAGAAGTTGTCCAAACAACGTCATTTATTGTTGGAAAACAATTTCCTACAAAGTATAAGGGAACCTTTGTAAGGCTTGTAGATTTTCCATGTAATGATAAGCCAGAAAACATCAAAAATAAACAGCTTCATTTTTATGCTTCATCTGATGTATTTGACAACATAAAAGCATTGCCTATATCGTATTGGCTTTCAGAAACTATGAGACATAGTTTCGATATTGGCATTCCATTCGAAGAATATGGAACCCCAAGACAGGGAATGGCAACCGGAGAAAATGATAGGTTTCTGAGAAACTGGCATGAGGTTAATTTTAATAAGATAGGAATAGGTAGTAGTAGTGTTGAAGAATTTCACAAGAGTAAAAAATTATACATTCCTTATAACAAAGGTGGATTGCAAATAAAGTGGTATGGAAACAACGATTATGTAATTATGTTTGATGAATATAATTATAACATTTTAGCAAATCAAGGAAACCATCTTCCTTCTAGGCAATACTATTGCCTAGAGTGTATGACTTGGTCTGATATTTCTGGTAGAAATTTCGCTGCTAGATATTGTAATAAAGGATTTGTGTTTGATGTGAAAGGGTCCTGTGGGTTCCCACAAAAAAATAATTTGTGGTTTGCTCTGGCCTTATTAAATAGCAAATTGACTCCAAAATATATTGATGCTTTAAATCCGACGACAACAACTCAAGTAGGTGATTTAAAGAGAATCCCTGTCCTACCACCTTCTGATTGTCAAAAAGCAGAAATAGATTCCTTGTCTCAAAAATGTGTAAAATTAGCAAAGTTTGATTGGGATTCATTTGAAACCTCATGGGATTTCAAGCATCATCCCATGATCTGCAGCGAGCATTTAATTGCGGCGGGATATGATAAATGGAAACGTGAAACGGTTGCACGTTTTCAAATCTTAAAAGATAATGAGGAAGAACTCAACCGAATATTCATCGACATCTACGGTTTACAGGACGAACTAATGCCCTGCATTGAAGACAAAGATGTAACCGTCTATCGCATTTTTGACAGCAAAGAAGATATTCCAGAATCAATGGCGAGTAGTCGATACGCGCTTACTAAGCAGGATGCAATCAAATCCTTTATTAGTTATGCCGTAGGTTGCATGTTTGGGCGGTACTCTCTTGACACTGAAGGTCTTGCCTATGCAGGAGGCGCATGGGATGTGGAAAAATATAAGACTTTTGTCCCAGACAAGGATAACATCCTCCCTATCTGTGATGATGAATATTTCGATGATGATATTGTGGGTAGATTTGTTGATTTCGTACGAGTTGTTTATGGTGAGGATACCTTGGAGGAAAACTTGAAATTCATCGCCGATGCTCTAGGTGGAAAAGGAACGCCACGGGAGGTTATTCGAAACTATTTCTTGAACGATTTCTACAAAGATCACTGTAAAACCTATCAAAAACGTCCGATTTATTGGCTGTTTGACAGTGGCAAAAAAAATGGTTTTAAGGCGCTTATCTATATGCACCGCTATTCACGAGATCTGCTTGCTAAACTGCGTACGGATTACGTCCATGAACAGCAGGAGCGTTACCGAACGCAACTATCGCACATCGCAACTGCTCTTAGAACTGCAACAGTTTCTGAGCGTGCAAAGCTCTTAAAACAACAAGACAAACTAACAGAACAGCTGAAGGAAATTACTATTTTTGAGGAAAAGGTACATCATCTCGCCGACCAGAACATCGAAATTGACCTGGATGATGGTGTGAAAAAGAACTATGAACTTTTCGCTGGTGTTCTGGCGAAGATATAGGAGGACGCTATGTTGTCAGAAACGATAAAACAAAGGCTTGCGGAGCGGTTTGACGCACCGCTACCGGAATTTTATAAACGCCGAATCGTCTTCTGGCACGACGAGGACGGCGAATTTTCAGATGGGGTTGACGAGCTTGATCTGCCAAGAGTGAGTGTCGTTAAACTTACCGGGTCAAACAACTTCGCCGTCAAAAAACTACTGTCGGCCGATGATTTGACGGGTGACTACCTTGTCTACGACCCGTTGTCCTATGAGAAAGACCAACATGATGACTGGCTGCTGGATATCAAGCTTTATAGCGAGGAGTTCCGCGCTGACCTTTTGTCACTCCAAATGGAGGAGTTGCTCGTCGAGCCGTCATCGGCAATGCGCAAGACCATGAAACTATACTCCAAATTCCTCGATAACAAAGACCGCAAGGCGAAATTGCGTCGTATTGGTCGAACATACCAAACTCCGCTCCAGCTACACATTGACATTATGGCAGTGCTTTGCGGAATAAACAGCGGTTCAGCACAAGACGTGATTATCGCCGTGTTGACAGCGGGCTTGGAGAAAGAAAACAACACCGCGCTGACGGCGATTGAGAAGTTCGGCAACATCGATGCGTTCTGGTCATTGATCCAGAAGTACACGGGCTATCAGAACAAGGAAGACCGCCCCCTCGGAGAGTTTGCCGCGCATATTTTGATCACCGCACTGTCGCAGACGATGCCGATGTCTGCGCTTCGTGGCTTGGAGCGGTTCATTTCCGACTCCAACAAGGCGTACTGCTATCAACTTGTTCACGAGTGGCAGAGGGGAGACAGCAGCGACGGATTAATCGAGATTTGCCACTATGTTGAACATGAGTTACGCCTTGCCGACCGTTTTGACAAGACAGAGATAAACATACTTATAAAGAGCGACACGTTTCCCGCAATCAACGAGAGCATTCTCAAACGATTTTTTACCGAGATTGGCGAGAATATCATCAAGGTGGAGGAAATCATCGGTGCGGTCGAGAATCGCCGTACAGCCGCTTGGTATGCTCTGACCGAAGACTACCTCGAAAGTCTGTATTACATCGCAAAGATGCAAGAGTTTTACCTCTCGCACATCGACGGATTTCATATCGTTGAACCTGTGAAGGTCTGGAAGCTATACACAACCGACGCTTATGAGATGGACAGCCATTATAGGCATTTCCACTTCTGCTTTGGCAATACCCTGAAAAGTCCTAATGCACTATTGGAAGATGCTTTGAAGAAGTGTTCAGATGTAATCGAGGGCTTGTACCGTGAGTGGTTCTTGAAGCAACTCACCCTGACTTGGACAAAAGCCATAGCTAACGACTTGGATATGCTCGGCTATGTTTCAGAGATAAATGAACAGCGGAGATTTTATAATCGGTATGTTTCCCCGAACGTGAGCAAAGGCAACCGTGTATTCGTAGTGATTTCGGATGCCTTGCGCTATGAAGTCGCCGCCGAGCTGTCTGAGACCCTCAGCCATGCCACCAAAGGAAAGTCGACTCTTGAAGCGGTGCAAGCGGTGTTCCCAAGCATTACGAAATTCGGGATGGCAGCACTCCTACCTGGCAAAGAGATGTCGGCCAATGAGAAGATAGATGTATTTGTGGACGGAAATCCGACAGTTACTACGTCGCAGCGGGGTACGATATTGAATACCGCCAACCCTGAGAGCGTAGCGGTTACCTATAAAGATCTGCTCCAAATGAAGAAGCAGGAACGTCGTGACTTGGTAGCTGGCAAAGAAATCATCTATGTCTATCACAACACGATTGATGCTACAGGTGATAAAGCTCCCACCGAAACAAAAGTGTTCGAGGCGTGCAACGATGCGATCGAAGAATTGACCGCCATCGTGAAGATTATCGTAAATGACCTAAGCGGTGTAAACATCTTTATCACCGCTGACCACGGATTCCTATATACTTACAAACCACTTGAAGAAAGCCAGAAAATCACCCGCCAGACCTTTAACGGCGATATATTGGAACTCGGTCGGCGTTACGCCCTCGTGTCACCCGAAACGACTGCCGATTACCTCCTTCCCGTTAAGACAGATCGTACGATTGGTGGCGAATCAATGAAAGGCTACGCGCCGCAGGATACAGTCCGTATCAAAGTACAGGGCGGCGGCGAGAACTACGTCCATGGTGGCATTAGTATGCAGGAGATGGTCGTACCGGTCATCGTTTATAAGGGAATGCGGACTGGATACAAGAAGTATGTCGAGGTACAGAATCCGGGGCTTTCACTCATATCCGAAAGCCGCAAGGTATCAAACTTGATGTTCTCACTCGATTTCCTGCAAAAGCAGCCAATTGGCGATAAGGTTCAGCCGTGCAATTACACCTTGTATTTTACCGATGAGGTTGGCGCATCTGTTAGTGACTTCCAGACGGTTATTGCTGACAGAACAAGCAATAATGCTTCAGACCGCGTGTTCCGCGTAAGATTTACACTGAAGCAGGCGCAGTACAACAAAAACAAATTATACCGCCTTGTCATTGCAAACGATACCGATGCCCCAGAAGAGGTCGAGTTCCGCATTGACATAGCGTTTGCCGATGATTTCGGCTTTGATCTGTAGCACAAGGAGGATTCCACAATGGATATAGATTCAACCCAATACACACCGGAAACAGATGACGCAAATGAAGTCATTTATCGAAAACTGCGTGAGCATTTCGACGGAAAGATTGTTCGCAAAGACCTGACCAAGGCTATCAAAGAAGGCGCAAATGTACCTGTCTATGTCTTAGAGTTTTTGCTTGGGCAGTATTGCTCTTCTGATGACCCTCAAATTATTGAAAGTGGCGTTGCGAACGTTAAACGAATTCTTTCAGAGAATTTCGTACGTCCCGATGAAGCACAAAAAGTGCTGTCGTCGCTCCGCGAGCGCGGCAGTTACACGGTCATCGACCGCATTACGGTTAGCTTGAATATCAAACTGGACCGCTATGAAGCCGATTTCTCAAACCTTGGCGTTCGAAACATTCCCATTTCTTCAGACTATGTATCGAAATACGATCGCCTGCTCTGTGGCGGTATTTGGTGCATTATCGGACTTGAATATGAATACATCGAGGAAGACAAAAAGTCCACTCCAATTCGCATCATGAAGGTGACGCCGATCCAAATGCCCCATATTGACATGGACGAAATCAAGAACGGTCGCCGTGCCTTTACAAAAAACGAGTGGATAACTGTTCTGCTACGTTCCACTGGAATTGAATCCGACCGCTTTACCGATCGCGAGAAGTGGTTGCAACTCGCCAGGATGCTTCCACTTATTGAAAACAACTTCAATCTCTGCGAGCTTGGACCTCGCAGTACGGGAAAGTCCCACCTTTATAAAGAAATATCGCCGAACTCTATCCTCGTGTCCGGTGGACAGACCACCGTCGCTAACCTTTTCTACAATATGTCGAGCAAGCAAGTCGGTCTTGTGGGTTTGTGGGACTGCGTGGCTTTCGACGAAGTTGCTGGCATTACCTTCAAGGACAAAGATGGAGTTCAGATAATGAAAGACTATATGGCTTCTGGCTCATTTGCCAGAGGCAAGGAGGAAAAGGCGGCTTCCGCCTCAATGGCTTTCGTGGGTAACATCAACCAGAGCGTGGACGTGCTGCTGAAAACCTCGCACCTTTTTGATCCGTTTCCTGAAGCGATGGCGTATGATACGGCATTTCTTGACCGTATGCACTGTTATATCCCTGGTTGGGAAATTCCAAAGTACCGCCCAGAATCGTTCACCGACGGTTACGGTTTTATCACCGACTACCTCGCTGAATTTATGCGACAGATGCGGAAAGAGCCGTTCGGAGATGTCTGCGATAAATACTTTCGTTTTGGTAACAACCTGAATCAGCGTGATGTTATCGCTGTCAGGAAGATGGTGTCTGGCTTAACTAAATTACTCTATCCTAATGGTGAGTTCAATAAAGAAGATATCAAGGAAATCCTAACTTTCGCCCTCGAAATGCGCCGCCGTGTTAAAGAGCAACTTAAGAAAATTGGCGGCATGGAGTTTTACGATGTGAACTTCTCCTACATCGACAACGAGACTTTTGAGGAGCGTTATGTTTCCGTTCCGGAGCAAGGTGGCGGCAAGATAATCCCCGAAGGAATGATTAATCCAGGCAATGTCTACACAATCTCGCAGGGCAAGAGCGGTATGATAGGTGTATACCGCCTTGAAACGCAGATGCTTCCCGGCAACGGCAAGTTCGAACGCACCGGGCTTGGCTCCGACCGTGACGCAAAAGAAGCTACAAACACCGCATTCAACTATCTGAAGGCGAATGGTAACCATATTAGTGGGCAGCTTAGCACTACCACCAAGGATTACATCATAAACTACCAAGACCTTAACGGCATCGGAATGACGAAGTATCTGACATTGCCATCTGTTATTGCGCTTGCTTCCTGTGCCTTAAACAAGCCAACATTATCAAGTTTAGCTGTTCTTGGCGAGATTAGTATTAGCGGAACAATCCTCAAAGTCGAGGAGCTGGCGAGCGTCCTGCAAGTCTGCCTCGATGCCGGAGCGAAGAAGGTACTGATACCTATAACATCAGCCGCTGAACTCGGCACAGTTCCGTCAGACCTCATTGGCGCATTCAGTCTGATATTCTACTCAACTCCACATGAAGCTGTATTTAAGGCTTTAGGTGTGGAATAAAAATATAGGAGAAAAATAGTGGCAAATGGATTTCAACGAGCAATTTACAACTTTGCGAACGCTGTCCCGCTAGCTATTATGACGGCATTGGCTTGGTATCTTGAATTTAAGACTTGGAATATTCCGATCATCCTGCTCGGAGTTGCTGTAGCTGTGACAGTTTTGTTTGCTGTTTGCTTTTACTTTGGAAAGAATAACTGTCCGGTTAAAAGTATTAATGTTTCAAAAATCATTTCAAAGGATTCATGGTTAGTAGCATATGTGATTGCCTATGTTTTACCGTTCGCATATATGGTTATGTCAGATTATCATATAGTTTCTGTTATGGTGGTTGGAATTATGCTTGTTTTAGTTATTATTCCAGCAATCATGGCGTTACCTAACATCCTCCTGTTCTTTGCAGGCTATCACTTCTATGAAATAGAAACAGAAAGCACTGGAGTGGGGGATTATATTCTTATTTCAAAGCGACAGCGAATTCGGAATAAAGCCGATGTAAAAACGGTAATAAGAGTCTTTGAAAAACTGCTTATAGATACAAAAGGGGGAAAATAGGATGTTTAACAACTGCTCAATTATGGTTCTTTTGAACGATGGAAATGAGAATCCAGTTCAATTGCTGGAAGTAGATAAAACTACGCAAGAAGCGATTTGCAGTAGTTTTTCAGATTCCGCAGTGCCATTACTTTTGGGTAAGCAAATTGTCCCTTTCGACGGTAGTTATAAGCCGAACGAAGACGAAGGCTTATCCATCTGCAATTTTCACCTTCCTGAGGTAATTACTGATGCGGTCAGAAATCCGCTCGGATTACAGACCTTTGAATACGACAAAGAATCAGAGCCAGATATTAGAGCGATTTTTATCGGTGAACGATCTGAGTCTGATAACACCGAGGTGTTCACCGTTGCTTTTCAGCGTTTCCGTAAGGAGCAGTATCTTTCCACTAAAAAATTCAGCCTGTTCTATGACAAAGACACTTTCATTCTAGAGAACCGATGGGGCATTGGGATTACAGATACAATCGATTGTGTATTCACCCAAACGGAACTTCGATTCTCTTCGTATTTTTATGCTCGCCAGATCTTTGATTTGAGCGAATATTATCGCTCTGCAACCGATACCGAAGTTCAAAGCTTCAGCGGATTGGACTTGTTGAGCATTGCTGACAAAGACCAGTTTCAGTCGTTGGCTGATACTTGGATACGCCGAAAAATTGCAGCGATAAATGATTCAGGCGTTCTGAAGAACAACACCGCTGCTAAAATTAAGAAGTTGGCACAGAGTTGCGGCTTGGAAATTACCGTTGAAAACAAGAAACTGATTATCCCTACAGACAAGAAAAAGCTCAAAGAGATTTTGGGCTTCCTTGATGAGGAGGTCTACAAGGGCGCTTTTACAGAAGAAACATATATCACGAACTCAAAGAGAAAAGTGCAATAATCCTTGTTGCGATCAGCAATACAATGCACAAGCGGTACAATATTATGAGCAAACCAACAGGGAAGCAGTAATATAACCCTAAATGGACTTTTTTTCTTAAACATCGAAATCGAGCACTCGACTTGGAATAGTGGACGTGTTTCCTTAAACGAGAAAACTCAAAAATACACTTAAGACATTCAAACGGGCGCTTTTAGTCATGTGGAGACGGTTGTACTTCTTTCCCACAAAAATGTTGACACACATATCAATGTAAATCTGGAGTTTAGTTATGGTGACGGGAAAATAGCGGAAAAAGCTGAGGATTATAGATCAGGCGAAAAAGTAGCCTATAAAATGATACAATAGATGTAGAAAGCAAGTATGAATTCAAAGTGCATGAGGCTTATACTGCAGAGGTAAAAAAGAGATTTGGGATTACCAATGTTTGATGCTCCAAATAGAGAAGAGAAATTGAAAAATTCAAGGAAATATTCAATACCTGAAAAGGTAGAAGCAATTAAAGCAGCATTGAAGAATTTTATGGTAATATAACGAAAAACACATCGCTACAACTTTTACATTTTGGTAAAAATGTAGGATCAATTGACTTTTGTCAGCATAAAAAATTTGATATAGCAATCTATAATTATGTGCAAGGAGGTGTTGCGTATGGCTACTGCAGATCAAATTAAAAGCTTAATTAAAGCTCATAATGATAATGACAATGAGAAATTCAAAACTATAGTATTGCAAATAGCTGCTTATGAGGCCAAACTTAACCATGAAACTCTTGCTCGGGAATTGAAGAAACTGGCTGAAAAAACAGGTAATGTCAAAGCGAATATACTTCGTTTTAATCAGATGAACAATAATCCCATGCTGACAATGGCAGTTCCAACTGAAAGATTGAAGGATTTAATTGTATCTGACGCTATTCAGGATAGAATAAAAAGAATCTTAAATGAATTTAAAAATAGAAACAAATTGAGAAGTTATGGGATGAGTAACCGTCGTAAAATTATTATTGAAGGGAAGCCAGGAACTGGAAAAACATTTACTGCTTCAGTAATAGCTTCTGAAACAGGGTTGCCACTTTATACAGTTCAAATGGATAAGTTAGTCACAAAATTCATGGGTGAAACTAGTTCGAGATTGAGACAGATTTTTGATTCTATTGAGAATTCAATTGGTGTTTATTTTTTTGATGAAATTGATGCGATTGGAGCAGATAGGAGCTTGGATAATGAAGTTGGAGAAATGCGAAGAATACTAAACTCTTTTCTTCAATTCATAGAGCAAGATTCATCTGAGAGCATTATTGTTGCAGCAACAAACAACCAAAAATTATTGGATCAGGCATTATTTAGGCGCTTCGATGATGTTTTACATTATTCAATGCCAACTGAAAGCGAAGTAAAACGTCTGTATCAATATAAGTTATCAGTTTATCAAAATGATTTTGTTCCATCGACTGAATTAATTGAGGAGTCGCTTGTATTAAGTCATGCTGAAATAATCAGAGTATGTGAGGATGCCATTAAGGATTCTATATTGGATGATAAAAAAATAACGCAATCCAAGATGCTGAACTTAGTCAAGGAACGATTAACATTACACTCTGGAAAGGAGGCCTAACTATTGGCAGTTGAAAAAAAGAACATATTTTTGAAAAATACAGAAGCATCATTTTCGTATGGTTCACGACCAACGCCAGTCGGAAAAAATTATCCCGTACGAAATAATAGTAAGGCACATGCTAAATTTATTGAGAAAAAATTGAACGAATGCTACGAGCGTTCAGCAACTCAAAAGCAAGTAGCTGCAATAAGATATAAAAAAGGTGTGTACCTTGAGTTTTCTAGTGCTGCTAAATATGATTTAGCAATTAAAAGCTTAGAAAACAGAACTCAGGGCATACGCCTTTTGAATGTAAAATCTGATGAAGAAACGGAAACAATTAAAGCAACAGTATATATTCCTGCGGGAAAGGAATCATTTTTTATTAAAAAAATTGAAGCGTATTCATCGGAAGTTACTGAAAAAGGAATTCCAAAGCATAATGATTTAGTTCGTAGTATTGAAGATATAAGAGTTGCAATGCTAGATTCATTTTGGATAGGAAAACCAGAGGATATTCCAAACGGAGTTGCTCAATGGTGTGAAGTATGGATTAGATATGATGATTCATCCGTTAAAGATGCTTTAGCTAATATCTCAGAATGTTGCAGAACATTGGAAATAGATATCGATCATAACAAATTGATTTTCCCGGAACGAATAGTTCACCTGATAAAGGCGAATAAATCTCAATTATCTATGCTGATCAGTTGTTGCGAATATATAACTGAATTTCGTAGAGCACCTGAACCTACGAGTTTCTTTGATAAACTTTCTGGTGCAGAACAACAGGAATGGGTTAAAGAATTGTTGAATCGGACAGAATTTGTGGACAGTAAATCTTTTATTTGTCTGCTAGACACAGGTCTAAACAGTTCACATCCTTTAATTGCTCCAGCGATAAAAGATACAACAACAGTACAAGCTGTTAATGATCCGTGGGGAGCAACTGACCATATGGGGCATGGGACTGAAATGGCGGGAGTAGCTTTATATAATAATTTAAAAGATAAATTGATAGATCCAAATAAGCTAGTCATCAACCATAAAATTGAGTCTGTTAAAATTTTGCCACCAAAAGGTGCAAATCCAATAGAGTTATATGGGGCAATTACTGAACAAGCTGTTGCATTGGCGGAAATATCTAATCCAACAGCGGATAGAACATTATGTATGGCTGTAACTGCTCCAAGCTTCAATACAGAAGACGGTAGCCCTACTTCTTGGTCTGCTGCTGTGGATAGTATCACATCAGGCGCAAACGAAAACGGCGAAAAGCGCTTGTTTTTTATTAGTGCAGGAAATGTATTTCCCGAAGAACTAACTTATAATAACTATCCTGATTCGAGTATTCTTCATGGAGTTGAAAATCCAGGGCAATCTTGGAACGCTGTCACTGTTGGAGCGATATCAAATAATATTCAAATTTCAGACTCTAGCTATAAGCATTTCCGTCCAGTTGCTGGTTTAGGTCAATTGTCGCCGTATAGTTCTACTTCTGTAACGTGGAGTAATAAATGGCCAGTTAAACCTGAAATACTTTTAGATGGCGGTAATATGGCTACAAATAACATAGACTATACTGAGTGCGATGATTTATCTCTTTTAACTACATATCACAAACATTCAGTACGTCAATTTTCAACCATTTGGGGAACGAGTTCAGCTACCGCACAAGCATCATGGATGGCAGCACAGATTTATGCAGAATATCCTGGTATATGGCCTGAAACAGTACGAGCTTTATTAGTGCATTCCGCAAGATGGACTGAAAATATGCATAGACAGTTTTGCGAAGTAGATACCAAAACAAAAGGCAGAAAACAGTTGTTGCGTACTTGTGGTTATGGTGTTCCTAACTTGTCAAAAGCTATTCAGTGTGTCGATAATTCGGTGAATTTGATTGTACAAGGTGAATTACAACCATTTACCAAAAATCATATGAATGAAATGCACTTGCACGATATACCTTGGCCAAAAGAAGTATTACAGTCTTTAGGAGAGACAAAAGCAATAATAAGGGTTACTCTTTCCTATTTTATAGAACCAGGTCCTGGAGAAGTCGGTTGGAAAGATAAATATAGATACCCTTCCTGTGGTCTTAGGTTTGATGTTATCAACTCTAATGAAACAATAGAAGGTTTCAAAAAACGTGTTAATATTAAGATGCGTGGTGATGACATAAAAGATAGTGGAGATGGAAGTAGTCGAGATTGGTATTTGGGTGTTGGAAATCGCGATGTTGGTTCAATACATTCGGATTTTTGTGAAGACTCAGCTGTAAATTTATGTGATGCAAATTATGTTGCAGTTTATCCGGTTATCGGTTGGTGGCGTGAAAGAGGTTATCTTGGCAAATATGACAATAAAATAAGATATGCTCTTGTTGTTTCAATTGAAACAACAAAAGTTGAAGTTGATTTGTACACGCCTATTATTAATAAAATTGAAACTACTCCAATTGTTGAAATAATAATCCCTAGATAAATATTGCATTAAACATATATATAAACTGGAAATGTCAAGAAATGTATAACCACAAAGGACCAAAACTATAAAATAGAATAGTTTTGATTTCTATGGTTAAAGCCATTTTTATCCAGGGTACTGTTCATTAATACATCGATTTGAAGACAAACTTACAATATGATGTAGGGGGTATTCCATCCGGAGTAAAGGCTTTAATAAGTTTTTTCAGTTTTATTGTTCTTCTTTAGCAGGAAAGTATATTAATTCTAAATTATAATGCTCCTATCTATCAAGGCAATTTTTAAAAAAATTAAGTTAGATCCTCATTTTGAAAAGATTGTTGATATCATACTGACTCCTTGTACAACGATAATTTGAAGAGAGGGGGAAATGCATGATTAACCTAGCAAATATCATAACAACCGTTAGAATCGTTTGTAGCGTTGTATTGCTTTTTTGTCCTGCACTTTCTTTCACATTTTATGTTTTATATATAATTGCAGGATTAACGGATATGATAGATGGAACAGTTGCAAGGAAAACAAATTCTGCCAGTGAGTTTGGCTCCAAGTTGGACTCGGTTGCGGATTTTGTTTTTGTGGTAGTATGCCTTATAAAATTGTTTCCTGTACTTGATATTGCATCTTGGATTTATGTATGTACTTTCATTATTTTGCTTATCAAAGTATCCAATGTTATCTCCGGATATGTTATAAAAAAGAAGTTCGTGGCTTTACATACGATTATGAATAAGGTTACAGGAATATTATTATTTATCTTACCACTGACACTATCGGTTATTGACCTAAAATATAGTGCAGTAGTTGTCTGCTCAGTTGCAACATTTGCAGCGATACAGGAGGGTCACTATATTAGAACAGGAATAATTTGGAGATGATATTATGGAATTCAGAACAGAAAGACTTATTTTACGTCCTTGGGAGGATAGGGATGCAGAGAGTTTATATGAATATGCAAAGGATCCAGATGTTGGTCCTATAGCCGGATGGCCTGTGCATACAAGTGTGGAAAACAGCCTTGATATTATACGCAGTGTATTGTCCGCTGATGAGACTTATGCGGTTTGCTTAAAAGAAGATAATCGGGCTATAGGCAGCATTGGTTTATTCCCTCCTGTCCAGTCATATACAAAAGCCAATGATACTGAGATTGAAGTCGGATATTGGATTGGCGTTCCTTTCTGGGGGAATGGATACATTCCTGAAGCAGTACGAGCATTACAGAAGCACGCCTTTGAAGATTTAGGCTGTACAGCAATGTGGTGCGGTTATTATGATGAAAATGAAAAATCTAAACGTTGTCAGGAAAAGTGCGGTTTTAAATACCATCATACTGAAGAAAATAGACCATGTACTTTGATGGGAGATGTGAGAACAGAACATTTTACGTATTTTACAAAGGAGCAGTGGCTAAAGAATAGTCTCAAGTAAGAGAAAAACAGAATGACCTTCTCTCCTTGGATTGAACCATCACTTAGTGTTAGTATGGATGATATAATTAATTATCCGGGATAGGATACATATATGAAAAAAAGATCATAGGTATCTTAAAGATGCATGAAAACGGTACAAAAATCAAACTGTATGCTCATTCTTTGCAAAAATAGGTATAAATGAAATTCTATTCTTTAGAAATGGGATTTAGTTATGGGAAAAAACACAGAGGCAATTAGGACAAA
>Ga0116183_1001320_pt1 | contig 28260 bp, 15 predicted proteins | sample AD_UKC078_MetaG_FD_89753 | JGI IMG/M metagenome (GOLD analysis project Ga0116183, IMG submission 89753) | Active sludge microbial communities of municipal wastewater-treating anaerobic digesters from USA - AD_UKC078_MetaG | ecosystem: Engineered > Bioreactor > Anaerobic > Digestate | place: USA...
TCATCGGTGGATCGAGGCTAAGAGCCTTCCGCCAACGCCAAAAACGCGCCCAACTCCACCAACCCCGCCGGCCCGGCCGGCAGATAATCCGTCAGCCGCGGCGACCGCACGACATAAGCAGCCCATTTCGCCCGGCTGACAGCCACATTCACCCGGTTGCGGTTCAGCAGGAAGGAAATCCCGCGCGGCACGTCGTCGATTGAGGATGCCGCCAGGGAGAAGAACACCACCGGCGCCTCCTTGCCCTGGAACTTGTCGACGGTGCCTACCTGGATTCGGGTGAGGCCCGCAGTCTTGAGGTGACGCCGGATCATCAGCACCTGGGCGTTGTAGGCCGCCACCACTAGGACGTCGCTCTGCGCGAGAGGGCGGGTGCCCTTCTCATCGGTCCACTGCGTCCCGAGCAGGCGCCGAATCTCGGTGACGATGCGCTCGGCTTCCTCGGCACTATCCGTCGAGTTGCCATCGTGCTCAACGAAGATCTGATGCACTCCCGGCTCATGGCCGGCAAGGTGACGCGCGGCGGTGCGTTCCTCGACCGACTCGAGTCGCCCGCCGTAGGAATAGTTGGACACCGGCTTGCACACCCTCGGATGCATCCGCCAGGACTGTTCCAGGAAGTATCCCAGCGACGGGTCCAGAGTCGGTGCTCCGTCGACCAACCAGCCGAGCGCCGATTGGTCGACCGGCTCACAATGGGTGCCCTGACTCACCTGGGGCAGCTGCTGGGGATCGCCGAGCAGCAGCAGATTGCGGGCCGTCGGAGCGACGGCGATGGTGTTAGCCAGACAGAATTGACCAGCTTCCTCGATCACCAAGAGATCCAGGCTCCCGGGAGGAACTCGCGCTGGATTGGCGAAATCCCATGCAGTGCCGCCGATCACGCACCCCCCGTCCTGTGCGATGAAGGCCGGGTACTGGTTCTCCTTGACAGCCTGCCAGACCCGTGCACGCGTCTTTTTGACCTTCTTGCCGATCCGTTGAGGATTGCCGCGTGCGTCCCCGGCGATCTCGTCCAGTAGGTTCTCCACCACGCTGTGCGATTGGGCAACGACACCGATACGCCAGCCGTGGTCGTTGAGCAGTGTGGCGATCACTCGGGCGGCGGTGTGTGTCTTGCCGCAGCCCGGTGGGCCGTGAACAGCCACATAAGAGCGATCAAGATCAAGGACCGCGGCAGTGATGTCGGCGATATCGGCTCCGCTGCGGGGAAGCGGTTTGCTGGATCGCGTCCTGGGTGGACGACGGGTGAGGATGTCGATGTAGCTCACATCGGGCAGGGCCGGCAGCCCGGTTTCGATCTGCATGGCGATCGAGTTAAGCGCCGCCCTGAGATGAGTGGTACCAACCGGGAGCGCCGGTGTGAGCGCGAACGGGAGCTGCTGATGCATCTCGTTGTGAGTCCCGACGGCCATTTCCTCGACCACGACCTCGCTGGGGTCGGAAGGATCGTCCATGCTAACGACTTTCACGGTGTTGCAGGCGCGTCCATTTGTGTGCTGTGCCAGTGACTGCGGCGACGGGTCTTCATAGATGGCCTGCATCGACCCAGTGCCGAGAGTGCCGGTTTCCAATCCTCCGTGAAGTCTCAGCCGTCGGCGGGGCTTCTTCTCGAGACCTTGGGGCTCACGCCAGTCCTCCTCGACCTCCCTGCGTTGGGCGATGAAGACCCCCGACAGGTCTTGCCACTCATCGACCGGATAGTCCATCCGCTGGAAGTGGCCCCACCAATACGGTTTGTCCTCTCGCTTGTGGAATCCCCGCGCGGCCGCGATCATCGCGACGGCCTGCTGCTCGGGGCTACGCGCGACGAGTTCGTCGCCGGCGAAGGCCATCAGCGCCCGCGCGGTGTCGTCCTCGTCGATCGGATCCTTGGTCCTCTCCCGTGGGGCCGGCGGCTCACGGTAGGTGATGCCATGCTCCTGCGCTCGCTCCAAGAGCCAGTCGCGCAGCTTGCGGGTCGAGCGGCAGTCGTAGTGGTTGTAGTCCTCGATCCCGGCCAAGACCTTCGCGGCCTCAGCGGCATCGCCTTCGGCTAAAAGCTTGCAGTACTTGTCATACATGATGATGGAGTCCGCAGCGTTGGTGACATCGCCGGTGCGCAACTCTTCACCCATATAAAGGGGTTCGAGATACTTCAGGCCGTAGTTCGTCGTGCCGACTCGAAGACCGTTGAGCACGATGGGATAGAGGTCGATGAGGACGTTTTCGCGCAGCAGGTCATCGACTTCCTCCTCGCCGACGCCGTATTCGCCGGCCAGCCTGAGCAGCGCAGTCCGCTCGTAGCTCGCGTAGTGATACACATGCATATCCGGGAAGCACTGTCGCTGCTCACGAACAATGTCGAGGAATGTTCGCAGCGCCTGACGCTCCTCGGTACGGTCGTGTGCCCAAATCGGATCGAACGGCCTCTCAGCACCGAGCACCCCGAAAAGGTATTCCAGCCCCCAGGTTCGCCCGTCAGCCGTCCACAGTGGATCTCCTTCAAAGTCGAAGAACAGATCGCCCGGGGACGGCGGCGGGAGTGCGGACAACGCTTTGGGTGCCACCACTTCGTAGGCCGGCACGCCACCGGCGCCTGGCTTGGAGGTCTGCAGCCTGGCCTGCAGGCGGAGCTTGTCCCCCATCGCCGCGGACAGGCCAGCGATCGCTCCGTCGTGTTCGGCAAGCTGGTGGATCGTGGTGATGCCGGCGTCGATCAGCCTGGCGCGCTGAGTGTTCCGTAACCCCGCGACAAGCAGGACGTCGTTGGTGGCGTTGATCTGAACCTGGCATTCCGGGCAGCGCAGGCATGCGCGTACCGACTCGTCGCCCCACTGGACCGGCGCGCCGCCGGTGTAGTGGCGATCCAGTAGGTCCTGCAGTGCCTGACGGCGGGACCGGTATACCGGCAGCAGTTCTCCTACCGGGTAGGACGCCATGGTGTCGTTGCCCAGCGCGAGTTCGACCTCATCGTGAATCGACACTCCGTCCTGGCGTAGGGCATCAGCGTAGGCGGCCAGCTGCAGCAGTGCAGTCACTTTGACGGAGCGGGCCAGCTTGGTGTCGCGGAGACGGTAAGCGTTGCCTTCGAGCAGCAGGAAGTCGCCAAAGCCCAGGAAGCGGCCGTCGAACATGGCGGCCTGCACGATCACCGGTGCTCGGCGCTGCACGGCGTCCCGGGTCTGTTCGGCTGCCGCGGTGAAGGCGGCTCGGCTGTAAGCAGGACGTCCTATGACTGTCGGTTCTTCGCTGATCTGCGCGCGCAGTTTGTCGAGGTGACGCTGCTCGTGTTCACCGCCGAGCAGCGCGGTGCGGGCGAGCAACTCATCGTCGGTCTGCACTCGAGGCCCTCGGCCCAACCGAGCGTCGAAGGAACGCAGCAGCGCGTACTCGCAACCGGCGGCCACCGCGAGGTCCGAGGCGCTGTAGACGACGACGCCATCGAGGAGAATCACGTGATCAGGGTAGGTGGGGGCACCGACACGGATTGGGAATCCAGGGATGCCATCAGCCCGCCAGCCGTCTCACCTGCTCAACGAGGTGTCGAACCTCAGTGACCGAGGGTTGGAGCTCGTAGGCATGGTGGTGGACTGTCCGGCTCAGGTCCTCCCAAATCCGTCGGGCGTGCGCACCCTGATGGGGGTCGCCCAGGACCTCCAGCACGACCAGTTTCGACCGGGTGGAAGGAAACGGATATTTCGGGGCCCACGTGGCGCTCTGTTCATCGAGCCAATCCTCGAAGGCGCAGCGAGCCAACAGCGCCGCCGTTCGTGGCCCAGACGATCCGAGTGCGACTTTCCCGTCAAGCACCTCCTCGGCATGCTCAAGCAAAGCGATGCGGTCGGTCACTTGGCGACCTCGGCGAGCTCAGCGACTGTGCGGCGAGCCTCTCGAACCGCGGCTTTCGGGTCAAAGGCCCCTTCGTGGACGGCCTTGTTGACCACAGCCATCGTGATCTTTCGGGCGGGTTTGGCCGCCAACCACTTATCGACCGCCTGCTTATCGTCGGCCTTAAGGCTCAGCGCCAACGCCAACCTGGCCCCAACCTTCTTGGCGGCTTCCCAGGTGGATTCCACATCGCTGCGGTCGCGCCCCTCCTTTAACGCCCGTGAGGCGAACACGTCCTTGGCGGTGATTTCCAGGGCCTCCCTGCACAGTCGCGGGATGGCCCGTGCCTTGATGTCATCGGGAACAGCGTCGTCGGCGGCAATCGCGAACGCGTCGTCCAGGAGTCTGGTCGCTGGATCGCTCGACTCTGTCACGTGGACAGCCGAATTCGCCTCGCGGGTGACTTCGACGATCCTGGCATCGGTTCGCGAAACCCGGACCGCCGCCGGCAGCCTGTCATCGTGGGTAAAGACGACGACCTGATGGTCCTTTGCCAGATCGGTTAGCACTTCGAGAAACCCGTCGATCTTCGAGGGATCCATGGCCTGGATCGGATCGTCGAGGACGATGAAGCGGAAAGGACTTTCGGGCGACGTCGCGCGAGGGATGAAGATCGCCAACGAGAGTGCCTGCAGTTCGCCCTGGCTCATCACCCCGAAAGCCTCGGTCTGAGCGCCGTCGACGTCCGCCTGCAGAGTCACCCGACGGCTGGTGTTTTGGCCCTCCAGCCGAATCGCGCCGAGATCGACGTTGCTCTCCTGGCGAAGCTCGGCCCAGATCTTTCTAGCCTGTTCGGCCAAGGGGGTGATTCGTTCATTGCGCAATTCACCGGCGTTCTCCCGCAACCACTTCGACGCCTCGTCTGCCAGTTTCAACTTCGGAGCGGCCTCCGCAGCCGCCCGTGCCTTGCCCATCCAATCCGCCAGCCTCTCAGCGACCGGGGACCACGCGTCGGCGCGTTGCTGGATCAGCGTTGACGCTTGCTCCCGCAACGCCGCGTAGGAGCGTTGCAGCTCAGGCAGTGCCGCCTCGACATGATCGGCCAACGCGGTGTCGGCGCCGTCAGGGAACTGAGCGAAGTGTTCCCAGGCTTTTTGTGCGGCCGAGAGTGTGGTGAGGTCGTCGTTGGAGAGAGGTGGGCGGGGCACACTACGAATGAGCGCGATTACCGCCGACCGGGCCTGAGACGTCGCGGCTCGGGCGGCATTGAGAGTTCGCGACGCCGCTCGTTCTCGTTCCAATGCTGCGCGAGCAGCTACCGCCCAAGTTGCGTCCAGAGCACCCTTTCCACACACCGGGCACTGTTGGTCGCCGTGTTCGCTGTGGAACTCGAGGCCTTGTTCGAGCAGCTGCGCCCTATCGCTGGCCAGGGCATCTGAGTTGAGCGCCTCGTCGAGTTCGCGTGCGGCCGCCTCGCGTAGTGCCTTGATTTTCTGGGCCGTATCCTCGGTGGAGGGTGTCGAAAGCCCTGCTGTGTTCTGCCATGCCAGCGGGGTTGCCGCCGCTGTGTGGTCAGTGATCAACGGCCGCAGTGCCTCTGGATCCGGTTTCGTCTTCTTCACCTCGACTAGCGCGGTGGCCGCGCGGGCGTCGGGATGGGATTCGAGCACGGGTTTCAGTTCGTCGCGCACCCGCTTGAGGTCGGCTGATGGCTTACGTAGCTGCTTCGCCTCTTGGTCAAGCCGCTGCATCGCTTCGGTCAGCTGTTCGAGGCCGAGCAGCCGGTGCAATTGATCGTAGAAATGGCTTGGAGTGCCCTCGAGGATGTGCCCGAGCTCTTCGTAACTGAGTAGCGGACGGTACATCTCGAGCGCAGTGTCCCAACCGAGGACGCTAGGAGTCTCTCTCTTCTGGCCACTGCGCTGAACCCAGCACTTTTTCTCGTCGACCTGGACGTCGTCACCAGAAGGCCAGTCCACCCCTATCGTCGTGGTGCCGGCTCCTTCCTCAGCGATCTCGATCCGGATCTCGGCCGGGTTGCCGGCGTGGAGGTTGCGCCAGGCCTGGGACCACACAGCACCTTTGCCTTTTTTGTTGTCCCATCGAGAGTTTCGACCCGTCAGCGCAAGTTCGATCGCCTCGGCCAGGGTGGACTTGCCTGAACCATTTCGACCGGCAATCACGATCAGACCCGGGCCGGGCTGCAGCGGTACCGTGACTTTCGGACCGATGCCTCGGAAGCCCTGCACACTGATCGACGCCAGGAATGCGCCGACGGGAGTCGCGGTCTCTTGAGGTGTCGTCGACTTTCCTGTCGGTTTGGCATCGGCATCGGCACCACCGAGCGCGTCGACGAGGTCCTCGGGGCTATCCAGCGCAGCAAGGACGACGAGACGCACCTGCTCACTCAATGACGGGTCCTGGTCTGCCCGGGTCAGGACGGTGTCCTTCAAACTGTCATCGGCCATGGCCAAAGCACCTTGTCTACGCGGAGAGTCGAATTATTCTGTGTGGGCAGTTCATACAGCGGAGGGAGCGTGGATGAGTAACGAGGCAGCATCGCTGAGCCCCGAGCAAATTGTCGAGATGTTTCCACCGATTGCGCAGTCCATGGCCGAGGCCGCCAGCCGGGCCGGAGTATCGCCGACCGATATGCAGTCCCGAATCTGGCATCAGGGCGTTCACAGCGGCTAACCCTGATTTAGGTTCCCGTCCTGAGCAGCGCGCCTCCTGTGCTGCCGTAGGAGCGTGATCGGGCGGCCTGGAAGACCACCTGGTTTTCCAGCGCTCCGGGCTCGGCAAGGAGGTCAGGCAAGAACGCAGTGAAGGCAATGGTGTTGCGCTGCTGATTCGTCGGATCCGGACACCAAGCACCGAGCAGACTGCTGTACGTATCACCTTGTGCTTCCATGAGATTCAATCGGTTCACGACCCCGGGGATGTCATCAGGATTGAAAACGATGGGGAGCAATAACGTCACGAGTGCCCCCGTCCCAACGTTGGGGTGCTCGATGCCGGGGTAGATGCACAGCAGCGAGGTCTCCGTCTGTCCCGGGAGGTTCAGCGCAGCCCGCGCTGCCGATGGGATGACGCCCGTGAAGGGGACCTCGCACGAGAAACTGCTCTCATCGCTGAATCCCAACAACTGATATTGGGGTAGGAAACTGCTCAAGCTCGAGCACAGCTGGCCAGTGAAACTCCGCTCGGCCTCTCGCGCCTGTTCCGCCATTTGCGTGGGCGCCTGAAGCATTCCGTCCGGCTCTGGCCGCTCGCCGCTAACGGGGTGATTCGTAGCCGCCGCCACTCCGCCAAAGGCTTCGGCGAGGGCTTGTGCACGTCCGTGCGCTGCGTTGTTCTGCAAAATCGCGGCTGTGGCCAGCAGGCGGCTCAACCAGCCGACGTTCTCCTGGTGCACAATTCCCGTGCAGTATTCGCCGAAGGATCGCTCGTCCGGATCCCACACTACGGCACTCAAGGTCTCTTGCGCGTTGATGACAGCGAGGAATTCCTCGGGGCGCCGGGCAGGGTCGACGGAATCGACTAGCTCAGTTCGAATGCGGATTCGCGAGAGTTGGAACTCGTCGTCTTGCCAGGGCTCAGTTGCGTCGATGTGCTGGGCAAGTCGGTAGGACCACCAGGTGAAGCCGCGCTGGCGTCTGACTGACCACTCTTCATCAATCTGGAGCATGTCGAAGATCCGGTCGAGTGCCTCAAGGCCAACATCTTTGTCTGTCATTTCCCCGCTCCGTCGGATTCAGCGGCCTCATGTTGGGCGCACAATTCCATGGAGCGCCTCCCCATATCGGCATCACATCGTCAGGTTAAAACACGGGCGAATGCGAGAGGCGGCAAATTGCCGGTCGGCGTCGAGTCGAATGCTGTTCAGTGGATAGCTGGAATAGCCGCAGTACCGCCGACCATGCAAATGATCGGCCGAAGCGTCGCGGTCAAAAACTCCCGTCGCAAAGTCGAAACGACTAGAAACGACATGAAGCTGCGAAAGCCCGCCAACCAACGGGTGTCGGCCGGGGAGGGGCGAGCGTATGGACGACGTCGGTACCCAGATCCTGGACGCCATCTACGACCAGCTCAAGGTCGAGGACGAATGGGCGTTGCGACGCCAGCGTGGCTTCACCTGGTGGAGCTATCGAATAGCCCAACATATCGACGTTTCGCCGCCAGTCCACGACCGCGGGCTGGACTTGTGCAACCTTCATGTTCGCACCGACGTGGTCCGCGATGTCGACCCCAACACGAACCTGGCGGCCTTGCTCGTTCAGTTGAACCGTCAAGCAACGCTCAACGCACTCGTGTGGGACTCTTCCGATGCCACAATCTCGGCGCGCTGCACCGTCATCGTTCATCAGGACATAGCCAGTTGGATCTACTACGTTTTAGCGACAGCGGCAATCCTGCAGAACGATTGGGCCCACTCCCACACCGTGGCTCTGGCCAAGGCATCCGGAGGCCGACCAGCCGGCTCCAACCACCCCGCCCACGGCGCTCGAAACGAGCCGAATACCTCAATGAACGTCCCAGCGCGGATGATCGTCCCAGCCGGCGAGGAGCCGTCGAAGTTCGTAGGTGCACAGTGCTCGGGGATAGAAGGGTTCCTGGTCGAGCTCGCTGAGACGAAGTGGTGGTATGGCAATGCCGATGCCGAGGGCGCAACGGTCGAGGTTCCGTTCACCGGCCACCGACCGGCGACGTTCCAGGATCGCAGCTCTGCCGACGCGCGACTCGAAACAGCACTGGTGCAGGTATTCACCGATATCCCCCACCCCGAGTTCGGCAACGGCGCGCTCCTAGTCACTCGACTGCCTGTATCCCCCGGAGCTCACCAGGCGGTACGTCTTGCCAACGATCTGAACCTTGCCGAATCGGTCGGTGGTCATGACGTCCCGCCGTTGTTCGGAGCATGGGCTCCCGACCCGTTCTCCAATGAGGACGACGGACTCGCATTTGTCAGCTTCTTGCCGAACTTCCTCGCAATGGGCGGAATCCTGAACAACTGGACGGTGTATCAGGCCACACGTGCGCAGTTCGCACGACGGTTCCTGGATGCCTGAAGGACCGGCGCTCCTGAATTGCTGACATGGATGAGTTGAGAATCCTTGGATTCGTCGGGTCAGACCCTGACGACAACTTGCTCATCGAGGCAGACGCGCTCGATGCACTAGGCGCTATCGCCAGTAGCCCGAGATACTCGCGACGACTGCAGGGAAACATCAAACTGGCTTATCTCGATCCACCGTTCAACACGGGCCGGTCCTTTACGCAATACGCTGACAGGAGTGACCCTTTCACCTGGAATACCAGGCTCAAGGCCACCCTCGCGCTGATTCATGACTTCCTCGCTGATGACGGATCGGTGTGGCTACATCTCGACGATTGCGAGCAACACAGAGCCCGCCTTGTCCTCGACGAGGTATTTGGTAGCGAGAACTTCGTCGCCACCGTCATTTGGGAGCGAACGAGGATGCCCCGACTCGGGGCGAAAGCCTTTGCCACACGGCATGATTACCTCCACATCTACCGCAAGAGCGCAGCCTTCCACCTGACAAGGCCGAATGACCGTCCTGTTGAGGCGATCTGGCATGGCGAGGACAGTGGCTCCAACGAGGAGGCTGCGGCTGAGGGGAACCGCATCGTCGACACTAAGTTCGCAACACCAAAACCCGAGCGGCTACTCAGAAAAGTCATCGAATTGGCCACCCGACCAGGCGATTACGTTCTGGATTGCTATGCCGGCTCGGCAACAACCCCTGCCGTCGCCCATAAACTAGGCCGACGGTGGCTCGCCATCGAGATCGAAGCCAACACCGTGCGGGACTTCGCGCTGCCCCGCCTGCGAAAGGTTGTCGATGGCACCGACCAAGGCGGCATCTCTAGTGAGGTGAAGTGGGCAGGCGGCGGCGGGTTTGCCCACATGAAAATGATGCACGGCGACATCAAATCCAGGGATGCTTATCGGCCAGCTTGAGCGCGGCGCTACGGCTCACCATAAAGACGTAGGCGAAGTACCCTTTCGCGACGGCTGCTGCGTCCTTGCCGATCTCGGCAGAGACGGCGTCGACGCCGCGAGTCTCACAGTGATGCAGAAAGGCGCGGATGCGCCGCAGGTCCCTCCGCGTGAGCCGAACGCCTTCGTTGACCATCAGCCCCGTCACCAATTGGCGATTCGGCGTCCGCATTGTCCGCGTTTTCTGCCGGTTAACCTCGAAGCCTTCGTCCTTGCAGATGCGGGTGACCGCACTGATGACGGTGCTGGCGGGCGTCTCCTCGGCATCGGCCGAGAACACCAGGTCGTCGGCATAACGCGAATACTCGTAGCCGAACTTCCTCGCAAGTCCTTCCAGTCTCGCATCAAGGCGGGCGGTGACCAGGTTGCAGAGATCCGGAGAAGTGCAGCCGCCCTGCGGCAGTGACCGTTCGCCGATGATGACGTAGTGGGTTTCGCCGTCCAGGGTGACGCGCGCCCTGGGAGCATCGGTACAGATCAGCGCCAGGACTGTCGATACGCCCGGGTTGTAACCAAGCGATTCGAAAAAACCGCGCACCCGAGGAAATGTGACACTCTCGAAGAAGCTCGTGAGATCCATTCGGATTACACAGGCTTTGCCGGAATGTCGTCTCGCGTTGTCCACGATGGAGAGACCAGGCCGGAATGCGGCGGCGCTGGACCCCACCGGTAGCGGTGCCAAGATGTTCAGACGAACCCATTGCTGCGCAGCCCGCAGAAAGGGTTTGGGTGCGGAGATGAGACGCTGTCCGCCGGACCGCTTGGGAATCTCGAATCGGGCGTAGTGGCTGGAGCCTTCGGCTCCGCGTTCGAACACCAGCCACATCAGCTCGGACGCAGTGATCTCTAGGGCATCGGCTACGTCGGTGAACGTGGACAGCACCGGGATGCCACGTTGGCTCAGCTTGTCCGGTTCTCCCCCGTCGAACTGGAGGCGACTAGATACTCGACGGCCGAGATACGTTGGGGCGTCGAGCCTATCGGCGGCCGTGGTCACGACTCATCACCCGTGGTCACCAGACTGACCTCCAGACCGTCAATCTCGACCCCGTCGAGCGCCAGTTCAGCAAGCTTTTGAAGCGCCCACTCCTTGTCCTTCAACGTCTGACCGCGCGCCAGGTCCAAGAGGGCGGCAACCCGCTGCGGTGAGGCCATCCCGGAATCAGCGTGCGTCGCCTCCAGCCGGGCCTTGACCGACTCCTTTGCGTCGCGGCTAAAGCGACGGTGGGTAAGAAGCACACGCTGGTCGAAGTCCGACAGCACCTGCTCGTCGACGCGCTCGGCGAGTTTGGGTACGGTCGCCACACGGTCTTCTATCCGCGGATCGTCACACTCAGCTAGGGCATTCCAGAACGAACGGTCCTCACTATGTTCAAGCCGCTCGTTCAGCACCTCAGAGCCGATCCGCCAGACTTCGGACGAGCCGCTATCCATACATGCGAGGACCGCATCACGGAAAGCACGGCCGTCGTCGAGTGTGGCGAGGTGGTCCCGGGCCGCGCTGCGGGCGTCCGCAAACGGGCTTTCAGCGAGGGCGAGCCAGACCTGCGGCATGTGTTCGCTGAGCTGTAGCTGCCTGATAGCTGCGATTCGCAGATCTAGTTGGGGCCTGGTCGCGGCAGCGAGACCGAACGCGGCGTCACCGGCGATGCGCGCAGGGTTCGCGTTGACGTACTGCAACACAAAAGTCAGCTGTTCATTGCTCGCTGATACCAGCTGATCGGGGCCGATCGAGTCCCCCACTAGTCGGACCGCTGTTGGCGTGGCACTGAGCAGTGTTGCGAAGTCACTTCCAGCCAGTGGTCCTACTGTTCGCCAGATCACCGCATACCCGAGAGCTGTTTTCGTCAGCAGCTCAAAGAGATTGGCGGGACTCACCCCACGTCCTAACGCCTCACGAACCACGTTCGCTAACTCCGGCGCATCCTCGGCTTTCGCCCGCGCGAGCACCTGCGGAATGATCCGCTCGACGGTAGACGGATCGGGCAGCCGCCTGGAGATCCATCGGGGTAGCCGTTCCATCAGACCTGCAATTCCGTACCCGCGGTCAAGCAGCTCCCAGCCCAGCTTCGCTTCGGCAGGGTTTGACGACACGATCCAATCCAGTGCCGCTGACGGATCGGCGCTTTCGGCTCGCTTCTCCAGGAGGAGCTTGTCGATGGCATCCAGGGCTGACTTCGAGGTGCCATTCGGTAGCGCGAGACGAACTCTCTGCAGGTGCGCGAGGTCGAGCGTTTTGATGACGGGTTTCCACAGCTTCGCGTGTTTGGTTGCGGACTGGCTGATGACCGCGGTGACGGCGGCTGTGTCGGCCTGGCGATCGAAGATCGTGCGGAAGTTAGGACTCGGCTGCGTGGCGGTCAGGAACATCACCGAGATGGCGAGCATTCGCAAGGGCGAACCGGTAGGGCCGGAGGCAAGGAACTCGCGGGCGGCGTTCACTGCGGCCGGCCGGATCGTTCCGACGGACATTGCGTCAAGGATTCGGTCGATGGCGGCCTCGTCACCGTCACGGAAGAAAGCAACCCACTGCGGCACTGTCAGGGAGTCCCATAGACCAGGACGACTTGCTAGCGCTTGGGACGCCGCGAGGTTCAGCGGCGCGTAACGGCTTTGCAGGGCAAGTTTGAGGTGATCTCCGGTTATCGCAGGAGCTTGGCCCAATGATTCCAGCACCTGATACGACCAGGTCTGGGCTTCGGTCGAGTTGATGATGCCGTCGAAGATCTCTTGGACCAGTTCTGGTCGGTCATTCCAGATATCGGGGTGGGCGTCCCGACGCCTGGTCATGTCGGGATTCATGACGACGTTCTCGCTGTGTTGGTCGAGATACTTTCGTGCGCCGAGCATTACGTAGGCGGGGGCGAAGGAATTGCGGGACAGATCGCGGTCCCACGAGAGGATCATTCTGGTGGCGACTCGCGCATAGATGTCCGGGGAGCGTTCAGCCAGGGTCGCGAGATCACGTCGCACCCGCCGGGCCAGGTACTTGAGGGTATCGGGACTTGCGGCTGGGAAAACGTCGCCCAGGAAGCTGACGTCCTCGATGTGCACGGTTGGCGGGGCTTGGCGTGACCAGTCTTTGGACGAGAGCCGGGCGAGGGCGTCAGCATAGGCGTCGGCCAGGTGGTCGACCGGAACCGATTTGATGAGCGCCTTGAAGGGTCCCCAGTAGCCGAAGTGCAATGGTGCGTATCGGAGGAGTAGTTCTGCGTGTTGGATTTGCTCGGGCCGGACGCGGCCTGTGGTGGCGACGGCCTGGTGGATGTCTTGCGCGACGGCCAATGTGAGGTCTGGTGTGATCGTCGCTGGCTCACCCCGGACGAACCTTGCACTGGCTGATGCTGTGAAGTCTGCTCGTATGAAATTGAGAAGGGCTTCGCGTCCTGGCGGGTGTGGCGCTGTGTTTTCGGCGTAGCGCTCGACCAGAGCGGCGATTTCCGCTCCTGCCTCCGATGAGCCCGCGGCGTCTTCAGCGGCCCGCGCTGCGAGGACCGCCGCTAACGCCTCGGCGGCATCAAGGGGGAACCCACACTGGCCGCAGTAGTTCGCCCCGTCAGTGGCGACAGCACCACACGATCGGCAGGGCTGCTGATTTACACCCGGGTCGTTGGAGGGCAGCGGACCGCTAAAGCTCGCTTCTTCCCACGGGTCGACGTCCTCGAGTGGCCAGACGGGGGGAACACGCGGATAGGTCCAGTTGCTGCCGTAACGCCACTTCTCGACGCGTGAGTCGTCTTTATCTCTTGGAAGTACGCGCAAATGCAGCAGGGCCGAGTCGCCGCGGTGAAACTTCGCCAGCTGGACAAGCAGGGAACGACCGGCGAACTCCACAGCCGTGATGATTCGAATGCGTTGCTGATCGTCCAAGACGCCCCCATCCCCCGTGCTGTAGAGGCAGGTTGCCCCTACCCTCCCGCTCGTGATCGGTGACGATCGGCCGCAGGCGTCGCGCAGACGAGCTGCGCTTGGGCGAGCATCGGACTGCCTGCAGTCTCCTCAGTGGTGCCACCCAAGCGCAGCGCGTCAAGCGGCGCCGAGAGAGATCGGCAGCCGATGCTGGTTGTCTGGCGTTACTACTGCCGCGGCGAAACACCGCGGCGGTTCTGCTAGGGGCAACCTGCATCTGGGAGGAGGTTACAGCAGGTCTCCGACAGAGTTTAGGAACTTCTGCCATCAACGCGAGGTTTGGCTGGCTAACATCCGTTCTTGCTGTGACTTCACTCATCGCGTGGCTCGACGCATCGAGCGAGGATCAGCGTCGTATGCGCGAGATCGTCAATTTGTTCAGCGAGCGCGAAAGCCGCGACGAGTTAGGTATCGGCCAGGCTCGCGACGCAATAAGCGACTTGCTCTGGCCGGGCACATCGACGCTGTTCACCCGGGCCCGGTACTTCCTGTTCATACCGTGGTGCTTTCGCGCCGCCGCAGAGAAGTACAACGACGTCGCCAAAGCCACCGCGTTGGAGGATAGGCACGAACGGCGCTTGATCAGCGCACTGATCGCTGCGGGCGAGAAGGACGGCGTCATTGGTGGGAACGTCAGGGCCGCGCTCAAGACCTTGCCGGCTTCGTTGTACTGGGGCGGAATGCGGACGCACGGGATCCTCAACGATGCCAACTTGAGCAGAGAAGACGCGATCATCGCCGAAGTTGACCGCGCGCATTCCCGGCGACCCGCTTCTCCCGAATACGAAGACGATGACGCACCGTGGCACGCCGGCGCGTTCCATACGACGTTGCCAACGGTGCCGTCTGGCTTCCCCGACGACGTCCCGGCTGGATTCGCCATGTCACGAAGCGAGGCCGGATGGCTCCGCGACCGGATGCTGTCAAGCGCCCCTGGCACCATGCTCGAGTACGCCCTCCAGCACCGGCCCGAACGGAACAGTGCCACCCCGTGGGAAGACACGGTCCTTCGGCTGGCAGATGGAGAACAAGCGAACGTCCTCAAGGATGCGCGCCGCTTCTCGACTCTGATGAACGGCGCTTCTCTGCTCTATAACTTGTTGCTGGCGGAAGCCTATGAGCGTGAGGGTTTTACCCGCGTCGACAAGCCGGCCGATCAGTACCGGAGCCGACTGACGGATTGGTCCGAACAACCCGGTTTGACGCTCGACATCGCAACCTGGGATCGAGGCGGGTTCTGGACCCGGGTGCTGCAACAGAATCCAAACGTCAACCCGCGGTCCCGCCGCTTCATTGATGGCTGGCTGGACCTTCTCGCCGATGCCGAACCCTCAGAACTGGCTGGAAACGAAGCGGCGAGGACCTTCATCGCCAAACGCGAAGAAGAGCACAAGAGAGCGCAGTCGCGACTCAAGAACAATCGCCTTCTGCAGGCCTGGCTTGGATCAGCGGGAAGCAATCCGCTGGTCTACCGATGGCCTCAGGTTCGACCCGTCCTCCAAGACATCCACGATGGTTTGGAGCGCTCGGATGCTTGAGCCCGACGGCCGTGCTGCGCTCACCGAGCAGCTGCGGCCACCAAGCGGATTCCAGCTCTCCTACGCAGTGGCAACGACATTCACCCTCGACCTGACTACAGCCTTATCCGTGCCTCTCGCCTTCGCCGCTCATCGGGCACGGGAAAGCCGCGACCCGATCGCGATCCTCGACGCCGTACGACGGGCGGCGAACCGGATCGACGTATTCGCTCAGGCCGGTCAGATCTTCGAGCCCAGCGTCAACTCCGCCTTGTTCGCGCTTCTTGAGCCCATGATCCATCCTGTCCAAGCCCCGCGCCCGAACATGCTGTTCCATCCAAAGGTCTGGGTGCTCGAGTACTCCGACGGTGAGATGCGTAGTTTCCGGATGCTCTGCGCCAGCCGCAATTTGACGAATGACCGAAGTTGGGATCTGGTCGTCCGGCTAGACGGCGTCATTGGTGATAACCCATCCGGGCCGAGCGAACCGCTGGCCGCTTTCGTACGCGCCCTCCCTTCCATGTGCGTGCAGCCCCTTCCTGGCGGACGAGCCACGCGCGTCGGAGCGCTCGCGGATGCTATCGCCTCAGTCGGGTGGGAATTGCCCAACGATGTTCGGTCTCTTCGATTCCACCCACTCGGCATACCGGGGGTCCCACCGCAGCCACTTCACGAGCTTTTTGAGGGCCTCAACCACGGCATCATCTCACCATTTCTCAGCGACGAAGGAATCCGACGCATCGTTCCGCCCCAGTCCAGACCGATCACCGTGCTCGCACGCCGCGAACAACTCGACCGTTTGGACACTCCCACGCTCAAGCGGATCCAAGCACTGATTCTGGACGACGCTGCCAACGACGACGAGATGCTGGAAGAAGCACAGTCTCAATGCGACTCGCCAGCGAAGCCCAAGCTGGAGCCGTTTGTCGGGCTGCACGCGAAAGCCTATGTGCTTGACCGCCGCTCGGGCTCGCACCTGTTCGTCGGGTCGGCCAATGCCACCGAAGCTGCCTTCGGAGGAAATGTCGAAATGCTCATCGAATTCGAAGGGCCACGGCCGAAACTCGGTGTTGAGGCGCTGCTGGGCGAGAGTTCTCCGCTTCGTGCACTAACGATCCAGTTCGATCCGGTCGGAAACGTGGAGGCTCCGCCCGATGAAGCAGCGGATTACGCCCTCGAGCAGTCCTTGCGTTCGCTGGCAGCAGGCCGGTACGTCGCGGAGGTGGCGCTGATCGAGAAATCGTCCTCGAGTGATCTCCAGCAGAAGTACAGGATCAGACTCTCCACTGAGGAACCAACCGCTATACCAGCGGAGATAGGTGCGACCGTCACGCTGCTGACGCGGCCCGCGAACGTAGCCGCGGTCCCAGGTGAGCCGGTCCTCTTTGACCAACTAACGCTGACCGACATCACCCCCTTCATCGTCATCCGAGTCACCGATCAACGCGGCGTCATCGCCTCGACGGTCGTCACAGCTGAACTCCGGGGAGACGTCGCGGGCCGCCACGATGCAATCGTGGCTGGGCAACTGGCCGACCGCTCGGCTTTCATGAAGCTGCTGGCCTTGCTTCTGGCGATCGAAGGTGGAGACGGAATGTTTTCTTTCGAGTCGTTGAGCACAGGGGTCAGAGGTTGGGCAGAAGATGGCAGCGGTCTTTTCGAGACCCTGGTGAAGGCGATCGGCGTTGAACATGACGGCCTGGCTGACGTTCGGCAGATCGTTGAACACTTGCAGGAAGCCGATCGCGGCCGCCCTGACGGTGCACCGACGGTCCTGCCCCAGGGCTTCGATGAATTATGGGAGTCGGTGTGGACGGCTTACTGCGCCTCGACGCAGGACACGGCACCGTGAACAGCGCCAGGGTGGAGCGGATCCTGCAAGGGCTAAAAGGATTCCAGCGCGATGCCGTCGAGCACGTCGTCGAACGGCTTTACCGTTCGCCTGACTCAAGCGGGCGCTTCCTCATCGCTGACGAGACGGGCCTCGGAAAAAGCATCATTGCGCGTGGCGTGATCGCGTCGTCGATCATCGAGCTACAAGACGCCAACGACATCGACCGGATCGACGTGGTCTACATCTGTTCCAGCACCGACCTTGCAAAGCAAAACCTCCACCGTCTCAACGTGACAGGTGATCCCCATATCGGGATCACCAGCAGGCTCACTCTGCTCGCACAGGAGAGCAGGCAGCTCTCCTCAGCCTCGACCCTGGGCGGCAAGAAGGTCAATCTGGTCTCATTCACCCCTGGGACCTCCTTCGAGATGGGATGGCAGACCGGATCACAAGAGGAACGCCAGCTGCTGCACGTCCTCCTCAACGGCATGGATGGATCCGACCGCACCACAGAGCGGACGTCAGCGTTGCTCTTCCAAGGCGGCGTCGCCTCACTCACTCGGTTCGAAGCAGGTATCGCAGCAATGCGGGCTTCCCTCGGCGACGGCCCAGACGACGTCATCCAGTGCGAGTTCACTCAGGCCGTCAAGAAGAAGGGACTTCGGGAGCAATACGACCTGCTACGCGACGCGCTCCGCGGACTTGATGCACTTCCCACCGACCTGCGGCAACCGGTGAGTCAGCTGACTTCCCAACTGCGAGCGACACTAGCGGAAGCCAGCGTCGAATCACTCCAACCAGACCTTGTGATCCTCGATGAATTTCAGCGGTTCCGGCACCTGATCGACCCAAGTAGTGGCACCGCCGCCAGTGAGCTTGCCCATCATCTTTTCAACTACAAAGACGCAAAGGTGTTGCTTCTTTCGGCGACACCGTACAAGCCCTACACCACTGTCGCAGGCGACAGCGAGGACGACCACTACCGCGACTTCATGACCACCCTGGAGTTCCTGACCAATGGTGATGCCGCTGCACTGGAACGGATTCGCTCTGGGTTCAGCGCCTATCGACGAGCGATCGTCGCAGGCTCACGTTGCACCCAGGAGGCACAGGACCTTCGGGACGCGTTGCTGCCGTTCATGACTCGCTCTGAGCGGCCGCCACTTGAACAGGGCCGGGATCTTCTCGTACGCAGGGTGACCAGCGATGTACCCACACCAGCGGATCTCCGCGACTACGCCACCCTCCAGACGTTCGCCCGCGAGATCGACTCCCCCGTGACCCTGGACTACTGGAAGTCCATTCCCTACTTCGCCAGCTTCATGGATGGCTATCGGCCAGGCGAGCGGGCGCGCATCCAAATCGAAAACGATAGAGCCACTGCTGAATTGAGAGCAGCACTCAATCAGCTCCGTTCGATTGACCCGCAGGCAATCAGGACCTATGAGCAGGTTGATTACGCCAACGCACGTTTGCGTGTCTTCGCCGGAGAGACCATCGAGAAGGACTGGTGGAAGTTATTGTGGATTCCCCCATCAATGCCGTATATGACGCCAGGCGGACCCTACTCGCAGTTCGCCGACGGTTCAGTCACCAAGCGCCTGGTCTTCTCGGCGTGGTCGAGCGTTCCGACGTCAGTGTCCAGCCTGTTGAGCTACGAGGCTGAGCGACGGATGGTCGCCGGGTCTGCGTTGAGAGAGAACACCGCTGAGGCGAGGCGGGCGGTCTCATCCCGCCTCGACTACGTCGTGCGAGATTTGAGGCCGGCGAGCATGTCCACCCTTGCTCTGTTCTGGCCCCACCCGGTGCTCGCAGGTCTTGGGAATCCCCTCGCCGTGCTCGACGGTGACCCGTGGTTAATGAATGCTGACGTCGTCAAGGACCGGATCGCCGACAAGGTCCGTTCTCACGCGCAGCCCTCGGACAGTGCCGCGGAGGGGTGGGAAGCGTTCTTCGCCTGGCCAGGGAGTTGGCCCGAGGGCATCCCCCGCCGATCGGACGCCGCGGCCTATTGGCTCGCCGGACGCGGCGGTGCCACCGCAACCAGGGAAGCTGAGGAGCCCGATCCAGGCCGCGCGCTGCCGGCCCACGCCAAAACAGCTTTGGACAGACAGTCGTCACCTCGCTGGCACGCCGAACTGCCGCTTCTCGCGCTGTTTGGACCAGGGAATATCGCTTACCGAGCGCTATCGGGGATTTGCGATGAAGCCGACCAGGACCTCCGGATCCAGCTGTGGCGCCAGGCGGCTCGTCTGGCCAACGGCATCCGAACTCTCTTCAATCGCATGGACGTTATGTTCCTGCTCGATCAGCTGTACGGGCAGGATCAGCCTTACTGGAAGTCAGTGCTTCAATATTGCGCCGACGGGAACCTGCAGTCGACGCTGGACGAATACTGCTTCCAGCTCAAGCTCGAACTCGGCGGTTCAGGCGTCGATGCCCATGCACTAGCTCAGATCGCCGATCGGGCAATCGAGGCCCTAACGTTGCGCACCTCCCGGTATAGCGCGCGGGGACCAGCCAGGGATCTCACGAAGACTCCGATTACGGTGCGGTTCGCTCTGCGGTACGGCGCCGCGGCAAAGGACTCCGAAAGCGTTCGCGCACCAGAGGTTCGGAATGCATTCAACAGCCCATTCTGGCCGTTCGTACTCGCTTCTACGAGCGTCGGTCAGGAGGGAATCGACTTCCATTGGTGGAGCCATTCCGTCGTGCACTGGAACCTACCCTCGAACCCCGTCGACTTCGAGCAGCGCGAGGGTCGCGTAAATCGGTTCGGAGGGCACGCTGTTCGGAAAAATGTCGCAGCGGCACAGAGGCATCGCGCGCTCACTTCGGCGAAGTCCGGTGGCAACCCGTGGGAGGCCGCGTTTGACGCGGCAGACGATCAGCCCGAACTCGGCGAATTCTCACCGTGGTGGATCTACCCGGGCGATGCCGGCGTCGAGCGGCTCGTCGTGAACTTTCCCCTCAGCCGAGACGAGTCTCAATACGAGCGGCTCCGGGACTCGCTAACGCTCTATCGCCTGATGCTCGGACAGCCGCGGCAGGAAGACATGATGGAGTTGCTTCAGCAGCGCGGCGTCACGGCCAGTCAAGTCGTGCAGCTTGACCTACGGCCGCCGAGGGGCCACTTGCAGAATCCAGACCATCGACCCCGGGAACTTCCTGAGTAGCAGGTTCTACGAACGCGAGATCTCCTCTGAGCAGATGGCGACGATGCCGCCTGTGTTGGTAGCCATGCAAGTCGGCGCGCGGGGAGCTAGGCGATTGGTCTGTAGGTCTTCAACACGACCATCCACCGCTTCTCAAGCCGCTCCACCGCTGCCACCGCAGTTGCCGTCCGAAGCAGCTCGATAATGCGGCGTTGATGTCTTCCCCTCTGCCGCGCCGGATGTCTTCCCCTCTGCAGCGCCGGATGCCAGTGGCCCCTCGTTGGTACGCCTAGCTTGCGCAGGCTAGGGGCGAACAGACTGGCCCAGCGCGGGAAGCGGCCATGCGGAAAGCCAATTTCGTCCGAATTGTCTGCACCCGCCAATAGGCTTGGTGGTGAATCAGCTGAACAACTTCGGGGCAGTGGAGGGGACCGTCTGTGGCACACAATCGGATTATCGACAACAGTCGCGTTGAACTGGCCAGCACCCTTCGCGAAGTCGCGAAGGACTTTAAGCACCTGTCCATTGCAACCGGGTACTGGGATCTCCCAGGTACCCAGCTGATCCTCAACGCCGTAGACGGCTACGAGAAGATCCGCTTACTCATCGGCCAGGAGCCGCTGAGTCCGCGTAATGCGAAGCAACTCAGGATCGAAGTGCCGGAGCCAGGATTCCCCGAGCAGGACTTCGCGTTCGACCTCACCCAGTTGAACGACGACGAGCTGAGAAACACCATCGTCGAAGTTAAGCGACTCATTGCCGACGGGAAACTAGAAGTCCGCATCTTCCGCCGCTCCTTCCTGCACGCGAAGGCCTACATCTTCGGCGATTACTCAAGCAACGGAGCCGTGGGAATCATTGGCTCATCGAACTTCACACGGGCTGGCCTCACAACCAACACAGAGCTGAATGCGCTTGAAGACAACCACATGCTCGTCAAGTTCCAGCCGCACGCGGAGACAGACGAACATGGACACTTGAGCTGGTTTGACAGCCTCTGGACCGACGAGCTGACAGAGAACTGGGATGGGCGTTTCACGGAGTTACTAGGAGACTCCCCTATCGGTGACCTCACTTTTGGCGCATACGACACGTACATCAAGACGCTGATGGAGGTCTACCCCGACGAGCTACTGCCGCCAGAAGCGCTTTCGCCGGACGTGAAGGACGTCCTCTTCACCTTCCAATATCGCAATGCTCAAATTCTGATCAACAAGCTCGAGCGCATGGGCCTCGCGATGCTGTCCGACTCCGTAGGCCTCGGCAAGACGATCACCTCGGGTGGAGTAATCAACCATTACAAGCAGAAGGGCGCAACACGGATATACGTGATCGCCCCTGCAAGCCTCAAGTCCCAATGGGTACAGGACCTCGCCGAGCGGTTTGGCTTGATCCAGGGCTTCGAGGTCATCTCGCTCCAAGATCCGGGCGCCATCGAACGTGCCCGTGAACTAGACAGATATAAGTCAGTCGACCTGTTCGTAATCGATGAAGCGCATAACCTACGCAATGCGAGCGGAAAACGACACCAGCAATTGCTGGATTGGTTCATCGCCAACCCAGACAGTAAGGTGCTGCTACTCACGGCGACTCCGATCAACAACAGCCTGATGGACTTCGTAAACCAAATCCAGCTGGCCAGTAAAGGCAGTCTTGAGTCAATTAGCGTCGACTATCGCGACGAGAATGGCACCCTGCAGAAAACTGACTTCTTCTATGCCCTCGCGCAGATTCAGAGTCGCATCCGGCGAGCCGAGCAGCAGGGACAACCGTTCGATTGGAACGCGATATCGGCCGTGGTCGCTTCCGGCTTGCGCCACTACCTCGTCCGGACAACACGTCAAGGCGTCAAACAAATGGGTGGAATCGTCCTTCCAGACGGCACCCGCTATGACTTTCCCGAGAGCGTCGTAGAGCAGATCGGTTATCACTACAGCGCTCAGGCCCAAACAGAGGCCGAAGCGGCGATCACTGCTTCCTTGAGCACATTCGAGGGATACGACCCCCGCGAGTTGGGTCTCGACGCACTCCTCGATCAGACTCAGCGTTCAGAGCACCCTCTGGACACGCTATCTAAAGGTGACGTTCCGACTACCGACCAGTACCAGAGCAACGTCTTTGCCAATATCTTCCAGATGGTGTTGCTACTCGGCTTCACCCCATACCGTCCAGAGATCTATCAGTATCGGATCCACGGTAAGTCTGTCGAGGACATCCGGTCGCTGGGGCTTAAGGGCGACGAGTCGTTTCGGATTCAGAGCCAGCTTGCCATTCACAACCTGCTTCGGGTGAGCTGGCTGAAGCGACTCGAGTCGAGCCAGGCCGCGCTCAGGAAGAGTATCGGGAACTATTTGACCCGCCTGGAACGGTTCGAAATCTTCCTCAGCGAAGGGAAGATCCTGAGCTTCAGGGAAATTGACGCAGTCATTTCCGAATACGGCGAAGACCTAGAGCTCGCGGCGCTGAACTCCGACGAATTCAGCGATGCCGATCCGGAGACCTACAACCTCGAGGCCATGAAAGTCGACATCGCCCGTGACCGGGCGATCGCCGAACGGCTGGACGAGGTCCTAAAGTCAATCGCTGAGCACGATGACAAGTTGAAGGCCTTCGCAGCCTTCCTGGAGGAAACGGCGAAGAGCAACGACCCCGCTAGGAAGAAAGTGGTGGTATTCAGCTATTTCTCCGACACTATCCGCTATCTCGAAGAGACGCTGCCGTCACTCATCACGGATCAGAAGTTTCACGAGCGCGCCGCATTCGTCGTTGGCGGCATGCCCGGCATCGACCGGATCACCCGAAGATTTGCACCCAAGGCCAAGAAGTACGAACTCAAAGCCGAGGAATCCGAGCTGGATTATCTCTTTGCTACCGACGTACTCAGCGAGGGCCAGAACCTGCAGGACGCCGGATGCCTGGTCAACTATGACCTCCATTGGAATCCCGTCCGCATGATTCAGCGGAACGGGCGCATCAATCGCTTGGGTTCGGCATTCGGCGAGGTGTACGTGTCGAACATGAAGCCGGAGGACAACCTCGAGGCATATCTGAAATTGGTTAAGCGGCTCAACCGCAAGATCAACACGATCAAGCACACCATCGGCCTAGACCAAGACGTTCTAGAGAAGGGTCAAGTCAATCCCAAGGAGTTCGTCGAGCACCACGAAGAGTCCGAACTCCTGCAGATCCTCGAAGCCGAAGAGGAGGGAGACGACGCGTCCGAGAAAGCCACCGAGTTCGACGCTGGCGATTTGTATGGCTCCGATGCCGGCCAGGCCTTGGAAGACTTGGAGCAGGAAGAGGACAGATTCTTTGTAGAGGACGACTTCATCTACGACCTCAGAGCATTTTTGGCCGAAAACACAGATAGTTCCGAAGTGGTAGACCGCGTAAAGGCAATCCCTATCGGGAAATGGGGCTATCTGCCGAATGGCGCGACGCTCGACGGTGTCGGATATGTGCTTGGCCTAGCGAAGACTCAGGGACAGACCACTTTGACAGGAACGGAAGTCTCCGACACGCACTTTGTGGCTGTGGACACCACCGACTCTGCGTACCGGACTCTTTCCATCGAGGACTCGGAAGCACTCAAGCGACTACGCACGACCCCTGAAGACAACGCACGAAAGCAGGACCAGATCCACGTGGATCGCGTACTAGCTAATCGCCGCGTCAAGGCCGCCGCCAAGGCGCAGGCCGGCAGGAACCATTTGAGCTACAGCCCCAAACCTTCTGAGCAGGAGGCCCTCGGGTATTTCGAAGTGGTCTTGCCCGGACGTGGCCTCTTGAAGCTCGTCACAACCAAGGTGACCAACAAGAAGGAAGTCCGCGATCTGCAGGCACTTGTTCGCAAGGCTCGCTCTGAGATGAAGCAACACGGCCAACTACTTGGCGCCACAATTGCGGCGATGGACGCATTGAGCGCAGCGCTCGCAGATAAGCAGATCGAAAACATTAAGATCGACGAGGTAACCGGAGTGCTTTTTTATGCTCAGCAGTGAAGTGATCGGCAGATTCAACGCCCTACTCGCTGAAATGGACCAAGACGGGTCACTGGAGTCTGGACTGCGTCTGGCGAAGATGTTCATGGAGCTGGTCACGCCGGTTGCCGCAGCGATCGATCTGGACGAGGTTCAAGACTCAGAGGTACTCGACGTTATCGGCTTGGGAAATTCCAAGATGGACACCTGGTTTGCGCAACATCCCTACCTCGGAGGGCACTACACCGCATTCAAGTTCTTCGATGACGCGTCGAAAATCGTCGAGGCCAAGTTCTACCAACTGAATCAACGTGTGAGCAAGCGGCTGATCGCGGGCGCGGTTCATCTCACACCCAATTGGGAAGACGACAGCAGCCTGACCCGGAATGGTGATTGGCGTGTAGGCATCGACTTCTTCCTCACGCAGGACGGGAGAGCATTGCTCGTGGTCCTGAGCCTCCAGGGAAACCTTCGTGTCGTAGAGCTAAGTGAGCGACTGACTTCGACGCAAGTTGGAATCTTGACAAAGGTGTCGGGTGCCGGCGACCTCTCGACCCACGACGCGGTCCACACAAAGCTATGGGATGCCTTCGCAATCCGAGAGGTCAACAAGGCGTTTTACCAAGGCGTTGCAGCTTTTTTCGACGAGTTGAGGGAGAGACTGATCCAGGACAAGCGATCCGAGGAGGACGCCAAGCTCTTTGCCAGCCGGCTGATCGGTCGGCTTCTGTTTGTTTGGTTCTTGCGCCGCAAGGGACTTATAGCCAACGGCCCCGCCTACTTCGATACCGCCGAGCGAACTGCGACGAAGTACTACGACGAGGTACTCAAACAACTCTTCTTCGAAGTCCTGAATACCCCTGTCAAGGAGCGCGGGTTTATCAAGGACATAGACACTCCTTACTTGAACGGCGGCCTGTTCGAGTACTACTCGAATGACTGGCCCGGAGAGACGGTCAAGTTCCCCGAGGGGTACTTTATGCGCCTATACGAACACTTCGGTCGGTTTAACTTCACAACAGACGAATCAAGTCCTGACTACGAGCAGGTCGCGATCGATCCCGAGATGCTCGGTCGCGTTTTCGAGAGTCTTCTCGCGACTCAACGAACAGAGACGGGCGAGTCCGCCCGCAAAGCGAATGGCACTTTTTACACGCCACGTGAGGTCGTGGCTTACATGTGCAAGGAAGCACTCCGCCAGTATCTCTATACCGCGCTCGGAAATGAGGGCTGGAATTCCGGCGTTGACAAGCTTCTTGATGCCCCCGACGCCTACGTAGCTAAGCAACATAGCAACTTCAAGCGCGATCTCTGGGGCAAGGAGAACGCGAGGGTGGTGGTTTCCAAGATCCTCGCTGCGATCGATGACCTCAAAATCCTCGATCCCGCATGTGGTTCGGGGGCATTCCCGCTTGGCATGGTCCAGCTACTGACTCGCACCCTTGAGCGGCTCGATGCTCGCTTCGACCCCTACAAGAAGAAGCTCGGGATCATCAAGAACAGCATTTATGGCGTCGATATCGAACCGATGGCGATCGAAATCGCCAAGCTGCGCACTTGGCTGGCTCTCGTCGTCGACGAGTCGGACCTCAAGAACATCGACCCGTTACCCAACCTGGACTTCAAGTTTGTGTGTGCCAACAGCCTGCTGTCACTCGCAGCCGAGCATGAAGGCTTCGGTTTTGGCGTGGATTCGAAGCTTGACGGAAAACTTGCAGACATCAGATCCGCGTATTTCGAGACCGCGTCACCCGCGAAGAAGGCAAAGCTCAAGGAGGCGTACTACAAACTTACTCAGGCGTCTTTCACATCCGAAATCGACCTTAGGACACGCCAACTCAACAGCTTTGATCCGTTCAGGTTCGCAGACGCTGCCCAGTTTTTCGACCCTCAGCAAATGTTTGGGATTGACAGTTTCGACATCGTGGTCGGGAACCCGCCCTACATCGGCGAAAAGGGCAACAAGGAGGTCTTCCGCCGTCTTGCAGGCTCCAGCATCCACGACCGGTTTTACCAGGGCCGCGCAGACATGCTGCACTACTTCTTCCATCTCGGCATCGATGTATTGAGACAAGGAGGCGTGCTTGTCTTCATCACGACGAACTACTACCCAACAGCAACATTCGGCTCGAACCTGCGCAAGGACATGGCGTCTCGAACGAAGATCCTGGCGTTGATCAACTTCAACGAGCTAAAGGTGTTCGAGTCCGCTCTCGGCCAGCACAACATGATCACGGTCCTCCAAAAGAACACCAAAAACAGCGACTACTCATGCCATCAGGTGGTTGCTGACGCAAGAGGTGCAATCGATCAGAAGCAGCTGAACGAAATCCTCGCCGCGAACTCGACGCTTGCGCTCAACGGTGACGTGGCTGTGGCGCAACTCTTTGACGGTGAGACCAATTACATCAGATTCATAAGCGCAAGCAGCTCGATCACGTCGGTGCTGCAGAAAGTCGCTGACCGTGGCCGGCCACTCGGCAAGATCCCTGCCGTATCGATCAATCAGGGCATCGTCACTGGAATCGACAGACTCACTCCCAGATGGAAGGCAAAGTTCCCATCGGTCACCGCTCCAATTAATGCGCCGGTCTACGTATTTCCGCGTGGCGCTGAGACTTTTGACCACCTCAAGCCCTGGTTCAAAAGTTCAGATATTTGCCGGTACGTAACTGCTGAGCAGCCCACATGGGAACTCCTGTACTTGGGCCGGGGCATCAAGCCCGCCTCGGCGGAGATAGCTCATCTGAAGCCGTTCAGGCCGATCCTGGAGGCGCGGAGGGAGTTCCAGCCTGGCCGCCACAATGCCCTCCCTTGGTATGAGCTTCATTGGCCGCGCGAGCAGAGGATCTTCGAGGGGCCCAAGGTAGTCTGCGCTTACCGCACCCCTGACAACGCCTTCGCGTACAACGACAAAGCCTTCTACGCCGGCGCCGACCTCACACTGATAACGACAGACGTTTCAGCCGGCATAGATCTGTTTTTCCTCCTCGGCTTGCTGAATTCCAGCTTGATTTACACCTGGTTCTACAACCGAGGGAAGCGGAAGGGAGACATGCTGGAGTTGAAGGCGGTCCCCGTTTCTGAAGTACCAATCGCACGAAATCCGCAGCTCGAGAAATCAATTGCAGCCGTCGCAAAGAAAATCCGCACAGACCTGAGCGAGGACCCCGAGGCGGACACAGGGAAACTCGAAGCTGAGCTCGATGAGCAAGTCTACGAGCTCTATGGTGTCGATCCCGCTGAGAAGGAAGCAGTCAGGAACTTTGTGAAATCAAAGGCCTCGGCCCGAAAGATGACGCCAAATATCGACGAAGAGGATGCCGCCGACGAGGCGTAGATGTCCTGGCCACCTAAGCATCCTCGCGAAGTCTGGCTAGCCCAGATTTTTCGTGGAATGCCGACGTAGTCGGGTGTTGATAAGCGAAAGTGCCTGTCCTGCAACGGATAATTGGACTTCTCTAGGGTTCAATCGTCCAGAGGGAAGGCACTTCGCAGATGAAGGATATCGCGGCGGTTTCGCGGGTGAAAGTCTCTGCCGATGGCCGCGGGGTGGTGTCGCACGCCGGGATGGGGTTACTGCGCGAGTTGGCAGATGCAACCGGGCTGTCAGCGCAGGTCACGGCGGTGCTGGCCGATACCTACAAGGGGCCGTGGACCTACGCCCCGGGTGCGGTGTTCGCCGATCTAGCCGCCGCTGTCGCTGACGGGGCGGACTGCATCGACGCCGTCGGGCAGCTGTGCGGGGACCGCGAGCACGTCTTCGTGTTAAGTCGGCGCTTCTGGTAGCGCCTGTGTAGCTATCCGGTAGCAGTGGCGCGGGTATCTGGTAGTGCTTTGGAGGATTGCTTTCGTCCGTGACCGCAGGGGTCGCGGCAAGCGAGAGGGTCTTCTGCGGATGACGGATTACCGGCTCTTCGAAGTTAACCGGGCAGGTGCTCGGTGGTGAATCTGGTGCTGGCCCGCTGGGCGCGGGTGCAGTGGAAGCGTATCCGGCGGCGTGAGTTCTCGGTGTTGCGGAAGCCGCAGGCGA
>Ga0116183_1001332_pt1 | contig 28090 bp, 25 predicted proteins | sample AD_UKC078_MetaG_FD_89753 | JGI IMG/M metagenome (GOLD analysis project Ga0116183, IMG submission 89753) | Active sludge microbial communities of municipal wastewater-treating anaerobic digesters from USA - AD_UKC078_MetaG | ecosystem: Engineered > Bioreactor > Anaerobic > Digestate | place: USA...
ACGACCATCAAGAGCCCTGCCAGAAATACCCTCCTCCTTCCGTGGATATCAGCCACTCTGCCGAATGGAACGATGAAAATAGCAGCTGCGAGCAGATATCCCGTCATTATCCACCCCAAGAGGGATTGGTCGGGGATGGAAAAGTCGCTATTGATGGCGGGAAGGGCAACGGTCACAGATGAGCTGAGAAAGGGGGTGATAAAGGAGGACATGCAGGCTGCAAGCAGCACTGCTCTCTTATCGTTCATGGCAATGCTGCTCTGGGCGGCATATATTCATAAAGCCATCCCGGCCCTCTGGGTGCAGCGGCAAAAAGGGCCCGTTGCTAATTATGTGGGCGATGCACTGCTGAGAACTCCCCTTGTATCTTTGTTGTAAGGCCTGCGAATCCAGATCTCGCCACAAAGCCACTGAGGCGAAAAGCCGCTGAGGAAGAGCTTCACAGGCACAAAAGCAAGAGAGAGATTGTGGCCTCAGGTTCCCTCAGAGCAAGCAGCGAATAGCCTCTCTTTAGCCTCTTTTTTCCAGGATCTCCACCCTCCTCTCCAGGGATCTGATCTTCTCCATCAATTCATTCAGGAGCCCCTCCAGGCGGACGATCCTCTCCTCGTCCCGGGGAACCGGAATGGGCCTGGTCAGAAGATCCTCCTTATACTCCTCCAGGATGGGGTTATCCGAGTCTCTCATTATCCTTCTCTTTCCTTCTCTCTCCGGCATAGCAAGCCACCTCCCATAGGCAAATGACCAAATCGCCTTTTTCTGATCTTATGCTCCTTCTGTGAATATGCATCTTGCCCTCAGATCCAATCCTCTCCCCGGATCTGCCCCTCTTCATAGATCCTCTCCGCCCTATCGCAGATCCTCTCCCAGTCGTAGCTTCGCGCCAGCTCTTGGCAGGGGATGCGCATCCTGTCGCTCTCTCGCAGGGCTGAGAGGAGGGCCTCTGCCAGCGCCTGGGGCCGGAGCGGGCAGATGAATCCCGTGTCCCCTCTGACCAGGTCCATCACTGCATTCATCCGGTGCTCGACTGTCACCACCGGCAGGCCGCAGGCATTGGCATCCAGGGCGGCCATGCCGAATCCCTCTCTGGTGGAGGGGGAGGCGAAGGCCCGGGAGGACTTCATCAGGGCCAGAGCATCATTGTAGCTCTCCATGAATCCATAAAACCTGATATTCTCATCCAGATTCATCCTCCCGGTCAGAGATCTCAGCCTCTCCCTCTCCGGGCCGTCGCCAATGATCGCCACCTGCACATCCGGCAGCTCTGACCTGATCATGCCCACTGCCAAGATGAGCTGATCGATGTTCTTATGGGCGGCCAGCCTTCCAGCAAAGATTATATCCGATCCCTCCGGAGAGGGGGAGATCTCATCGATCCTCTGCCAGTCGATGCCGTTGGGAAGCAGCTGCACCCCCTTTGCCCCCAGCCCCTCTAAATTCCTCTTCGTTCTCCTCGATACTGCTATATTGCAATCTGTCAGCCGGGCAGCAGCCCTTTCTATGATCCTGCCCGCCGCCCCCCTCCTTCCCAGGTAATCATACCAGTACTCCCCCCAGACCTCATGCCAGGTGATGAAGAGCCTCTGGGGGGCCTGGCCGTTTCCCTTTTCCCAACGGGAGAGGCGAGAGAGGAAGCGAGGGGGGAGGTGAGGGGAGAGGCGAGAGGAGAGGCAGGTGGAGAAGCAGGACAGGTAAGGAAAGTTCTGGCAGTCCACCACTGCCTCTCGGGGAGGGCGGGCGAGCAGATCAGCAGCGAAGGCCGCAGCCTCCCTGATCGATCTCCTTCCATTGACATAAAGAGGCCTGGGCTTGCATATGCCGTGCAGGCGGACACCATCTCTCAGGATCTCATCCTCCCCCGGCCACCATTTGATACCATAGCAGTGGACGGTGTGCCCGCGAGAGGCCAGCCTTGTGGAGAGCTCATAGATCCTCTTCTCCGCCCCGCCCTTGATCCAGGGATAGATGGCATCATAGACGTAGGCGATCTCCACCTCTCAATCCCCGTCCTGGTGGCCCCTGTAAAGCAACAGCAGGCTGATGAACATCCCTGAGAATATGGTCTGAATTCCAAGGATGGTGAGTATCATGGCCAGCATGGCATTCTGGGCGGCATCCAGCGCACCGAAACCTGTCCCTCGCCAGCTCATGAGGAGATCCAGGCCGATGATAATTCCTCCTGCCAGGAGAGCCAGCCCTATAAGCAGCTCCTTTTCCAATGAATGGTAGCTGATCAGCCTCTCCATTCCGCCCGACCTGGACAGGCCCCAGGCAGCGCTAAAAGCCCTGAAATGAAGCCCGGCCAAGAGCATCTGATAGCCGATGATCAGCAGGAGCCCCCCCAGTATCAGGGAATGCATCCTCGAGCCGCCCTGCATATAGACCGCCACCGCCAGGATCAGGCCTAAGAGGAGGGCGAGCAGTCCGGGGAGGAGGAGAAAGGGCCCTGGCCGGTAAAGCATCATGAAACGTAGATGTCTCCAGCCATCGGTGAACGAATTGAGCTTGGAGCTCCCCTGGCGGGGATGGTAGGTGATGGGAACCTCAGCGATCCTCAGGCCGCGGGAGGCGGCCTCGATCACCATCTCCGAGGCGAACTCCATCCCTCCTGACCTGAGGTCCAGTCTATTCAGGGCATCGCGGGTCATGCCGCGCAGACCGCAATGGGCGTCGGAGATCCCAGCGGAGAAGAGCCGGTTCAAGATCCAGGTCAGGAGAGGGTTTCCGAGATACTGATGAAGGGCGGGCATCGCCCCGGGCAGGATCCTGCCCTTCAGCCTTGAGCCCATGACCAGGTCATACTGGCCGCTCTCCAGCAGGGGCAGCATATCCAGTATGGCCTCGGGATCGTAGGTCAGGTCCCCGTCCATGAGAAAGATATAATCCCCGCGAGCCTCCTGGAAGCCCAAAAGATATGCATTGCCATATCCCAGCCTCTGGGGGAATACCACCCTGCCCCCACAGGAGGCAGCGATATCCGCCGTCTGGTCGGTGGAGCTGTCGGAGACTATTATCTCTGCGGAGAGGCCAGCCCTCTTGAAGGCCTCCTGGGCTCTCTGGATACACTGGCATATGGTCTGGGACTCGTTTCTGGTGGGGATGATCAGGCTTATCTGGGGCACATCTTCCCTTACTTTGGTTTAGCTGTTAAGCCTTTCCTTTTGCAGATATGCTGACCCCTCTCACCCAGCCTCAGTCGGTTGATCTCAGAGCGTCTCGGGCTCGACCTCATGCTTGAAGGAGAGGGTCACCCTTGCTCTGTACTCCACGACCCCTCCCTCTGAAAGCCTGCTGTCCATCCTCGATACCTCGGCGATCCTCATATTGGTCAGCTTTCGGTTTGCAGTCTTGATAACTGACTGGACGGCATCTTCCCAGCTCTCATTTGAGGTTCCCACAAGCTCGATAAGATTGTACACGCTCTTGCCAATTAGGGCTCTCATAAGATATTATCTGCTCTCCTGATTGATATATTTTGTTGGGTAAAGAAAAGAGATGGCCAGAGGGATGCGCAGATATGCTCTGCGCAGATATGCTCTGCGCCCTTAAGTGCTCTTCTCTTCCCCGCTCTTCTCCTCCTCAGCCCTCTCTCTTTTGCTCTCCTCCTCACTTCCCTCTGCCTGGGGGGCATCTGTCGCTGCTGCAGGTGGCGCCTCGGGCTTCTTTGGCCCCTTGCCCATGGCAACTAATGAGGCCTTGGCCTGGATTCTGGCCAGGGGATAGTCATCCTTGGCCACCTTCTCCAGGGCAGTCACTGCCCGGTTCTCCTTCAGCTCGCCGATGACCCAGGCCGCTCCCGCGCGCACATCCTTGTCTGCATCCTCCAGGGCCTGGATCATGCGCTCGGAGACCTGCTTTCCATATCCGGCAATGGCCACCATGGCATTGCTCTTGACCAGATACTCCTCATCTTTGAGGGCCTCGATCAGGGCCTCAAGGGACTCGGATATCTCCCGTTTTGAGAGGAGCATGATGGCATTGGAGCGCACAAGCATATGCTTGTCCTTGGTGGCGGCGATCAGCTTCTCAGTGGACCAGCTCTGATCTGGAAGGACAGCGGGAATGGGGGCTTCCTCAGCTGCGGAACGGGCCTCATCCCTCATGGAACGGGTGATTATCGGCGCTGCCTTCTCCTCGGTCTTGTTCTCCTCAGGGTTGATCTCATCTATCTTTTTCTCTTCTTCCATATGCTCCTCTTCTCCCCTATTCTACTTCAGCTTTTCCCAATAGGAAGGCCCTCTTATTGCTCTCCAGGTGCCTGGGGGGAACCACCCTCTCCAGGGCCTGGATGATATGCTTCTCAGAGAGGGGGATATAACCGGAGAGGGCGCCGAGCATCACCACATTCATGGCCTGAACGGTTCCCGCCTTCTCTGCCAGGGCGGTGGCCTCGATGGCCAGAACCCTTTGGCATTGCTCTTCCAGGGGCCTGAGCAGCTCCTCTAAGGATGGGTACCTTGCCTCTCCAGTGGTGACTGTGACCGGCAGCACCGGCTGGGTATTGACCAGGGCCACCCCCTGGGGGGAGAGAAAATGGCCGGAGCGCAGGGCCTCCGCCGGCTCTAAAGCGACCAGGAGATCGGCGTTGCCCGGTGCGACCATGGGGCTGTAACGGCAACCTATACGGGTGTGGTTGACCACACTCCCTCCCCTCTGGGCCATGCCGTGGGTCTCAGCGCCCCGCACCGGCTTTCCTGCCAGGACTCCCGCCCTGCCGATCACATCGGATATCAATATCACCCCCTGGCCTCCGACTCCCACAATCACCATATCGCACTCTGAGCTCCTCATCCCTTCACCTCCTTTATGGCGGAGGCAGGACAGATCTGAGCACAGACCCCGCATCCCGTGCACAGATTGTTGATCCTCGCCACCTCTCCATCGAACTCAATCGCCGGACAGCCGTACTCCACACAGATCCTGCACCCCTGGCACTCATCGCTCACCTGGAAGGCTCTGGGCCGCGCTCCCCCCCGGCGGGCCTTGATCACACAGGGCTGTCTGGCTATGACCACTGAGAGGCCGGGATAATCCCTGGCCCTCTGAAATCCCTTCATCGTCCCCTCCAGGTCATTGGGATCGACGCTCTCGACCAGACCTGCTCCCAAAGCCCGGGCCAGGGCCTCCAGGGAGATCTGGACTGTGGTCTGGCCTGTGGCAGTGACACCAGTCCCAGGATGGGGCTGGTGGCCGGTCATGGCAGTGGTGGAGTTGTCCAGGATGGTCACAGTGATCCGGGCCTGATTGTAGGCGGCATTCAGCAGGCCGGTCATGCCACTATGCAGGAAGGTGGAGTCCCCGAGGCTGGCGCAGATCCCCTCCCCCTCCCCGCCGAATCTTATGCCGCTGGCAATGCTGATGCTCGCCCCCATGCACAGGCAGGTGTCGACTGTTCCCATGCCCACGGCCATGGTATAGCAGCCTATATCGCTCGGATATATCGCCTTCTTGCCGAATACCCGTCTCATGGCATAGTAGGTGGCACGGTGGCTGCAGCCCGGACACAATGCCGGAGGCCGGGGGGGGAGCATCTTTGCTGCTGGCAGGGGCCCTCTCTGCTCGATCTCAAGGCCGTTCATCCTGGCCAGGGCATTCTTTACTGCGAGAAGGTCCAGCTCCCCCCAGCGAGGGATGTGCTCCTCTTTGCCCAGGATATCGAGGGAGGGGTTTGTCTCCCCGGCCAGCATCAGCACCTGCTCTTCGATCACCGGCTCCAGCTCCTCTACCACCAGCAGACGCGAGACATGCTCGATCAGGCGGCGGATCAGCCTCTTTGGAGCGGGATAGCCTCCCACCCTGAGGAGGGAATGGTCAAGGTCCAGATCCATGAGCGCCTCCTCGGCATACAGACCGGCGATCCCTGCGGCGATCACCCCCGTCTCCCCCTTCAAAGTGAGCTGGTTCCAAGGGCAGCTTTCCAGCTCCTCCTCTATTTCTGGCTGCTTGGCCAAGAGCTCATTATGAAGGGGACGGGCATGGCTGGGCAGTGCCACCCGTCGCGCAGGATTCTTGACAAAATGGCTTTCGCCTGTGGGTGGCCGCCCCCCGTTCACCTCCACATCCGCCCGGGCATGAGAGACGCGGGTGGTGGGCCGGAGCATGACCGGGATATTGAATCTCTCTGATAGCTCCAGGCCGTAGATCGTCATATCCCGCGCCTCCTGGGGGTCAGCCGGATCCAGGCAGGGAATGGAGGCGAACTGGCTGTAGCGGCGGGAGTCCTGCTCATTCTGCGATGAATGGCAGAAGGGGTCGTCGGCACAGATCACCAGAAGCCCTGCGCCCACTCCCAGGTATGCCAGGGTCATGAAGGGGTCGGCGGCCACATTCAGGCCCACATGCTTCATAGTGGCCGCCGCCCGGGCGCCGGTCCATGATGCTCCCGCCGCCACCTCCAGTGCCACCTTCTCGTTCACAGACCATTCTATATGCAGGGGCAGATCGCCCTTCAGCTCCACCAGGCTCTCAATGATCTCTGAGGAGGGGGTTCCTGGGTAGCCGGCAGCAAGTCCGATCCCCGCCTCCAGCAGGCCTTTGGCAATAGCTGCATTTCCGAGGAGATATTCTCTCACAAAGAACCATCCTTTTAATATATTTTAATTTTATTCTCTCTTTGGCTGGATCAATGCCCTTCTCTCTGATAACCGTTTTGATGCCACCGCCCCTTCAGCCCGCAGACCGCTTCCATAAAATTGATAAATCCCCCCCTCGTCCCTTTTATCATGCCCTGGCAATCCGATTCTGTGGGATCGATCTTCAACTATCTCTCCCCTGGCTGCCAGATCTGCCGGCAGGGAGCGGGTCTGGTCCTCTTCGTCACCGGCAGGTGTGAGCGGAGCTGCTTTTACTGCCCCATCTCCGAGGAGCGGAGGGGAAGGGATGTGGTCTATGCCGATGAGCAGCCGGTGCATGAGCTGGCCGATATAATGAGGGAGGGAAGGGCCATCGGCGCCCTGGGCACGGGGATCACCGGGGGAGAGCCTCTCTTGAGGCTGGATTATGTCCTCGATTGCATCCGGGCTTTGAAGAAGGAGTTCGGGGATGAGCATCATATTCACCTTTACACCGGCCTGCTGCCCAGCCGCCCTCTCCTGGAGAAGCTGGCTGAGGCCGGCCTGGATGAGATCCGCTTCCATCCACCAGATGAGGAGTGGTCAGATCCCGCCGGGCTGAAACGGGCATTGCAGCAAGCCCGGGAGCTGGGGCTGGAGGCGGGGGTGGAGATCCCAGCGTATATGCCCGCTCCGGCCTTGGTTCAGGCGGTCAGGGAGACGGATGCCTTTCTGAACCTGAACGAGCTTGAGTTCTCAGAGAGCAACCTCGCCCGCCTTCGAGATGAGGGCTTCTCTCCTCAGGACCTGGGCTGTGCAGCCGTCGGGAGCGAGGAGCTGGCCCGGGATTGCTTCTTGAAAGAAGAGATCAGGGTGCATTACTGCCCCTCCCGTTTCAAGGATGCTGTCCAGTTGAGAGAGAGGCTGAGGCGCCGGGCAGAGAGAACATCCCGGCCGCTCGACCACATCACCAGTGAGGGGACGATAATCCACGGCATAATCGAGGGGGAGGAGGCGGACCTTATGGCTGCTTTGGAGATCATCGAGGGGCTGCAGGTGCCTTATGATATGTACTGCTCTCTGAATGGGAGAATAGAGATCGCTGCCTGGATCCTGGAGGAGATATGTGCGGATCTGATGGGCAGCAGGTGCACTCTTTCTATAATTGAGAGATATCCTCTGAAGAATGGTCTGGTCGTGGAGAGAATACCTTTATAATCCTTAAATTCATTCTTACGGGCGGTGATTTTGCCGGATGGAGAGCGCTGAAGAACGAATCCAGGAAAGACTGAGAAATTATCTTAAGCGGGATGGTGTGGGAATCCGGAAAGCTGTCTTGAAGCTTTTCCTGAGCGATGGCGCCTATACTACGGAGGACGTTTTTACCTATCTATCCAAGGAGGGTTTTGACGTCAGTTACCGGGGGGTTTCGGCGATGGTCGGGCTGATGAACACTCGCCTGGGCATTCTGAGCATCGATGTCTCTGGGGATCACAATGTCTACTCCCTGAAAGGGGACCACAAAGGAGTGGTGCAGTCTGTTTTGGAGAATTATTGATCTCAAAACCTCGATAAACCCGGATGCGCGCTCGGCAATCTCATCATATCAATAGTGTAATATTTGGGATTGCAAAATATTGACGTTAATACTATTATGATAGTATAATGTTGATGCTTGGACATCTCTCCCCTCCCTTTCCCGGGCGGTCTGGAGATTTAATTGGGCGGCTCGCCCCTCTTCATTCTCTTTAGATATTTATTAAGGGCTACGTCCGCGATCAGATTCACCCCTCTCAGGGCGGCATGAACCAGCGGCCCGGCAGTCATCCTCTCCCGATAGAAGCGGTGCAGCCTTTTCAGATGCTTGAGGTTGTACTCCAGGCACAACCCCACCAAATGCCAGTGCTCGGGCAGTGCATCGGCCTTGGAAAAGCCCCTGGTGCCGCCCAGCCTCGTCTCGGCGATGGTGGTGAAGAAGAGGGGGAGCATGAGCCCGGTGTAATCCATAAGAGATTCCACCAGCTCTGTGGTGCGGATGACATCCTCTGCCCCCTCTCCTGGCAATCCCAGGACCAGGCTGGCCACAGGAAGCCAGGACTCCTGGTCGAAGAGGCGGTAGCAGTCCCTGACGATCCCCTGCCAGTTCTCTATCTCTCCTGGAAGGGCCTTTTGGGGCATATGCATCTTCAGGATGCGGCAGCTTCCCGTCTCTATCCCTATCCAGGCGGACATATGATTCTGATCCGAGCCTATGCCCACTATCCGGGAGATCTCCCTCAGAAGGCCCTGGTTGTGATGGATCGAGGCCAGGCTGAGATGGGAGAAGTCAACTGTCTTCGGCCCCAGCCTCTTGACCTCAGATACCAGCTCCAGCATCCTCTTCTCATCCGGCTTCATTCCCCTGGAGCCGTAGGAGAAGACATCCTCGCTGTGGAGGATGATATCCTTCTGGCCGCAGTCCAGGTTCACCTGCACATCTTTCAGGATGTTCTCCATCGGCCGGTGGCGCATAGAGCGCATAGTGGGCGAGCAGAAGGCGCATCCTCTCCAGCATCCTCTGCCGATCTCCACAATCCCCCCGATGGTCGCCCCCCTGTTCACCGGTATCCTCTCCCCGGGCACAGCCGATCCGCGCAGAACCCGTGGAACGCTCTCCTCTCTTATTATCTGCCGGCAGATCTCGGGAAAATCGCTCTCGCCCTCCCCTAAGTAGATGTGGTCTACGCCCACCTTCTCCCCCAGAGCCTCCCAGGCCCCGTTTCCGCCCAAAACAACGCTCGGACGGTGCTTTCTTATCAGGGGATGGTCCAGTAGCTCCATGAAGCGGGAGCGATTGAAGGGGGGTCCGCTGCCTATGATATCCTCTATCTGCCGGAGGGCGATCTTTCCCAGGGGGTCGTCATGGGTTATCCCCACGATCCTCGTCTCCCTTCCTATAGCCCGGTCCAGATGAAGAGGATGGGCCACCATCACCTCATCCCGGGAGAATCCGGACTCCAGGAGGGCCGCCTCCACCTTTCTCATTCCGCAGGGGGCAATTGCTGCCGATCCATCCTCCAGCGCCGGCGCTGGCGGGCAGAAGAGATTATTGAAGATCCATTCGGGCAGGGCCGCCCGGGGCATGATGGCGGCAAAGCCCAGCATCACTCCGCCGTGATAGCTGCTCATCATAGTGGTATCTGTGGTGAGGACGATCCTCTTGCCTGGAAACTGCGCCATCCATCGACTCTGACTCTTTATTGGCAGATAACGTTATTGGCCAGCACTAGCCCAATAAGTTTTTATCGGATCGCCAACCCTTAGCCGCTGTGCAAGAGAAGTCGTTATCGGAGATCAACGAACGCATTCGCAACGGCTCTGCCCGGGTGGTTACGGCAGAGGAGATGCCAGATCTGGTGGATGAGCTGGGCACGGCGGGAGCGGTGCGTGAGGTGGATGTCGTCACCACTGGTACCTTTGGCGCCATGTGCTCCTCTGGGCTCTTTCTCAATTTAGGCCATAGCGATCCCCCCATAAAGATAGCCCGCGCATATCTGAATCGGGTGGAGGCCTACGGGGGCATCGCCGCCGTCGACCTGTTCCTGGGGGCGACTCAGCCCTCTGAGGACCAGGGGATCGAGTATGGCGGAGCGCATGTTATGGAGGACCTGGTAGCGGGAAAGCAGATAGAGGTCGAGGCCCAGGGATCCCCCTCGGACTGCTATCCCCAGATGAACCTGGAGACCAGCCTCCGCCTGGAGGAATTCAACCAGGCCGTCATGGTCAACCCCAGGAATGCCTATCAGCGCTACAATGCAGCTACCAACTCCTCCGATAGGACGATGCATACCTATATGGGCACTCTCCTTCCCGGCTTTGGCAATATCCATTACAGCGGAGCGGGGGTTCTCTCCCCTCTCTCCAATGATCCGGGATTCGAGTACATCGGGGTGGGGACGCGCATCTTCCTGGCGGGGGCGCAGGGCTATATCATGGGCGCGGGAACCCAGCACAACCCCGAGAGCGGCTTTTCCACTCTGATGGTCACCGGCGACCTGAAGAGGATGAACAACAGCTTCCTGCGGGCGGCCACATTCCATAGATATGGGCCCAGCCTCTACCTGGGGATAGGAATACCCATACCGATATTGAATGAAAGGCTCGCCAGGTGCACTGCGGTGCGAGACAGCGATATCACCGTCCCGGTGCAGGACTATGGCATCCAGCGCCGGGATAGGCCCTCGGTGAGGATGGCGAGCTACGAGGAGCTGAAGTCGGGTACGATCGACCTGGGGGGAAGGGAGGTCTCATGCTCCTCTCTCTCCAGCTTCTGGATGGCAAGAGAGGTGGCCAGGACATTGAAAGAGCAGGTGGAACGGGGGGAGTTCCTGCTCAGTCAGGCGGCTGAGCCCCTCACACGGGTGGGGAGCAGCCGGCCCATGAAGCAGACCAAGGAGTCGCCCAATGTGGGTGATGTGATGAGCCGGGATGTGATGACCGCCTTTGAGGATATTCCGGTGGAGAAGGCGGCGAAGATGATCGTCAGCGGCAGCTCCGATCATCTGCCGGTGGTCTCCCGCGATGGGAGGCTGATCGGCATCATCACTGCCTGGGACATATCAAAGGCTGTGGCCAGTGGAAAGCCATCCCAGATCGCAGAGATCATGACTCGGCGGGTTCACTCAGTGCGGCTGGATGAGCCGGTCGAGCTGGCGGCCCGCACCCTGGACACTCACAGCATCTCTGCCCTGCCGGTGGTGGACAGAGAGGATAAGGTGATAGGAATGATTACCAGTGATCATCTCTCCCGCCTCTTGGCCCGGAGGCGATAGCCTTGAAGCTGATGCTTCATGTCGCCCCGGGGATTGTACGCCAGCCCCTCATCGCCTCAGTGATCCTGGAGACCGATGCTCTGGTCAACATCGAGAGGGCGAGCATCGATGCTGTGAGCGGGGAGATCGTCTTGGAGGTCCCGCCTGAGAAGTGCCAGGAGGTGATGGAGGCCTTTGAGAGGCGGGGGGTGAGGGTGGTGCCCCTAGAGATCCCGGTGATCAGGGATGAGTCTGAATGCGTGGACTGCGGAGCATGTGTATCCATATGCCCCACCGGGACATTTCGCTTTGAGGAGTGGCGGGTGGTTGCCGACTCGGGGAAGTGCATTCAATGCGGAGCATGTGTTGTGGGCTGTCCGCAGAGGGCCTTAAAGCTGGTATTGAAGTAGTCCTGCTGGCGGCCCGGGCGCCTCCACTGTTTTTCTCATCTCAATATTAATGGGCTCGAATTAAGCCATTAACATTCTAAAGAAATAGAAGAATTTATATGATCGAACAGTTTATAATGATGTAAGATGTTGCTGGAGAGGTCCGAGGGGTTGCGGGGCTGGCATGATGGGCTGTTTGATGCCGATACTCTGGCTGGGGAGGGCGATGCAATCCTTAAAAGGATGACATCATTCGAGCATACATCCATTCGTTTGCATCCCGGTCCGGGAGGAGAGCATGGATCCGAGCTCTGAGAGCGTCGTCTTATCCCTTGGCACCTTTGCTGAGATGCTCTCAGATCCTGAGGGTTACAATCCTGAGAGGCTGAAGAGCCTGTCTTCTCTCGTTCCCATTCCACTATCCTCCTTCATCGAGGCCATTCTCTACTCTGATGAGGATGTGATGAGAGAGCGCCTCTCAGATCTGGAGGATTATGCCGCTGAGGCCAACAGCATCCAGGCATGGTTCAATCTGGGAAGGCTTGCCCATCGCCTCTTCTTTCATCAGGCGGCCATCGGATACTATAGCAATGCTGCCGATCTGGCCGAGATCAGGAGGGATGATTCTCTGCCTGAGATCCTTCTCTCATTGGGCAGCCTTCATGGAGAGGAGGAGGATTGGGATCGGGCCTGCCAGTGCTATGAGAGGGCTCTGAAGGCTATGGATGAAGCCCAGCGACCTGTTCTCCTCCCTCGGGTTCTGGATAGACTGGGCCGGGCCCGCCGGCAGCAGGGCGATTACCATCGAGCCCGGATATGCTACTCCCGCATCCTGGAGGCACTGGAGCCGGGTGATAGCGAGGGAAGGATGCAGGCCACAGCCAGCCTGGCTGAGCTGTGCCGGATCCAGGGGGATATGGAGAGGGCGGAGGAGCTGTATCAGATATGCCTGAAGGAGAGGGAGCGCTCCCATGATCCGGCAGGGGCTGCGGGCATTCTCGCCTCCCTCGCCTCCATTTACTGGCAGACCGGCAAGGGCAAGAGAGCTAAGATAAGCCTCCAGTCTGCCAGCCATCTGCTGGCCGATCTGGGGGAGCATGGCAGAGCAGCTCAGATACAATGCCAGCTGGCTGATATCTATTTTCAAGAAGGTGAGTTCAAGAAGGCTTTGGAGATATACCACAAGAGCATATCCGCTCTGCGCAAAGCCAATCCCTCCCTTGCCTCCCAGGTGCTCTCCCATATGAGCCTGTGCTGCCTGGAGGAAGGGGATTTGATCCCGGCAGAGGACCATCTGCAAAGGGCAATAGCCCTCATGGAGAAGCATGGAGATCCCCTCTCCCTTTCCCGGGCTCTGATCCTTCTGGCGAGGATTCACCACAGACAGGGGCTGGGGGAGGAGGCCTTGCATTGCTCCCGCCAGAGCCTGAAGATCAGGGAGAGGTCCAAGGACTGGAGTGGAGCGGCAGAGGCCTTGAGCCTCATGGCCAGGATCTGCTGCGAGAGCCGGGACTGGGAGGGGGCGATAGGGCATTACCAGAGGGCAGCAGAGATTTTCATCGGAAATGGCGAAGACCTGTCTGCGGCTGAGGCTCTATCCAATCTGGGCGGCGTATACCATCTGAAAGGAGATCTGGATTCAGCCCTGGACCTGCACTGCCAGGCCATTGAGATCCTCTCCCGCCTGGGGGATAGGCAGGCCTCCTCTGTGGTCTGGTCGAATATCGGCCTGGTCCATCAGAGCAGGGGTGACCTTCGCCTGGCCGGGGAGTTCTTTGAGAGGAGCATCGCCGCCAGGGATGAGCTGGGAGACGATCTGGGCGCTGCCAGCACCAGGCTGAGCCTGGGCCAGATCTTTCACCTCCAGGGGGAGTGGGAGCTGGCCCAGAGCTGCTTTGAGAGGGCAGCCAGGACATTTGAGAATCATGGTGACCTGCAGGGCCTGGCTGCGGCGGAGAACAACCTGGGAAACCTCTATCTGGATCGTTCAGATCCCCTCCATGCCATCTTATGCTATCGCCTGGGCCTGGAGGCCAGGGTTGCCCTGGGCGATAAGCATGGCATGGCCATCACCCTGGGAAACCTGGCCGGGGTCTATCTCCAGACTGGGGAGGGGAAGAGGGCAGCGGAGCTATACCGGCAGAGCCTGGAGTCATTCAGAGAGATAGGGGATGCTTATGGGGGGGCCAGATCGCTCTACGGCCTGGGAAGATGCCTGGCAGAGGAGGGGGATCTGGAGGGGGCCCTGAAGTGCTACCGGGACTGCCTGGAGCTTCAGATCAAGGAGGGTGACCCTCGCTGTATGATCGAGTCTCTTGAGTCCCTGGTATCGCTGGTACAGAAAAAAGGGGGCTGGCAGGAGGCCCAGGCCAGATATGCCCAGGTCCTGCAGGCTCTCCGCTCCCGCGACGATCCGGCAGCAGTGGCTGCTGTCCTCTGCTCACTGGGGAATCTCTCCGCCGATCTCGGCCAGTGGGATGAGGCTGTAGAGGAGTACAATGAGAGCCTGGCGATCATGGAGGGGCTGGGGGACCAGTACTCCATATCAGTGGCCAGGAACAACCTGGGCAATATCTGTTACCGCCGTGGTGATTGGGCTGCTGCCCTGGAGAACTACCGCTTGAGCCTGGAGGGCTTTGGCAGAGCGGGAGATCTGAGGAGCGAGGCCTCAGTCCTGAGCAATATGGCCAGCCTCAGTTATAAGAGGGGGGATTGGCCCCAAGCCCAGGATAGCTACAGCAAGAGCCTTAGCATCTTTGAGAAGCTGGAGGATCTGTCCGGCATGGCGCGGGTGATCTCAAACCTGGGAAACCTCTACCATCGTCAAGGAGAGCGCGATCTGGCAGCGGAGCACTTCCAGAGGGGTCTGGAGATCTACAGGCGCCTGGGGGACCGGGAGGGCGCAGCGGAGATGCAGGCCAGCATCGATATGATCCGCACTGGCCGGGCGGATGGACCTAATGATATCGATGGATACAGAAGACAGCTTGCCGAGCTGCAGGAGGCGGGGGATATCTCCGGCCAGGGGGAGGTCCTATCCGCCCTCGCCGGCTGTTATGCCGACTGCGGCCGCTGGAATGAGGCCCTCTCCTGCTACTGCGAGAGCCTGGAGCAGTTCAGGCAGAGCGGAGAGATCTACAACACCGGCCAGGTCCTCTTCAATGCCGCCCTGGTCTATAAGGATATGGGAGATCTCAAACGGGCTCAATCCCTGCTCGAGGAGGCTGCAGACATCTTCCAGTCCCTGGGCGCTCTGCCCTGCATCGCCTCTGCCACCCTCTCTTCGGCCGTCATCTCTGCCCAGAGGGGAAGATCTCAGGAGGCAATGGATCTCTTCTCCCAGTCCATAGAGATGATGGAGGGGCTGGGGGCGCTGCCCGATCTATGTGAGGGCTACATCGCCTTTGCCCTGTTCAACATCCGGGAGGGCAAATCTCTGCAGTCCCGTTTTTATCTCTCCCGGGCGGAGACTCTCATCTCCCGCACCGATTATCTGCCCCTGAAAATCCAGCTTTTCAGTGCAAAGGGAGAGTGCTTTCAGGGGGAATCCCAGTATCCCCAGGCCGAGGGCTGCTTTGAGATGGCCCTGGCCCTCTCCCGCCGCCTCTCCATTCCTTATGAGGAGGCGCGGGCTATATCCAATCTCGGACGGCTGGCCCTGGCCAGAGGAGAGCATGATGCTGCCCTGGTCAAGATGCAGAAGGCTCTTGCCATCTTTCGCCGGTTGGGGGCGTTGCTGGACATCGTCGCTGTCTACCGGGACATGACACAGCTCTTCTTAGCCCAGGGAGACTTCTCCCGGGCAGAGGAGATGGCCAGGCTGAGGCAGCACCAGGCCAGGGTTCTGGGCCATTCTGACCTTAACCTCCTGGCCCTGCTCGACCTGGCGGAGTGCGAGGCCCGCACCGGTCGGTTGGAGGAGTCCAGGGCGGATTATGCCAGTGCGTTGCGCCAGGTCCAAAAGGAGGGGGATGAGATCCCCTCGACCATTCTCCATCTGATCTCAGAAAAGGCGATAGGGTTCCTGGAGAAGGATGCCGGTCTGCCCGATGGCACCAACCAGGCCCGCCTCTTACGGGAGAGGCTATTGAAGGGGGATTACCAGGGGCTGCTGGAGGAGCTCCCCCGCGAGCTGGAATGTGGGAGGACGGGCTAGATGCCAGAGCCCATCATGGAGGGGAGAAGGCTGAGCTGGAGGTCCACTTTGGCCAGATCCTGTCTTATTCTGGGATCCTTCATGAGCAGTTCCAGCTCCGTCAGTCTGCCGAACACATCACCCAGCCGGGCCTCTTTGTGCTCGCTCATGCTGCGTGTGGGGGCGTAGTATATCTGCGAGCCGTTGGCGTCCGCCTCCACCCCGAAGAAGTCCTTGCCATAGAATCCCTTGAACCGGGCAATTATGGGCTTGTAGACGTTCTTTATCGCCGGGACGTAGAACTCCTCCAGCATCATTTGAAGCATCCTGTTCTTTGTATCGGCCACCCGGATGCGTATGTATCCCTGGCCATGAATATAGTTTCCATAATTGATCGAATACTTGATTCGAGAGGTAAGGTCGGTCCTCAGGCTGAGGGTGAGCTCGCAGGTATCATCTGTCTCTGCGGGATCAAGGTTGAGGAAGTATTTGATGAAGAGCATGAACCTGTTCTCGAAGATGATCAGGATATGGGCCTCATCATCCTTCGAGCTGTTGACCAGAAAATCAGTGACATCCCAGCCAAAGACCCTTTTCGCCTCTTCCTTGGAATAGTCATGAAAAGCGAACTCTTGAACCTTCTCCAGGAGATCTTGCATGGTTTCCATTCTCGTTCACTTCCACCTCGAATGGGATAAACATTATGGTTATGGACTGCCCAGTTATGGGCTATACAGTTATGGGCTATACAGTTATGGGCTATACAGTTATGAGCTATAAAGGAAGAGAAGAATGATCGCCGCCAGCATAGTGAGGGCGATGGCCGATTGCATGAGAGCCGTAGCCCGGTGGATATCCCCTGCCCCCGGCTCTGGATTCTCCTCCAGCAGTACATACTGATCGGGCTTCTCCAGCCGGATCTTCAGGCTGCCGGCGGCCGCGGCCATGGGCCAGCCGGAGTTGGGGCTGGGGGTGGCATGATGGTATTTCCAGGCCCCTCTGATGGCATCCCGGGCACCGCCGGGCCTGGCCAGGGCGATCAGGATGAGGCTCATGCGGGCAGGAATCCAGTTGGCCAGATCGTCCAGCCTCGCTCCAGCAAAGCCCAGCTCCTTCAGACCGGGCTTCTTGTAGCCGATCATCGAGTCCATGGTGCTTATGGCCTTGAAGGCCATGGCCGCCTCCAGCCCCAGGCCGAGGGGGGAGAGGAGAACATAATAGAATATGGGGGTGAGAATGGAGTCCACATAGTTCTCAGAGAGCGACTCGATCACCGCTGAGCTGGCCTGAGCAGGGGAGAGGGAGCCGGTCTCCCTTCCCACCAGGGCGAGCAGCATCTTCTTTGCCTCTTCTATATCCTGACCTACCATCCTTCCAATGCTGCTTGAGGTCTCCAGCAGGCATCTTATGGCGAATGTGGATTTGAGAAGATATGCTCCCACCAAGAGGGGCAGTACCGGGAAAGCTCTCGCTCCCTCAACCAGCAGATGGGCGGATAGAACTGAGACGGCAATCACAATCATGGCCAGCAGGATTCCCTGCATCATCGAGGGACGGGCTCTTGAGCGCAATGAGGAGATCAACCTGCCTATCCAGACCACAGGGTGAATGCGAACTGGAGGCTCGCCGATCAGGATATCAAATGCTGCTGCCAAGAGAAATACTGCCAGCCCCTCTGGGATGGTCAGGGTCATAGCAGAGCCTCCAATCTCTTCCAGACCTGGGCGATGCTCTGGCCCTGCAAGAGTCCATCCAGCACCATTTCCGCCACCTCTTTTTGGTGCACGATCCGGCAATTCTCGCAGCACCAGGAGCCGTCTACCTCTCTGCCTCCCGTTCTCTCATCCCGGCAGGGATAAAAGGGGCAGAAGCACAAGGAGCAGTCCTGCTGGGGGTGGTGGCAGGGAAACCTCTCGCAGTTCAGCCTCTGCATCTCAATGCCTGCCTCAGAACATCGATCAGCTTCTCATTCTCCTCCCGGCCTCTCACTGCCACCCGGATGTAGCTCTTCTTCAGCCCGAAGGACTGGCAGTCTCTTATCAGCACACCGCGGGCCATGGTCTCCTCTGCCAGGAGATCTGAGTCAAGCCCTGAGGACTCAATGCTCACCAGGATGAAGTTGACCTGGCTGGGCAGAGGCTCCAGGCCCAGATCCCTCAGGGCGGGGATGAGATAATTCCGCTCCTTGGCGATGAGTTCTCTGGACCGGCATAGATGATCCTCGCATCCCAGGAGATACTCTGCTGCAGCGGCGGCGATGGAGCTGATGGACCAGGGGATCCTCGCCCGGTTCAGGATCTGGGCCAGGAGGGGATTGGTCACGCCAAAGCCCAATCGCAGACCAGGCACTCCAAAGGACTTGGTAAGGGATCTCATCACAAAGAGATACTCCCTGCTGGGAGCAAGCCGGGCCACACTCTCCTCCGGCCCGGAGAGCTCTATGAAGGCCTCGTCGACCAGCATGAAGACCCGGGCCTCTTCACATCTGTCCGCCAGCTCCAGGACCTGCTCAGAGGAGAGCAACCATCCAGTGGGGTTATTGGGATTGCAGAGGAAGAGGGCCTTGGCCCGGTCAAGGTCTGAGTCGCGAAGAAGGGGAAGCCCCTCTGGGCCGAAGGCCAGCCTCTCCGTTCTTCCCCCTGCCAGATGTGACTGATTCTCGTACTCCCCAAAGGTAGGGGTGGGGACCAGTGCCAGATCCCCTTCCTCCAGCACAGCTTCCGCGAAGAGCCTGATCAGCTCGGATGAGCCATTGCCAGGAACGATGCATTCCGGGCCGACCTGAACGAAGCGGGCCGCTGCGCGAGAGAATCCCGGGTAGCTACCATCAGGATAATGGCCGATCTGTCTGAGCTCCTTTTTGACCAGCTCCTCCAGAGGAGGCGATCCCAGGGGATTGATATTGGCGGAGAAGTCCAGCGGCTCAGCTCCCAGCCTTCTCTTTGCTTCCTGCACCTTGCCCCCATGCTTGCACTCTGCAGCAGTGGCAAAGCTCTTCCGCAATCGATTTTTCATAGGCTGTTGTGGCCTTCATTGTATTGGCATTTCAAGCTTGTGGGCAGATGATGCTCCATTGACACCAGTGATCTTCGTTATTCGCTCTCAACTGATTGTTCGTACACGAAAGTAATATTATGATCTCTAATAATAATATTTTGATCTCCTATGACAGTACTATGATCTTCAACAATAGTATTACGATCTCTAATAATAATTAATAAAATTTTATAATACTTGGCATTCCGAAAGGGTTTTATCTACTCTATGCGAACCCATGCGGCGTATATCAAAGGAAGAGGAGGCTAAGATTCCGATGGCAACAAGAGAGGGCAGCTTCTCTGTTGAGGACATGAAGAACGTCCAGATCAACATAGGGGCTGTCGTAAAAGAAGAGGATGAATGGGACCAAGCAATGGGCCCCTTCCCCAAGCCAGGTGTGGCAACGCTTCGTGATTGGGACTTCAAGATTTGCAACCGGTACAAGATCATGTACTCCCCGGCAGATGATACATGCACTCTTTGTACCTATGGACCCTGCGATCTGACCGGTGATAAGAAGGGCGCCTGTGGCATCGACATGGCAGCCGCTTGCGGTAAGATCGTCTTGGTTGCGGTTTTAATGGGAACCTGCGCCCATACTGCTCACGGCAGACACCTGTATCACTGGTGTCTTGACAAGTTCGGAGATATGAAGTTCGATATGGGCAGCGAGATCCTGGTGGATGCTCCCCTCACCCGCACCATCCTGGGAATCAAGCCCAAGTCCCTCAAGGACTTCGGCGAGGCCCTGGAGTACTGCGAGGAGGAGATCGTGCAGCTCCTGGCAGCCACCCACACCGGCCAGGAAGCATTTTATATGGACTTCGAGTCCAAGTCGCTGCATGGCGGCATGATCGACTCTCTGGGCAAGGAGATCTGCGATATGCTGCAGGTCGTCGCCTATGATATGCCCCGCGGGGCAGCCGATGCACCCCTGGTGGAGATCGGCATGGGCACCCTGGATCAGAACAAGGGGGTTCTCATCGCCTACGGCCACAACCTGGCAGCAGGCGCCGAGGCCATGATCTATGCCGAGCAGAACAATCTCTGGGAGAAGGTTGACATAGGCGGCGTATGCTGTACTGCCATTGACCTCACCAGGATCACTGAGACCGACAGGGAATCCAGGATACCCGCCAACCTGGGACCCAAGGCCAAGGTGGCCGGGGCCATGGGCTGGTGGAGAAAGATGGTCCGCGCCGGGATCATGGATACAGTTATCGTGGACGAGCAGTGCGTATTCTGCGATGTGCTGGAGGACTGCCAGCAAAGGCACATCCCGGTCATAGCCAGCAACGACAAGATCATGCTCGGCCTGCCCGACAGGACCAACGATTCTGCTGATGCCATTGTGGAGGACCTGGTCAGCTTCAAGATGCCAGGGGTTGCAATCCTCGATCCGGTCAAGGCGGGAGAGGTGGCCATCAGGACAGCCATTGCTGTCAAGCCCAAGCGAGCTCAGTTCAAGGATGAGATCATCTTCAATGAGCAGCAGTTCAAGGAGATGCTGGAGAAGTGCACAGAGTGCAATCAGTGCGCCTTCGTCTGTCCACCACATATCAGGATCAGCGAGATGATCGCCGAGGCCCTCAAGGGCAATCTGGAGCCGTTCTCCTCCACCTATGAGGTATGTGTGGGCTGCCAGAGATGCGAGCAGAGCTGCCCCCAGGATATTCCCATCCTGAAGCTGTATGAGTATGCCAACCGTGAGTACATCAGAAACCAGAAGTTCAAGATGAGGGCGGGCAGGGGACCTGTGCTCGATACCGAGATCAGAAAGGTTGGTGCACCCCTGGTGCTTGGCCAGATCCCGGGAGTCATAGCGCTGGTCGGATGCTCGAATTATCCCAATGGCACCAAGGAATGCTACGACATTGCCAAGGAGTTTGTGGACAGGGGCTACATCGTCGTCGCCACAGGCTGCATGGCCATGGACATGTCCCTTTACAAGGATGAAGAGGGCAAGACCATATGGGAGCAGTATGAGGGCGCCTTTGATGGCAGGAACATCTGCAACATAGGTTCATGTGTGGCCAATGCCCACATCCACGGAGCAGCAATCAAGGTGGCAACCATCTTCGCCCACAGAAATGAGCGTGGCAACTACGATGATATCGCTGACTATATCCTGTCCAAGGTCGGAGCATGTGGCGTGGCCTGGGGAGCATACTCCCAGAAGGCAGCATCCATCGCTACCGGCGTGAACAGGATTGGTATCCCGGTGGTTGTTCAGCCCAGCTCGGTCATATACCGCCGGACCTTCATGGGCAGGGCCGATAAGCCCGAGGACTGGATGGTCATAGATGCCAGGGACGGCAAGATGCAGCAGATCGAGCCCGCACCTGAGGCCATGCTCTATATCGCCGAGACCAAGGAGGAGGCCATGCTGGAGATGGCAAAGCTCTGCTTCCGCCCATCTGACAACACCCAGGGCAGAGGAATCAAGCTGACCCACTACTGCGATATCTCTATGAAGTACTTCGGCAAGCTGCCCGATGACTGGCATCTCTTTGTCCGCGATGTCAAGGATCTGCCCCTGAACTACCAGGCGCAGATGATGAAAGAACTGGAGGAGAAGCACGGCTGGCAGATCGACTGGAAGGCGAAGAAGTTCATCTCCGGACCGCTCCGGCCTGCAGATGTCAGCTTCGATCCCACGAACATCCCGCGCAAGATAAGGGCCAAGAAGTGAGGGTGAGGAGGAGATAGAAAATGGCAGCAGAAGTTAAGAAGGGAATTGATACCACCAAGAATCCCATTCCCTTTGAGATGGCTCAGATCCCTGGGCCAGAGATGGCGAAGACCTATATGCCGAAGGTGATCGGCGCAATCATCAAAAAGGCGAAGAGGCCTCTGCTCGTAGTAGGAGCAGAGCTCTTCGACGATCCAGTGATGTTCGATAAGATGATTGAGATGGGAAAGATGGGAATTCCCATCGCCGCCACGGCGCATAGCGTCAAGGGCTTCGTTGATCGGGGCTACCTGGAGAACGTCTATCAAATCGGCCTGCATCCCCTGACCAACTATTTGAGGTTCCCTGATTGGAAGGGCCTGGACGGACAGGGCCAGTATGATGTGGTCATATTCCTGGGCATCTACTACAAGTTCGCAAATGGCATGCTGTCCACATTGAAGAATTTCAACCGGAGCATCAAGCGTGTCTCCATCGACCGCTACTATCATGTCAATGCCGATATGACCTTCGGCAACCTGGCCTTCAATCCGGACGACTATCATGCCGCTGTGGATGAGGTCATCGCAGCGATAAAGAAATAGAGTTTATCCCAAAACAAAAAAAACAGAAGAGGTGTATTAATGGCAGACATAAAGTTGGATATATCTCCCATGTATGAGGGAGAGAGAATCAGAAAGGACGATCTATGGGTAGAGTTGGGTGGCCCCAAGGCAGATGGATTCGAGCTGTCCCTGGCCACACCGATGGCTGAGATCGAGGACGGAAAGGTAACTGTCGTCGGTCCCGATCTCGGTGAGATGGCAGAGGGGAGCACCATCCCCTTTGGCATGATCTTCAGGGTGGGGGGCGAGAAGATCGAGAAGGATCTGGAGTCCATCATCGAGAGGCGCAACCATGCTCTGCTCTCCTACATCTCCGGGCTTATGCACCTCAACCAGAGATACGATATCTGGATGAGGGTTGGCAAGAACCTCAAGAAGAAGGGAGTCACCTCCTGGAAGGAGATCTACGCCCCGGTCATTGATCTGTACAAGGCAGAGATGCCATTCATCGAGAAGATGGATATCACCATCGTCACCGATCCCGCCAAGGTTAAGGAAGAGCTGGCCAAGGCCATGGCCGTATACCATGCCCGCGATGAGAGGGCCAAGGGACTGCATGATGAGGATGTCGATGTCTTCTATGGCTGCACCCTCTGTCAGGCATTCGCTCCCACCAGCGCCTGCGTGGTCACCCCGGACAGGCCATCCCTCTGTGGAGCCATCACCTGGTTCGACGGCAGGGCTGCTGCCAAGGTGGACCCAGAGGGACCCCAGTTCGCCATAGAGAAGGGGACGGCAACTGATGAGATCACCGGCGAGTACACCGCCATCAATGAGATGGCTGAGCAGAGGTCCGGCGGCGAGTACAGCAGGATGCTCCTCTATACGTTCTTCGAAGCTCCTCACACCTCCTGTGGCTGTTTTGAGACCATTGGCTTTTATATGCCCGAGGTCGACGGCATCGGCCTTGCCGATCGTGACTTCAAGGGCGCAACCCCCAACGGATTGCCCTTCTCCACCATGGCAGGACAGACCGGCGGCGGCAAGCAGGTCGTGGGCTTCCTGGGCATGGGCATTCTCTACTACTTCTCCCCCAAGTTCCTTCAGGCAGATGGCGGCTGGAGAAGGATCGTCTGGATGTCCAAGGGCCTCAAGGAGAGGGTAAAGGAGGGCATCGATGCTGATATGATTGATAAGATCGCCACCGAGGACGATGCCAATGACATTGCCTCCCTAAAGGCCTTCCTGCTCAAGGTCAACCATCCAGTAGTCGATGGCGTTACCAGAAAGGTGGACAGCAAGAAGATCACTGAGGGCTGGAAGCTTGAAGAGGTTGATGATGATATCAAGGAGAAGGTCATAGCCTATATCGAGAAGATCGGCGGAGATATCAACATGGATACCGTCAAGTCTGAGCTCGGACTCACCGAAGGCCAGTTCATGCAGGTCGTCGAGGCCCTGCAGGAAGATGGTGTGCTCGAGTGAGCAGATCCAAATCTAAGAGAGGGTGTTAAAACTATGCAGCTAAAACTGAAACCCAAGGCACCTGCAGCCGCGGCTCCCGCAGCCGCACCTGCAGCAGCAGGCGCAGCAGCACCAGCACCAGCCATAAGCATGTCCGGCAGCGCCGGCGGCATAAAGCTGATTCTGAAGGATGCCAAGATAAGCATAGACAAGGTAGTACTCGCCAAGTAGAGTACCGCCTTCTTCTCCCTTTTTTGGGAGATGCGGTTTTCCTACGAATGCAACTATCTTGATCAAAGAGTGAGGGAGAGATACTATGCAGCTTAAGCTTAAGAAGAAGGAAGCGGCTCCGGCCGCAGCACCAGCGGCAGCACCAACAACAGGCGCAGCAGCTCCGGCCTTCGCTATGCCAGCAGCATCGGGTGGAATGACCATTGAATTGAGGGGCGCATCCATCCACGTGGCGGAAGTTATAATAAAACCAAAGAAGTAAGGATGGCTAGACTTTGGGGAAAGTAATTGCGATAACAGGTAAAGGCGGCACCGGCAAGACCGCCATGACTGCAATGCTCATTAGACATCTGAAGAACTCCAAAAAAGGGTTTCGAATTCTTGCCATCGATGCCGATCCCGATGCCAACCTGGCCGATGCGCTGGGTGCCAAAGTGGATAAGACCGTTGGTGACATGAGGGAGTTCATGCAGGATTCCAGGTTCACAGCTTCACCAGATACTGATAAGCAGGCGCTTTTCGAGGCTAAGATCTTTGAGATCCTTTTGGAAGAAGATGGTTACGATCTTCTGGTAATGGGCAAGCCTGAAGGTTCTGGATGTTACTGTTATGTCAATAATCTTCTGCGTGCCATTATGGAGAAGACCGCCAAGGATTATGATCTGATTGTAATCGACTCCCCGGCGGGCCTTGAGCATTTCAGCAGGCAAATTTTTCCAGACCTCGACGACCTTATCGTCGTAACTGACGAGTCCAAGAGGGGGCTCACCACAGGAGAGAGGATTCGGGACATTGCCCGCGAGATGGGGCTGAAGTACAAGGATCTCTATGTGATTGTGAACAAGATCACCACTGGAAGGCGGGAGAAGGTTATTGAGAACGCAAGCAGTCTGGGCCTTACTGTTATCGGTACTATCCCCTATGATGAAAGCCTGGCCAAATTCGATTTAGTGGGAGATCCATTGACCGGCCTGCCCGATGATTCGCTTGCGGTACAAGAGATGGCGAATGTCATCGGAAAACTGGGCCTGTGAGGGTGATTTGAATGGCAGAGAAGATCACTTTATCTGACCTGAATAAGACATTAACAGAGATGAATGTTCAATCCCTCGAGGGACTGAAGATCGAGGGAGATGTTGAGATAGATCTGGATATAGGGGCAGGAGGCGTAGGCCCGCTCTTTGCATACTACTTCGGAGAGCAGGCGGCAAAGATCGCCATGCAGCTTATGGAATTCGCCAAGGCTGTGGGCTATCCAGTACAGAACCTGATGCAGTCGGTGGCTGTCGCTCAGGCCATAGCCCCGGCGCCCGCGGACATTGCAGCAGCCGCTGAAGCAGTTCCTGCCTTTAAGATAGCCAGCGCCCTGGCCAGCGCCAAGTTCAGTGTGGGCGTGGACAAGACCTGGAAGCATCCCATTCAGGAGGTAACCCTGGGGGCTACCAAGGCAGACGGCGGGAGCCGCGGCCATGTGGTAAAGCTGGGCGGCGAGAAGGCCATGCCCTTCTTCCCGGATGCAGCAATGCCTCATGCCCCCAAGATCACCATGGACGTCTTCGATATGCCCATTGGCATGGCCAAGGCTGTCAAGATGCATTATGAGGATGTAATCAACTCCCCAGGCGAGTGGGCCAAGAAGGCGGTCAAGGAGTTCGGTGCCGATATGGTCACCGTTCACCTGATCAGCACTGATCCTCTCCTGAAGGATACACCTGCTCAGGAGGCAGTCAAGACAGTGGAGGAGGTCCTGCAGGCTGTGGATGTGCCCATCTGCATCGGCGGATCAGGCAACCCGGACAAGGATCCGGTTGTGCTCTCCAAGGCAGCCGAGGTCTGCCAGGGGGAGCGGGTTCTCATTGCTTCTGCCAACCTGAACATGGACTGGGAGAAGATAGGCAAGGCCTGCGTGGACAACGGACATGTCTGTCTCGCCTGGACCCAGCTGGAGATCAACTCCCAAAAGGAGCTGAACAGAAAGCTGATGAAGGTGGCGGGAGTTCCGCGCGAGTCCATCGTCATGGATCCAACCACTGCTGCTCTCGCCTACGGCCTGGACTTCGCCTACTCCAATATGGAGAGGATAAGGCTTGGCGCTCTGAAGGGCGATGATGAGCTGACATTCCCCATGTCCTCCGGTACCACCAATGCCTGGGGCGTGAGAGAGTCCTGGATGGTCCGCTCACCAAACAAGGACGACTCCGACTGGGGTGACAGAATGCTGAGAGGCCCGATCTGGGAGATCCTCACCGGCTACTCCTTAGCCATGGCTGGAGTGGACATCTTCATGATGATGCATCCAACTGCTGTCGCATATCTGCATGAGATCACCCAATCTCTGATGGGAAGAATCGAGGCCAAGACGCCTGATGCCAATGCCTGGCTCAAGATGGGGGTGTGAGGAACATGAAGGAGACTAGCCCGCTTAACCTTTACAAGCTGCTTCCGCAGACAAATTGCAAGAAGTGCGGAGAGGAGACCTGCATGGCCTTTGCCGCCGGCCTTATCGCCAGAACCCGCAAGGTAGAGGAGTGCACTCCGCTGATCGATGAGAAGAAGTACGCCAAGAAGCTTGATGGACTCAGGACCACAGTCGCACCCGAGCTGAAGATGATCTATGTGGGTGTTGGTGAGAGACAGGTCAAGGTAGGTGGCGAGGACGTCATGTACCGCCATCAGATGACCTTCTTCAACAAACCGCCATTTGCCTATGATGTTGCCGATAACATGGAAGAGGCAAAGCTCATAGAAAGGGTCAAGAAGATCACCACCTGGCGGAAGTTCTACATCGGCAAGTGGCAGGGTGTGGAGATGATCGCCGTCCGCTCTGTGACCGACGATCCTGCCAAGTTCGCCGCCTGTGTCAAGACCGTCATGGCCAATGGCGATGGCTTCCCTCTCATTCTCTGCTCCTTCAACCCGGCAGTCCTCAAGGCCGGCCTGGAGGTCGCAGCCAAGGAGAAGCCCCTCATCTATGCCGCCAACAAGGACAACTGGAAGGAGGTTGCTCAGCTCGCTTATGACTACAAGGTTCCGGTCACACTGAGCGTTCCCTTCGACCTGGATGGCCTCAAGTCCATGGCCGTCACCTTTTCCTCCATGGGGCTGACCGACCTGGTCCTTGACCCTGGAACGGCACCCAACGGCAAGATGCTGCAGCAGACCCTGCTCAACTTCATCAATCTGAGGAGGGCGGCAGTGGAGGAGGCGCAGAGGGATATCGCTTATCCGGTCATGGTCCTGCCCATCAACGCCTGGCTGACCACTGATGACCCGGTCCGTGCGGCTTACTGGGAGTCTGTGCTCACTGCAGCCTTCGTCATTCGCGGCGGGGCGATTATGATCAAGCATTCCCTCGAGCCACACAGCATGATGCCCGATATGCATCTGCGCTTCAACATCTACACCGACCCCAGAACGCCGGTTCAGGTCAAGCCCGGCATCTACAAGGTCGGCAATCCGGGACCGGAGTCGCCTGTCTTCCTGACCACCAACTTCGCCCTGACCTACTACACCGTCGAGTCGGATGTGGCATCAAACAACATCGATGCCTACATCATCGCCATCAACACCGACGGCATCGGGGTGCAGGCATCTGTCGCTGGCGGCCAGCTCACACCGTCCAAGATCCTGGACTCCTTCAATGAGGCTGGATTTGATTGGGCCGGTCAGAAGTACCCGGCGATGGTCCTGCCCGGCATGGCGGCCAAGTTCAGCGGTGAATTGGAGGACCTCTTCGCAGGCAAGGCCAAGATCATGGTCGGCCCAGAGGACTCCGGAAGAATCGTCGGCTGGATGAAGGACTTCTGGCCACCGAAGTAGATCGATGGGAAGTGCCCTGAATAAGGGCACAAGTTTTATTTTATTTTAAAGTTAAAGGCCCCTCATCCTCATTAGCGTATTTCAGCTTCTTGATGATAATCGCTTCTGCATTCCCGATCAAGGGGAGGCTTTGTGCTCTATTCCTGCTGGCCTGTGCGCCTGCTGGCCTGTGCGATCGCCCGCGAATCCTCTATCCGATCTCAGCAAAAAATAGTTATAAAATGCAGCATAGATCATCCGAGGGGATCTTAAATGCCAAAGATAGCTGTAATCTATGCCAGCGGCCTGGGAAGGACCAAGAAGATGGCAGAGGCGATTGCCAACGGGGCAATGAGCATTGAAGGAACAGAGGTATTGCTAAAGGATGCCTTTGAAGCCTCGCCGAATGATATTGTGGATGCGGATGCAATCGCCCTTGGCGGCTCGACCTATAAC
>Ga0116183_1001343_pt1 | contig 27978 bp, 22 predicted proteins | sample AD_UKC078_MetaG_FD_89753 | JGI IMG/M metagenome (GOLD analysis project Ga0116183, IMG submission 89753) | Active sludge microbial communities of municipal wastewater-treating anaerobic digesters from USA - AD_UKC078_MetaG | ecosystem: Engineered > Bioreactor > Anaerobic > Digestate | place: USA...
TAAAACAAATTTGGGAAGAATCCTCTTTATATAATACATTGTGATTCAATTAATTATCAACAAAAAGCAATTAAATTGTTAATAATCAATTATTTATAGTATAAATTATATCGAACTCACGTTTTTTATGATTTCGGAATAATAACAGACAAGATAGAACTACCTGATAACCTGAGATCCAGATTTGATAATAATCTTAAAAATTACATCTTTGATGATTTTTTCAATCCGGGCGGCGAATCTCTACATCAGTGTGCAGGGATAAGTATAATGCCTGTAATGAATCAGAATTTCGTAATTGCTATTGACCTGGGGAAATCATTTAACAAGCAGGATGGAAATATTGGATTTTCCTTCGGCCTGAATTATTTATTTTAAATCTTATCCAGCCACATACCAAAGGCAATACCAAGGTAATTACCGATCACCCAGCCGATTATTCCTGTTGCCAGTCCCGTAAGTATAACATCCTTATTCTTTAAAGCTGCCGCAACTATCGGTACAAATGGAGGAGAATGTATAAATCCTGTTGTTGTTATCAGGTAATCATCAGCATTGACCCTGAATATCCATGACAGGAACAAATGAAGAAAAAGTGATCCGAAATATACATATGTAACATAATAGAGGATATTCAGGTATTTGACATTAAAAAAGACACTCAGATCACATCTTGAGGCTATTACAAGAGAAAAAGCTATAATAAAATACATCCCAAGCTGGAAAGTCTTTTTAATCTGACGGACACCCGGGATGAATGAAGCCAGAACACCAAGAGTTGTTATTGTAAGAATAACCGATACAAGAAGAGGCACCTTCGGCACAAGCAAACTAACTCCTAATGCCAGGGCAAATATCAGAGCAGAAAGCCCCAGTGCTCCGATAAGCGGAAGAATTACTGACTTTTTAAACATCCCCGTATAATCTTCAAAATCCTCAGCCATTTCCATGCCTGCCGATACAATATCAGGATCTTCATTACCCTTTTCACGATAAGTCTTGAAAGGAGGGAGTATGAATCTGAATACTGCCGGACCTGCAGTAATAAAAAACAGCACTGTCAGTGCACCAATCATCATATCATAGGTATTCGTCATGACAAAGACATTGGGTTCGACATCAAGAGCTATAGCCAGTGAAGCCATATTAATTGTTCCTCCGGTATAGCATCCAATGAGCATACCGGCTATCTTATTGCTCTCCGGTATTCCATCCCTGAAAATAAAATAACCTGTCGCAACTATTATCATAACGGATACAAGTGCAAGGATCATTGAAAGAAATCCTTCACCCGAAAATCTGAGCCATCTTCTGAAATTAAGTGAAAAAAGAATGAGAGGCAGCGCAAGAGGTATCAGGGCAGATTGTACATTATCCTGAATTGCTGCAATGTTGTTTGCCCTGATATCGCCTTTATCAAGAGTACCTTCAGTAACAAGCTGCAAAATCTCAGTCTTCGGGATGAATGATCTGTCCTTTCCAACAGTTTCATCGCGGAAAGCATCACTTCCTTTGGGTAGAATGCCGATATTGGCTATAATAATTCCTGTTGCATAGGCCATTACTATTGCCCCGATCTTTTTAAATACGGAATATTTCATTGTAAGCCATATCAAAAAAACAGGAAATATAAAATAGAACAAGCTGAGAATGATCAGGTTAAACATAATGGTCAGTTTTGTATTGACCAAATATAAACAAAGGGATCAAGCCATGACCCGATCAGCAAAAAAATAGGTATTTATGCTTAAATCGTTTTATTGGAGAAAAATCATTGAGATGCAGCCTTCAGGAGTTCTTTTGCGTTTTGAATGGCAGTCGAAGTTATCTCACTGCCGCTCAGGAGTTTTGCTACTTCAATTACCCGTTCATCATGGGTCAACAACCTGATTTTAGTAACTGTGGAATCGCCTGTATCGTCTTTAAAAACATGATAGTGCCTTATTCCTCTTGAAGCTATCTGCGGAAGGTGGGTGATATTTATAACCTGCATATACCTTCCCATAACTGCAAGGATCTGTCCCACTTTATCAGCAATCTCGCCGGATACCCCGGAGTCAATTTCATCAAAAATAATAGTAGGCAGATCATTGTTCTTTGCAAGCATTAATTTGAGGCTTAGCATAACCCGCGACAACTCACCGCCGGAAGCAATTTTTTCAAGATTTTCCGGAGGTATCTGCTTGTTGGCAGAAAACAGAAAATCCGCATAATCAATACCTGTTGACGTAAAATCTTTTAATCTTGATAATGCTATAGTAAACCTTGCATCTGGCATCCCAAGCTGTTTAAGAACATTTGTTACTTTCTTTTCAACGATATGAAGAACATTTTTTCTTTTTTCTGAAATCTCATCACAATAGGTTCTCAGCAATCTTATATCATCATCAACAAGTGCTTCAAGTTCTGCAATTCTTTCATCGTTGCTTACAAGGGATTTTATCTTCAACCTGATCTCTTCTCTTTTTATTATCAACTCATCAAGATTTTTAAGCTTGTGCTTGTGCAGAAGAGAGTATATAATATCAAGTCTCGCATTTAATTCAGCCAGGCGATGAGGATCAGCTTCAATTGATATTGCCAGTTTCTCTATTTCCCGGGCAAGATCATTCATGTCAATATATGACGATTCGGCCCGCTTTATCAATTCCCCGCCAGCCGGAAGAAAGTCCTTGATCTTTAGCAGGCTCTGTTCCACTTCTCTCATCATACTCAGGATCGAACTGTCTTCTGAGGAAAACAGCCGTGATGCATTACTCAATCCGAGTTTGATCTCTTCTGCATGCGAAAGCAATTCCTGTTCTGCTTCCAGCACTTCCTGTTCACCATCAACTAGTTTAGCATTATCAAGCTGCTCGAGCTGAAATTGATAATACTCAATATCGGCCTTATTTCGGCTGGCCGTTTCTTTGACTTCATCAAGTTCCTTTTTCAGGATACGGAAGTTGTACCAGATCTGCTTATATTTCCTGATCATTGCCGTCGTTCCGGCAAAGGAATCGATAACATTAAGCTGGAAAGCATTATCCCTGAGCATCAGGGTATGATGCTGGGAGTGAATATCTATGAGGCGGTATCCGAGTTCTTTCAAAAGGTTAATTGTAACAGGAGTATCATTAATGAATCCGCGTGATTTCCCGGCAGGGTTGATTTCTCTCCTGACTATGGTAATAGGCTCATAATCAAGTTCATTAGATGCAAAAAAATCAACAAGATCGTAGTTTTCGATATTGAATTTCCCTTCGACAATGCATTTTTTATTTTTTTCAAGCAGGACTGAAGTATCGACCCTACTACCCAGTATGAGTGAAAGTGCTCCTAGAAGTATTGATTTTCCTGCCCCGGTCTCACCTGTAATTATAGTGAGACCATTTTCGAACTCAACATTCAGGTCTTTTATTAAGGCATAGTTTCGAACGAACAGTTTTACTAACATATTCAGGTATTATTGTCAACTGGCAGAACTGATCCTCTCATATTTCGATTTATTGGAGGGATCTATCTCTGTAAGGATCTCTATTACACGCCCTTTCTCCTCAGGAAAAGAATCCGAAAAAATATTTACGAACTCATCGGTCCGGGCGTCAAGAACAATCTGAACCAGATACATGAATGGATCCGGTCTTCTTCTATAAACCACCTGCATAAGCCTAAGGCTCTCCACAATACTTGCCCTTGCTTCCGAGACTCTTGATTCCAACCTGTCAAGTCCGTTGATATAATACTGATATACAAACTGACGCACTTCTTCATATTCTTTATCAAGTATGTTCTTGACAAGCCAGTATCTGTTTCTGTTTCGCGAACCATCATAAGGTTTCCAGCCAGCTTCGGGAGCATTCTGGGCATTAGTTACTATCTTCTCCGCCATCCGGAAGAACTCTGTTCCGCCAAAGAGAGAAAAAGAATCATAATCAAATCCAAGAATTATATATGTATAGTATGCAAGAACAGAAACAAGATTTGATCTGTGAGTAGTTGCATCAAATTCAAGGGGTTGAAACTCAACATACCTGAATCTGAAGTTATTATCAATGAAATTAAGCATTGTTGCACTGTAAGTAGTGTTGTACACGGGTCTCCTTACCTGAATCTGTATCGTTCCTGAAAATTCATCTGCGGAAATCTGTTCGGTAAGGTTGATAAGGATATTGCAATCTATTCTTTCCGCATAGCTGAAAACATGATTTGTCCATACAGTGCTGTTCATGAATTCATAAATATCCCTCTGCATATTTTCAAAGACCTGCCTGTTTGATCCCTGTATCTGCTGGGCAGAGACCTGCACATTGCAGTTCAGTTCCTGAGCAGTGGCAAAGCCATGGAGCATTGCAACAATAGTTATAAGGAATGGATACCTGAGTAAACGAAGGAGTCTCATAATGCAAACTATTTGGTCATCGAAATAATTTTATCGAGTATATCCCTTGCTGCATCCTCTTTGGATTTCAACTCAAATTTATCAATATTATTGTACTTGTCAATTATGGTTATCCTGTTTGTATCATGTCCAAATCCCGCTCCTTTATCTCTGAGTGAATTAAGTACTATAAGATCAAGGTTCTTTCTCTGTAGTTTATCAGAAGCATTCTTAAGTCCGTCATCGGTCTCGAGCGCAAAACCAACAAGTATCTGGGATTGTTTTTTGATCCTGCCAAGCGATGCTGCTATATCAACAGTTGGCTTAAGAGTGAGTGTTAATGTTTCTTTGCCTCTTCTAAGCTTTTCTTTTTCTGATTTAAGTGGTGTGAAATCAGCAACAGCTGCTGACAGAATGGCAATATTGCACCATGGGAAATTAGAGATGCATTCATCTGTCATTTCAGAAGCATCGGTTATCCTTATAATCTTTACCCTGCTGTTTCGGGGATTGACATTTACAGGTCCTGTTACAAGGATGACTTCGGCCCCATAATCGGCAGCCGCATCTGCGAGTGCTATTCCCATCTTACCTGAAGAATAGTTACTGATAAAACGAACAGGGTCTATGGCTTCCCTTGTTGGACCGGCGTTGATAAGTACTTTTATGCCGGTCAGCGCTTCACTGCTTTTTTTTTTCGCAAAGAAGCTGTTTATCTCCTTTACTATATCTTCGGGCTCTGCCATTCGGCCTTTACCCTCCAGTCCGCTGGCAAGTTCACCGGATGAGGGTTCAAGAATGGTATTACCAAATGCTTTAAGGGTTTCGATATTGATAACTGTTGCCGGATGTTTTAGCATGTCCGTATCCATTGAAGGAGCAATGAACACCGGGCATCTTGCTGAAAGATAAGCAGTAAGCAGAAGATTGTCTGCAATGCCATTTGCCATTTTGGCAATAGAATTAGCAGTAGCAGGAGCTATCAGGAAAAGGTCAGACCATACAGAGAGTTCAACATGGTTATTCCATTCACCATTCTCCCGGTTATAGAACTCAGTAAGCACAGGATTTTTCGATAGAGTTGAAAGTGAGAGAGGTGTAATGAACTCTTTAGCATTATCAGTCATGATCACCTTTACTTCAGCACCTTCCTTTATAAGAAGCCTTACTATCATTGCAGTCTTATAGGCTGCAATACCACCTGTAACGCCAACCAGTATATGTTTGCCTTTTAGCATAATCAGGCTGAAGCTTTACCCTGCTTTATTGTAGTTTCCGGATTTCTGTAGAATATCTTTTTTTCCTCAAGTTCCTGCAAAGCAATGAGTGTCGGTTTTGGAAGACGCTCATAGAATTTGGAGATCTCTATCTGTTCCCTGTTTTCAAAAATTTCTTCAAGATTATCGCTGTAAGATGCAAATTCCTCAAGTTTCTTGTTCAGTTCCTGCTTCATTTCGACAGAGATCTGGTTAGCCCTTCTGGAAACAATAATTACAGTCTCGTAAATATTCCCGATATCCTGGGTCAAAAGATCGAGATTTCTTGTAACAGTTGTAACGGGGGCATTTGATTTTCTATAGTCCATATTTATTTTTGATTGTTTTCTTCTTCAACATCATCAGAAACTGCCTGTGATTTATTTGGATCCAGTTTAAGAGCCCTGGCAGTTGTCTGGTATATTCTCCTGGCATCCCTGTTAAAACGACTGTTTGGAAACTCTTCCATAAAGGAATAATAGTCATCCAGGGTTGTCTGATATCTTTCAATTTGCCTGCTGGCCAGACTGTTTTCTGCATAGAGAAAAAGGGAATTCAGTTTGAGGAACATCATCTCTTCACGATACTTTGAATCCGAAAACTCCTTAAGGCTGTTTGTAAGGGCCACTACTGCAGACCTGTACTCGGTCATGTCATGGTAGAGCCTGGCACTCAGGTAAGACTTTTCAACGAGCTTGTCCTGCAATTCCTTTATGAGAATTCTGCATTCTTCTGCCCTTGGGCTTGACGGATATCTGCTCAGGTAATAATTAAAACCCTCTATTGAAGATCTTGTATATGCCTGATCAAGTTCAGCACGCGGAGACATGTGATAATCACACATAGCTGAAAGGAAATGTGCCTCCTCAACATATTTTCCATAGCCGTACTGGTCAGAGTAGGATTTGAAATATGCTCCGGCACTCATATAGTCCTTCATTTGATAAAAAGACTGGGCATTCATCCAGGCAAGATCTTCAGACTCACTAGTAGTCCTGAAACGAGGTATTATCTGCGCAAGCAACTCAGTTGTCTTCACATATTTGCCGGCTTCAAAATATTCTTTCGTTTTGTTCTTCTTAAGTTCATAGTCAGTACTCTTAAGCAGCTTATTATATTCGCCGCAGGAACTCAGCAAGACCAAAACTGAAAAAAGTAAAAGTATGAATACCCTGTTTCTCATTCCAAAATGTTGTGCAAAATTACAATATATTTTTTAAATCAGATATATAAACGTATTTTTTGCCTCTTTATTCTGCTTCTGAAGCCTGTGTTCCAAATTAGGTATAAATAGGTATAAAGTAATATTTTCTAATAGGTACTTTTGCACAAGTTCAATATAATAGAATTTGCAATGGATATTTTCGACAAGATCAAATCAACAAAAGGCGCTTTGGGTCAGTATTCTGATGTAGCTGACGGATATTTCATGTTCCCGAAACTGGAGGGAGAAATAGCACCAAGAATGAAATTCAGGGGTAAAGAGGTTCTTACATGGAGTCTTAATAACTACCTGGGGCTGGCTAACAATCCTGAAGTAAGGAAAGCTGATGCTGAATATACAGCTAAATACGGACTAGCGTACCCCATGGGAGCCAGAATGATGTCAGGACAAACTTCAATGCATGAGAAATTTGAAAAAATGGCTGCAGAATTTGAAAAAAAAGAAGCAGCATACCTTTTGAACTACGGATATCAGGGAATGGTATCAATAATTGATTCTCTTGTCGACAGGCATGATGTAATAGTTTACGATTCAGAATCGCATGCATGCATAATGGACGGAATGAGGCTCCACTTCGGAAAGAGATTTGTTTATTCTCATAATGATATTGAAAGCTGCGAAAGGCAACTTAAGCGCGCAACAAAACTTGTACAGGAATCAGGCGGCGGGATACTTCTTATAACAGAGGGTGTATTCGGAATGGCCGGAGACCTTGGCAAGCTTGATGAAATTGCTGCACTGAAGGAAAAATATAATTTCCGTTTCCTTGTTGATGATGCTCATGGCTTTGGTACAATGGGAGCAACAGGAGCCGGAACCGGAGAACATTTTGGCGTTCAGGATAAAATAGATATCTATTTTGCAACTTTTGCAAAATCGATGGCAGGTATCGGGGGCTTTGTAGCAAGCACGAAAGAGGTTATTGAATATCTGAGGTTCAATCTAAGATCCCAGATTTACGCAAAAGCCCTCCCGATGGCAATGACTATGGGTGCTATCAAAAGGCTCGAACTTATACAGGCTCATCCTGAATACAGAAAGAACCTCTGGACTATTGTCAATGCACTGCAGGATGGTCTGAGAAAAGCCGGTCTTAACCTTGGCAACACCGAATCTCCTGTGACCCCCGTGTTCTTTAAATGCCCACTCGAACAGGTAACTCAGCTTGTTTACGACCTCAGGGAAAACTATGGCATTTTCTGCTCAGTTGTAATATACCCGGTCGTTCCCAAGGACGTAGTGATGCTCCGCCTTATCCCTACTGCGATTCATACTCTTCAGGATGTTGAATATACAATCAAGGCTTTCAGCGATATCAAAAGAAAAGTTGATAATAACGAGTACCCAACTGAAATGGCCGATTTCTCAAAGTAGCTAACTAATTTGGCTGTTTTTATTTACTTTTTCTTAAATTGTTAAATCCTGAAGATAAGATTTGAAACAGGGTTGGTTGGTTTATTCATTGCCAATCTTATCCTCGTAAGCACGGAGGATGTTAACCAATATCCTTATGGAAGCCTGATCAGAAATTGGGATTGAAAAATCTTATTATAGCTCCCATATAATACTCCCTCCATCCTTCGGCTATATTCTCGAAATCTTCATCAGGAATATTTGTGTGCTCTACAGTGACTTGAGAATCTTCCTTGAATGGCTGAATTGAAATTGTCACAATGGATCTCTCAGGCTGGTCTCCGAAATACCATTCCTGAACCACTTTCCTGTGAGGAATGAACTCCAGGTTCCTGCCACATATATCTCCGTCCCATAGAGAAAATTCTGATCCGGGCTCTGCCGGCATTTCTGCAGGATATCCTGACCATAGCTCAATCGTAAAAGGATTGGTCAATGCTGAATAAACATCGGAAGGTTCAGCATTGATTATGAAAGTCTTTTTGAAAGTCTTCATCAGTCATGGTTATTTTCTTGTCTCGGACAGGTATCGTTCGGCATCAATAGCTGCCATACATCCTGTTCCTGCAGCAGTAACAGCCTGCCGGTAGTAAGGGTCCTGTACATCACCTGCTGCGAAGACACCCGGTATATTTGTCCGTGTTGTTCCAGGGATTGTCTTAATATACCCTGCGGCGTCGGTATCAAGGTATTTCCTGAAAATATCCGAGTTCGGGGTATGCCCTATTGCCAGAAAGAGCCCATCAATCTTTTTTCTGACCTGCTCTTCATCAGGGCCTCCTTTCTTTCTGACAAGGACAGCGCCTTCAACACCGTTATCTCCGAAAAGATCAATAACCTGGTGTTCCCATAATATCTGAATATTTGGTGTGTTCATTACTCGTTCCTGCATGGTCTTTGAGGCTCTCAGTACGTTCCTTCTTACTATCAGATATACCTTATTACAGATCCCTGCCAGATAGATAGCCTCTTCAGCAGCTGTATCGCCTCCTCCTACAACAGCAACATCTTTATTCCTGTAGAAAAAGCCGTCGCATGTTGCACAGGCAGATACTCCCATTCCCGAATATTTTTTCTCTGCCTCCAAACCAAGATACTTTGCTGTAGCACCAGTAGCTATTATTACGGTGTCTGCCTCCACCACCTTATTGTCATCAAATGTAATGCGATGTTTAAGTCCTGAAAAATCTGCTTCTACAGCTATCCCCATACGCATATCTGTACCGAATCGTTCGGCCTGTTTTCTGAGATCCTCCATCATCTGTGGTCCGGTTATTCCGTCGGGATAACCGGGAAAATTTTCAACCTCAGTTGTTGTTGTCAGTTGTCCGCCCATCTGCAAGCCGGCATATAAAACCGGCTTCAGGTTAGCCCTGGCAGCATATATTGCTGCAGTGTACCCAGCCGGACCGGATCCGATAATTAGGCATCTTACCTTTTCAATGCTTTCAGGATCAGTCTTTTCCGATCCCGGATTTAAATCAAGGGGCTTAAATAGTGCCATACTCATGTCTTAGAAATTGAACAAAAATAATAAAAAGACACAAAGGCACAAGGATACAATGATTCCCTGAACAAAGACCATAACAGGATAGTCAGTGCTTAAAAGAAAATTAAATTATCGACAGTCAGGCAGTAACCTTATAAAGTCTTCAGAGGCTGCATCCATTCAAGCTGAGTATCGATATTATCGCTTAGCTTATACTTGATTATATATTTATCAATATCCTGGCCACCTATAATATCTATTTTATCGCGATCCACTACTCCTAGTCCGTCAGCAGCTCCATAGTTAAGATATCCGACTTGTTCAAGAGGGATACCCATCAACCTTGTACATAAACTATCAACTGCAAACGAATCTTCTCCGGCAAGAGCAATCCTGTGATCAGCTTCATATCCCCTGCTCGGACCGTTACCCTGCATCCCTTCCACACCATCGATGATAGCCAGATCCGCTCTTATCTGTTTTGCCACCTGGTAGATATTGTAATGGAGCCAGCGGGGTCCGGCTGCATGCATCCTTCTCTTGTAATGGGTCGGCTGTCCTCCATTGACTCCCGGCACTATCATAGGGGCGCCCATCATTATATTCTTCACTGCAGCAGTCATTACAACAGCATTATGCGTTTTGAGCCTTGATAAAGAAATTATATAATAGTCGGGGTTCACATATAAGTCAGCTATCTGTATCTTATCGGGATAGAGATTCTGATCAAGAATGAAAACCGGGCTGCCGGCTGCCTTATTCAGGTCAATGAATTTAATATCAAAATCTTTCTGGAGGTCCAGGTATCCGTAATTCTTAAAACCGACAGAAGAGTTACCGTCACCGGCAGATGCCTCAGCAATGATGAACTGTCCGTTATAGAAAGGCTTCAGGAATTCCATCACTCCGCGTATTGCATCTACGTGAGTTGCACAAAGCGGAGCATTGGTCGATACCATATTTACCTTAATAACAACCTGTTTCCCTTTGATCCCGGCTTTTATTTTAGCCTCAAATGGCTTCATCACTTCGGCCATCATTGCCCGACGGTCGGTCCCGGTTGCAAAAGCTACATTGCTGCGACCCGAAGTGTTCAGAGGCTGCCTTTGTACAGGCCTGGTCAAATCTTCAAATTTATCAACTGAAGGAATGAATCCGAAATTTCCCATCAGCATTGTCGCAGAACCGAGCCCTATGTACTTAAGCATGTCCCGTCTGCTTGTCGTAAATTGATCTTCATTCTTTTTCATAAAATCTGTTTTTTATATTTTAAAAGAATAAGTTATGATTTAAAAACCCGGTAGTTTCTCCATTTTGAACTATCTCACAAATTTAATACACTTAATGATTCCATGAGCTCATAAACTATTGTTAAACAACATAATTAAGTTTTTTTAACTATATTGAACCATGTAAATTACGAAAATTATTTGGTAATTTATGTAATTAAAAAATGCTTTGCATGTGCCTGTGCATAAAGATTATTATTGGTTCTTACTTTAGTATTAAGTTCATGGAAAGAATAAAAAACTTATAGCTTAGATATTAAACGGAATCCTCATGTAAACCCGGTAATGGGTTCTCAGACCTCGGGCATTTTGATCGTCGATAATTACCTGCTTAAATGAGAATTCAGAATATTTTAGTACCGGTTTTATATTTCAGCGATTTTCTTTAGTTTAGTTAGCTAATATGTTTTTAAAAATCAATACCAATGACATGAAACGGAAAATATTTTTTATACCTCTTATTATACTGATATTATTTTCTTTCAGCAATTGTTCGAATAATGATAATAAAACTGTGAGCAAACCGACTGGCCTCAATACCTTGGTCCTTACCGAAATGGTATTTCTGATGAGAAAGGCATACTACGTTCATGGCCTGAAAAGGGACCGAAAGTTCTATGGACAGCCGGGCTGGGAACCGGTTTCGGGGGAGCAGTTATTAGAGAGGGGAAAGTCTATGTGCTGGACAGGGATGATGAGGTCGGTGATTATATCAGATGCTTTGACCTGTCAGATGGCAAGGAACTCTGGAACTATGGTTACAGTGCTCCGGGCAGAGTCAGGTTTCACGGTTCACGTGGTATGCCGGCACTGGATGGTAATTATATTTACTCCTGTGGTCACAATGGTGATCTGTATTGTATCGACATTAACACGCATAAACCTGTCTGGAATAAAAACATATGGAAAGATTTCGGAGGAGATGAATTACCAACCTGGGCAATTGTCCAGTGCCCCCTGGTATACAGGGATGTGATTATTGTTGCATCTCAGGCACCGGAGGCCGGGGTTGTCGCATTTAATAAACTTACAGGTAATCTTTCCTGGAAAACACCTCCGCTAGGTAATGTGGGATATGTAAGTCCTGCAATTGTAAAAGTCGGGGATGAAGATCATATTATTATGATAACAGCAGCTGCCAGGGGTATGTATGGAGAAACAACAAGTTCAAGCAGGGTAGTCGGCATTGATCCTGTTAACGGTTCAATATTGTGGGATTATAATGGATGGCAATGTTCAATTCCTGTGCCAAGTGCAGTTGATGCAGGTGAAGGTAGAACTCTGATAACAGGTGGATACCAGGAAGGTTCGGTGATGCTGAAAATTGAGAAGGAAGAAGATGGGAAATACAATGTTACTGAACTATTTAAAAATCCCGATTTTGGTTCTCATACACAGCCACCTGTTCTCTTCAACGGTTATTTTTACACTCAGTTCTCGACAAATAACAGGAAAGACGGCTTGGTTTGCATGAGCATTGACGGACAGGTTAAATGGAGGACGAGGAGATCGCCTGCATTTGATAAAGGAGGGATCATTGTTGCCGACGGATTGCTTATATGCACTGATGGAAGTACTAAACTTTATCTTGTTGAACCTGATTCTTCAGCTTTTAAACCTGTTGCCTCAACTGAGTTGCTTGCACCAAACCCTGGTGATGAAAATGAAACTGACAGGTTTGCTACCCAGAACTGGGCACCGCTGGCTATTGCGGAAGGCAGACTTCTCATAAGGGATCAGAGAAGGTTATTATGCGTTCAGATTGTTAAATAACTGCTTCTTTTTTGGCTAAAGCACCGGGGAAAGAGCTAGCCCTGCTTGCCTTTGGCTTCAGCCTCACGGCAGAAAATCCAAACGAACCCGGACTTTAGTCCAATGTTTGCTAAATTCGAATTGTTGATTAATTTTGCGATTGCTTAATATACGGGTTATAACTTAACAATAGGAAGAGACTTTTTAAAAAGGCAAAGGTATATTAAATAAAATCGGCTGACTAATCCGTTTCAGACATTAAGGTCGTCTGTAGAGGATAATACATAGGCGGATTTTTTATTTCGGGGTGTGGCGCAGTTGGCTAGCGCACTTGCATGGGGTGCAAGGGGTCGTCCGTTCGAGTCGGATCACCCCGACAAAAAAAATTAGGGTTTGCAACAGAACAAATCCTAACCTTAGTCTCTTATTCCATTGCAGTATTTACTCAATTACTAAGAGATATCATAATACTACAGATGCAGCCCATATTTTATCGCTTAACTTAAGTAAGGGATTGTCCTCGCTTTGGGATAGCTTCTCAAGAAACCTCTGACGGGCACTTTCATCTGACTCACCAACCTTCTTTTCAACCCATGTATAGGCATTTATCCGGACAAATCCCGCCGGATTAGCTGTCTTTGATTTTTTCTCTGTTTTCATAGCTATATGTATTGAGGTTAAATAAATATTGTATCAGTAAAAAATTATTGCTCATAATCAATGTAATAGGAATATGTAAAGCTGACTCCATTCTCTTTCAACCACCTGCGCAATCCCTTGGCAATCTTCCTTTTTTTCAACAAAACTTTTCCTGTTACCTCTGAATCGATCTCATAAATTGCTTTCATAACATTTGCTTTTATTTTTTCAATGTAAAAATAAACCGCATCACAATTAAAAACAAATAGCAAACGCCCATTTAATGGCCACTTGAGACGATAAATAATTGCTTCGTCAAAGGAATATCAAACATTGTTTAGTATTATCGTTTATTCATACTCAATTATCTTCGATTAGTCAAATACGGGTCATTCTTGACAAAGAAAAACCGGATTTTTTGTAATAATCAAAATCGGAAGACATATAATGCTGTTTATCTGATATTTACATTCAATATCCGGGGTGAAATTCATTTATCGCCTGTTTTGACGAATGCCATAAAAGCAAGAGCATAATTTCCCGTTTTTACCTTCAAATTGTAATTCTTCATGGTAAAAAATTCTTTGGAAATTGCCTTTTTCAATTTTTGATAATTATATTTAATGCTGAATTCAAAATATTCTGTCCAATCAACCACCGAATCAAATTAAAATCTGTTAAAATGAAATTCATCAATCTCTCAATCTTATTTATTGCAGTCTTTCTAAGTTTTTCGGAACCCGTTTCAGGATTCCTGTCAGATTTTGGTACTACAAACTCTGATCAGGATAAATTAGCTCAGAAGAAAATGGCCCCGACAACAAAGCTTGTGTATCCCGGGACCGATGGTCGCCTGGTTTATTCTCCTGACAGCCTTGGTAACACTATCCCTGATTTTTCTAATGCCGGCTATAAAGGCGGAGGAGTCAGTTTGCCCTACGTTGCCGTTAAAGAAACGATCTGGCCTGTAAAAGGAAATTCTACCCCAATCATTCAGGCAGCAATAGACCGGGTTTCGGCTCTTAGCCCGGATGCTTCCGGTTTCCGCGGTACTGTCCTTCTGAGAGCGGGTATCTATGAGCTTGAAGCCCCGATAACAATCAAAGCCTCGGGAGTTGTATTGCGTGGCGAAGGCATGGATGATATCGGTACAATACTGATCGGTAAAAGTCCTAAGGAAAAGGGTGTAAAAGCAACCCGGCAGGCCCTGATAAATATCGGCGGCACATCAGGTACCGTAGCGCTTGAGGAAACAAGGCAGGTTATTCAGGATAAATATGTACCGGTAGGTGCCAGGACATTTACCGTAGCATCTGCAAAAGCATACAAAACCGGCGATATGATAATAATAAGACGAATAGGAAACGCCGAATGGATTGATGAACTTGGATTGAGCAGTGAGAAAGCCGGAAGGATGAGCTGGAAACCATTCAATGTCAATTATGACAGGATCATTGTTGAAATAAAAGGCAATACGATCACCGTCGATGCCCCCATTTTCTGTGCAATTGATTCACGCTGGGGCGGAGGTGAAATAATGAAATATGACGATAAAGACCGGATCGAGAATGTAGGAGTTGAAAACATCAGAGGCATATCCGAATTCGATCCCGAAATCCGGATCACCGCCTATGGAAATATAGACCGCGGTTCCTGGGATGATCCGCGTCCACATTACGATGGCGAGGAATATTATTCTGACGAAAACCACTATTATAATTTCATCGGTATTAACAATACAAAGAACGGCTGGGTAAGAAATGTCACCGCACTTCATTTTGCCAGTAGCCTGGTATCCGTAAGTGCCGGAGGCAAATGGATCACCATTGAGGATTGTGAATCCCGTGAACCTATTTCAATAAGGGCGGGAGCCAGAAGGTTTACATATTCGCTGAACGGACAACTCTGCTTTGTCCAGCGCTGTACCTCACACAAGGGAAGACATTCATTTGTAACATCAGGCAATACTTCAAGCGGTAATGTCTTTCTCGATTGTTTGGCAACAATGCCCTATTCAACAAGCGAACCTCACGGCACCTGGGTCACAGGAACACTTTATGACAATATTAAGGCTCCGCTGTCTGCAAGGTTCTGGAAAGATATATCGATAGGATGGGCAGGAGCCAATACTGTCTTCTGGAACTGTGAAGGAGATTATATGGTACAGAATCCGCCGACAGCAAAAAACTATTCATTCGGCCATATAGGACTTAATGCAGTAGTATTCAACGCCATATATCAGGACTTTTCAAAAGAAAGGGGGCATATTGAGTATATGGATGTCCATATATCTCCAAGAAGCCTCTATCTGAACCAGCTCAAAGACCGGCTGGGAACTGAAGCTGTTATGAACATAACTATCGACGGCCAGTTCAGATAGGATTCCTGACGAATACTATATATAAGGATTTTCAGCAAAAGATCATTTACTAATCCTCAGTAGATCAATGAATTCATTCAAAAAAAAGGTATTCTCATGTATACCTGAGAATCTTGCGGCACCGGGTCCATAAGAAAATATCGGCACCATTACCCCGGTATGATTACCGCTCTGTATGAAATTTGAGGCTACCTTACGGCTTTTCAAATCACCTCCGGTAAGCGAAAGACCTCCTGTCTCATGATCTGCAGTAACAACAATCAGAGTCTCACCGTTCTTGTCAGCAAATTCCCTGGCAACACCAATAGCCATATCAAGGTCAATTACCTCTGAAACGACATATGGGAAATCTTTTGCATGGCCTCCAAAGTCAATCATAGACCCTTCAACCATCAGGAAGAAGCCATCCTTGTCACGACTAAGCGTCTCGATAGCCTTAGCAGTCATCTGAGCCAGCATTCCTTCCCTACCTTCCATCACCGTTGGCATGTGTTCCCCTGCAAGAAGTCCTGCTATCTTCTGTGATCCGGATTTTTTAAGGTCCTCAATATTATAAACAACATCATATCCCTTCTCCTTCAGAGCCATTGCAAGATCAGCACCATCACTCCTTTTCCTGAAATGGTCTTCACCTCCTCCGATAAAAACATCAACAGTACCGTTCAGAAAATCTTTGGCAATATCCTCATAATTGTTGCGGTTTACATTATGAGCAACAAACGAAGCGGGTGTCGCATGAGTAATAGAAGACGTACTCAATACACCCGTTGCAAGTCCGTTTTTATGCGCAATTTCAACTATTGAAGCTACTGCAAGGGAGTCCGGCCCCACACCTATCATTCCATTATTTGTCTTTATCCCGCATGCAATTGCTGTCCCTCCGGCACCTGAGTCGGTCACGTAATTATCAGAAGAATAAGTTTTACTGAAACCTGTGTATGGAAATGATTCCAGTACAAGAGGCTCTCCGTTCATAGACATCCCCGCATAAACCTGAGCTGTTCCCATCCCATCTCCAATGAACAGAATAATATTCCGGACCTTCGGATTACGAACATTTGATTTGTTAATATCCTGCCACGAACATCCTGATAAAAGAATTACGAGTATTACAAGTAGCTTATATAAATGTTTTTTCATAATAATTTGTTTATAAATAATTTTCCCTTCCATGGATTAAACACAGAAAAAGTCATTTTGTTATCGGGATAATTTATTAAAACCTGCATGACAAATGTAAGTTTTTACGTTGAAATAAAAATCCTGTCTGGAAAAATGTTATCCGTCAATTCTGTACAAACATCGGTTAACTGGCTCTTTTCAGGCTTTATAACAGCTTATTTCAACATGAAGTTTTATTGGAATGACTTTAGAAAAAGACACAGACAATAAAGGATATTTTCATAAATTCAAGCAATTAATTCTTCAGGCCATAATTTTTTTTGTAGTTTTACTGTCAGGTTTTTTTCCGCTACGTTTGCAGGGAATATTGTTGTATACCCGGTATGGGATCTCCCGGACTGACATCATTCATATCCATTGCAAATAAATTGCAAAATATATCCGAAATTTGAAAATTAAATTCTACATTCGATAATTCTTTTTTTGTGAAACAATTAATTTTGATAAAATGAAATCACTGAGTTACATAAAAGGACTATTAGTTATTACATTTCTTACTTTCTCGTTATCACTCCTGCATTCACAGGACAACTCAGACAACACCTATGTTCCGCAAGTCGGGCAAAGGGGAAAAGATGTCGTCTGGGTACCAACCCCTCAGGAACTTGTTGACACAATGCTTTCAATAGCAAAGGTTACACCAAAGGATGTTCTTATTGACCTTGGTTCAGGTGACGGCCGGACAGTTATTTCAGCTGCCAAAATCGGGGCTCAGGCTACTGGCGTTGAGTTCAATCCTGACATGGTAGCACTTTCAAGAAGAAATGCTGAGCAGGCAGGTGTCGGCTCCAGGGCCCAGTTCATTGAAGGAGACCTCTTCCAGGCTGATCTGTCAAAAGCAACAGTTATAACAATGTTCCTTTTGCCGGAAATCAATCTCAGACTCAGGCCAAAGCTGCTGGATCTTAAACCAGGAACAAGAATCGTTTCAAATACTTTCACAATGGGTGAATGGGAACCTGATATTGAGGTTAATACCGTTGATAACTGGAACAGCTGGAACACAGCTCTCTTGTGGATCATACCCGCCAAGGTTGAAGGCACATGGAGAATTGGAAATGACGAACTCTCACTTTCCCAGGATTTTCAATTCGTCCGCGGAACATTCACTTCAAACGGACAAACAACAGCAGTTTCAGATGGCAGGCTTAATGGAAATGAAATAGTTTTCACTTTGGGCACTACAAAATATCAGGCCAGGGTTGATGGGAACAACATGACCGGAACAGCTTCCAACGCATCTAACAAGTGGAACTGGAAAGCTGTCAGGAAATAGTATAAGAAAAATATTACAGGCTTTTCAGCGCGATCTGCTTACTATAAGTTCCTGAAACGCCGCCATTTCGTCACGGTATTTGGCAGCTTTAATGAAGTCAAGTTCTGAAGCTGCCTTTTCCATGTTATTGCGAGCCTGTTCCATTGCTTTCTGAAGAGCTTCCGTATTCATATACCTGACAACAGGATCAGCAGCAATGTCTGCACGCTCAGGTTCAACATAAGCTTTCATAGCAATGCCTTTTTTACTTAAACCGGCAAGGATAGTTCCGGTCTTCCTGACAATCTGAGCAGGAGTAATACCCTTCTCCTCATTATATTTCAGTTGCTTATCTCTTCTCCTGTTCGTTTCATCCATTGTCATTTTCATGCTCCCTGTTATCGTATCTGCATACATTATTACTCTCCCGTTAATATTGCGGGCAGCTCTTCCGGCTGTCTGTGTAAGAGACCGTGCCGATCTCAGGAATCCCTCCTTATCAGCATCGAGAATTGCCACAAGTGATACTTCCGGAAGATCAAGACCCTCCCTGAGAAGATTTACACCTACAAGCACATCAAAATCTCCTGTCCTTAAACCTTCCATTATCTCGATCCTTTCAATAGTATCAATATCGGAATGTATATAGCGGCATCTAATATCAAAACGAAGAAGATAAGATGTAAGCTCTTCAGCCATTCTTTTTGTTATTGTAGTAACAAGTGTCCTTTCACCTGCCTGAGTCCGCTCCCGTATTTCTTTCATCAGGTCGTCTATCTGATTAAGACTGGGCCGGACCTCTATTGGAGGATCAAGCAGGCCGGTAGGCCGAATTACCTGATCAACAAAGACGCCCTCACTCTTTTCAAGTTCATAATCGGCAGGAGTGGCGCTTACAAATATCAATTGCCCCGTTAGCGATTCAAATTCCTCTATCCTCAATGGTCTGTTATCAAGTGCTGCAGGAAGCCGGAAACCATATTCAACAAGAGTCTGCTTCCGGGAGTGATCTCCTCCATACATACCTCTTATCTGTGGTATGCTCACATGACTCTCATCAATAATAGTAATGAAATCATCGGGGAAATAATCAAGCAGACAGAAAGGTCTGGCACCTGATTTTCGCCCGTCAAAATAACGGGAATAGTTCTCTATACCACTGCAATATCCCAACTCCTTTATCATCTCAAGATCATACGAGACTCTCTGTTCAAGCCTTCTTGCCTCTTCCTTTTTCCCTATGTCATTAAAATATATCACCTGCCGTACAAGATCTTCCTGAATTTCTGATATTGCCTGGTTTATTCTTTCGCGGGTTGTAACAAAGATATTTGCAGGATAAATAATATACTCATCAAGATCATTTATCCTATTGCCTTCAATCGGATCAAATGTGCTTATCTCTTCAACAACATCACCAAAAAAAATTATACGTATCCCTATATCAGCATAAGCAGGGTAAATATCAACAGTATCGCCACGTACCCTGAATGTACCATGCCTGAATTCCAGTTCATTCCTTGAATAGAGGCTGTCAACGAGCTTTCTGAGAAACTGGTTTCTGCCCATGCTCCGTCCTTTTATCACATGCACTGTATTTGATTGAAAATCTTCGGGATTTCCTATTCCGTACAGGCAGGAAACAGATGAGACCACAATAACATCCCGTCTGCCTGAAAGAAGGGAAGACGTTGCACTCAGGCGAAGTTTCTCAATGTCTTTATTAATCGAAAGATCTTTTTCAATATAAGTATCAGTTACAGGCAGATATGCTTCCGGCTGGTAATAGTCATAATAAGACACAAAATATTCAACGCTGTTCTCCGGGAAGAACTGTCTGAACTCCCCATAAAGTTGGGCAGCGAGGGTTTTATTATGACTGAGGACAAGAACAGGCCTGTTTACTTTTTCGATCACGTTTGCGATTGTAAAAGTCTTTCCCGAACCTGTCACTCCAAGCAATGTCTGGTACCTGATTCCTTTTTGTAAACCATCAACAAGCTGTTCAATAGCGTCAGGCTGATCACCTGTAGGAACGTAATCCGATGTCAGCTTGAAATTCATTATGCGAAGTAATTAAGGAATGAACGAACAAAGTTATTAAAGTGAATGAACAAACAACTTAAGAAAGCCAAAAGAAAAAAGGTGTCGTTGCAGGACACCTTTCTTAAACCATAAAACTTAAAAAATCAACCTAAATAACCCTTCAGTAATTTGCTTCTTGAGGTATGTCTTAAACGTCTTATTGCTTTTTCCTTTATCTGCCGGACTCTTTCGCGTGTAAGACCAAACTTCTCTCCTATTTCTTCGAGAGTCATCTCCTGACAGCCTATTCCGAAAAAGAACCTGATAATATCCCTTTCCCTTTCAGTAAGAGTAGCAAGGGCTCTGTAAATTTCTCTTGAAAGAGATTCGTCCATAAGAAGCTTATCAGCGACCGGAGAGTCGGTATTTGTAAGTACGTCAAGCAGGCTGTTGTCTTCTCCTTCAATAAAAGGAGCATCAACCGAAACGTGACGACCCGCAACCTTAAGAGTATCTGTTATCTTCTCCTTCGGCAGTTCAAGAACTTCAGCAAGCTCTTCGGGAGAAGGAGTACGCTCATACTCCTGCTCGAACTTAGAGAAAGCTTTATTGATCTTATTTAATGAGCCGACCTGGTTAAGAGGCAGTCTGACTATTCTGGATTGTTCAGCCAGTGCCTGAAGTATTGATTGTCTGATCCACCAAACAGCATATGAGATAAACTTGAATCCTCTTGTTTCATCGAATTTTTCAGCAGCTTTTATCAGGCCAAGATTGCCTTCGTTTATCAGGTCAGGAAGACTAAGCCCCTGATTTTGATATTGTTTTGCTACTGAAACAACAAAACGTAAATTTGCTTTAGTGAGTTTTTCAAGCGCGTTTCTATCGCCCTTCTTAATACGTTGAGCCAATTCAACTTCTTCTTCCACCGAAATCAACTCTTCTTTACCAATTTCCTGCAGATATTTATCTAATGAAGCACTCTCTCTGTTTGTTATGGATTTGGTAATCTTTAGTTGTCTCATCCTACTGTAAAAATTTGCGCAAAGTTAATACAATAATTAATATTCACAAAATAAAATAATGTATGTCGTAAAAAAGAGGGCTATTGGATAACCCTCTGAATTACAATGGTTTATTTATTGACTCGGTCAGTTACCGAATCTATAGCTGAAGAACCTGCCATCAGGAGAATAACCCTCAATCGTCTTAAGCGAACTTTCACCGCCCCCTATGGCACTTCTTACATCAGCTGAATTATTCACTTTTTTGCCATTAATAGTTGTAATAATGGTTCCCCTTCTCAATCCTATGTCCTTGAACAATCCTTCACCCAATTCTGCAATCCTGACACCGTTTTCGAGTTTATATGATCTCTTCTCCTTTGAAGAAAGTCCTTCAAGCCTGGCTCCGAATACTTCCATTCCTGTCATGCCGCGGGTAACAACATTTGTATTCCCTGCTATGTTCTTTAAGATAACAGGGACAGTGAATTCCTTACCAGCTCTTAAGTAGGTAATAGATATCTTGTCGCCCGGACGGTATTTAGCTACCTGCTCCTGCAGTTCGGCAGAGGTATTAACTGGCACTTCGGCTATCTTAAGTATCACATCGTTTTCCTTCAAGTTTGCCTCAGCTGCAGCGCCGCCGTCATAAACCCTTGAAACGAGAGCTCCTTTAACCTCTTTCAAATTCAGCTTTTTAGCTTCTTCAGATGTCATATCAGTAATGAGCACACCAATTATTGCCCGCTGAACTTCTCCATATTCCTTCAGATCATCAACAACCTTCTTTACAATGCTTACAGGTATTGCAAATGAGTTTCCGGCATAAGCGCCACTGGGAGAATAAATTGCCGATGTGATACCTACAAGCAATCCCTTTGTGTCAACAAGAGCTCCCCCGCTGTTCCCGGAATTCAGAGCTGCATCGGTCTGGATAAATGATTCGATGCGATATTCGCCTTCAAGAATATCAAGGTTCCTGCCCTTGGCACTGACAATACCTGCCGTCACTGTTGTTCCGAGCGTAAAGGGATTTCCTACTGCAAGTACCCATTCCCCAACTTTCAGCTTCTCGGAATCACCCCATCTGAGATACTGAAGGTTATTAACATTGACCTTCAGAAGAGCTATGTCGGTAGTGGGATCCCGTCCGATAACTTCTGCCGATAAAATTCTATTATCATTCAACTTCACTTCAATGTTTTCAGCATCCTCAATTACATGGTTATTGGTCACAATGTAACCATCCTCAGAAATAATGACACCTGATCCGAAGCCCTGCCGTTCTCTGGGCTGATTACTGTAACGGTCACCAAACCACCATTCCATGAAAGGATTGTCAGGCTGTTTCACCATTGACTTTGTCCTTACGTGAACAACTGCATGAACAGTCTGCTCTGCAGCATAAGTGAAATCAATCTGCCCCTCGCCCAGCTGAAAAGATGTCAGAAATGGCTTTCCATCAGCCAGAACCGCAGTTGAACTGTCTCTCTCCACAACAGTAACGGGCTTCTGAACAAATTTCGTATAAATCAATAGCGTAATAGCTGCTCCTGCAACAGCCATCAGCAATCCTCCTAATAAATTTTTGCCTTTCATAATTGTAAATTATAATGTTTTATTTTTTGTACCTTTTGTTTTGTCAAGGGATATCAAATATATGCCTTGACAAAAGATTTATATCTTTATAAGCATTTTAAATAATTGTATATATTACAAAGATCATGCATTTTTAATATGATCCTCAATATTATATATTGATTTAACAACACTTTAACTATGATGAGTATCCATTTTAACAAATACCAGGGTGCTGGTAATGATTTCATTATTATAGACAATCGGGACGGCAACTTTAATCCTGAAAACTCAGAACTTATTAACAGGATGTGTGACCGCCGTTTTGGCATAGGTGCCGACGGACTGATCCTTGTGTCATATTCAAAAGAAGCTGATTATGAAATGAAATATTTCAATTCCGATGGCAAGCTTGGCTCAATGTGCGGCAACGGTGGAAGATGTGTCGCTCATTTTACTTTTAAACATGACATAGCGGACTCAAAACAGAAATTCATGGCTTATGATGGTTTGCATCAGGCCTCAGTTGACAACGGAATCGTAAGGCTCCAGATGGGAAACATAAACGAATACAAACTAATCAGGGGAAACTACTTTATAGATACAGGTTCACCTCATTATGTCCTGTTCATGGAAGAAATTGACAATCTAAACGTATTTGAGGAAGGTAAAAGAATCCGCTGGTCTGCCGATTTTGCTCCCGGAGGCACAAATGTAAACTTTGTAAAGGTCCTTAAAAATGGCCTGTCAATAAGGACTTTTGAACGCGGGGTTGAAGATGAGACCCTTGCCTGTGGCACTGGAATAACCGCTTCTGCCATTGCTGCAGTGTTAAAAGGACATTTTGACACTAACTCAATCGATGTAAAAGCAAGAGGCGGAAATCTTAAAGTTGAATTTAAAATAAGCGACAAAAAGATTACCGATATTTGGCTTACAGGACCGGCTGCTTTCGTGTTTGAGGGAGAATGGCTGGAGATGAATGATGAGCAATGAGTTAATCTGCATTTACCAGCGAGATCTGCAGGAAAATCAATTCCCTTATTCTCCACATAAGCCATTGGTTATTAAATGTTTGCATTGCCAAGGCCATAAGAAAGTGTTATGGAAAAGGAAAAACTATTCGGAAAAACATTGGATGAACTGATAGTTCTGACAAAGCGGATTAGGCTTCCCGGTTATGCAGCAAGACAGATAGCTGACTGGTTGTATAAAAAGGAGATAACAGAAATTGGAGAAATGAGCAACCTGTCAAAAAAGACAAGAGATCTTCTCTCCGGAAGTTATGAAACAGGCCTTTCCCCTCCGGTCAGTGAAGCCACAAGCAGTGACGGCACCAGGAAATATCTCTTTAAAGTACTTAACAACAAATATATAGAAACAGCATATATACCTGAAGATAACCGGGCTACTATATGTCTTTCATGTCAGGCCGGTTGTAAAATGGGTTGTATATTTTGTCTGACAGGCAAACAAGGATTCCAGGGCAATCTGTCATCGAATGAGATACTTAATCAGTTCAGAAGCATCCCTGAATTCAGGAAACTCACCAATATTGTCTTTATGGGAATGGGCGAACCACTGGATAACCTGAATGAAGTACTGAAAAGCCTCGATATACTTACAAGTTCATGGGGTTATGGCTGGAGTCCGACAAGAATAACTGTAAGCACTATCGGGCTGAAAAAGAATATCAGGGAATTCCTGGAAAAAAGCCGCTGCCACCTTGCAGTTAGTCTGCACTCACCATTTGATGAGGAAAGAAGCCAGTTGATGCCTATCCAGAAAACAAACAACATAAGAGAGATAATTGATTTAATACAGGCTGCTGATATAAACAATCAGAGGAGGATCTCATTTGAATATGTCTTATTTAAGGGAATCAATGATTCAGCTGGTCATGTCAAAGAGCTGGCACGTTTACTCAACGGGATTAAATGCCGGATGAATATAATCCGCTTCCACAAGATACCAGGATCTGTTTTTATTAGTCCCTCACTGCAGGAAGCTGAACTGTTCAGGGATGCTCTGAACAAAAAAGGCATCCTGGCGACAGTCAGAAAATCAAGAGGTGAGGATATTGGTGCAGCATGCGGCCTTCTGTCAACAAAGGAAATCAACAAAGAGAAGACAGCATGAAAAGAAAGTTATTATCCGTAATCCTCTTTTTTTATATAACATCTGCTTATTCACAGGAAGGACCATTTGCCAGCTTCATCACTGACAGTACCATGAATCATGCTGTAATATCTTTCTGTGTGAAGGATGCAGAAAGCGGTGCGACAGTCTTTGAGAACAAGCCTGGCACTAGCCTTATCCCCGGATCAGTACTGAAAATCATCACATCGGCAGTTGCCCTTGAGATGCTTGGCCCTGATCATACATTCAAAACAATAATCGGATACTCGGGAAAATTTTCACCCGGATCAGGGGAGCTGAACGGTAACATAATCATAAAAGGGGGCGGTGATCCAGTTCTCGGATCGGAAAATTTCAATGAGCATTATAAAGGATTTGCTGAGAAATGGGTTGCAGCGATAAATAAGACCGAGATCAAAAGAATAAATGGACAGGTTATCACTGACGATTCATATTTTGATTACATGCCTGTTCCTTCAAAATGGCTCTGGGAAGACGCAGGCAATTACTATGGTGCCGGAGCCTATGGACTTTCTGTCTTTGATAATACATACTTTATCCGCTTCAATACTAAAGACAATTCCCGCCCTCCTATGATAACAGCCATATTTCCTGAAGAGTGCCGGTATGAACTTGCAAACAGGCTTACTGCAAGCGGAAAGCAGGATAAAGGTTTTGTTTTTGCAGCGCCATATACCGAAACGGGTTCGCTTGAAGGAATCATACCTGAGGGTTCTGAAGATTTCATTTTAAAAGCTGCAATCCCTGATCCTCCCCTGCTGATGGCCAGGATTATTGACAGTAAACTAAGAAATGCCGGTATCAGGATATCAGGAAAGCCGACAACAGCAAGAATGACACAGATTCCGCCGACTGGTTTTACTGCCGTTAACGAAATAACTTCGCCGCTTCTGAAAGATATAATAAGGATTCTTAATCATGAAAGTGTAAATCTTTATGCCGAACATCTTGTGAAAGAGCTTGGCAGAACATTTCATGATAACGGGAGTACACAAGAAGGCTTATCTGTAATTATGAACTTTTTAAAAGAAAAAGACATTCTCAGCGGGGGGCTTTTTATGGAAGATGGAAGCGGATTATCGCCGCTGAACGCCGTTAGTTCTGAACAGATAGTTGAAATCCTGCGTTATATGAAAAAAGAGAGCCCTTATTATGATGATTTTATTGCATCTTTCCCCGACCCTGGCAAAGAAGGAACTATGCGCAATTACTTCAGGGATCCGCTTTTCTCAAACACACTTAAAGCCAAAAGCGGATCTATGACAAGAGTAAGGGGATATGCAGGATACCTTACAACTTTGTCAGGCAGGAACCTGGTCTTCTGCATTTTAGTAAATAATTACAGCGGCCCCTCCAGAACCCTTGTAAGCAATATTGAAGAGATTCTGAAAGATATTATTACGAACGGGTAATATCCTTTACCGTATTTTGAACTTAAGATTATATTTGCAGTTTTTATAAAACATGAATTCAAAGGTCATTGTCAGAAACTGCAGGGAATATGATCCTGATGAAGTATACAGGCTTATTTCGGAAATATACACCCGGTCTGATGGTCCTGATGTCAGCAATAAAAAAGTACTTCTAAAACCGAATGTCCTCATTGATTGCGATCCTGCTAAATGTGTCACAACCCATCCGGTTGTTGTAGAAGCGATGATAAAGTTCCTTCAGGAGAGAAATGCTACTGTTATTGTAGGCGATTCACCTGGAATCCATTTCCGTGGCTTTAAAAGCGAAAAATCCGGGATCTATCAGGTGTGTCAGAAAACAGGAGCCAAATGGATCGATTTCATGAAGGATCAGACAGATATATCTCTTGGCTCAAGAAAGATAAAAATAGCGTCTGCTGCAAAGGAAGCTGATATTATTATTTCACTTCCAAAATTAAAAACTCATCAACTGACATATTTCACCGGGGCTGTAAAAAATTCTCTAGGTCTTGTCCCGGGCTTTGTGAAGACAAAGCAGCATGCTATACATTCCGACAGGGATAGTTTCTCAGCTTTTCTTATCGACCTCAATATAGCTGTAGCGCCGGGATTCTACCTGATGGACGGCATTATGGGTATGGAAGGAGAAGGTCCTGGCCAGGGGACGCCTGTAAACACCGGGGTGCTGATCGGTTCAACAAACCCGCTTGCTGTCGATATAACAGCCTGTAAAATTGTAGATTATGATCCGATGATAGTACCTACAAATTCAATAGCTCTCAGCAAAGGAGTATGGCTTAAAGATGAGAAAGACATTGAATATGACGGGCCGCCGCTTGAATCGCTTATTATGAAGAATTTCAAGAGGATAGCTCACGCCAGTAATGGGAATGTTGTTGTCCGTTTCCTTATGCACAGATTACGTTCCGTGAGATCACTTCAGGTAAAGCCTGTCTTTATTCATGATAAATGTATAGGATGCAGGGAATGCATAAAAATATGTTCAATGAATGCTTTGGCAATGCATCCTGTAAAAAAGAACTGGGTTGTACTGACTGACAATAAATGCATCAGATGTTTCTGTTGCAGTGAAATATGCCAAAGTAACGCCATCCAGGTAAGAAGGAATTTCTTTGGATATGGTGTACTGAAAAAAACTTATTCTGCTGTCAGGCGTCTATTCTAGCATATCTGGCGTGTGTCTCAATGAATTCTCTTCTTGGAGGCACTTCATCACCCATAAGCATTGAAAATATATGATCGGCTTCAGCGGCACTTTCTATTGTAACCTGTCGCAAAGTTCTTGTTTCAGGGTTCATTGTAGTCTCCCACAGCTGATTGGCATTCATTTCACCCAAACCTTTATAACGCTGAACTGAAACTGATGCATCCTTACCCTGCCCTATCTCCATTATAGCAGCTTCGCGTTCTTCCTCAGACCAGCAGTAACGTTCATTTTTTCCTTTCTTCACAAGATAAAGTGGAGGTGTTGCTATAAACAGGTAGCCACGTTTGATAAGATCTTGCATATACCTGAA
>Ga0116183_1001348_pt1 | contig 27919 bp, 22 predicted proteins | sample AD_UKC078_MetaG_FD_89753 | JGI IMG/M metagenome (GOLD analysis project Ga0116183, IMG submission 89753) | Active sludge microbial communities of municipal wastewater-treating anaerobic digesters from USA - AD_UKC078_MetaG | ecosystem: Engineered > Bioreactor > Anaerobic > Digestate | place: USA...
GCTGAAACAGAGACGATTTGTTGTGGTGAAACATCCATATACTGAATGTCATTTCTGCTCACTTGAATAAATTCATCTTTAAAACGAGCAAGCACATATTCATCCATAATCATACTATCATCGTCAATATTTGCAGTAGCTTGACCGATAACATACTTATCTTCTTCGGTTGGATTGAGATAGTATATTTCATTTGTAACTCTACCATTTTCCACTTTTATATAAGGAGTTTCTAAAAATCCTAATCTATTAATTGATGAAAAAAGCGATGGAGAAACAATCAAACCAATATTCGCACCCTCGGGTGTCTCTACTGGGCAAATACGACCATAGTGAGAGAAGTGAACGTCACGAACTTCAAAGCCTGCTCTTTCACGTGTCAGACCGCCTGGTCCCAATGCAGAAAATGATCTTTTATGTTTGATCGCTGCCAATGGGTTGGTCTGCTCCATAAATTGAGAAAGCTGTCCAGTTAAGAAAAATGAATTAACTACGCCAATTAAGGCATTACAGTTGATTAAGTCATGCACATTAGGTTCTTCTTGCAAGCTTGATAGGTTCATTCTTTCAGAAGCAGTTCTTGCGACACGGTAAAGTCCGATAACATACTGTTCTTCAAGCAATTCACCAACAGTTCTGATACGGCGATTTTCAAGGTGATCAATATCATCAACTTCCGCTACGCCTGCGTATATTTTTATTAATTTATCAATTAGTGCAAAAATATCATCAGCGGTGAGTATAGTGGTATTTTGGTCAGTATCTAAACCAAGGCTTTGGTTTAATTTATAACGTCCCACTTCGCCGAGATTATATCTTTTTTCATCGAAGATTAGTTTTTCAAAGTAAGCAAGAGCAGCTTCGTCTGAAATTTCTTCACCTGGTCTCATTATTGAAAAGATTTTTTGAGCAGCTTCTGTTTGAGTAGTTGTATTATCTTTTGCTAATGTATTTTCGATGATTTTGTGCCAAGCTTCAGTGCCAGCTTTCAAAACTTTTATTTTTTTTATCTTTGCGTCAAGAAGGTCGCTCTGCAATTCTGGAGTGATTTCTTCAGCAGCATCAGCTAATACTTCGCCATTTTTTGGATCGATAGCATTTTCATAAAGATATCTTCCTTTAGCATCGGCGGTTTCGATAGTTTCGCTTATGTAAAATTTATTTCTAATTTCATGATTTTCTGATAATCCTAAGCAGCGTAAGAGCACAGAGACAGGGAATTTTCTTTTTTTATCGATATACACATGCATTGTTTCATATGAATCGATAGAAAATTCGAGCCAAGATCCATTAAAAGGGATGATCTTTGCCGCATAAGTTTCTTTACCAGCAGATTGTCTTTCTTCTGTAAAAAACACACCTGGTGAGCGGTGCAATTGGGAGATGATAACTCTTTCCGCACCATTTATAATGAATGTACCAAGTTGTGTAATCAATGGGATATTTCCTAAATAAACCTCTTGTTCAATAACATTTTTCACATGTTTTTGTCCAGTTTGTTTGAGGACTTCTTCATCATAGCAAATCAATTCCATTTTTGCTTTTACAGGTGCATCGTAGGTTAAATTTCTTTCTACGCACTCATCGATATCGTATTTTTCTTTAAGAATCATATATTCGATGAATTCCAATCGATACAGACCTTTTGTATCGCTTATTGGGAATATTTGTTCAAATACAGATTGCATTCCTTTTTTTGCTCTTTGGCTTGGATGCAATTCTGCTTGTAAAAAGTCATTATAAGAGTCTATTTGAGCTTGAATTAGGTTTGGTACTTCAACTTTTTGAATACCTAATTCCTCAAATCTCTTTGTAATGCGGGAATAACTTTTGATCTGTTTTTTCAAAAGCATCTCCTTTTCAGAATAAAAAAATGGTTAAAAAGGGTTGTTTGATAATTGATCTTTTAAGTTCAAAAACACTTGTTTTCATATATGACATAAGGGAACGACAGAGGTCGCTCCCTTTTATTTTAATCTGAAATTATTTAATTTCAACAGAAGCACCAGCTTCTACTAACTTTGCTTTTGCTGCTTCAGCTTCTGCTTTGTCGACGTTTTCAAGAACGGCTTTAGGAGTGCTATCAACTAAGTCTTTAGCTTCTTTTAAACCTAAACCAGATACTATTTCACGAACTACTTTAATAACGTTGATTTTTTTGTCGCCTGCGCTTGTAATGATAACGTTAAATTCAGTCTTTTCTTCAGCAGCAGCTGCAGGAGCAGCGCCAGCAGCAGCAACTGCAACAGGAGCAGCAGCTGTTACGCCAAATATTTCTTCGAGTTCTTTAACTAATTCTGAAAGTTCAATTACTGTCATTTCTTTCAGGATATCAATAATTTGTTGTTTTTTATCAGACATTTTTCCTCCAAATGAATATATACTTTAATTTGTTTTGCTTTTTGCAATTTCGTCTACACAGTAAACGAATTTTCTTATGATACCTTGCAGGGTTCCAACAAAACCACTGATAGGTGAATTGAAGCTCGCAAGAATCTTTGATACCAATTCTTCGCGAGGTGGTAAATCAGCTAATTGTAATAATTGTGCAGATCCAAATAAATCGCCACCGACGAGTCCTGCTTTAAAAAAGAGTATATCTTTTCTCTCTTTTTCCAATTCCGTTTCTACGAACTTTTTTACAACTCGAGCAGGAGCAACTTCATCTTTAACAGAAACTGCAACAGCTGTGGGTCCAATAAGATGAGAGTCAAGATTTGTGATATCTAACTCTTTTAAAGCAAGTTTGATCAATGTGTTTTTTGCAACGAAATAATCAACATCAGCTTGTCTAAATTTGCCTCTTAATAGACTGTCTTCTTCAACATTAATTCCTTTGTAGTCCACAAGTACAATCGCGCGTGCGTCTTTTAATCTTTGTTTAATTTCTTCGACTTTGTTAATATTATAGTCTTTTGGCATGATTACCCTCCTATTTCTTCGCTTCAAGTGTTATTGAGTTAACACTGATCTTGATGCTGGGGTTCATGGTTGATGTGATGGTCACTGATTTTATAAATTGACCTTTTAATGCAGCAGGACGTTCTTTAATGATAGCAGATACAAGAGCTAAGATATTCTCTTTCAAATCTTCTACACTAAAGGATAATCTACCTGCAGGAATATGAAGGTTGGCGAACTTATCAACTCTATAAGCCACTTTGCCACCTTTAGCATCCTTAATTGCATTGGCAATATCCATTGTAACGGTGCCAACTTTGGGGTTAGGCATTAAGTTACGAGGACCTAAAACACGACCAATACGACCAATTTTACCCATAAGGTTAGGAGTTGCAATCACAGTGTCAAATTCAAACCAACCACCTGAGATCTTCTCAATGAGGTCGTCGACTCCAACATAGTCTGCACCCGCTTCTTTTGCTTCATCGGCTTTATCGCCTTCTGCAAATACTAATACTCGTACTGTCTTACCAGTACCTTTTGGCAAAACGAGTGAGTTACGAATCTGTTGATCTGCTTTTCGGGGATCAACACCTAAATTCATATGCAACTCAACCGTCTCATCGAATTTGGCTGTAGGGAATTGTTTGAGTATCTCAAGACCTTTAGTTAGATCATAATACTCTAAATGATTCACCGATTCCAGCGCTTTTTTGTACCGTTTACTTCTTACCATTTACACTCCTTTGAATACATCTCCTGCAGAGGCATTAATTAGTCACCGATGGTGACACCCATGCTTCTTGCAGTGCCAGCGATAGTACTCTTAGCAGACTCTAAGGAATAACAGTTCATGTCTTTCATCTTCAATTCGGCAATTTTCTTTAATTGTGCTTTGGTAATTGATCCAACCTTGGTTTTGTTGGGCACACCAGAGCCTTTTGCCAAACCAGCTTCTTTTCTTATTAAGACAGCAGCTGGAGGGGTTTTGATCTCGAAGCTGAAAGATTTATTTTTCGCAACATAGATAACGACTGGAAATATCATTCCAGGGCTATCTGCTGTTTTGTCGTTAAACTCTTTACAAAACTGTGGGATATTGACACCAGCTTGTCCTAATGCAGGACCGACTGGTGGTGCTGGGGTTGCTTTTCCAGCTGGCAATTGTAATTTAATTATATGTACAACGTCTTTAGGTTTAGCCATTTTATTTCCTCTATTTTAATTTATATTATTTCTACTTGTTCACTATTTACTTCGACAGGTGTTACCCTACCAAAGACTGTAACTTTAACTATTAATTTGCTTGCTTCTTGATTAATTTTATCGACAATACCTTCAAAATCAGTGAAAGGACCTGTTATAATCTTAATCTTATCTCCAGGTAAGAAATTGTATGTTTTGCTATCTGATTTATCACGCTGAGCAACGCCCTTTATACGGTCAACTTCTTCTTCTGATAGTGGGATAGGCTTGCTTTTTGAGCCTAAAAAATGTGTAACACCAGAAATACCTGTAATAAAGCTACGCAATTTAATATTTAGGTCTGCTTCGATTATTATATAGCTATTGAATACCTTACGCTCACGCTCTACTTTTTTACCCTTACGGATATGAAAGCTTCTTTGCGTGGGTATAATGATATCGCCAAGGTATTGCTCAAGATCATTAATCCGAGCACCACTCTCAATAGCGTCTTTCACACGGTTTTCTTGACCTGAATATGTATGCAAAACATAATACTTCATCTAAAACTCTTAAATAAACAATTTTATTACTTGTCCGAAAACAAGATCTATTAATAACAAGAAGATTGATACTATTGCCGATATGACAATAACAACGGTTGTACCTTCTTTGATATCATGTTTATTAGGCCAAGAGACAAACTTCATCTCCCTGATTACTTCTTTGATAAATTTCTGTATCTTTTTCATCTATTATCCGATCTCTATTAATTAAGTAAAAGCCAGCAGCAAAATACTGCTGACTTTAATATATGGCAGGACAGGCAGGATTCGAACCCGCAACTTTCGGTTTTGGAGACCGACGCTCTACCAGTTGAACTACTATCCTTTAACATCTGTTTATCGGGTTTGCTTGTGCTGTGTATGTTTACGGCAGGTAGGACAGAATTTCTTAAATTCCACTCTATTTGGATGTTTTCTCTTATTCTTGGTCGTAGTATAATTTCTATTCTTACACTCTTCGCAAGCAAGTACTATGATATCTCTCATTTATCTTTCCTTAATTAATCTATAACTTCGCCAACAACGCCAGCACCGATAGTTCTTCCGCCTTCACGAATAGCGAAACGAAGACCTTGCTCCATAGCGATTGGAGTGATAAGCTCAGCATTAATTGTTACATTATCGCCAGGCATAATCATTTCCACACCTTCTGGAAGATGCAATGTACCTGTAACGTCGGTTGTACGGAAATAGAATTGTGGGCGATAGCCGTTAAAGAATGGTTTATGACGTCCACCTTCTTTTTCTGTAAGAATATATGTCTCACCTTTAAACTTGGTATGAGGCTTGATTGATTTTGGCTTAGCTAATACCATACCGCGCTCGATATCTGTTCTACCGATACCACGAAGTAATACACCAATATTGTCACCAGCTTCTGCTTGCTCCATAATCTTACGGAACATCTCGATACCTGTACATACTGTCTCAATTGTCTCTTTAATTCCAAGTCTTTCAACTTTATCATTGAGCTTCAAAAGACCTCTCTCAACACGGCCTGTAGCAACTGTACCACGACCAGGAATTGAGAATACGTCTTCCACTGGCATCAAGAAAGGCTTATCAACACTACGCTCTGGTAGTGGAATATAAGCGTCAACTTGTTCCATTAATTCTTTTAATTTTGCTTCGCCTTCTGGATCTCCATTCAAACCTTTTAAAGCTGAACCTTGAACGATAGGAATATCGTCACCTGGGAAACCGTATTGGCTTAAAAGATCGCGAACTTCAAGCTCTACTAATTCTAATAATTCTGGATCGTCAACTAAGTCGCATTTGTTTAAAAATACAACCATAGCTGGAACACCTACTTGCTTTGCAAGCAAAATGTGTTCACGTGTCTGAGGCATAGGACCATCTGCAGCTGAAACAACAAGAATTGCACCGTCCATCTGAGCTGCACCTGTGATCATGTTTTTTACATAGTCAGCGTGACCTGGGCAGTCAACGTGTGCATAGTGACGTGTCTCTGTTTGATATTCAACGTGAGAGGTTGCAATTGTAATACCTCTTTCTTTTTCTTCTGGAGCATTGTCAATACTATCAAAAGAGCGAGCAGCAGCACCACCTACTTTTGCCAAGTAGTTTGTGATAGCAGCAGTTAATGTAGTTTTGCCATGGTCAACATGACCAATGGTTCCGATATTTACGTGTGGTTTGGTTCTTACAAATTTTTCCTTAGCCATTTTTCCTCCCAGACTTAAGTTAATTCTTTTATTATATTTTTTAAAAAAATGGAGCTTATAACCGGACTTGAACCGGTGACCTCTTCCTTACCAAGGAAGTGCTCTACCGACTGAGCTATATAAGCTAAAACTTCACGACTCAGAAGCCCTGTCGTAAGTATATATGGAGCGGGAAACGGGGTTCGAACCCGCGACCCTCAGCTTGGAAGGCTGATGCTCTAGCCAACTGAGCTACTCCCGCTTATATATGCGAAAAAGACAGTCAAAAAATGACTGCTCTCGCAAAAGATGGTGGAGAGGGAAGGATTTGAACCTTCGAAAGCTTCGCTGACAGATTTACAGTCTGTTCCCTTTGACCACTCGGGAACCTCTCCACAAATATGGAGCCAATGAAGGGAATCGAACCCCCAACCTAGTGATTACAAATCACTTGCTCTACCATTGAGCTACATTGGCTAATTAAATTCAAAATTAAATTACTTAGTTTTCTTGTCAAGAACTTTTTTAATTTATTTTTATTTCGATCACTTTTTAAATGCTCGTCTTCCACTGCTATGTTTTTTTCATTGAACAAAATCAACTTTAAGCATATTTCAAAAGCTTACATTTTTTGTCAAGCCTTATTTGTAAAATATGAAAAAAATGTATAAACTATGTGACTAAAATACTAAAAAATATCACTATAATAAAAACAAAAAATAATTAAATCATACTAATTATATTGACTTAAAATGCAAAAATATCACGAAAATCATTACACTAATCAATAGAATAATAAAAATAGGTATTATGAATTATCTCGTATAAATTAGCATAAAAAAATATCACCCTCTATATATATAGGGCTTACAAAATGATGTTTTTTGAAAACTATTTTCACCCATTTTCGCAGATGACCACTACGAGCGGGTTTAGGGTGATTTTTTTTTTAACAACGGGTTTTTTGAACAACACACCTTTGATCCTCGCTTCGCTGCGGGTACCGTTTAAAAAAATCGGCAGTTTTTTTTAAACGTACCCACAACTATCCTTAGTTGTGCAGCGAAGCAAATTCTTCTATTTCCATCAATGAGGCTGTTGCATAGTAACCAAGATAGCTTTTAAAAGAATAAAGTAGAATCATAAATTAAATCAACCCCCTCTATATATATTGGCAGGACAAAATGTGTTTTTTTGAAAACTATTTTCATCCATTTTCGCAGATGCCTACTACGAGCGGGTTTAGAGGTGATTTTTTATTTTACAACACACCTTTGATCCTCGCTTCGCTGCGGGTTGGGAGCTTTCACATTCGTGAAAGGTGTTTTTTAAAGGAAGGTGAAAGCAATTAGATGTATGCGACTTCGTCGCTGCTGACGAGCAAAGCTCGCCCCTACATTATTTCTCTGAGGGCTGACGAGCAAAGCTCGCCCCTACATTATTTCTCCAGAGACTGACGAGCAAAGCTCGCCCCTACATTTATAAATTACGCATTATATATCATGAATTACTTGGGCTACGCTTACTTTTATCAAAATTTATCTTGACAGCGCAAGCCTCTTAAATAATTATACTAAAAAAATATTGGAGGAGCAATGAATAAAGTTTTGAAGCTCAGTTTAATACTTGCACTTAGCGTATTAATCCTATCGTGTGCAGGATCAAAAAAGGAAAAGTTATACGTCTTTAATTGGACTGATTATATTGATCAGGATATTATTCGTGAGTTTGAAAAGGCAAATAATTGCACAATTGTCTATGACACTTATAATTCAAATGAGAATATGTTGACCAAGATGAAGACTTCAAATGCCGCATATGATATTATTGTGCCAAGCGGTGACCATGTTACAATTTTAGAAAATGAAGGTTTAATTGAAGAACTCGACAAATCAAAACTGACCAATTACAATAATCTTAGCAAATCTATTTTGCATAAAGCAGAGCAATTCGACCCTGAAAACAAATATTCTATACCATATTTCTGGGGAACTTGTGGTCTGATTTACAATAAAAATTATATGTCAGATGAAGAAATGCAAAATGTCTCTTGGAATTTGCTTGGTGACCCAAGATTTGCTGGTAAAAGAAACATTACTATGCTCGATGATGCGCGCGAAGTCGTCGGCGTGGCTCTGATCACTAATGGTTATGACCCCAATGATTTTAGCGATGAAGCAATGGAAAAGGCTAATAAAACCCTCATGGAATGGGATAAAAACGTCTCTCAATACGACTCAGATAGCTTTAAAAATGAAGTGCAAGACGGCACTATTTGGTTTGGGCAAGCTTATAATGGCGATGCTTTACAGGTAATGGATGAAAATGAGCACGTTGGCTTTGCATTGCCAAAAGAGGGCTCTACTCTCTGGATTGACTTTCTTGTCATTCCTAAAAATTCCGAGAATAAAGAGCTTGCATACAAATTTATTGACTTTCTTTTAACCAAAGAAATTGCCATGAAAAATGCTCTCTATGTGCAATATGCAACCCCTAATGATGCGGCTTTTGAGCTTCTACCAGAGGAAATTCGCAGCAATAAAAGCATCTATCCAGAAGAAAGTTATCTTGATAAATGCTATCTAATTCTCAATGCAGGTAAAGATGTCTTGAAAGTTGATAAGATCTGGCAAAAAATACGAAATAATTAATGGTAAATTTTCAAAAGATAAATGAATATCTTACCATAGCTCAATCTTCTGTGCTGAGGGTAAATGCGGTAATCATTGATTGTATTGATCATATTTGTTTGGTCGATACCCTGCTTTTACCCTCAGATATCAAAGCTTTAAAAGCATTTTTAAAAACCCTTAATAAACCTCTCAAATACCTTATAAATACACATTGGCACAGCGATCACTCGATCGGTAATAAATATCTTGCCGACTCTGACACTATTATTATCGCACATCACCGCTATTTTTACACACATACCGATGAAAAAGAACGGATACGTTCCGTCTATAAAGGGCAAGAAAATAGTAAAAATAGTTATTTGGTCGATTATAATCGAATAATGCAGCCTCATATTTGCATTAAAGACAAGTTCTCATTTACCGATGGCTTATCTTTTAGCCTCATACCAACGCCTGGTCATTCAAGCGACTCTATTTGCATTTATCTTCATGAACTAAAAACCCTAATTGCTGGCGACACACTCCTTGGTAGCCCTGATGGATACTATAGTTTGCCCTACTTTTATTGGGGTGATGAACAGGACTATATAGAGAGTTTGGAGACACTAAAAGGGCTCGACCTCACCTGCATTATTCCAGGGCATTCCAATATCTTAACAAGTGAAATCTTCGACCATTATTTGTCATATTTGCATTGTTTGCTGGACTATAAAAAGAAGCTCTCTCATCTAAACTACCCCCTTGAAAAAATAAAAGTAATGGTCAATGCAGATCAATGCGTAGATTTTGCAAATGGAAGAAAGCTTTGGAAACCAGAGATACATTATCTTAACCTGGAAAAAGTGTTTATTTAAAAAATATAATTCTTAAAAAGTTGCATTTGCTTGGTAGCTATTGCCAAAGTAAATATATGAAAAATAACATTATAAACATATTGATAAAAAAGTTATTTATATATCTTGACACTTTTAGCTTATTTTTAAAATTATTCATAAACAAAATATTATTGGAGGAAACATGGCTGTTTTAGAGAATCTTTATTACACAGAGAGTCACGAATGGGTGAGAGTTGACGAAAAAATTGCTTTTATAGGAATTAGTGATTTTGCACAGAGTGAACTTGGCGATATCGTACATGTTGAGCTTGCAGAAGTTGGCGAAAAACTTAATGCAGGAGAACCTTTAGGAAATCTTGAAGCTGTAAAAACAGTTGAAGATCTTATTTCTCCTATCACAGGTACCGTATTAGAAGTCAATAGTGAATTATTTGATTCACCAGAGCTTATCAACCAATCAGCATACGAAGATGGCTGGCTTTTAAAAGTACAAATCGAAGATGCAGAAGAGCTTGAATCATTAATGTCCGCTGAAGAATATCGCAAACTTATTGGCGAATAATTCAATGAAATATAATTAAGTCTCCCGCATGGGAGACTTATTTTTATCAAGAAAAATGAAAAAAAAAGGCTTTATCATTACACTCGCATCTCCCTCTGGGGGCGGGAAAAGTTCAATTCTTTGCTCTGTATTAGGCTTATTACCACAGGCAAAATACTCAATTTCATATACAACACGCCAAATACGCGGCACAGAACAAGATGGCATTGATTATTTCTTTATTTCTGAACAGGAATTTTTGAAAAAGAAAGAAGAAGGCTTCTTTTTAGAGTATGCACATGTCCATAACTATTGGTATGGCACCGCTAAAGACTATGTACTCAATATTTTAGACCAAGGTAATCATGTAATCATGGATATCGACGTGCAAGGCGTCGCCCAAGTTAAAGAATTGGGCTATGATGTCGTCTCTATCTTTGTTTTACCGCCTGATTTTGAGACATTAAAACAAAGATTAATTGACAGAAAAACTGATTCTAATGAGCAAATCGAGCAAAGATTGATTAATTCTAAAAAAGAAATTGACCAATTAATTGCATATGATTATTTGGTAATTAATAATTCTCTTGACAAAGCAATTGAATGTGTTGTAAATATTATTTTGGCAGAAGAAAATAGAGTGATTAGATATATAGATCCAATAAAAACATTTTATAATTAAAATAAGGAGGAACAATGGATAGTAAGACTGATAGATTAGTAAACCAATTTCTTGAAAACAATAATATGGATTATTTGTTTTTAATTCTTGCAAACCTCGAAGTTAATAGATTGTCAAATTTACCTGACGGTATAAAAAAAGATTTTGAGAGAAAGATCTCTGATATGGCATTAAAACATACTGCAATCAACGACATCCCTGATTTTGTCTTGGAATACAGCGAAGAAGAGGAAACTGAAGATAATAGAAATATGTTTGCTTTTAATGATTTTGATGACGAAGATGATGACTTGTATGAAGAGAATGAACCTATTAATAATTACGAGCCACAAAAAGAAGAGTACAAAGAACCAAGAAGACTTTCTCAATACGATGACGACGATGATGATGGCTTTGACGACGATTTCGACGATGATGACGACGACGATGCCTATGACGACGATGATGACGATTAAATAATTATCTTTTGCTATGAGTTTGCGGTCTTTTAAACAATATATTGAGCTATTACAGCTCTCAGGGCTATCTTATTTAGTCACTGATTTTAATAAGATTAATATAAAAGTTGAAAAGAATAAGGCAGAAATAGATGACGATAACTACGAATTGTCTGATCATATCGTATGCAGCCCAAATACTGACATAATTACTGATGAAAAATTCGATGAACTCGGATTGTACAAACTTAAAGATAAAATACAAGATTGTCAAAAATGCGGTCTCGCTAAGAGTAGACTCAAGCTCGTTTATGGTGAAGGTCCACAGACTGCAAAGATCATGATTATCAGCGAGGGTCCAGGCGCAGAAGAGAATATTACAGGGCGCCCATTTGTCGGCGAAGCAGGAAAATTACTTACTAAGATGCTGGCGGCAATTAATCTGCAACGCAGTGAAGTTTATATTGCCAACATTGTAAAATGCAGACCGCCCAAGAATCGTACACCACAGCAAAATGAAATTGACGCTTGTATGCCTTATCTTCAACAGCAAATCAGAGTCATTCAACCCCAAGTAATTCTGCTCTTAGGTAAAACTGCAATTATTAGCATGCTAAAAAATACTCGCCCAATCGACACAGTTAGAGACGCACAACCATTTATTTATCAAAATATTCCTGTGTGGGTAACATATCACCCAGCGGCTCTTCTTCGTGATAACTCTCTAAAAAGAAAAGCATGGGCTGATTTACAAAAGTTTAGAGATTTTTTAATTGAAAAAAGGATAAAAGAAGCTTTATAAGGTACACTGAAAATGAATGAACAAATAGATAGAATGCTGCCTAATGACTTAAATGCCGAGGCTGCTGTATTATCTGCGATGATGATAGATAATACTTCCGTCGCAAGGGTTTTGTCTAAAATAAAAGAACAGCACTTTTATAAAAATGCACATAAAACAATCTTTCGTGCCATAGCGGAGCTGTTTAATAGAAATATTGAAGTAGATATTATTTCACTGATTCACGTTCTTGAAGAAAGAAAAGAGTTGGATAAAATCGGTGGAAAGCTATATATTAACGATCTTTCAGATGTGGTATTGAGTAGTGCAAATGTGGACTACCATGCAGAAATTGTGCTTGAAAAAGCATTACTACGTGAGCTAATTAGCACTTCAAACCAGATAATCAAGAATTGCTATAGTCCTGAAGGTCCGATCAATGAGCTGGTTGACTGGGCTGAGCAAGAGATCTTTAAAATTGCTGAAATGCCCAATAAGAGATTCTTTGTAAAAGCAAAAGACATTATCACTGATGTGCTTGAAAATGTACAAGAAGTGGCAAAAACCAGAAAGAGCGTCTTGGGTGTGGCTTCTGGTTTTGATGCATTGGATAAGATGATTGGTGGATTTCGTAAAGGTCAATTGATCATTATCGCAGCACGCCCAGCAATGGGTAAGACTTCTTTTGCACTCAATGTCGCTTATAATGCCGTCATGCAGGATCTAAAAGTTGGTGTCTTTACCCTGGAAATGGAAGACGAGGAATTACTCTTAAGGATGTTTAGCGGCTATGCAGAAGTGACAATGGACTCATTGATAAAAGGCTATGGTATGGATCAAAATAAAATTGCTCGTATTAGCCAAGTCGCAGAGGTATTGAGCAATAAAGACCTTTATATCGACGATACAGGATCAATAACAGTTTTGGATATCAAGGCGAAAGCACGCCGATTAAAAGCAGAAATCAAAGGCTTGGACTTGATTATCATCGACTATTTGCAGTTAATGAGCTCAAAGAAAAGCATAGATAATAGACAGCAAGAAATTGCAGAGATATCGAGGGCGCTCAAGCTATTAGCAAAAGAACTTGAACTGCCGATTATTGCCTTATCACAGCTCAATCGCGGGCTTGAGTCGCGACCAGATAAACGCCCTATGCTTTCTGACTTGAGAGAGTCTGGCGCTATTGAGCAAGATGCCGATATCGTAATGTTTATTTATCGTGATGATTATTATAATAAAGAATCAGAAAAGCCTGGCTTGGCTGAGATAATTATTGGCAAGAATCGCCACGGTGCAACTGGGTACGTCGATTTAGAGTTCCAAAAAGAGTTTACAAAGTTTAAAGATATAGAAAAAAATGTTTTTTAATAATGCCCTTGTTACAATAGGAGAATACATAATCTTTTCAGCAAAGGTTATAAAAACGACTCCCCTTGTCTTCAAACGCGCATATGATGTTTTAAAACAAATCAAAAAAATAGCCATAGACTCTGTCTTTTTAATACTAATCACCTCCGTGTTTACTGGCTTAGTGACCGCTTTGCAAGCCTCATATCAGTCGAAGGGCTTTATACCAAAGTACCTGATCGGGGTTTTAGTTGGAAAAACGACAATGACAGAATTGGCTCCCGTCTTAACATCATTAGTCTTAACAGGTAAGATTGGCGCTTCAATTGCTGCAGAAATAGGGACAATGAGAGTCACAGAGCAAATAGATGCATTGGATGTGATGGGAGTTGATGAGTACGAATATCTCTATATGCCACGCATCATCGCAGGCATCGTATCAGTTCCAATGTTGACAGTTATATCTCTCGTTGTGAGTATTTTTTCATCTTATCTTTTGACACTATACAGCTATGATATATCCTTTTACATGTTTTTTGAAAACATGAAGAATTATTTTTTACCACTTGATTTGTGGTTAGGCATCTCAAAATCCTTTTGTTTTGGTTGGACAATCACTTCCATTGCTTGTTTTGCTGGCATGAAGACACAAAATGGGGCAGAGGGGGTAGGACGTTCAACGACTGACGCAGTTGTATATTCATCTATCGGGATTTTGATGATGGACTTTATCGTTGCAAAATTAATATTCGGAGGAATGGGAATATGAAAAAAATAATCCTAATAATGCTTGTTTTGAGCACAATGCTTTTTGCTTGCTCAAAGAAATCTGCAGATGGCAATGGTGCTGCTGCAGACTCGGTTTTAACAATTTACTCATATGATAGCTTTGCCAGTTGGGGGCTTGGTAAAGAGGCGATCCCTGAATTTGAGCGTCAGAATAATTGCAGAGTTATCATGATTACTGCTGGTGATGCTGGAGAAATTCTCAATCGTCTTATTTTAGAAAAAGATCAACCCGTCGCTGATGTAGCGATAGGCATTGATAATACATTTCTTCTCAAAGCTATTGAGCATGATGTTTTTCAGACTTATAAACCTAATAATTTATCTTTGATTGACCAAAATACCATTTTTGATACGACCTTTCATTTAACTCCTTATGACTATGGTTATTTTGCTTTTGTTTATGATTCAAAGAAGATCAAAAAGGTGCCTAAGTCATTTGAAGAGCTATTATCAAGTAATTTTAAAGAAAAAATTATATTGATTGACCCACGCACCTCCAGCCCTGGAAAGGGACTATTTCTCTGGTCAATGGCAGCATTTGGTGAAGACGGTTTTGAAGACTTTTGGAAGAGAATCAAGCCAAAAGTGCTCACGATTACTTCAAGTTGGGATGAAGCTTATACAGCCTTTCTTGCTGGCGAAGTCAATATGGTTTTGAGCTATGCCTCAAGCCCTGCTTTTCATTATGAAGAAGATAAGTCAACACGATACCAAGCATTTATTCCAAGTGAAGGTGGCTTTAAACAAGTTGAGGGTGCTGGCATAGTCAAAAATTGCAATAACCCTGAATTAGCGAAGAAGTTTATCGAATATATGCTGACTGAGGACTTTCAAAAGCATGTGCCTTTAACTCAGTGGATGTACCCCGTATTGCCAACTGTGACTTTACCAGAGGGATTTAAGTATTGTCCATTACCTACTCACGATCTTGAATCACCAAAATCTACTGATTATTTTGAAGAACAATGGATCAATAAATGGCTGGACATCATGACGAAATAACTTTCAGAGTAGTGCTCTATCAGCCTGAAATACCTGCAAACACAGGGAATATTGGGCGACTTTGCCTCGGTGCAAATGCAGAGCTGCATATCATCAAACCTATGCGCTTTTTTTTAAATGATAAATATCTAAAGAGGGCTGGGCTTGATTATTGGGACAATGTGAAACTATTTGTCCACGAATCTTTGGATGATTTAATGGAGAAGTACCCCAAAAATGCAGTGTATTTTTGTACAACCAAAACAAAGCAGAGTTATGCAGACTTTTCTTATCAACCTGGCGACCTCTTTGTCTTTGGTCCAGAGTCAAGAGGGCTACCTGAAGATATTTTATTAGCGCAACAAAACAGAAATATTACAATTCCTATGCATGACAGTATTCGCTCAATCAATCTGTCTAATTCTGTTTCGATTATACTATACGAAGCGCTACGGCAAATAAATTTTAACTTTATCTAATAAAAAAAGCCACTCATTTGAGTGGCTTTTAAAATGGCGGGAGAGACGAGGCTCGAACTCGCGGCCTTCTGCGTGACAGGCAGACGTTCTGACCAACTGAACTACTCCCCCTCTATAAAATTATAAAAAGATCATTAGCGGAATTAAAATGGCGGGAGAGACGAGGCTCGAACTCGCGGCCTTCTGCGTGACAGGCAGACGTTCTGACCAACTGAACTACTCCCCCGCGTTCACACTATCAATACTCAATCCATAAAATGGTAATAGTGTTTTTCTGTCAATCAATATTTTGATATTTTGTAATAAAAGTGTTATGTGGCTGTTTAAGCTATTGCAAAGTAGATAATAAGCTCACACCCTTTTGAGTAAATAATGCTATGAGATCAATAGCAAAAAATCATCAGATGCGTATTTCATTAATACTCAATCCAAATTTACTATACTTTTTATAAGAAATATATTCGACGAAAATGGATCTTTTATTTATACTTTTTTGCCATTTGCCGATAATCATGAGTTTTTCACTCAAAAATCAATATTTGAAAAAACGCAAATCTGCTTTTATGTAAAATTGCATCTTAATTTCGTTTTTTGATTAATTTTACTTGAATAAAAAAAACCCCTCTTGTGAGGGGTTTCAGGGTTTAGGGTAGGAGGTTTTACCTTATCGATGAGGAGTAAGGTAAATATATGAGATTTATGAGAAAAGGTTACGTTTATGTTTTTCACTCTATGTATAATACAATATAATAGGATCTGTTTTTTTGTCAAATGTTTTTTTTATTTTTATGCATTTATTTTTAGAAAAATGTTTGTGCGGTAATGTAGGGGGATAATGTAGGGGCGAGCTGTGCTCGTCAGAAAGAAATAATGTAGGGGCGAGCTGTGCTCGTCAGCAAGAATAACGTAGGGGCGAGCTGTGCTCGTCAGAAAGAAATAACGTAGGGGCGAGCTGCGCTCGTCAGCAAGAATAATGTATGGGCGAGCTTCGCTCGTCAGCAAGAATAATGTATGGGCGAGCTTTGCTCGTCAGCCGTTTTGATGACCTTCGGTCGGGTTCTGATGTGCTTCGCTCGTCAGCCCCTTTGATGACCTTCGGTCGTCAACCCTTCATTTACCTGCAAATTTAATGGCATAAACTCGTATTTACTCTTTTATTTTTTAAAATAATGATCTTTTTTCCATAACAATGGATTTCTTTCTATGTAATTCCATATATTTTCATATTCTTTTTCAGTTTTAATTATATGATCATAAAAAGATTTTTGCCAAATAGAATAGGTAATTTGTTTCGTAATAGACCCTTTGAATTGTTGGATTATTCGTCCGATGGTAGGGACAAGCTTTACTGGTTCATGATTTTCATCTTTATAGTTTTCATTCAAAACAATAATAATATGTATGTGATTTGGCATAATTACATACTTATCAATTTCTACATTTTCATAAAAACCACATATTTTATTAATTTCTTTATCAACAGTTTTACCAATATCTGATAAAGAATAATCGATTTCTTCGGAATCAGAATCTGATATAAAGTCCCAAAAAAGATTTTTATGATCGTGTGTGCAAATTGTTACAAAGTAATACCCATATGATGAATAATCAAAAAATTGTAATCTGTGATCTTTTCTTTTAATAAGTTGTTCCTGTGTAGGTGAAGTTTGCTCGTCTTGTTGCACTTCATCGAGTGAACTTTGGTACTCTCTGAACAATTGCAATTTGTTTTTAAAATTTGACATATTTCTTTCCATCCTTGTGAAAAAACGATTTATAATATTATCTTTTTATTCAGTTTGTAATAAAATGTCAAGTAAAAATATTTAATTATGTTCTTTTTTATAATGTATGGGCGAGCTGTGTTCGTCAGAACCCGACCGAAGGTCATCAAAACGGCTGACGAGCAAAGCTCGCCCCTACATTATCTTTCCAGGGGCTGACGAGCAAAGCTCGCCCCTACATTATTTTTCTGGGGCTGACGAGCAAAGCTCGCCCCTACGTTATTTTTTCGAACGACTGACGAGCAAAGCTCGCCCCTACATTACATCCCCCCCAAAAAAAAATGGACGGTTACCAAAAACCGTCCATATATTCTCAATTACTTATTGTTATTTATTTCATCAGGAGCATTTTTCTGACGCCAGAATAATCTTTACTTTCCATGCGGTAGAAATATACACCGCTGGATACAGATTTCTGTTGATTATCTTTGCCATTCCAGCTGACAGAGTGTCTTCCTGCTGTCATTTCACTATTGAGTAGGCTCTTGACCAATTGTCCTTTCACATTGTAAATGCTAATGGAAACAGGGCTTTTCTCTTTCAGTGAAAATGCAATACTTGTTGATGGATTGAATGGATTTGGATAATTGCCTTCTAATTTGGTGATGAATAATGGAGTTACATCATTAGATACAGCTGAACAGCTTGCTGTATATGGTATTGATAATTCAGGGTTTTGCGCATCATTTGTGGTCACTGTAAATACACCATCAAATTCGCCAGACTGCGTTGGTGCAAAGGTGATCACTATACTCTGATGATTTTCGCCTCTAATACTAAAGTCGATACTCTGTGCACCAGGCTCGCCAATATAGAAATTATCTGGCACAGTGAGTGTCCCACTCAATATCTGATTACCAAAGTTGATGATATTGACTTCACGACTGACAGTGGTATAATCGTCAAGATCGCCAAAATCAACCGCATTCTCTGTGTCCACATATGCCAAAGGTGCACTAAAATCAAAGCCATTAGGGAAGATGATATAATCGATCCAAGCACAGTCACTGCCCGCACTTAAAGAACTATCTTTCACATATTCCCATTTGTAAATATGAACACCCGCATTTACTGCAAACTCTGCTTCTGCCCATGGTACATTGCCTGACCATTGTCCTTTTAAAATACCATCAACATAAAACTTTAATAAATCATTATTCTCTTCTGAACTAACTTTATAGGCAAATTTAACTGTGCCCGCTGTAGATGCTGTGTCAACAACAGAGATTGCTGATAAAGAATTAGCTATCATATTATTTGATTTAACTGAAAACATTCCATCATATGCCTCTGTGCTGGTAATTGTCCAAGGTATGCTTGATGAATTGATCCAGAAATGCCCACCAAAGCCATTTTCAAAGCTCTCATATTTCAAACCAACAGGTACAACCACATTGATCTGTTTTTCCAAGTCGCCGAGCTGTGCGAAAATACCAAGAGTCGTTGCAGAACCAGCTGTCATTTCAGGAGATGCAGTTACACCCACTTCTATATATGCTGTCTCTTGACCTGCCAAAGCCTCAATCTCACTACTAATACGATCCAAAGTTACTAATGGATTTGTAGAAGCAAGGTTCAATATGCCAGCTTCTGAATTTGCATGACCGATATTCTCAAGAGGAATAGAGAGTACAACTGTCTCGCCTGGATCGAGGAATCCATTATTATTGCCATTTGCATCATCGACAATCAGCGTACCAATATTGAGTCTTGGCGCATTTGTCATGATATTAAATGTGACTTCCCAACTATGATCCTCATCTGCACTGACCACAAGCTTCATCAGATTGGCTTGTTCATCTGGGCTATTTGCAGATGCTGAAATGGTAAATGCATTATTAATTGTAAAATAATCTTCCGCTGGAATGTTATTGATAGTGAAAATTGAATCTATCACAGTGATAAATGGACTACCTGTACTGAGCTTAGCTGTAAGGTTTTGTCCGCCTTCTGTACCAACATTATAAAGGTCCACAGACACTGTTGATGTGCTATTATAATCAATTGAATTATCACCAGTTGACTCAACACTCACATTATCATAAATAATATAAATGCCTTCACTTGGTATTACAGAAATATCTTTGGTAAAAGTCACTGCATTTGGAGCTGTAACTGTTAAAAGTAATGTTTCTGGAATAGTACGTGGATCAAAGCTAAGTGAAATATTGCCATTTGAGTTTGCATAGCCAGAAGCAACTATTTCGCTTGTTTCTGGGCTATAAAGGCTCACTAAAGCATCAGGAGTATTTGTCTGTACATCAAAATAATCAAGCCCAATAAAGAGGTTGTCCATTGAGTTTACAGTCTGTGCAACAGGCGCTTGATTTCTTGCGATCAAAGATGCATCACCAAAGATAATCCATGTATTAATTGTCTCTACCGCACTACTATTATTATTATATCCATCGAGCATTCCACACGATCCATTAAAGTACAGCCCGCCAATTGAGAACTTGCTTTGGCTTACCATCAAGTCGATAATTATGTCTTGCCCTCTCATTGGTTCTTTCCATGCCTGATTAACAGAGGACATATAGGTTGCCACAGCTCCAGTAGGTGCGCCGGTAGCACTATTTGTTGCTCTCAACCATGCTTCAGCAAAACAAGTTGTCGATACGAAGTTTCCATTCACACAAGCAACTGAAATAATAAAAGGCAATTTATAATCATTGCTCAATTGATTCACATTACTGTTTGAAAAACCAGATGTTACCCATGTAGTATTACTGCCGTGCCCTGTGTAGTTTGCAATGCCACGACCTTCATTAAAATAAGTCACCAATTGTGACGCTGTAATACTTGGTTGATATGCCTGATCAACTGCTGTATAACCAAAATCTAAGAGTTTATTGCGAATCACATTTTGGTGTTGGATATCAGATTCGCCGTTATCGCCTTGCCCTGCACCCTCATTGGAAGCAATGCCTGTCCCTTTTTGTATCCAGCTTGCATCGGTTGCTAAAATATCTCTCTCATACCAAATTGAGCGTAGTACTTGAGTCTCAACCTGCGCTACGTTTTCAGCTGAAAAACGACCAATAAAAGCCTCTGGATAGCTATCATTTCCTACCAACATTACATACATTGGATCTGCACCGCCACCACCATAAGAGAGGGTTGGCACTTGAGCTGCATCACCGACCAATTGGATATAAGCCAAGTTTGGATTTTGCTGATAATAAGTTTGAATATAAGACTTGATCTGGTTTGCAGTCACGCTTGTGCCAATATCAGTGGTCATAATAATTTCTGTATGAATGCCCTTTTGTCTTTTCCATTCCACATATGGCATCACAGCATCGACAAATGCAGGATAAGAAATCACTAAAATGCTGCCTTCTTCTTCGATTGGTACATAGCGACCTTGCATCTGATTGAAGTTTAAAAAGTGGTTTTCATAAACTTGTTTAAAATCGCGAGTAATCGCATTTCTATTATTATCAAACACGTTTTCTGTGTCGATGCCAGTATTCATAACCTTAACTACCATATGATGATAAACGCGTAAGGTCTGAGTAGCTGCATTGTATTGCATAGGGGAGAAGCCGACAGTAATACCGCGATAATCTCTCATAATATATGGGTTGCCCAAACTTGCAATATTGCTTGGGTAAAATTCGTTTTTATTGTAAATATTTGCAAAGGTATATGCTACATGATCAGGATTTACATCACGCTTCAAGCTACCCTTTGAAGGTGCAACAAGCATCTGATAATCGGTATAGCTTGATTCTATAACGCTAATCTGCATCTTTGCATAGTTTGGGATAATGATACTTCTGCCTACGAATGGCAATTCTGGATAGCCTTCTTCCAAAAGCATACCCTCTTTGCCGAGGCTGATATGATTGTATTCTTTACCCTCGATCATGACGGGTGTCTTCTCAAAAGAAGAAAAATTTAACTCTAATTCTGTCGCATAATCATCTGAATTATTGACACTTATAGAGAACATTGCATTGTTCGCTGAATTTATTTTTACATTTTCTGCAAATAAATTGAAACATACCAACATCATTGTAGTTATAATAGCAGTAATAATTAGTTTTTTCATTTTATTCACTCCTTTCTTTTATTTGTAAGGCGGTCACGAAGACCGCCTATTTCTATTTTATTTCATTAATAACATTTTCTTGGTGCCTGCATAGCTCTTGCTCTGCATTCTGTAGAAGTAAACGCCGCTGGATACTGATTTATTATTATCATCTCGACCGTTCCACATAATGCTATGTCTGCCTGCTGGCATGATTTCATTTACTAATTGTTTGACCAATTGTCCCTTAATATTATAAATATCGATATTTACAGCGCCTTTTTCACTCAAAGAAAATGCGATATTTGTCTCTGGATTGAATGGATTAGGATAATTATTCTCAAGCTTTGTTACGAGAGGAATAACGATGTCATTTGAGCTTGGAATGCTTGTTCCGCTGAGTGCAATATTAAATGAATAATGTGCGGGATCATTTGTTGTGATAGTGAGCTCGCCAGTAAAATCGCCCTCTTCGGTTGGTGCAAAGGTGATTGGAATTTCCATATAACCATCTGGACTAACACTAAAGGTGTAAATTGATGAACTAAATTCGCCAGTAATACTCAATTGACCGACCAACATTAATTGACCAAAGTTGACCACTCTTAGATTTTGCTCAGCGGTTGTATTGATTTCTACATCACCAAATTCTATTGGATCTGTGTTCATATAGGCAAAAGCTGTATTTCCACTGCCACCACCAGCTTCATTTGGAAAGACGATATAATCAACCCAAGCACAGTCTGATCCACCAACTGTTGAGTAATCTTTTGCATATTCCCATTTGTATTCGTGTTGACCAGCAGTGACTGTGTATTGTGCATTGGTCCAAGGAACTTGCCCTGACCAGCTTGCTTTTCTTACACCATCAATATAGAAATTTAATTTATCATAATTAGCTTCTGAGCTAACTTTGTAATAAAAGCTAATCGTTCCATTTGTCTGAGCTGTATGAGTCAAAGACATCGATGAATTACTATTATTTGGGGTAGTACCCGACTTTGCTGAGTGTGTACCATCATAGCCATCATTGTTGACAACTGTCCATGCGATATTGCCTTGTGTCCAAGGATATGAAGAAAAGTCGCCTGATTCAAAGCTCTCTATTTCCAAGCCTATCGACAATTCTTGGCTTGTCTGTGCAATAACATTTCCAAACTCAGTGAGTAAACCTATTTTTGCTGCTGTACCGCTTGGTGTATTATCAGCTGCAGCAACTTGCAATTCGAGATAATAAGTATCGTTTGCTGCAATAGTCTCAATTTGATTGATGTCATTTTCAATTGTTAAGTAATTACTTGAACTTGCTGCAATGATTTGTCCAGCAACTGATGCAGCGCGTCCCTTATTTTCAATTGGTATAATCACTGTCGCTGCTTCGCCTGGATCGAGTCTTCCATTATCATTACCATTGCTATCATTGACAACAAATGTGCCAATTTCAATTACTGGCGCATTAAGAGTCAGTCTGAAATTACTTGACCAAATATGTCCTTGCTCATCTTCAATTGCAACCTGCATAGAAGCAAGCTCGCCATTAGGTGCATTTTCTGCAGCAGTGATACTAAAAGCGTTTTCTAAAGTGATAATTTCATTAGCACTAATATTATCTATATTTGCAAGTGAATCAATAATGGTAATATATGGACTATTAGAACGAATCATAACGCTCAAATTTTGAGCACTTTCACTACCCACATTATTCAATGCGAGGCTGAGATTTTCAGTAGTATTATAATCAATGCTATTGTCTCCAGTGCCTTCGACTATCGCCGCATTATAAATTACATATGCGCCTTCAGAAGGAATCACTTCGATATTTGCAATTACAGGCACATGATTCTGTGCTGTGATTACCAATTTTGCAACACCAGGCTCATTAATTCCAGCAATATCAAAGAATGCATCGCCATATTCATCACAAAGAGCTACGCCTTTTAACTCGCCATTAAAGCTCAATGCCACATAAGAATAAGGTGCAGCGCCTGTGACTGTATAAGATGGCATCCCAATACTAATGGTGCTCAAGAACTCTGCAGGGTTTTCCAAACCAACTCTCAAGTAAGGAGAGAGAGATGGATCGCCCATCACGCTATAAATTTCCCAGTAATAATTCTTGATTGTACTCGATGAGCTTTGTACCGCCATGTTCCCTGCATGAATCATTGCCATAGCAGAAACTGACCAGTTTAAATAAGCTTCACCATGTGTGTGGTATAATTGATCAAACATTCCTAATTGCATTGAATTGTATGCTGCAGCTTGACCATTTGCACTGCCTTTCATACCGACAGAAAACCAGTAGTCTTCATTCCAATAAGTGGAGTTTGTCCCGCCAATATAAGAGATTGCGCCTTTATTTGCAGCTCTTAACCATGCTTCGCCGAAGCAGGTGGTTTGCTCGAATTTATTTGTCAAACAGCAGTTTCCTACAACGAAAGCATATTTGCCAGCATTTTGCAGACTATTGATATTTGAAATGGAGAAACTTGGGTCATACCAGAGGTTCCAGTCACCATGTGCAGTATAAGTGATCCAGCCAACGCCATTACTTGCTTCAGAGACGATTTGGCTTGCCTGTGAACCTGAGTTTGGATACATATGCGCCAGTGGGGTTACGCCATTTTCAGCTGTTGCATAATGGGTCAAAATATAGTTGATTTGTCCATTACCGTGGCTATTTCCAAAGTTACCATCCATTCCTGCGATGAGTATTTGATTAGCTAAATAAGATGGATCTTCCATTTCATATTTTTCATAGTATAAAGTCTTATCAATTTGAGGTTGTAATTCACTTGCATTATTTGCTGAAAAGCGTCCATAATACATTTCAGGCATGAAATCAGGACCTTCTAAACGCACATAAGTCAAGTCGGTAATATGTCCAGTTGGTGAAGCTTGAGCGCTCCATGCAGGAATCTGAGCATGATCGCCTACAAATAAGAGATATGTTGGTGCAGGATCTTCAGGCGTTGCAATGTTCCATAAATCTTGTAAATAAGCCTTGATAGATTCTTTAGTTGTGCCAACTTCTGCTTCGCCCTTATATTTTACAATCACTTGATAACCTTGCTCGGTTTTCCATTCTATAAAAGGGTCCAATTGTCCGTTAAACATAGGGTCAGAAATGATTACATACTTCATTGGATGACGTGTGAGCGCATCTCTACCATAAGTAATATCGGTGTAATTCAAAATATTTTGTTTCATGACAGGTTCAAAAGCAGGAGAATATGTCTTTGCACGCATATATTCAGTTGCCGCATAATCAGCACCATCATAAGTTATCTCAACTCTAACTTTATCGTATACCTTAATATTAGAGCTCAATGGAAAATATTCCACAGGGGTATATGATACAGTCACAAGACGATACCCGCGCATAAAACCGACCTCTTCGATCTGCACGGGGCTAAACCCACGATAACCATCAACATTATACGCATCCATATTCATTACAAAGGGCATTTCCGCAGGATTATTATGCTTTTCAACAGGTGGTTGAGTTGGCGTAATAAAATTGTTAAATCCATGCTCTTTTAAATTGATCATACTGCTCTGAGTGTTTACAAAGTTTACATTAAGCTCTGCATTCACAGGAACAGCGATAATCCTGCCACTGTAGGGTAATTCAGGCAAACCAGCCTCGCCCGTACCGATAAATCCATTGACACCAACAGCAGTAAAACTTCCACCCTGATTATTCACATCCAAGATCGATAACCCGTCTATCGACCACTCTAAAACAATGCCAGAAGATCTCTCTTGAACGACCTTCACGCCAGCATCTGCATTCCTAAAAGCAAACTGCTTCTCTGCAGCAAACATTGCCGTGATCAATATCAGCATTGTTGCCATTACCAGTAGTTTTTTCATTAAGTACCTCTTTTTCTATTTTCTTAAATAAATTATATAAGTATCATTATATGTATTGCAATAATAATTCCAAAGAGGGAGGAACAATTTGTTTGTCCTCTTAATGATCCTCGCTTCGCTCCGGGTTAGGTACTTTACTAAACATAAACCAAGAGATTTTACAACACACTACAACACACTTTTTTCCGGACATTTAAACAACACACTATAACACACGAAGATTTAACCAAGAGATTTAACAACACACTACAACACACTACAACTCACTTCAACACACTTAGGTTTTAAAGTTTTACATACTTGGAACCATTCAACATGACCTTTCTGCTATACATTGCATCATTAATAACATAAACAAAAATAGATTTAACAACACACTACAACACACTATAACACACTTAGGTTTTAAAGTTTTAATTGTTTGGTTATATTTAGGCATACTCTTTCATCAATAATTGATTGTCAAAAAAGTAATAATAATTGCTCATTGTAGGCGTTGATTATCATTTATGTCTGCCAAAAGCCTTAAATTTTAAAGTGCGCTGAAGTGTGTTGTAGTGTGTTGTTTAAAAATGTTCGGAATAGTGCGTTGAAGTGAGTTGTAGTGTGTTGTTTAAAAAAAGAAAGTGTCATTGTCTTTGTATTATATGGAACAGTGAGTGTATTGCAGCCATTGACAAAAGCCTTAAATTTTAAAGTGCGCTGAAGTGTGTTGTAGTGTGTTGTAAAAAAAATGAAGTGCGCTGAAGTGAGTTGTAGTGTGTTGTTTAAAAAAATGAAGTGAAACTGTCGGTTGTTGTACATGGAACAGTGTGTGTATTGCAGCCATTGACAAAAGCCTTGTATTTTAAAAAGTGTGTTATAGTGTGTTGTAGTGTGTTGTTCAAAAAAATGAAGTGTGTTGAAGTGTGTTGTTTAAAAATGTTCGGAATAGTGTGTTCCAGTGTGTTGTCGTGTGTTGTTAAAAAGAAAAAAGAGTGTCATTGTCTTTGTATTATATGGAACAGTGAGTGTATTGCAGCCATTGACAAAAGCCTTGTATTTTAAAAAGTGTGTTATAGTGTGTTATAGTGTGTTGTTTAAAAATGTTCGGAATAGTGTGTTTCAGTGAGTTGTAGTGTGTTGTTTAAAAAAAAACATTTGCCAAAAACACATTTCCTCCTATATTATATATATTATTATAAATGTCTATTGTATACCCATTTGACGTCTATAAGATGCACTTGCATTCTCCAAGATAGCAAAGGGAATGCCAAGGGAAAGTCAATAGAAAAGGAGGCAAAATGAAAGTTTTTTTGACAGGTGATCATAAATTTCCTAAGCGTATAGGGGAGAGTATATTAGCCTATTATGCTTATAATAATGTCGTGATTTTGCGTAAGCCAGTGAAGCGTGCTATTTTACCTCAAAATATAAATATCAAGAATAATCAGCCATATCTCTGTGCACTGTGGCAGGAAATGCCTTTGCAGGTAAAGACACTCTTTAGTGATTACGCAAAGTTTTACAAGATAGACACGAGGCAAAAGAGGACACAGGGTGTCTCTGCATTTAGTATGTTTATTTATTTTATTTATCGAGCACAGAAGCGTTTTGGCACATTGATCAAAGATATGAGTATCGACTTTGTTTTGAGTATTTTACATATGTACAATAGCCTAAACAAATTGATGAAACAGTCATTGCTATATCGCCTTACAACAAAATTACCTACAAGATTCAGACACTTCTTAAATAAACAAGAAGTTTTACCTATTAAAAATGAAAATAAACAAGCACCATTCAAAAAAGATAATGAATCAATAAATAATGTATTGATCGCAACAAAACCCCATTCGGAGGATAGCGGATAAAAGCAAAAGAGATTTAACCAAGAGATTTTACAACACACCTTTTGGTCCTCGCTTCGCTGCGGGTTAGGTACTTTTCTCCGAAAAGGTTAGGTACTCTGACTGCGTCAGAGGTTAGGTACTTCGACTTCGTCGAAGGTTAGGTAAAAAATCAATTGATTTTTGTTTGTTATAAGGAATTTTGCGGTCTTATTTGGTACAACTAAGATAGATTGTACCTACGGTTTGATGCGACTTCGTCGCTTGCTGACGAGCAAAGCTCGCCCATACATTATTTTTCCGGAGGCTGACGAGCACAGCTCGCCCCTACGTTATTTCAAACACCTGACGAGCAAAGCTCGCCCCTACGTTATTTCTTCGGAGGCTGACGAGCAAAGCTCGCCCCTACATTATTTTGGTTAGGTAAAAAATCAATTGATTTTTGTTACGCTGTAGATAATTTCACGCAGTGAATGATATTATCTTCCTTTAAAAAAAACCTTTCATGAAAATGAAAGTACCTAACCTTTACGAAGTAAAGTACCTAACCGTTGCGAAGCAATGTA
>Ga0116183_1001350_pt1 | contig 27908 bp, 30 predicted proteins | sample AD_UKC078_MetaG_FD_89753 | JGI IMG/M metagenome (GOLD analysis project Ga0116183, IMG submission 89753) | Active sludge microbial communities of municipal wastewater-treating anaerobic digesters from USA - AD_UKC078_MetaG | ecosystem: Engineered > Bioreactor > Anaerobic > Digestate | place: USA...
ACCTCCTGTGATATTATGTCTGCTTCATCAACAAACATAATATTATCACATCGGCCTATTTTTTATTAAAAGGTGGTATCCTTTTTACGCTCGTTTTTGGTCTCCTTAATTTTATCATTCACACCATCCCATTTGAAGCAGGGTTTCTGTCAAAAAATATCCCAATATTGAATTTTGCATAATTCCATAGGAAAGATATGCCATCCCCATAAGGGATGTCCCAAAGTATACATACTGCATCCTGGGAATTTTATTTGAAAAGCAATATAAAACAAGTAACACCAAGATATAGGGTAGCATTCCATAATAGGCTGATAATGAGCCATACATTTCTTTATAGGATGGATATATAACATAAATGGCAATGCCTCCATTTAATTTGATTATAAACAGAAAGAGACACACTGTTAATATTAGCTTGGTAGGAAAAGGCTCTGATTCAAAATGAATTTCGATAGGATTATCAACTTTTAAGTTGTATGATGCCCAAAAACTTAAAGACAGTACCCCTGTCAATATAAACAGTATCGTATTAAACGTAAAATATTCCAATCCAATATTTATCAAATAATAGATGATATTGCCAACTATAATTACAAGTGCCATTATTTTAATTTTCTTGTTTATAGGAATTTGACGGGTGTAATAAGAACTCCATGTAATGATATATATAACACTGCAAATACCCATTATGCCCAGAGTAAAATACCACCAATGAGGTTTTGACAGAAAAATAATTAGTGTTCCAGTCAAGCATACAAATATGCAGAGAATCATAATTGTCTTTAAATGATTTTCCTTTGGCTTATATATAAAAAAAACGAATAGGAAGAGCACCGGTACAAATGTGTATATTAGACTCAGAGGCTCTACAGCTGTATTGGCTGCAGCCGATATTGCCCTTAAAACAGGCCCATTATAGGGAAAGGACAATAGCCAGCCCAGAAACGCACCATAAGATATTACGATCCACCAATAGCTTTTTTTCATTGTATATCTCCCGACAAATATCTATATATCCACATACTACTATTCTTTAAATATTCAGCAAATTCCTTCATAATTGCGGATAAAAAAACAGTCCTTTGTGGACTGTTTAGAAAGGTAGCTTTTATTTAGCGGATTCACCATTGGTCTGCGAAGCTGTCTCCGATTTCAGTTTTCCTATCCAGGTATAATCATTCGCTGTACTTGACTTGTAGCGTAATCCCAGAAAGAGCAGATTCCCGTTTATTTCCTTGATATCAAGTATCCCATAATTTTCATCCCAACCAGATGTAATCAGATTGTATCCAGCATCTTTGCCGCTCAAATCCATTTCTTTTATATATGCCTGATACTTTTCATTAGGATCAAACCTTGACATCATCCACTTGTCTCGAGGCTTGTATTGTCCAAAAGCTACAATGTCCCCATTACTTAATGCTTCAATTCCATAAATTTTAATTTCATAGGGGTATTTTTTATAGTCTATATGGTTTATTCCATAAAACTCATTCTGCCAGATACTTTTGAACTGATAATCATATTTTGTAATCTGATATTTCACATTGCTTCGGCTGTAAGTTATGTTGCCCGATTTATAGCTTGCATCTTCAACTGTCTGTGTCAACATAACAAACCCACCGTCATTTGTCATTGAAATGCAGTTTTTAGCAGATGAATTCCTCGGATTGTTCACCAAGAGACCTGCATCAAGCAGCTTTTCACCCAATATATTGCCGTTAGAATCGATTCTTATTAAATAAATCTGATTACCGGACCTCCCCACCAGAATCAGGGAATTATCATGAGCCTTTACAATATCCAGTAACCATTGGCTTGTGTCACTTCCAATTACCTTCTCCCATATAAGCTTACCCTTAAGGTCTATCTTGAAAAACCAGACATTGCTGGACCATGCGTCAGCTGCCTTAACTGCTTTTGAGCCTCCAGCAGTACCAACGAAAATGTATCCGTCCTCGACCTCAGCCCAACTGTTTATATTGCTTGCTGGACCAGCACCGGGAAGCGGCAGTTTCAAATCATCCTGCAAGCATATCGAAAACAATTGTTTCATATTTGCATCGATTTTGTCTATGTATGATTTTTCCATAGTATATTTCTTAGAGCTTGGAGGCATTGATACTTTAGAGGACTGACGTTGTCTTATAAAACCCCCATCGGAGGTTGGTCTGTATTCCGAAGTAAAATCAGTGTTGATATAGTCAGCTGTCTCATCCCATTTGCTTATAGCATCAAAGTCCTTGGAAGAATTGAATCTGTATATTTTATGCTGTGTCAATGTGTTTATAGTTTTCTTGCTGTAGAGGACAGCATTATTCTGGTTGTCTGCATAAATATTACCCGGAACGAAATGTCCAAGCTTCTCACCTTCAAACAGCACTCTATCCCAGTCAATATGATGATTTTGTTCTACGGCCGCATAACAGACAAAGCTTGATATAATTAAAGCCGCTATTACAAAAATTAGTAACCGTTTCATTCTTATCCCCCCCTTTTTATAATGGGAAAGAAGCATGTATGTTTATATAGCTTACACTTACGGAACTACCTTCGTACTTGGCCAGCTGATATTTGGCTGTAATATGTTATCAAGATTTGTAAAAGGTCCTCCTGCAATTGATGCTTTTACATTATTTAATGGATAACCTCTGTTCGCTACTGTGCCATTTCCTATTTGTCCTTCATCATTAAAGCCCCACGTCCATAGCATTCCTTTCTTGTCTAAAGCCATACCATGATCATCCCCTGCTGCTATATATGAAACATCAGATAATCCTTTTATCTGTATTGGTTTATTTCTATCCAGAAAATGATGATACCCGTCTATAAAAGTATACCCATTCGCCGGTTCCCCGTTTTCTTTTTTCGGACCTGTGACTTCAGTGAACTGACCCAACTGTCCATATTGCCCGCGCCCCCACGTCCATACTGTTCCATCGTTTCTTAGCGCCAGGCTGAAGTTTTGCCCTGCTGAAATCATTACAATATTGTTCAGGTCCATAACCTGTTTGGGGAGATCGCTATCATTCCAGTCTCCAATACCTAACTGACCCTGATCATTACGTCCCCATGCCCATACTGTTCCATCATTTTTTAAGGCTAAGCTAAAGTTCAGACCGGCTGATGCAGTTTTCACATCCGTAAAGGGCTGAGGCAATTCATCTTTAGTATTATCCTCTACATAAAGGACTTGTACCGGAGCATTCTGGTCTATTCCGGTGTTGAAAACGCCAAACATACCTCCGCTGCCTCCATTTCCCAACTGACCTTTTTCATTATAACCCCAGCTCCAAAGGGTTCCGTCTGCTTTAACTGCAAGGTTATGCCAATTACCGGCTGATATATGTACAATATCTGATAGTGTTTCAATTTTTATAGGTGCATACCGTGTTGCGTTAGTACCGTCACCCAAATTGCCCATAATGTTATTCCCCCAGGACCATACGCTTCCATCCTGCTTGAGTGCCAGATTGTATTCATCTCCTGCCGATATTTCTATAACATCCTTCAAGTTGGTCACTTGTACAGGCTTGATTATGCTATAGGGCTTAGTCAGAGTTGGTGATCCCTGTCCAACTTGTCCTGCTGCATTGTTCCCCCATGCCCATACTGTTTTGTCTTCTTTTAGACAAATACTATGAAGCTTCCCTGCCGAAACTCCGATTACCTTATCTATTTCAACAGTCTGACATGCTGTGGGAACAGATCGGCTGGTTGTTCTTCCTAATCCCAATTGGTTATAGCGGTTGTATCCCCATCCCCATACAGTACCATCTTTCCTTATTATAAGATTATGCTTATTTCCGGCAGCAATAGGGGTGTTGATTAGCGAATCTGTATTTTCAGAAGCAAAGGAAGTCATAAACACTGCCTGAAGAACAATGGAAACAATCAAAAGGGTTGCAACTATTTTTGTTTTTGTAAAATAACTTCTCTTTATTTTCATTTTTCTCAAACCTCATTTCATTTCGTATTATTACACTCATTATACTCCTGACACTTCTCCTTGTCATCACCCCTTTGGGGTGATACAGATGATGATACTGAAAGTTTTCTGTATTGTTTTCTGTATTTTCAGACTTACTGTCAAGTAAACGTTGGCAACTTACCTTCATACAAATTTTCTGTAATTGCTTTTTAAAATTTGATCGCATTTATTCCACGGTCCTATTGGCATGGGTACCCCTGCACCCTCTGGACACCTATTTTTAGGCGGAATTAACCTATGTTTTATGCGGCTTCCGCCGCCAAGATTTTACCAGAGGGTGCCACCCCATATCAATAGGCTTTCGCGGCATAAACGCTATGCTTATTTTTATTACCTATAGACTAAATCAGTAAAATTTCTCATATTAAACATGCTGCATATAGCTTTTCTTCCATTGGTAACAGGATAATTCGCGAATGGTACTTGACCCTTATGTATGTTTTCATCTTTTCCTTTACCGTCTTTTTTAGGCGCTTTCGATGCACTTAGTATCTGAATTATCTCACTGGTTTTTTCTTCCGGTAATACAATCTTTGAATACCTTTCAACAACCTCATATAATCGTTTACTCGCCTTGGCAGCTAATAACTTCCCTAAATTATTAGTTCCTTCGATACTCCAGCTTGCTTTACTTGGAGAATATCAAGCCGCTGGATATATCGCGTTTGCTGTCCTCACTTGGAAAGCCTGGCGCAAGGGTAGATACCGACAATCAAAATCCATACAGTGATAAAATAATTCAAGGGTACTACATTCTTTTGCATACTTTGTTTGATAAGGCGGTTAAGTGGGAAATGATGTCAGAGAATGTATGCGATAAGGTGGACAAGCCTTCAATAAAGAAACACAAAGCGGAGTTTTATGATGAAGAGCAGATAAACAATCTGCTTGAGTGCCTGAATAGTGAAGGAGAAGAATTAGAATTAAGCCTTAGCAAACGGAATCCCAATAATAGAAGTAAGTCTGAGCAAGAAAAGCTGGAACTGATGGAGGAAAGGAAATACCTATACTCTATGCACAAAGCATATGTGTATTTAGCATTAGCAAGTGCAGGAAGACGCAGCGAAATATGTGGATTGGATTGGACGAATATCAATTTTGATACAAATTATATCGTATCGGATAAGACACTCCAATATACAAAAGAGGCAGGGAAGTTTTCAAGGCCTTATCTGAAAAACGGCGATACATATAAAGGTATGTATCTGCCGGAGGTGGTAATTGATATATTGGAGGAATATTGAGTGGAGCAGCAACAGTACAAGGAGGTACTGGGGGACAAGTGGATTGAATCAGGCAAAGTGTTTACAGCAGTCAATGGCGATTTGATGAGGGACATGGGGACGTTTCTCCGAGGGACATGGGGACGTTTCTCCTGTCCCGCTTTCAGCGGGACAGGAGAAACGTCCCCATGTCCCTCGGAGAAACGTCCCCATGTCCCTCCTTTTTTATTTCATTGCAAAGGTGTTCCTCAGTTGTTTGGGAGTAAAAATTCCCATGAAGAAGAGTATCAAAAAGAAGAACACAAGGCCTGTAATGCTTGATACTGTCATGTTGAAGTTTTGTAAAGTCCTTGCCACCAGATACAGATTGCAGCACTTGATAACGATGAGCATTCCAACAAAAGCGAAAAGGGGCTTCATAAATATATTGACATAATCTATATGTATATTGGGAATACGCTTTAAGTCTGCGAGATTCCACAGGCAAATCAACACTGCACTTGCACAGAATCCGATTACAAATCCATAAATTCCTATAGAAGGTATCGGTATAAGGAAATATGAGCATATGACGGATATAACAATATGCAGGATTGAGTTTTTCAGAACCACATGCTGCTTCCCGACGCCGTTCAAAACAGCAAATAAAGTGAACTGCCAATATTCAAAGACACAAACGAAAGACATCCAAAAAAGCATATTGCCGGCCTCGGGGCATTTGAAGAATATCCTGCATAGCTCCCAGGGGAATACAATAAATAGGGCAGTTGAAGCAAATGCGATTGCTGAAGTGATTTTGAGGGAGTCATTGCATTTCTTGTTAAGGGCCGTCCAATTACCTGCGGCATAGGAGGCGGCTATGGCAGGGACAAGAGTAATGCCAAGGGAAGCAACAATAATGAAGGGGAAGAAAAGCAGGGGCATAACCATACCTGTTACCTGGCCGTATATTGATAATGCACTTGAGTTGCTATAGCCTGCTGCACGAAGCTGCATGGGTATCAATATGGCTGTTATCATATCCATGATTGTTGTCAGGGCACCGCTTAGGGACAGGGGAAGAGCTGTTTTCAGTATTCTGGTTATGATATGGATAGTTGAATCAGTCTTTGTATGAACTACAGCTGCTTTTTTGACTTTGTAGCAGAAGTACAAAAGAATGAGGCTGATAAACTCTCCTGCAGCCATCGCTGCCATTACCCCGGCGCAAACGTATTCTATTCCCAATGGAAGCAGATAATATGTAGTCATAAGAAGCCCTCCCAGCCGGATCATTTTTTCAAGTATGTCAATCATGGCCGGAGGCTTGACATATTGCAGCCCGTAAAAATATCCTTTTAACACGGCACTTAAGGATATGAAGAATATGGCAGGAGTAAATACCATGATTGAGAAGAAGGTCCTGTTGTCCTTGAGGACATATTTGGCCAGATATTCAGAGTTAAAGAATATAAAGGAGCATAAAGCCAAGCTCCATATCCCTATTGTGATCCCGCAGATTTTAATAATCTTGTACATATTCCTGTAATTGCTGCCGGGAGCCTGTTCAGCGATCAGCTTTGATACTGCCGTAGTGATTCCTCCCGAAACCAAAGTTATAAAAAGCAGGTATAAAGGAAGGACCAGCTGATATACCCCTACACCTTCAGAGCCTATTGCCCTGGTAAGAAATACCCTGTATATAAAGGACAGGGATCCGGTAATGAGGTTTGTTATTGTCAGAATAAATGCCCCTTGTATGTATGTGAGCTTTTTCAATACTTATCCACTCCTTATAAAAACCCTATAATAAATAAATATTACAAGGGCAAGTACAATATTAACAAAAAAAAGGCAGCCGGTTTTGGCTGCCGAGAGAGTGGATATGACCAAGATTTGCTTTATTTCTTTTCTATTTCTGCCAGAATTCCGTTAATGAATTTTATGGTCAATTCATCGTTTACTCTAAGGTCTTCAACCCTTTCAGTTTCATCATCAATTATTACCTTGACATCTGAATCCACTGTGTAGGTTTTGGTTGTGTTATCAACTTTTACAGTGATTTTCTTTACAGTGCTGATGCTTATTCCCGTGAGTGTGCCGGTTACTTCTGTTTTATCATCTTCTGCAATAACTTCTGTTACTATATCGCCGACAATATCTACTTTCACTTTCATGCCCACTTCAAAATCCGAAATGCTTGCATCGTCATCATCGTTTACTGTTATTTCAGCACTGCTTGGTATTGTGAGGGCAACTGTTGTGCCGTTTGACTTCTTTACTCTTATTTGTTTGCCGCTTGTATTAATTGCGCTGATTATCCCTTCTGCGGTAACAACCTCATCCAATTCTACTATTTTTGTTTCGGACAGCTTGTTGTTGCCCTCGTCAACAAATCTGACTCCGTCAATACCATCGAAATTCCTTAACTTTACAATGCTGTACGGGTATACCGATTTGCTGCCGCTTGAAGATGCAGGGACAGTTGTATCTACTACAGCTTTTATTGTATATTTGTCTCCGTTTTCAACCTTGTATACATCATCTATACTAATCTTGTAGTCCTCTGAGTTCTTTTTACCCATTGTTGCTATCAGGTAGATAATGTTGTCATATTCATAAGCCTTGAAGTTTTTATTGAGCTTCAGATAGTCAACCTGATCCTTTAATACGGCTGACAAATCATCGTAATCAACTTCGGCAAAAGACACTTTGGTTTCTTCAGGGTCTTCATCAAGGTCTTCAATTTCTACATCATCAAGTTCATCATCATCTTCATCTACGAAAATCACTTCTTCAATGTCATCAAAGCTCTTGAATTTTACTACACTGTACGGGTAAGTGATTGCCTGGGTGACATTTGAGCCGGATGACGGTTCATCCGTATCAACTACCGCTCTTATTGTATATTCATCGTTATCCCCAATCCTATATACCTTTTCTATTTCTATATCATAACCGCCGGTTCTCTGCCTGCCCATTGCAGCTACAAGGTAAATATAGTTATCATATTCATATGCTGCATAGCTTTCCTTAGACTTCATGTCGTCAATTTCATCCTTAAGTACTTTTGGAAGGCTGCTGTCAGATACAGCACGGAAGGAGACTGCAATTTCCTCTTCCTCATCATCGTCGCCTTCTTCAGCACTCTTTACAACCTCAATGAATATTACATCTTTGCTGTTGTTCAGCGTAAGCTGCAGAATATCTCCTTTTACCAGGTCTTCTATAGTTTCAAAGGAACCATCCCTGTACACCTGTACATCTTCAAGCACATCGTAAGTTACAGTGACTCCTTTTACCTTGACTGTGATTTCATTGTCATCAACATCTGCAGAGACAAATACTGTGCTGTTCTTTCTGTTGTCAGTGTCCGGAAGGTCGAACTTGCCTTCAGCCCTGTCGAGAAGTACGGCCATTTCAGCCCTTGTCACAGGCTCCATTGGCTTGAACATATTTTTTTCATTGCCAATCATAATGTTCAGTTTACTTACAAGGTACACATAACCCACTGATTTATCCGGTACAGCGCTGCTGTCCTTGAAATCAAGGTCTTCATCCATATGCTTTAAAGCTTCTTTGGTTTCTCCCATTGCTCTAATGATATACTTTGCAATTTCATGACGCTTTGCAGGTTGGTTGGGATTGAAATCCTTCAGTTCTTCAGGGAGCAGGATTCCTTTTTCTATTGCCATGAATATATAGCCATAGCCCCAATTAGGCAATATACCTTTATAGAAGGGATGAACCTTTTTTCCCATGCCTTCCGCTTCTTTGTCATCACCTGTCAGTCTCATAACCATTGCAAGAGCCTCTACATGAGTGACATTGCTCCTCGGCGCATACTTGCCGTTGCCTATGCCTCCGATTATTCCTTTTCCGGCCAGCTTTTCAATTGCATTGAGGGCCCAGGTGATATCAGCGCAATCATCAAATCTGTATTTTTTCACTTCGTTCTTCTTGATTTTGGTTTGCCCATATGCATTACCTTTGCCAGGAGATACAACTTTGATTGTTATATTTCCTCCTGCTGCCGGCTTTTTATAATCTGCTGCAACCGTAGTAGTTAAGGAAGAGAGTGTGAATACTACTGCAATTCCCAGTGCCGCCAACTTTTTCTTCAACATAAGATTTCCTCCTTGTTTCTTTTTTCTTTTAATGGATTTTTGTGATTAATATACAATTCGCAGGTTGGTCATGATTTTTGGGTGTAATTTGAAAAAAACTTATCAAATCATTTTATTGACAACAATTCTGTCTTATGATATCTTTAAAAAAAAAGATAACCTTTAATTTAGTCCTGTGAGGCTGGTAAGGTTTTTGATAGTGTATCTGGTGACTGGAATAACTTCATGCCCACAGGTGTGAGGTTTTTTTTATGCCCTGAATGGGTAACCTTTAAATAATAGTCCGGAGAGACTAAGAAGGAGGAGAATACATGAGTTTAAAAGGCAGACATTTGATTGACCCCAATGATTTCAGCCTGTCGGAGCTGGATGAGATTTTTGACCTGGCTGACAGAATGGCGGATGACAGAGATTCATTTGGGAATATCTGCAATGGGAAAATTCTCGGGACACTGTTTTATGAACCAAGTACAAGAACAAGGCTGAGCTTTGAATCGGCAATGCTGAGAATGGGAGGAAAGGTACTTGGTTTTTCTGATGCAGGCACAAGCTCGGTATCAAAGGGGGAAAGCATAGCTGACACCATAAGGGTATTGAGTTCATACGCAGATGTTGTGGTAATGAGGCACCCCAAGGAGGGAGCCCCTAAGCTTGCTTCGGAATATTCACTAATTCCTGTAATAAACGGAGGCGACGGAGGGCATCAGCACCCGACACAGACCTTGACGGACCTGCTTACCATAAGAAGATATAGAGGAACATTGGAGAATCAGACAATAGCTTTCTGCGGGGATCTCAAATTCGGAAGGACGGTTCATTCACTGATAAGCGCAATGTCGTACTATAAAGGATCAAAATTCGTACTTATATCTCCTGCTGAGCTTAGGCTTCCCGGACACTTGAAGTCAAGTCTTATTGAAAAGCATAATGTGGGTATTTATGAGACAGAAAACCTTGAAGAAGTGATAAACCAGGTTGATGTGCTGTATATGACGAGAATTCAAAAAGAAAGGTTCTTTAACGAAGCGGATTACATGAGGCTTAAGGACAGTTATATTCTAAGCAGAAGCAAGCTTAAGGATTCCAGGGAGGATATGCTGGTAATGCATCCTCTGCCGAGGGTTAACGAGATAAGCTATGATGTTGATGATGATAAGAGGGCAGTATACTTTAAACAGGCGGAATTCGGAATATATGTGAGAATGGCGCTGATGGCGCTCTTATTGGGGGTGAATGTAAATGTTAACCGTAAATAGCATTAATTGCGGTATAGTAATAGACCATATAGCTGCGGGCAATGGAATAAAAATCTTTGAGAAGCTTAAGCTTGATGAGGTAGATTTCCCGGTGGTGCTTCTGATTAATGTACCAAGCAGGAAGCTTGGCAGGAAGGATATCATAAAAATCGAGAACAAGATAGATGTGGACCTTACAATGCTGGGATTGATAGACCCCAATATAACCGTAAACATAATTGAAAACGATAAGATAGTCAAAAAGATGAACACCATTATACCGGAAGAAGTGCAGGGATTGTTCAAATGCAAGAATCCCAGGTGCGTCAGCAATTTTGACGAGTATGTAACCCCAAAGTTCCACCTGGCTAAAGCCAATGGAAAAATTCATTACAGATGCGGCTATTGTGAGGAATTGACAACCTACAGCATATAAAATTTGATACGAGGTTTCAGCTAAACTTTGAAGCATAAAGAATCCCAGGGTGCACATCAATTCCCGGGATTCTGTTTTTTAGCCGGGTTACAGTGAAAATAGCTGAAAGGGTTATATCGGAAGTAATTTTATGGTATAATAAAAAAAAGGGGGTGTTATTATGAAGATGCCGGAATTTTCCATCGGAATGTCAAAATCTGTTCAAAAGGTCATAACCAGAGAAGACACTGCATTGAATTTTGGCAGCGGAGCATTGAAGAATCTGCTGGCAACGCCGACACTTTCTGCGCTGATGATTGAAGCGACAGTAAAAACTATTGACCCTCTGCTTCCTGATCGCTATATTACAATCGGGAAGAGCATTGAGATTGAGCATGAGCATGCAACCAAAGAAGGGACAACTGTTACTGTGAGTGCTGAGCTTGTTGAGATTAACGGAAATGTATTGTCCTTTAAAATTACCGCCTTTGATGAGATCGGAAGGATCGGTACGGGCTATCATGTCAGACAGATAGTGAATTATGATATCCTGATGAAGAGAGTTGAAGAAAGATTTAGTGTAATGGAGGGCAGACCTTAAAATTTTCATATAAAAATTAAAAATTTTTGTTGTAATTTTTATCCCGCTGGAATATAATAGAGTGTAACAAAAAAAATAAATATGCTCAATCGATCGCTGAGTCCCTTTCAAAGGGAACGGGGGAACCAAAAAATGGGGTGAATCCTGAATAGTCAGGTAGGGCTAAACTCTTTCAGTCCGAATCCGTCAGCTAACCTCGTAAGCGTGGGAAGAGGAGGACTGGGTGTAATTTGAAATAGTTGCAGCCGTGGTTTACTCCACGGCTTTTTCAACCCCCAAATTACCTGTTATCACCCGCCTTCTTTAAAAAAAAGGAGGTATTGAAATGTCAGTAGCAACCAAATCGTACAGTGTTGTCAATCCGTATCATCTCAAAAAGCTTCTTAGAGTCAGAAAAGCAGAAATAAGTGATATCAATTCAATATACGATGTTGCATCTTCGGTAGGAACCTCGGAGAAAATCTCCGAACAGGGGTTTCTTGTGGATGATTACCAGTCGAAACCTAATTATTATAAAAAGAAAATAGGCCATTGGATTGAAAACCTGGAGCGTTTTTATGTTGCCGAATATGATAAGGTATACGGATTCATGATAGCCTATACAAAAGAGGAGTGGCTAAGGGACAATCCCAGCTGGCTCCAGGATGTATACTGGAATCCGGAATTTGATCCAAGCTGGACGAACAAGTTTATTGTGGTTGACAAAACTGCCGTATTTGCAGATTTGACGGGTATGGGAATCGGAAGCCTTATTTACAAGAGGCTCCTGGAGGACTTAAGGAATGAAGGCATTAAGCATATTTTTGCAGAGACCATAATCAGCCCTCAGCCCAATTTTGCTTCCCTCCAGTTCAGGAAAAAGCAGAAATACAGCCTTGCGGGGGTACGTTACGAGAAGTACAATAATATCCTTTATACTGATTTGATTTACCATAAAAGTGCGTTTGATGCTCTTACCTGATTAATTGAAAGGACTAAAAAAAGGGATATCGAAAACTATTTATTCAATAGTTTTGCGACATCCCTTTTTTAAATATTATCTACCGGACATGCTTCTTTCAGCCTGCTCGATTAATCTCTTCACCATTGTCCCGCCTACTCTGCCTGCGTCCCTTGCCGAAATGTCACCATTATATCCTTCTTTTAAGTTAACACCTACTTCGGATGCTACTTCGAATTTCATCCTATCAAGTGCTGCCGTTGCCTGAGGTACTACTTTCTGATTATTCCTAGCCATTTATATCACCTCCTGATATTATGTTTTACTGAAACGAGAATAATATTAGTGTTATATAATTGATACGATTCCAATTTTAGCTTGCAATTGAAATAAAGATATGATATAAAATAATTAAAAGTCAAAGAAAGTCAAAGTCAAAACGCGGAGGTTAACATCATGGATATTAACAAATTAACACAAAAAGCCCAGGAGGCTGTTATCGAATCACAGAGCCTGGCAATAAAGCACAATCATCAGACTGTTGAAGGAGAGCATTTGCATTACGCAATCATTTTGCAGAATGAAGGATTGATTCCCAAGCTGCTTTCAAAAATGAACGTGCCTTTTGATTTTTATTATAAGGATATTTCAGACCTCCTTGACAAGATTCCGAAGATTTACGGAGAGACAGCTTCTAGTCCTTATGTTTCCAGAAGGTTTGAGCAATTATTCTTAAGGGCGGATGAAGAAGCAAAAAAATTCCAGGATGAATATATCAGCGTTGAACATATTTATCTGGCGCTGATTGATGAAACAAATACACCTTCTTCAAAAATTATAAAAAAATACGGAATAACCAGGGAAAAGTTCTTAAGGGAACTTTCCGCCGTAAGAAGCAATCAGAGGATAACCGGCCAAAATCCGGAGGAAACTTATGAAGCACTGAAAAAATTCGGCCGTGACCTGGTGGAAGATGCGCGTAAAGGCAAGCTTGACCCGGTGATTGGCAGGGACAATGAAATAAGGAGAATAATCAGGATACTATCCAGAAGAACAAAGAACAATCCTGTGCTTATCGGAGAGCCCGGAGTTGGGAAAACAGCTGCAGTAGAAGGCCTGGCGCAGCGGATTATGAAGGGGGATGTGCCTGAGGGGCTGAAGAACAAGACGATTTTCTCCCTGGATATGGGTGCGCTTATAGCCGGTGCCAAATACAGAGGGGAATTCGAGGAGAGACTCAAGGCAGTCCTTAAAGAAATAGAAAAATCCAACGGCAGAATAATTATGTTCATAGATGAAATCCATAACATAGTGGGCGCAGGGAAGGCGGAAGGTGCCATGGATGCAGGGAACCTGCTGAAGCCAATGCTTGCAAGGGGGGAACTGCACTGCATCGGGGCTACTACACTGGATGAATACAGGAAGCATATCGAAAAGGACGCAGCTCTTGAAAGGAGATTCCAGCCGGTGCTCATAGACGCTCCGGACGTGGAGGATACCATATCAATACTGAGAGGGCTTAAGGAGAAGTTCGAGATACATCACGGGGTGAGGATACAGGATAATGCTCTGATATCGGCTGCAGTACTTTCAAACAGATATATCAGTGACAGGTTCCTGCCGGACAAGGCCATTGACCTTATTGATGAAGCCGCAGCCATGCTGCGTACGGAGATTGACAGCATGCCAGGTGAGCTTGATGAGATAATGAGAAGGATAATGCAGCTGGAGATTGAAAGGGAAGCACTGAAAAAAGAAAGAGACAAGCAATCCGAGGAAAGATTGGAGGCCTTGAACAGGGAGCTTTCAGAGCTGAAGTCCAAAGGCGATTCCATGAAGGCTCAGTGGGAATTGGAAAAGGAGAACATTAAGAATATCCGCGAGATAAAGAAGAGGATTGAGGAGACAAAGGCTGAAATTGAGAAGGCGGAAATGAAATACGACCTCAACAGGGTTGCGGAATTAAAATACGGCACGCTTATTGAGCTTGAGAAGCAGTTAAATGCTGAAAAGGCAAACCTTGAAAAAATGCAGGGCATGGGGCAGCTTCTCAAGGAAGAGGTTACAGAAGAGGAAATATCAGATATAATATCAAAATGGACAGGTATACCTGTAAAGAAACTAATGGAAAATGAAAAAGAAAAACTTCTCCGGTTGGATGACATACTCCACAAAAGGGTTATCGGCCAGGACGAGGCAGTATCTGCCGTAGCCGATTCGGTGATCCGTGCAAGAAGCGGGCTCAAGGATCCGAAGAGGCCTATCGGTTCCTTCATATTCCTCGGGCCTACAGGGGTAGGGAAGACAGAACTTGCCAAGACCCTTGCGGAAGCGCTGTTTGACAGTGAGGACAACATTATCAGGATAGATATGTCGGAATACATGGAGAAACATACGGTTGCAAGGCTGATTGGAGCACCTCCGGGATATGTGGGCTATGATGAGGGAGGGCAGCTTACCGAGGCAGTCAGAAGGAAGCCTTATTCGGTACTGCTGTTTGATGAAATAGAAAAGGCCCATCATGATGTATTTAACATATTCCTGCAGATACTTGACGAAGGAAGGCTTACGGACAGTCAGGGCAGGACTGTGGATTTCAAGAACACAGTGATAATAATGACTTCAAACATAGGAAGCATGTATCTTTTGGAAGGGGTGGACAATGACGGTGAGCTGAAGCCCGAGGCAGTAGAGGCCGTTAATGAGGAGCTTAAACGGCATTTCAGGCCTGAGTTCCTTAACAGGGTGGATGATGTGGTGTTTTTCAAGCCCCTGCTGAAGGAACAGATAAGAAAAATCATTGACCTGATATTTGAACAGGTGGCGGAAAGGCTTAAGGACAGGAATATAAAAATCTCATTAAGCGAAAATGCGAAGGACTATATAATCGGCAATTCCTATGACCCGGTATACGGAGCAAGGCCTTTAAAAAGGTTCATACAGAGGAAAATGGAGACTTCAATAGGAAGGGCTTTGATTGCAGGGGAGATTAATGACGGGAATGACATACTGATTGACGCGGATGAAAAGGAGCTGAAATTCAAGAAGCTTTCATGAAGAATTTGCTGAATCATATTTGAAACAGTGCAAACCTGTGATATATTTAAATATAGAGATTAAAGCACACAGTTATCATTTGTTAAGGAGGAGATGAAATGGGCAAGACGTACGAGCAGATAAATGTGGGGGATAAGGGAAGCTTCGAGAAGACAATAAGCGAAACTGACATATATATGTATGCAGGAGTAACAGGGGATATCAACCCGGCGCATATTAATCATGAAGCTATGAAGAACACCAAATTCGGGGGGAGGATAGCCCACGGGATGCTGACGGCAGGTTTGGTATCTGCAGTACTGGGAATGCAGCTTCCGGGCCCCGGAACCATATATCTTTCACAGCAGCTCAACTTCAAAGCACCTGTAAAAATAGGAGATACTGTAAAAGCTGTGGCGGAGGTTGTAGAAAAGCTGGAGAAGGGCAGAGTAAGATTAAAAACGAGCTGCTATAACCAGGACGGAGTTGAAGTGCTGGACGGCGAAGCTCTGGTAATAGCGCCAAGAGAATAGAAGGAAGGGACTTTATGCAATCAGTTATCAGAAACCAAAAGGATGTTGAACCGGTAAAAAATCCAAAGCACAACGAAGTATACGGCAGACTGCTTGCTAAACAGGAGGAAAACGGCAGGCTTTCCGCACATCTGACTAATATTAAGCCGGGGGGAGAAATCCTTCCCCATACCCATGAGGTGCTTGAAGTATTTTATGTAATTGAAGGGGAAGGCTTGGCGCTGGTTAACGGTGTAAGGCAAAAGGCGGAAAAAGGTACAATTATTGCTGCCAATACAGGCAGCGAACATGGAATAATAAATACGGGAGAATCGGATATGGTGTTGTTCTGCGTATTCTCTCCGGGAATTGCATAAAAGCTGTGGGCCATAAGTTAATACTTATAGCCCATATTTGTTATTGTATAGGGAAGTATAGTTTCCTATAAAATGGGGGATGCAAGGGGGAGAATCCCTCTGCCGTTCAAGGAGGGTGCTCAGGATGCGGAGCTAACGCCTTCGGGAACTATAGGGTTACCTAGCGAAAAAAATGCGTCGTGAGACGCATTTTTATAAAGCTATAATTCCGGAATGATAGCGCAAAATATAAGGATAACATAAATTGCAGAGGTGTAATATGTTCGAAATCAGACTTACTGAAAATGAAGCGGGCCAAAGAGCAGACAGGTTCTTAAGAAAATACCTGAAGGAGTATTCATTAGGGGATATATACAAGCTTTTCAGGACAAACAAGGTCAAGCTAAACGGCAAGCGGGTGAAGGAAAACCAAATGCTTAAAGAGGGAGACCTGCTGCAGCTGTATGTTGAAAAGCCGGAAAGGGCTGCAAAAACTGCGATACCCTTGGTAAAACCGGTCGGAGGCATTGATTTGATATATGAGGATGCCAATATAATAATTGCTGATAAACCTGCAGGACTGCTCACCCATCCTGATAAACCGGGGGACACCGATACTCTTCTTGACAGGGCTTTGTACCATATATACGGTGAAAAGGAAGCTGACGAATCCCGGACCTTCTCACCGGCAGTGTGCAACAGGCTGGACAGAAACACCAGCGGTATTGTCATAATAGCAAAGAACTACAAGACACTTAAGGCAGTAAACCATTCCATCAGGGAAAGAGGAATAAGAAAGCTCTATCTTTGCATTGCAGCCGGAAAAATGGATAAAAGCGGCGAGATAAAAGGATTTCTGGAAAAAGACCGGAACAGGAACATTGTTTATGTTAAAGAGAACGGAACCGGAGATGGGAAGCAGATACATACAATATTCAGGACCCTTGCCGTATCGGAAAGCATCAGGGAATTGGGCAGGCAGTTTTCACTTCTGGAGGCAGAGCTTGTGACCGGAAGGTCCCATCAGATAAGAGCGCATTTTGCATACCTGGGCCATCCTATTGCAGGTGATGTGAAATACGGCGACAAGACAATAAATGAATACTTCAGAAAAAGATACGGCCTGAAGCATCAATTCCTGCATGCCCACAAGGTTGCTTTTGAAGAAGTACACGAGGATATAAGCTATCTTAAAGGAAGGAGTTTTCATTGCGATTTGGATCAAACTGCTGCAATGACGGCTGCTTCGCTGTTTGGAACTGATTGGGTATAAAAAACACCTGCCGGGGGGAAAATTTAGGGGAGGTGTTTTTTTGTGCGCAAAAGAATGATTCAGGATCCGGCGGCAGCAATAGTCGACGCCGCAAAATCGGATAACTGTGTGGAAGATGTACTGAATATGATAGAAGCTCCAAAAATAATCGGGCAGGGAGCTTGTGTGGTAATAACCGCAAATATGGTGGACAATAAGCCTGCGAGTACGGGAACCGTCGTTCATCCTGATTTATTGAGAAAGGTAATAAGATATGCCAAGAAATTCAATCCCTCAAGGATTGTAGTCGCTGCCGGCTCCGGGGGTGCTCCTACACAGCAGGTTTTTGAGGAAATCGGATTTAACAGGATAATTCGGGAGGAAGAAATAGAATTCATGGACCTGAATTACGGACCTTATATCGAACTAAAGCTCAACCATGATATTATTCCATCAATTAAAATAAACAAGCTGTGTGAGGAGATGGATGTACATATTTCCTTTACCCCGATAAAAATGCACAAGGAGGCAACAGTATCCCTGGGAATAAAAAATGTGGCCCTTTCATGGCCTCCCGCCGAAATCCACGGAATGCCGAAAAAGAAGCTGGGCATTCATGAGGATCTGCATAATTTCATTGCGGCAATGGGTGAGGTTGTACCGATTGATATAACTTTACTCTCGGGGATGAACGGCATGATATGGACGGGCCCCAGCGACGGCAAGGCTGTAAGCTCTAATCTCATTGTAGCCGGTACAGACCCGGTGGCGGCGGATGCAGTGGCGGCGAGAATGATGGGCTTGCTGCCTCAAGCAGTGCATTATCTTTTTGAATTGCATAGAAGGGGTTTGGGCCAGGCTGATATAAAAAAAATAAATATGAAAGGCGTGCCGCTTGTGCAGGCGGAAGAAATGTTCAGCATGGCAGCACTAGGCGAAAGCATAGCTATAGACAGGCCGAGGATATTGACTTTTCACGGAGATTAAAAGCAAGCATTTAATACAGATAATACTTCAACTAAATCTTCCGGCCTCAATGTTTCTATATACTCAACATCGCTTTGATTATAATCCATTGATTTAACATGCTCTATCATAACGTACCCGCAAGTATTGTAATCTGAAAGTTTAAGATGCAAAGGAAAACCATTATCAGTCCTTGTTATAGGACAGAGTAATATCAATCCGGTCATTTTTACGAAAGTATCATTGCTGATAACCAAACCCGGCCTGCGCCCCTTTTGTTCATGGCCAAGCTGCGGGTACAGTGTTATCCAAAGTATATCGCCCTGTTTTGGCACATAGGACATTTATTACCACTCCTCTTTGCCGACTGGTACACCCCAGTCATACTCTTCCGGTTTATAATCACCTTTATAGTCCTTAAATAATTCTTCCAAGGTGTATTTTTTTAATGCCTTATTGGGTCTGAATAAAATTATTTTATTGTCCTCCAGGGATATTGCTACATTGTCACCCTCAGAAATATCAGCATGATCCAATATATATTTTGGTATCCTGACTCCTTGGCTATTACCCCATTTTTGGACTTTAGAAATATACATTATAAATCACTCCGTAATTTTAAATTATATTATTTATATTATCTGCCATGCACAATCATATAATCCCTCCTTTTATCATGTATATATAAAGTATATACTTTTAAAAATAATATGTCAATATAAAAAGCAAAATATAGAACCATATTAACCTAGCTCAAATGCTTAAATAGAACACACTCCTTATTAAACCTATAAGGAAAACTGCCGAATACGGAGGAGTTCCGGTAAAGTTTATAGGCTATCTCTGATAAAAGCGGATAGGTATGGATAGGAATGTTTAATCGCATTTTGGCAGAGTTCCTTTGCAAGAAATTGTAAAAGAAATAGGTTATAATAGAATTAAGATAAACGTCGACGTTATTTATATGAGAAATAAGTTACGAATTCAGGTTGTGTTTGAAATAGCTTTATATATCATTTGGAGGTGTTGATCAAGAGAGAAAGCAAAAATTTATTATTATCACAACCAAATTTGAAAGAAAGAGGTGGAATTATGGATAATAATAGAGTATTACTTTCGAACCTGAAAGCCTATCATAAGTTGGAGAAGCTATTGAAGATTCAGGAAGCATTGGACAGCAACAAGATAATACAAAAAGCAAAAGCCAATGATGCAAAAGTTGAAAGTTGTACGGCATCAAACCCGATAATCTAGAACGAAAAAATCGACGCAAGTCGATTTTTTTACATGGGGCATGGATGGGACGTGGGGGGGACACGGGGACGTTTCTCCTGTCCCGCTTTCAGTGGGACAGGAGAAACGTCCCCGTGTCCCACTCACGTCCCATTATTCGTATAATATGCTATAATTATTAGGAACATAAGTAAATAATAAAGCGTAGCGGGGCGATGGCATGCAAAAAAAATACCCGGTAAGGCTCAGTGAAAACAGAATATTTGTCGACGCTTATATGTCGCAGCAGCTTGGTTTTTCCTCCAGGCAGATAAAGAAGCTGTTCAAGGACAAAAAGGTATGTATTAACGGAAAAACGGCATACAGGGATAACAAGCTGAAGGATGGAGATATTATTGAGGTGGATTTGTCCGTAGAGGCGAGAGAGGATATAGTTCCGGAAAACATTAAGCTTGATATTATTTATGAAGACGAATACCTCTTGGCAGTCAACAAGCCTCCTTATATGCTGGTGCACCCTACACCCAACCACCCCGGGGGAACCCTGCTTAATGCAGCCGCTTATTATTTTGCAGGGAAGGGGGAGGAAGTATCGCTGCGCCTTCTGAACAGGCTGGATATGAATACCTCCGGAATTGTTGTGATGCCAAAGAACGGGCTGGTACACGGCAGGCTTGATGAAATGATGAGGTCAGGGGGAGTAAGGAAATTCTACACAGCAGTTATTGAGGGAATAGCCGCACCTGAAAAAGGGGTCATTGACAGACCCATCGGAAAGGACGAATCGGATCCCATAAAGCGAAAGGTAAAAAGTGACGGGCAGCCGGCAGTTACCAAGTATGATACGTTAAAAACAGGCAAGAGCCATTCCCTGGTGCGCCTGGAGCTTGTAACGGGCAGAACTCACCAAATAAGGGTACATCTCAGCTTTCTGGGGCATCCTATTGTAGGAGACACTCTGTATGGAAAAAAAAGCTGTCTTATCGGCAGGCAGGCATTGCATGCATCGGACATGGAGCTGGCCCATCCTGTAACGGGCAATTTGCTCAAGCTTCATGCAGAATTCCCGGAGGATATCCGGTTGCTTGCATCAAGGCTTGAATTGGAGTGAGAAGAAGTTGAAAAGCTATAATACATATATAATCGACAAGGAGAATGACGGCATTACACTGGGGGTTTACCTTAGAAGCAGGCTTATGATGTCAAGGAACGGACTGATAAAGGTGAAAAAGTCCGGTTCCCTGAAGGTGAACGGATTCAAAGCACACACAGACATCATTATAAAAGCCGGAGACAAGGTGGAATTTGAACTTCCTGACCGGAACTCCGACAACATCCTGCCTGAATTCATGCCCCTGGATATAATATTTGAAGACGATTATTTAATTGTGATAAACAAGGAAGCAGGCATACCCACCCACCCCTCCCGGAATCATTATATGGGCACCCTGGCAAACGGCCTCATGTACCACTGGATGGAAGAGAGCAGGGATATAACCATAAGGCCGGTTAACAGGCTTGATAAAAATACCTCCGGCCTTGTTATTTTCGCAAAGAGTTCTCATATCCAGCATCTCATGTCCGCAGAAGGTTACAGGAGCAATATAACAAAAGAGTATCTGGCTGTTGTACAGGGCGTGGTTGAGGCAGATTCAGGCACAATAGACGCACCTATAGCAAGGGAAAAGCTTCATTCGATACGGAGGGTTGTGAGAGAGGACGGAGCCGAAGCAGTTACACATTACAGCGTAGTTGAAAGGCATGAGGACTGCAGCCTCCTTAAAATTGTACCGGAGACGGGACGGACACACCAGATAAGAGTACATATGGCTCATCTGGGACATCATCTCCTTGGGGATGAACTCTACGGAGGAAGACTGGAAAAAATAAAAAGGCACGCACTGCATGCCTATAAAATAAAAATGCTTCATCCCATAGAAAACAGGATGCTGGATTTTACAGCCCAGGTCCCTTCGGATATGGAAGAACTTATTAAAAAACATTTTTAAGGCTTAAGGACTCCTTTTCAGGTATGTGTTTGATAAGGGTTTTTAAAGAGGAAACACTTGACAGGGCATCATTTCTATTCTTGTTTTTCACATAGGAAGCAAGCTGTGAGAGAAGCAGTTCTATATTATCAATTTCATAGTGGTCCACAAGCATTGACCATAATGAACTTGTCCTGTCCCATTTGCTGTTAAATTCTTTGAGGTTTTTTGAAGCATTATCCCAATTCCCATTCTCAATGGCTTCCCCAAGGGACGAAAGACTGTCGTCAAGCCTTTGGGATTCGGAATTCAATAAATACAGTGTTATTGAGCCTCCGGCAACAATCAGAATAGTAAGTGAAATAATTATTATCAAGGGTTTCAATTCGTCCGCCGCCCCTTTCTGCAATCATTTTTTCTGCGAATTACTACGGAGCTGGTATATAAACTTCCTCTCCGGGTTTAGATATGCAAAGAACACATCTTCAGATGATTTAATACTGTTTTTCCTGAGCTGATCTGCAAGCCAATTATTGCTCAGGCCGATTTTGTACAGGTTATCGGAGATTATCCGCCCGTCAATTATAACGGTGACAGGCAGGTGCCCGGTTTTGGCTATTAAATTCATGTCCTTCAGTGTGACAGGTTTTTTTTCCTCCTTCGGAATTACGCTTAGCTGCCCGCTGGTTTCCAATATGGCATAGCTGACATCTTCAACATTGGAGAAGTTTTTTAACCTTAATTGCTCCAAAAGATCATTGATGTTATATCTAATACGTCTTAGCTCATCTTCGATGATTGTTCCCCGCTCAATAAGTATGCTGGGCTTGCCGCTTATCAGGCCCCTCGCTCTTTCACTTTTCATGGATATGTAGGATAAAAGCTCTTCCATGATGAAAAGAGTGATTATAGGTATTATTCCGTTAATCAAAGGAATACCCACTTCAGACATGGGAACTGCCGCCAAGTCTGCAATTATCAAAGCTACTACCAGCTCTGAAGGCTGAAGCTGCCCTACCTGCCTTTTTCCCATCAGCCGTAATACTACAATTATCAATATATATAGAATCAGCGTTCTGACAAAAACTATAAGCAACAGGCACACCTCTCAGGTATAAAGGTTGATATTAGAATAATTCCCATATTGGCAGAGAAATATTAATATATAAGAAGGTTTAATATTAAAGAAATAAGTGGTAATATTATACTAGCAACTTATTACAAAAGAGCTGCATGCAGCAATCAGCTGATGCAGGATATCAGAGAGAAAGAAATCTCCGGAAGGCCGGAGATTAAAGAAAATTATTAATGCCTTACACCCATTGATATGTTATGAAGTGCTTCACCGGCTTCGTTCTCAAATATGTTTTCTACTGCCAGGTCTCCGATTGCTACGATACCGACAAGCCTATCATTATCTATGACCGGAAGCCTTCTTACCTGGTTTTCTGCCATTAAATCGGCAACAGCGTGAACATCCATGTCCGGGGTGGCATATTTGACATCAGTGGTCATTACTTCTGAAATTTTTTGGTTTGGGTCTCCGCTTTTTGCGACCCCGCGAAGTGTAATATCTCTGTCAGTTACAATACCGACTACTCTGCTGCCGTCAGTTACAGGTACCGAGCCTACATTTAGCTGCTTCATAATTGATGCGGCTTTGGTAACTGTATCATTTGGCGTAACAGTGCTGACATCGGTGGTCATAATTTGTTTAACCTTCACAAGCATCATCCTTTCATAATGAGTTATTTAGATGTTTCGCAGTTAACATCTTATGCTGAATTAAATAGTGCGAAACATTTTCCTTGATGCATATATCGTGAAAAGTACATTACTTTAATACAAAATTAGACATATCTACTGATTTTGTAATGATGAATCTTTTTCACGATATATATAGCTTTACCTTTTTATATATTTTTAGCAGTTAAATAAACAGAAAAAAAATGAAACAATTTATGGTTTTTTTGTGTAATATACTGTATGGCCTGGAGGTGATGCTGTGAATGTAGAAGCCGGCATTATTGTTAGGTGCAAGAAGTATGACAAGTCTGCCTTCACAGAGCTTTTCAAAATGTATGAAAAATATCTGTATAAGCTTTGCTATAATTATGTGCAGAATGAGCAGGATGCTTTGGATATTGCCCAGGAGGTTTACATAAAGGTTTTTAACAGTATATCAAGCTTTGATGTCAAAATGCCCTTTCACCCATGGTTCAGAACAATTGCGGTAAATACATGCCTCAACTTCAAAAGGACTATCAGATATGATTCGGTATCGCTTAATGCAGGGTATGAAGATGACAGAACAATTGAAGAGGTAGTTGCCGCTTCGAAGGATGTGGAATCCGAAGTCTTGGATAATGAATTGGGGCATATTATAAGAGAAAATCTGGAGTGCCTTAGGCCAAAACACAGGATGGTATTGATCCTCAGATATTATGAAGGATTAAGCTACGAGGAGATTGCAGCAGTGCTGAAGGAGCCTCTCGGCACTGTCAAAACGGATATTTACAGGGCGAGAAACATTTTGAAGGAAAAACTAAGGAATGCAATGAAATGAAGCTTGGAGGTGCGGAAATGAACTGTGGATTTGACAGGGAAATCATACAGAGATATGCCGATAACACCATTGACCCGCTGGAATTTATTTTTCTTAAAGAGCATATTAACTACTGCGGTGAGTGCAGGAAGGAACTTGATATGGTCATGACTCTGGAAAATGAGCTGTATAAGTTCTTTGATGATGATTCGGAAATAAGAAACCCAGATATGAATATTGCGAGGCTTGTTGATGACTGCATGTATGGGCTGAATAAGAGGGAGAAGCTTAAATATACACTGACCCGGAGTATCAAGTTCGGAAAGAAAGTGGCGGATAATTCTTTGAAGTTCGCAGGATACATTCCCGGAAGCAAAATCATATGCAAAGGGGCCAAAAGGACTGCTTCATACACGGGGAATCTTATAAAATCCCTTGTAAAAAAAGAAGTCAAGAAGCTCTTGGCTAGGTAATTATTAAATGGGGGTACACCCGATGGTTGTATTATTGATAATTGTTAAAATATTGCTGTATTTGCTGCTTTTCCTATTGGGGCTGGTTTTCCTGCTGCTTATCATACCTGTAAATTACAGAGGACAGGTTCTGACTGCTGAGGGGTTCAGGGCGCAGTTTGCCTTTGGCTGGGCAGGAAAGCTGTTTGGGATAAGCGCTGAAATGGAAGGGGAAAATTTAGATGTAACCCTCCGGATACTGGATAAAAGAGTTTGCAAGCTGAAAAGCAAGGGGCAGGAGGGGAAAAAGGAGCAATCCGAGGAGAAAACAGAAAAAAAAGAGAAAGAAAAAAATGTACCTCGATTCAGGGAGATTACCGACAGGACATTGATAAATGAGATTCTTGAATATATAAAGAGGGTGCTGAATATAGTAAAGCCGAAGTATATGCATTTATACGCAACCTATGGCTTTGATGATCCCTCGCTTACGGGAATGGTGTGCGGTGCTGCGGCAGTAGTAAAGTCTATGATTCCTCATGCAAGAGTAGGGTTATATCCTGACTTTACCCAGGAAATAATAGATTTGGATTTGCGTGCTGAAGGCAGCATGACAGTAGGAAGCCTGGCTTATCAGACGATAAGAACTGCTTTGAAAAAGCCCGTAAGGAAAATATTGTTCAGAAAGAAAAAAAGTTGAAACTTTTTTAATATATAAGTGTAAATAATAATGTAAACAATTATGAAAACAATTATAGGAGGATATAATAATGGAAAGTAAAACACCGGTAAATGAAAGCCTGGAAACTTTATTCAGCCATCTGGAAAAATTCCTGAAAACAGAAACAGTCATCGGAGAGCCGATAGTTGTCGGAGAAACAACGCTAATCCCGATTATTACAGTGGCCTTTGGCTGCGGCGGCGGAGGCGGCGGCGGAAAAGATGAAAAGGGCAACGACGGAATGGGAACAGGTGTGGGAGTTGGCGCCAAAATATCCCCGGATGCAGTAATAGTCATCAAACAAGATTCTGTCACAATGCTTCCCGTAAAGAACAGGTCAAACATTGAAAAGCTTGTCGGCATGGTTCCCGAGATAGTAAAGAAAATCAAGCTCAAGAAGGAAGAAAAAAGCTGCTGTGCAGAAGAAAAAAGCGAATAATTGTGAGGCTGATAACGTCAACCATCGATTTTGGTTGGCGTTTTTTTTATGCTGCTTGTTCACACTTTTTTCATTAAGGTCAGAATATATCGAATATAGCTGCCAGCACGACAGATAGACAGTTATTGCAGAAGATTGGTCATACTGGTAAGAAATAGATAAATGTCAGATGCAAAGATCCTATATGTGTCAGGCATTGAACAAAAGACATATGAGGTAAATATTTACAGCATGTACACCTTCTGTTAGAATTTATACAGAAGGTAAATTTTTCGATATTATTAAACCACCTTCAGGTATGACAGCAACGGAAACAAAAGAGCAAGGCAGAACAGCTGAAGAAGCGAATGGCTGAGCTGGAATTGGAAATAGAGAAATTCAGCGAAATAGACGGAATAGGGGCCGAAGAACTTAAGGACATGCTTATCCCGAAGCTTGGCACTACATTATCCAGAGAAACAAAAGGGTATAACGTGTACGTCGACTTGATGCAGCATAAGCTGAACAAGCTTGGCTATAAGGATATGGAAGGCAAGGAGCTTAAGGAGGACGGCGTATTCGGCACGAACACAGAATTCGCAGTAAACACATTCAAAGAAACGAACAAGCTGTGGAACCACAATGAATACAGAGGGAAGGTCGGACAGACAAGCTACGACATGCTGTACAGCGGTAAAGCCAGAAGGTCACCGGGGTATGATGATCAGGGGACGGGTGATGATGATATCTCTTTTAAAGCTGTTATTTATCTAAATAGGAGTAACAGAGCGAATTTACAAGGACATGCTGCTATAATGCTTGTAACTGAGGATAATAGAGGCTTGTTTTATAGCTTTACTGGAGATGACACAGATGTTTTTAAAGTACTTAATGGCGAAAACGTTAGTGGTGCATTGTTAACCGTTGTAGACCCAGAAACAAAAAACAAGCATTCATTCCGGATGTAAATGAATTTCTGAAGACTGGCAATATTAAAAATGTGCTGCAGTTTGATGGGAAGGAAATAAAAGATGATAACTATGACAGATATATCTACATGTCAATTAATAATGAACAAGGCCAGAAAATGTATGATAGAGCTGAAAAGCTAAGGAGTAATACACCTGACTATAACCTTTATGAGTTTAATTGTAACCATATGGCGCAAACGATTTTGTTAGAAGCTGATCTGAGTTTTTCAAAAATGAGAGGAAATGCAAGTGATGAAAAAGAATTGCTAGATGCACCATATAAGATAGGTGTTTGGGACATAATTTCTGCATATAGAAAGGATAGGGAAGATTTAACAATCCCGAATGCTGCATATAAACATGGAGTGTCGATAGCAGAAGACAATGGATGGATTATAGGAGAAACGGATTGGAAACATGAGACAATTAGAACGAGAAGAGGGTCAAAGGAGTATCAGCATGAACATAACCCTCTAGAGTATAATCCATTCAGATAATTGTGAGAGGTGATGTTTTTTATGAGAAAATGGATGATTATTATCTCATGTATTGGTTTATATTTAATAATGTCAGGCTGTAGCTTAAATAAGAGCAATCTTGTAGGAGAAATTATGCTGAATAGTAGAGAGGGGATTACTGCTTATTCTCCAGCGGAGAATAAGTTTAAGAGTGTATTAGCAGGTAATTTCAATAATGAAGTAGCCATTAATGCTGACAAGACTAAAATACTGGGCTATAAATCGATAGATGAGAACAAAGGAGATTATACAGTTATTTTCGAGTACGACATGGCTAATGATAAGTTTTTTAGCGTTATGGAATACGATATCTCTCTAGGCACTGGTGGCAAGGAGTGTATTAAGTATGTACCCAATTCAAATAAAATAAGTTTCATTGCAAATGATAAATTGTATATTTTCGATAGGGACAAAGGAGAAAAGACT
>Ga0116183_1001353_pt1 | contig 27890 bp, 22 predicted proteins | sample AD_UKC078_MetaG_FD_89753 | JGI IMG/M metagenome (GOLD analysis project Ga0116183, IMG submission 89753) | Active sludge microbial communities of municipal wastewater-treating anaerobic digesters from USA - AD_UKC078_MetaG | ecosystem: Engineered > Bioreactor > Anaerobic > Digestate | place: USA...
AGTCTCCGGGGAGAAAAATTGATAGAGCTGGCGCGACAAAAGGGTGCTCTGGAAATCCGTGAAGCGCCCGCCGGAGCCCTGCGTGAGCTGAAAGAGGCAGCCGCGGAAAAAAAGCGGCAGGGGTTGGAAAACATTGTCGCGAAAAGCGGATCAAAGAAAAACCTGCTGTATTTGAAAAACTATGGACCGGCGGCGGGTAAACGTGAAAACGGATAACAGGTAATCGGATATAAAAGGCAAGATGGTATCTCATGAATAAGCTTCTTTCACCCGACAAATCGACTGTTTTGTTTCTGGGCAATGAGGCCATTGCGCGAGGCGCGCTGGAGGCCGGCCTTGCCGTGGCCACCGGCTATCCGGGAACGCCGTCATCCGAGGTAATCGAGTCGCTTGCCGGAGTCGCCGCCCGCCGGAATCTTTATGTGGAGTGGTCGGTCAACGAAAAAGTGGCGCTTGAGGTGGCTGCGGCCGCGTCTTTTTCAGGACTGCGGGCAATGGCGGTCATGAAGCAAAACGGTGTTAATGTGGCGTCGGATTTTCTTTTGCACCTGATTGCATCGGGAACGCGCGGCGGGCTGGTGCTGGTTTCGTGTGAAGACCCGGGCGCTTTGTCGAGTGTCAACGAGGGGGAGTCGCGCTATTTTGCACGCATGCTGGAGATGCCTCTTCTGGAGCCTGCTGATTTTCAGGAAGCGAAGGATCTGACGAAATGGGCCTTTGAGCTTTCCGAAGAGATTAGAAACGTGGTGATGCTGCGCTCCGTGACGCGCATGTCGCACGCCAGCGGCAATGTTGTTTGCGCGAAGCTGCCCACGAAATCCAGACGCGCGAAATTTGAATATGACGGGCCGGTGATGGACTCGCAAACCGGGCCGATGATCAGCACGCCGGTTGTCGCCAAACACCGGCTGCATCAGGAAAAGCTCAAAACGGTTGAGGCCCTGTTTGAAAAAAGCCCCTTTAACCGCTATTCAGGCCCGGCAAAGCCGAAGCTGCTTGTGGTAACTTCCAGTGTCTGTTTTCTGTATGTGCGCGAGGCCCTTTCTATGCTGGAGCTGGAGAGGGACGTGGGCATCTTAAAGCTGGCCACGACCTGGCCCCTGCCTCCGAGGCTTTTAGAGAGAAATCTCAAGCGCGCCGAAAAAATTCTTGTTGTTGAAGAGGTTTTGCCTTTTCTGGAGGAGAATGTAAAGGTTCTGGCTTCGGCGATGGCAGGAAGGATCGGCGTCAAAACTTTTTTCGGAAAATACGACGGGACGCTGCCCGCCGCCGGCGAGTTAAACCCGGATATAGTTGCCCGCGCCATCGGCGGGATCATGAAGGTGAAGCCCAAGACACCGCCCGCGTCTTACTTGGCGGAGGTAAAAAAGGCGGCGGCGCTGATCCCCGCGCGCGAGCAGACATTTTGTGCCGGATGCCCGCACCGCGCTTCTTTCTGGAACATCCGTCGCGCCATCGCGCTCGACGGTCGTGAGGGATTTGTTTGCGGCGACATCGGCTGCTACTCGATGGCGGCGCTCTCTCCCGCAACCGGCTACAACACCATGCCCACCTTGCATTCCATGGGGTCCGGCACGGGGCTGGCCGGAGGTTTCGCCAAACTATCCGCCTTCGGTCTGGGCAAGCCGGTGATGGCCGTATGCGGCGATTCCACATTTTACCACGCCGTGATTCCGGCTCTGATCAATGCACAGCACAATCGGGCGGATATCACTTTTATTGTACTGGACAACGCCGGAACGGCCATGACGGGGTTTCAGCCCCATCCGGGGCTGCCGGTAAGCGCTCTTAAAGAAACGGTGCCGGCTGTGGACATCGCTTGTGTGTGCCGGGGCATCGGGGCGAAAGTGGCGGTTGCCGACCCGTTCGATATTGACGGGACAAGCAAAATCCTGACTGATTATCTGGCGGAAAAAGGGTCCGTGAAAGTGCTGATTCTGCGGCAGGCCTGCGCGCTGAGCCCTGAAAAGAAGGGCAAAAAAACATTTGATGTGCGGGTGAATGAGGAACTGTGCCTGGGTGATGCCTGTGGCTGTAACCGCCTGTGCACACGAGTCTTTCGCTGTCCGGCGCTCACCTGGGACTCGGCCAGGAAAAAGGCGGTGGTCGATGAGGTCATCTGCGCCGGGTGCGGTGTGTGCGTGTCGATCTGTCCGCAAAACGCAATTGTGAAGGCACAGGGGAATATGTGACATGAAAAAACGGAAGCCTGCAAAAATACTGAATCTGATCCTGACCGGCGTGGGCGGCCAGGGCAATGTCATGGCTTCACGTGTCCTGGCGGGTATGCTGGTGGATGCGGGGTATGTGGTGACCATCGGCGAGACATTCGGCATGTCGCAGCGCGGCGGTTCTGTGATGAGCCATCTGCGGGTGTCGCCCGATGAGGTGAAAAGTCCGCAGATCCCCGCGTGGGGAGCGGATGTGATCGTGGCGCTAGAACCGCTGGAGGCGCTGCGTGTGCTCGGCGTTTACGGTAATCCCGACGTTTGTGTTTTATCCAACACGCGCCCTGTTTATCCCATCGGCGTGATCACTGGTGAGTTGGGCTATCCCTCCCGTGAGATTATCATGGAAAAATTCAGCCTGCTTGCCGCCTCGGCATGGATGATCGATGCGACGGACGCCGGGGTAAGGCTGGGAAACCCTGTTTTGAGCAATATTGTGATGATCGGCGCGCTGGCCGAAACCGGTCTCGTGCCTTTTAATCGCGGGATGTTTGCAAAGGAAATCAAAAAAACACTGCCCCCGGATAAAATCTTTATCAACATGAAGGCCTTCGACGAGGGAAGGGCGATGATCCGGCAAGGACCGGTTGCATTGAAAAATCTGTGATAAATAACAGTTGACGTTGTGAGAACAAAGCTTATATTACAGCCCTTACCGACATACAGACAGGAGATATGCATATGGCGGATATTTACCAGGCGATTAAAGTCAGTGAACATGTTTACTGGGTAGGCGCCATCGACTGGGCCATCCGTGATTTTCACGGCTACGCGACGCCTCACGGCAGCACCTATAACGCGTATCTGGTCATGGCGGACAAAATCACGCTCATCGACACGGTAAAGACCCCTTTTATGGACGAAATGCTGGCGCGTATCGCCTCCGTGGTGGATCCGTCAAAAATCGACTATATCGTGTCCAATCACTCAGAGCAGGACCATTCCGGGTGCCTTCTGCAGGTGGCATCCCTGGTCAGGCCGGAAAAGATTTTCGCCTCGGTGATGGGTGTGAAGACGCTCGGTGAGATTCTTCACGAAAACCACTCCATACAGCCGGTAAAAGACGGGGAGGTGCTGTCTTTGGGCAATATGGATCTGAAATTCATGGAAACCAGGATGATCCACTGGCCGGATTCCATGTTTTCTTATCTGGAAAAAGACGGGCTTCTTTTCTCACAGGACGCTTTCGGCATGCACCTGGCTACATTTGAACGCTTCGACGACGAGCTTGCCGCGGATATGCTCGAATACGAAGCCGCCACCTATTACGCCAATATCGTTTTGCCCTTCTCCGGTTCTGTGCTCAAAACTCTGGAAAAAGTTGCGGCAACCGGCTGGGCGATCAAAATCATCGCGCCGGACCATGGCCCCGTGTGGCGCAAGGATCTGAGTTTCATCATTAATTTGTATAAAAAATGGGCGCTGCAGAAATCTGCCGGCAAAGCCGTGGTTGTTTATGCGACGATGTGGCATTCCACCGAGATGATGGCCAAAGCGATTGCCGAGTCGCTGGCGCAGGAAGGCATCCGCGTCAGATTGCTCAATGTTGACGATGCGCACCGCAGTGAGGTGCTCTATGAAATTCTGGAAGCGGGCGCGCTCATTGCCGGATCGCCGACGCTGAACAACCATATGATGCCGCAGATGGCCGATGTCATGACGTACATGAAGGGCCTCAAGCCGGCTAACCTTGTCGGCGCCGTGTTCGGCTCCTTCGGGTGGAGCGGGGAATCACTCAAAGACCTCGAGGCGATGCTTCAGGCCATGAAAGTGGAAATTGTCGCCGATACTGTTTCCGTCAGACATGTTCCGGGTGCGGATGTACTGCAAAAATGCCACGAGCTGGGCAAAACAGTTGCGGTTGAATTGAAAAAGAGATTGTCATAGCTGTATTCAATAAACTATTCAGGAGGAGCTGTTATGAAAAAGTACGTATGTGATGTCTGTGGTTATATTTATGACCCGGCCAACGGAGATCCGGAAAACGATGTCCCCAAAGGGACGGAATTTCGTGATTTACCCGAAGACTGGACCTGCCCTGTATGCGGCGCGGACAAAAGCCAGTTTTCACCTGTTTGATAAAAAATCGTGAAGGAGTTATTACATGGACGACAAAATCCGTGACGCCCTGCAACAGGCGTACGTGGGCGAGGCAAAGGCGGTTTTACGCCTCAAGACCTATGCCGACAAAGCGGAAGCAGAAGGCTTTAAACAGATGGCGCGCCTGTTTCGCGTAATCGCTTTTTCTGAAGAAATTCACGGCAAGCGCGCCCTGCGCGTGCTCAAAGAAATCAAAACGACGCAAGAGAATCTGGCTGACAGCTTCGAGTCGGAAAAAACCGTGGCGGAAGTTGCATACGACAACTTTGTCAAGATGGCGGAAGCGGCAGGCGATAAAGCCGCTCTTTTGCATTTCAGCCAGAGCCGTGACGTGGAAGAAACTCACGCCAAACTCTATAAGGAGGCGATGAACCATTTCATGGAGGAGCGCGAAACCGTCTATCATGTCTGCATAGTTTGCGGCTATGTGGCAGACGGTGTGCTGCCGGATGAATGTCCCGTCTGCGGCGCAAAAAAAGACCAGTTTACCACCTTCGATCAGTAACGGGCGAGTCTCTTTGCCGGCCGGAAAGCGATGGGTTAAGATGAATACGCGTCGTATTGCTGTTTTCATCGTGACGGCGGCTCTTCTGGCCGTTGCCGCACCCTCATGGAGCATGGAAAAGCCCTTGTGGGAGCTCGGGATCGGTGGCGGTTTTCTGCTCATGCCGGATTACCGCGGATCGAACAAAACGCGCGCCTACGTCTTGCCTTATCCTTATGCCGTGTACCGCGGAGGGATTTTCCGTGTGCAGGACAATATCTTGTCCGGTAGAATATTCAAAAGCGATCGGCTGACTCTCGACGCGAGCGTTTACGGGGCGGTGCCTGTACGCAGCAGCCGCAACGACGCGCGTGCGGGCATGGAGGATCTGGATCCGACTTTCGAGCTGGGTCCTGCACTGCATATAAAAATTTTTGAGGCAAAAGACGGCAAATGCCGTCTGACGGCGGCTTTGCCCGTGCGTGCCGTTTTTTCCACGGATTTCACATCTGTGCGCTATGAAGGGGTTGTATTCGCCCCGCGGCTCAATTTTGAAAAAAGAGACGTTATTGCCCATACCGGCTTGTACGCGGGGATATCCGCCGGCCCCATGTTTGCCGACAGCGGGTATCACAGTTATTTTTATGAAGTTGAGCCCCTCTATGCGAGAATCGGCCGTAGTGTTTATTCGCCCGGGGGAGGCTACAGCGGCTCGACAATGACTGTCGGGCTGGGCAAAAGTTACCGGCAGTTGCTTTTCAACACTTTTATCAGCGCCGATTTTCTGCACGGGGCCGTCTTCGAAGACAGCCCGCTGGTCAAGAGAAAAATTTCCTGGATGGGCGGCTTCAGTATCACCTGGGTCTTTCTGAAATCAAAAACGATGGTTCACGATGACAGCCTCAATTAAAGGTTCGTAGTTTCATGCATCAAAGACAGATTGTAATATTTCTTTTAATCCGCTGGATCGTCATTACCACGGCCATTGTCCTTGCCGCGGCGATTCTGCCCGGCATTCACGTCGAATCTCTTGCGGCGGCCATCATCGCCGCCGCGATTCTCGGCATCATCAATACATTTTTACGGCCGGTTGTGCTGCTTTTGACCCTGCCTTTGACGATACTCACGCTGGGTTTTTTTGCCTTTATCATCAATGCTCTGATGCTTCTTCTGGTTGCCGCCTTCGTGCCGGGCTTTAAAATAGACGGTTTCGGGTGGGCCTTTCTGGGCGCTTTGCTCATCAGTGTGATCAGCTGGATAGCCAACCGGTTTATCAATAAAACCGATCAGCGGCCCGGCCCCAGGCGCAGCCGGCATCCGGATTATATTGATCTGGAGCAGGGGGATGACGGCAAATGGCGCTAGATGCAACATTCACCCTTACGCCCGCGATGAAGCAGTATGCCGAGATCAAAAAGAAGTATCCGGATTGTATATTGTTTTACCGGATGGGCGATTTCTATGAAATGTTTTTTGAAGACGCCCTCACCGCCGCGCCGATTCTCGAAATCACACTCACCTCACGTAACAAATCAAAAGAGGATGCCGTGCCGATGTGCGGGTTTCCCCACCATGCGGCGTCCGCCTATATTGCCAGGCTCGTAGAAAAAGGATTCAAGGTTGCAATCTGCGAACAGGTGGAAGACCCCAAAAGCGCCAGGGGAATTGTCCGGCGCGATGTTATACGTGTGATCACCCCCGGGCTTGTGCTGGACGAGGAAAATCTCGAAGCGGGCGAAAATAACTATCTGGCCTCGGTTGTCCATCTGGACGGCGCCTTCGGTCTGGCTTTTGTGGATCTGTCCACCGGCGAGTTTCAGGCGGGCGAGTTTGTCGGCCGCGAGGCACTGGTCTCGGCGCTGGGCGCTCTGGAATTCAGAGAGCTGCTGATCAGCGCTTCTTTTCCGGACGCGGTGTTGAGAAAAATACTTGAAGATCATCTTCCCGCCGGCAGCATGCGCACTATCGGCGAAGAGTTGTTCGAGCCGGGCCGGGCGCGCGACGCTCTGGAGAGGGAGCTCGACGCGGGCATTGCGGGGAAATCGAAAATAACTGATCATGCCGCAGCCGCCGTGGCCGCCGGCGTGGTTTTAAACTATGTCCGCGACACGCAGATGACGCGCGCTTCGCATATCTCGGAAATTAAATGGTACGCGCCGGAGCATTATCTGCTCATTGACGAAACGGCACGGCGCAATCTGGAAATATTTTTCACTATTCAGGACGGCTCACGCGCCGGGTCGCTTTTTTCACTGATCAACGAGACGCTCACGCCGATGGGCACGAGACTTTTGCGCCGGCGGATGGCTTACCCTCTGATCGATCCGGAAAAGATACGTTTTCGTCTGGCCGCCGTCGCGGACATAAAGGGTAATCACACGCTGCGGGAGGATTTGCGAAAGACTCTTTCCGGCGTCTATGACCTCGAAAGGCTGGCGGGACGCGTGGCGCTGCGCCTGGCGACGCCCAGAGACTTAAACGCCCTTGCCGCCTCACTGGAGGTTCTGCCGAGGATCAGAGAACTGCTGGAAGGCCTTGCCGTACCGGCTGTGTCGTCTATCCGGCGCGAAATCAAACCTCTCGATTCCCTGGTTACGCTGGTGAACTCCGCCATCGTTGCCGACGCGCCGCCGCGAACGATGGACGGAGGATTTATCGCCCCCGGTTTTGACGCGGAGCTTGACCGTCTGCGCAGTGTCAGCCGCGACGGCAAAAAATGGATTGCCGAACTCGAAGCCAAAGAAAGACAGGCCACGGGCATCAGCTCACTCAAAGTCGGTTTCAACAACGTATTCGGCTATTATATTGAAGTGACCAAAGCCAACGCCGCGGCCGTGCCCGCGTCCTATGTGCGCAAGCAGACGCTGGTCAATGCCGAGCGCTATATCAATCAGGAGCTCAAGGAATTTGAGCAGACCGTTTTAAATGCCGAAGAAAAAATACGTGAACGCGAAAATGAAATCTTCAACAAATTGCGCGACGATCTTATGCCGTATATCGCAGATATTCAGTACAACGCCTTTCGCGTGGCCGAACTCGATGTGTTTTGCGCGCTGGCCCAGACGGCTGAAAAACATTCCTTCACCTGCCCGGAGATAGATGAAGAAGATGTGATTCACATTGTCGACGGCCGGCATCCGGTGGTGGAGGCAGCCCTGAAAAAAGACGGTTTTGTGGCCAACGACGTGCTGATGGACCTGCAGGAAAACAGGCTGCTGGTGATCACCGGGCCCAACATGGCCGGCAAGTCGACATACATCCGCCAGGTGGCGCTGATTGTACTTCTGGCGCAGATGGGTTCTTTCGTACCGGCGGCGCGCGCCCGCATCGGTGTGGTGGACAAAATATTCACGCGTATCGGCGCGGCGGACAATCTGATGAAAGGGCACAGCACCTTCATGGTCGAAATGACCGAAACCGCGCGGATATTGACGCAAGCGACCAGCCGGAGCCTGGTGATTCTCGATGAGGTGGGCCGCGGGACATCCACCTTCGACGGCCTGAGCATTGCCTGGGCTGTGGCCGAATATATTCACGATTTCGAAGGCGCGGGGATCAGGACGCTTTTTGCGACTCATTATCACCAGCTGACGGATCTGGCGGCATCCAAACCGGGCGTGAAAAATTACAATATCGCCGTTAAGGAGTGGGGCGAAAAAATCATCTTTTTGCGCAAGATCACCAAAGGCGGGGCCAGTCGCAGCTACGGCATTGAAGTGGCCCGTATTGCCGGCGTGCCGGCCGGAGTGATTGCACGAGCCAAAGAAATTCTTGCCAATCTGGAAAAGGGAGAGTTCGACGAGATCGGCATGCCACGCATTGCGCGGGGGAAAAACGCCGAAAAACCGGCCAATCCCCAACTGAGCCTGTTTGCGGACAAAGAAGACTTGGTGCTCGGCGCATTGCGTGAGCTCGATGTTTCCACCATGACGCCGCTTGAGGCGCTCAATAAACTCAGCGAATTGAAAGACAGGCTAGCTTGAGTATTGCTTCAGACAGGCAAGCCGCGCGTGACGGTAGTCCGTCTGTCCCTGAAGAACTTTGGCCAGCGCCTCACGGATCAGTGTGCTCATGCCGCCGGCAAGGGCCGTCTGGTAGATGTCGTCGATGTTTTCTTTCCTCCGGAGCATGCGCTTGATAACCGGGGTGAAGGTGAATATTTCCGCCACACAGGTTCTCCCGCCATACCCCGTCTGCCCGCACTCATCGCACCCCACGGGGCGGTAAAGGCCGAAGCTCTCCGAGTAGGGGATGTTCAGTTTCTGAAACGCCTCCGGGCCGCAAATGTCGGCAATTTCGTCATACTCGTCTCTGCCCGGATGATATTTCTGCCTGCATTTCGGGCACAGCGTTTTCATCAGCCGCTGCTCGACACTCGCGAGCATGGCATCGGCAAACACCAGATGATGCAGCCCCATGTCCAGGCACTTTTCCATCATGCCGGTGACAGTCTCTGCAGGAAATGAAGCCAGAACCAGACGCCCCTGCAGTGACGCCTCCATGCAAAGCGCGGCCGTTTTCAGATCATGAACGGAGTCGACCATGATCACGTCCGGGTCCGCGTTTAAAAAGGCGCGCAGAACATGGTGAAAATCAAAACCCTTTTGCGTGTCAACGGCCACCTGCCGGAGGCCTCTTTGCACGATTTCAATGTTTTCTTCCGCCGTCCATATTTTTTTGTCAGGTGTATTGATGCTTTCCAGGCAGGCATGAAGCGTGGTGGTGATGCCGGCGCCTGCCGGTCCCACAATGAAGACAACGCCCCTGGGCTGATAAAGAATATTGAGCAGCTCGGCATAAAGGGACTCCGACAGTCCCAAAAGCTCCAGTGGCATCAGCCTGGCTTTGGAACAGATATGAATGACTGCGTCTTCGACGCTCGCGCCGGTCGGGATAAACGTTGCCGTCATTTGAATCTCTTCACCCGAGGCGCGCTCGAGTGTGAACCTGCCCGTCTGAATGGCTGTGCTGACGGCTGCATCCAGATTGGCCCTGTGTTTGATGTCCGCGGCGATGGTTTCGTATTCACCGTAGGACAGTGTGCGCAAAGACAGGAATTGACCGTCAACTCTGATGCGCGAGAAAATATTTTCATTGAGCGGGTCAGGCTCGAAGTGGATATCCGACGCGCCACGACTGCAGGCCTCCAGCAGAATATCGTTCGATGCAGGCGGCAGGGGTTTTTCCGTTGCGGCGGCCGACGCCGCTGTTTTTTCCGGCCGCTGCGCGTCGTCGGCCGATTGGGTAAGGATCTTAAATGTTCCGGCTTTTTCCGTTGACTCTCCCGGCGCCGGAAGGCGGTCATCCGGTTCAGGCGGCGTGTGTGCCGGCAGATCAGGGGCGGAGGAAAACAGCTCATCAGATCTGAAAGAAAGGGGGCTTTCCGGCGCTTCGGGAACAATGAAGGTGGAATGTGCAATGTCATTTGGATGCTGTTTTCTTCCGCCCGCCTGCGCCGGTTTTGGCAGAGGCGCACTGTCAGGGGTAAACACAGCGGCCGGTTCATTTTCATGCGGATAGAAATGATCGATCAGCTTTAATATGTCCGGTGCTGTGCCGACGTTGAAACTTATCGCGTCCGTTTCAAGAATCTTCTCTATTTCACGTTTTTTCAGGTAGTCTGAAGGGTCGCTCATCAGTATGTGTATTTCGCCTTTGATCACCGTGAGGGGGATCCACGTCAACTCCTCAAGGGAGGTTCTTTCGATGCCGGACAGCATCTGGGGCGGGATGTAAATGTCTTCGCTGTACGGTATAAAAGGACAGGCGAAGAACTCTTCCAGCGCCGCGCCGATTGCACTGTGAGATACGTTGTAGCTTTGTGTCAGGATTGTCTCCACATGCTCTTTTTTCGCCAGCGATTCCCTGAGTGCGTCGTTCATCTGCTGTGAGGTCAAAACACCGTCACGGATCAGTTTTGACAGGCGAGCCGCATTTTTCGATCCGCTTTGCACGAAATCCAGCCCGGCCAGAAATGCCCCGGCCAGACAGGCGGCGATTTCATCCAGAAATATCTGGTTGTACTCGTCGATGGCATCGGCATCTTTATGGTTCATGATTTCCATGACACCCAGTACGATGCTTTCATGCATAATCGGAATAACGAGGATTTGCCCCGTCGTGGCTGAGTTGCGCTTGTCGTACGAGTCGTCAAATTTCAGCGAGTCGCTGATTTTTCTGATTTCTCTTGCATTATATGCGTCGGTAATGTGCAGGATTTTTTTCTTCTGGGCGACATAGCCGGCAAAAGTCGAATTGTCGATCGGAAAGCGCACTTCTCTGGATTTGTTTCCGTCCGTGCTGATCGTAAAAACTTCTTTTTTCCCCTGATCGACCACATAAAGAACAAGCTGATGGATGTGAAAAAGCCTGCGGATGTCCTCTTTGATGTCAACCAGGATTTCCTTGATGTCGGAGGCGGTATTGATTCTGCCGGTGATGTCCTGGATGGCTTTGTGAAACTCGAGGTTTTTTAAGAGCTCTTCTACCTGCGGGGCATCGAGAGTGTCTTCTTTTGGTGATCTTTTGTTATATGTTGTGGTCATATGATTGCCTTATTCCCGCTGCTTTGAACCGTTAAGAGAAGTCAAATTCAGTGTCGTAATCTGGAGCATGAAAAATCATTGCTTCCGGCAGCGTCTGCGACCGGAAGCACAAAGCCGCTCACGGGGGCGGCTGTCTGTCGCCGTTTCATGCACCGACAAAATAAAATGCAAAGAAAACGGAAGCAAAGGGTGTGCCGTAATGCAATTGTATTTCGACATTGCCGGAATCTCTGAAGATAAAGGCGATCAGGCCAGAGGAGCGGTTAAAAATACCCGGTTTGCCGGTCAGGCTGGATGGTTCAATTTGACCGAAGGCCAAAGTTCAGATGGTGAAAGATAAAGCGGCAGACGACGGAAGGCTCCATGCGCAGCCGTCACAGATTGTATGCTTTGACTTTCCTTTTGAGTGTGGACAGAGAAATCCCGAGTGCTTTTGCCGAGTGCGAATAATTGCCGTTGAATTTCGCAAGCGCCCGGCCGATATATTTTTTTTCCATCTCCTCAAGCGTATGTACTTCTTCATCGTCGGCAGCTCCGCCGGCGTGTGAGCCGGTCATTTTGCCGTCTTTGAGCAAAACAGACGGTTTTAGGGGGCCGCCGCGCTGAATGATCAAAGACCGTTCGATGACATTTTTCAGCTCGCGTACATTTCCCGGCCATGAATATTCCATCAGCCTGCCCAGTTCGGCGTTAGACAGACGGATATCCGGGTCTCTGGACATCCGGCTGATGAAATACTCGCACAGACCGGGGATGTCCTCCCTGCGCTCCTTCAGTGGCGGAACGTGCATGCGGATAACGCTTATACGGTAATATAAATCATTGCGGAAAGTTTTCTCCCTGATGGCCGTTTCCAGGTCGTTATTGGCGATGGCGATGACCCGAACATTGACCGGCTTGACCGTCTCCCCGCCGATGCGCCTGATTTTCTTCTCTTCCAGAACGCCGAGCAGCTTCGACTGGAGGTGGACCGGCATGGAGCCGATTTCATCGAGCACCAGAGTCCCCCCCTCCGCCAGCTCAAAAATGCCTTTGCGGGAGGCGCCGGCCCCGGTGAAGGCCCCTTTTTCCGAACCGAACAGCTCCGCTTCGATGAGGCTTTCCGGTAAGGCGGCGCAGTTGACTGTCAGAAACAGCTTGGCAGGCAATGAGCTTTGCAGATGGATGGCGCGCGCCACGACATTTTTCCCCGTTCCCGTCTCCCCGGTGATGAGCACGGGCGCGTCGCTGTCCGCCGCCAGCTCGATCATGTTTTTTATCTCATCGAATGCTCCTTTACCGGCGATGAGGTCAAATTCTCTGCTCTCCTTGCAGTTTTGGTAATTCTGAATCTGCTCGCCTTTTTCCAGCTCCTGCGTGCGGAATGCTTGCTTTATGGTCAGTTCCAGTTCCGCCATTTCAAAGGGCTTGGACAGATAATCGTGAGCCCCCACCTTGATGGCTTCGATGGCATTGCTGAAACTGGGGTAGGCCGTGACAAAGATGATTTTTGCCTGTTCATTGTGCTTCAAAATGGAAGGACACAGCTCCACACCCTGCGTGTCGGGGAGTTTCTGATCCAGAATCACCACGTCTATTTTGTTTTCGCTGCAGATTTTCAGACCGTCGCGTCCGGTATGGGCGGTGAACACGTCCGTGAGATCGTCGGCCAGCAGATCACGGACGGTGTCGCAGAAAATATCGTTATCGTCGATGATCAGGATTTTTCTTTTAACTTTGAGCATTTTTCTTCCGACCGCCGCGAATGAAGAAAGTAACCCGTGTGCCTTTATCTTTGACGCTTTTAATTTCCATATTGCCCTGCATGAGCGTCACCATCTTGAGGGCGATCATCAGCCCCAGACCAGTGCCGCGCGGCTTTGTCGTATAAAAAGGCTTGAACAGACTGGCCTGCGCCTCCCTGGAAATGCCGCAGCCGTTGTCCTCTACAATAAGCGCGACAAGGCTGTTGTGCTGTGCGGCGCGGATATTTATCTTCGGTTGCTGCGTGTCTTTAAGCGCGTCGGAGGCGTTGGTAATCAGATTGAGCATTACCTGGTGCAACAGGCGGGGATCGGCGGTGATGGTTGTAACGCCCGGGTCGATTGCCTTTCCGATGCTTATTCCGGACTGACGCAGGTCATTTTCCACCAGCGAAATAAAACGGGTTATGAATTCATCTGCGTCGATGCTCTGCAGCTCGGGATTTTCAAAAATGCTGAAGCTTTTGAGGGCCTGCAGGAGAAATTCCACGCGGGAAATCTCCGTCATGGCGCGATCGACATATTTTTCCACTGCGTCCGGGGAGTATTCGGCGAGATTTCTTTTCAGGACGCTTAAAGTCATCTTGATGGAATTGATGGGGTTACCCAGTTCATGCCGGATACCGGAGAAGACATAGCTTATGTTGTCCATCGAGTTTACCGCTTCCGCAATGGATTCCAGGCGGCTTCGCTCCGTGATGTCCCGGATGATAATCCAGATGAAACTGTCGGAAGCTATGTAGGGAGTATAGCCCAGCAGACGGTTTTTAAAATGCAGCGTATAATTTTTCCCGAAAATTTCACTTGCCGGCTTGCTCGCGTAATCAGTCAGCAGCAAAGACATGATGTTGTGATATTCCAGCAGGCTCTGGTTATTGTGGAAAATTTCCGCGGCCACTCTGTTTTTGAAAATCAGCCGGCTTGTTTCGAGGTTCAGTATAACGATGCCCAGATCAAGGGTTTCCATGATGCTGGCATACATAGAATGATCCAGCTTTTTTCCCGTGTCGGCCGGAGAGAATTTTTCTTTGGCGGCATCTGGCATAAGGCTGAATTTATACTTTGCAAAAGAAGCGATTAAAAGATATTAAATCGCGGTGATTCTTTGGCGCGATTTTCGCAGTTCGGTGAGTTGATATAAATAATTGCTTGTATTGTCAAGGATATTTTCGTGCGAACCTTCACTGTCGCCCTCATCATCGCTCTTGTTGCAGTCCTTTTCGCGGGTGGTCTGTATCATGCCCCGCGTTTTCTGGTTTATTCAACCGGGTGTGAAAAAGCCGACGCCGTCGTTGTTCTGTTAGGGCCTGATTTTCGCGCCCGCCACAGGCATGCAAAAAATCTCGTTTACAAGGGCATGGCGGATTATCTGGTCATTCCGGCTTACGGCAGAACATATAAAATGGAGCTGGGCGAAATAAAAATCGTCGGCCGGCAGCCCAGAAAAAATTTAAGCCGCAAGTCGGGGAATATACAGGTTCCTGAATATTGGGAAGACACACATCTGGAAATTCTGCAGGCCCGTGAAATAATGGCTGATTATGGACGCAAGTCGGCCATTTTTGTCAGCTCCCCCTATCATATGCGCCGTATCCAGATGATTGTGCATAAAGTATTCAACTCGCCGCACGGCCTCTATTTTTCGCCCACCCCTTTTGAAGAGGGACCGGTAAATCTATGGGAACTGGGGGCCTCCGACTGGAAAAAAATATACCGGGAATACATAAAAATTGTGTGGTTTCAACTTTATTCCCTTTGGATAAAGTGATACTTTTCACATACTCAAGCGTGGAATAACCGTATCTTCAGAACGTTTCAAAAAAAAATAATTGTTTTATCTTAATTTACTCAAGAACTTGTGCGCATCAGACGATACCACTACAGAGCGGGGGTCGTTTTTCTGAAAATGGTTCCTGCTGTCACGAATTTGACGTGGAGTGCGTAAAGCCGATATGACAGGGAAACACAACAATGAGCCGCAAGAGAATCCTTCCTTTTTTATGCGGCTTTGCGGCGCATGCATTTCAGACAAATGCCTGATATGACGGAAAAAATAAGCATAACTCCGGCGTACGTCATTGAAGATGCCTTTTGTCGTTTTATGGAACAATACGAGTTTTGCTGCCGAGGCATATGTTTTGCAAAATAACTTTCGCGACAGATACGCAATAGTCAAAGATGTGATTTGAAGCGAGAAGGAGGATAGAAGATGCGGTTTTTCAATAATTTGAGGTTGGGTAAAAAAATTCTCCTGTCACCCGTGGTGGTGCTTGTTTGTCTTTTGATCATAGGGACCGGCACTTTTTACAGTCTGCTCAGCCAGCAGGCCGCGATGGATGACATCTTCAACAACCGCTTCAAGGGGTATCAGGCAAGCGCGAAACTACTCAATGATCTTTCCACCGTGCAGGCGGCTATTTCCCGGGTTTTGAACTGGGTTGCCCAGGGGCATGACGAAACGGAGGTCAACCGGCTTATCAAACAGCAGATTGATACAATGGAAGAGGATATCGCTCTGACCCAAAGCATGCTCAAAAGCAATAACCTCAATAAAACAGAAAAAAAACTTTATGAAGAGGCTCTGACCAAGCTTCTGGAGTACCAGAAAGCGGCCACGCGGGTGCTTGACCTGGCCACCACCGGCGCGGGGGGGGTATATGTAACTGTGGCAGACCAGAAATATGAGGCTCTCAATAAAATAGTTTCCGATCTGCACAAGCTCGAAGACCAGTTGAGTGAGCAAAATTATGTCACGTCCCGCGCTAATTTCAACATTACTATGGTTTTGTTCATCATTGTCTTTGCAGTAGCCGTCATTTTATCCATCTTTGTGAGCATGATGGTGACTCGTATGATTTTAGGCCCTGTGCGCGAGATGATCTCAGTGGTGAGAAAACTTGCCGAGGGCGACCTGACACAGAACATCGAGCTGGCTTCCAATGATGAAATAGGCGAGCTGGTGGACTCCGTCAACAGCATGAGGGTGAAGATGGGCGATGCGGTCGGACGCGCCATGCAGATTGCCCAGACTCTTTCCGATTCTTCATCGGAAGAAGCTGCGGCGGTCGAGGAGACTTCCGCCTCGCTCGATGAAATCGCCTCCATGACCAGACAGAACGCGGACAATACAGGCGAGGCAAATAAGCTCATGGTTTCGGCCAAAGAGGCGATTCAGAAAGCCGGTCAGTCGATGGATGAGCTGACCAAATCGATGAAGGAAATAGCAACTGCCAGCCAGCAGGCGCAAAAAGTCGTTAAAAGTATCGACGAGATAGCATTTCAGACAAATCTGCTGGCCCTTAACGCGTCTGTGGAGGCAGCTCGCGCCGGGGAGGCCGGCGCCGGATTCGCCGTCGTGGCGGACGAGGTAAGAAACCTGGCTATGAGAGCCACGGAGTCCGCGCGCGGATCTTCAGGGTTTATTGAGGACATCGTCAACAAAGTGAGAAAAGGAGAGGAACTGGTCGATTCCACCAACGCGGTTTTCGGCGATGTGGCTGTCAGCTCGGACAAAGTTGTTTCGCTGATGGGCGAAATATCGGCCGCTTCACGAGAGCAGTCGCAAGGCATCGGTCAGGTCAACAGCGCCATTGCCGAGATCAACATATCAACCCAGCAAAATGCCGGCAACGCAGAAAACCTCTCCTCGGTCATGTCCGTCTTCAAGGTGGATTATCAGGAGAATGGATACGCTGATTCCGGGTTTGCCGCCGCCCATGACGAAAACCGGGATGAGGGAGGGCGGCTGCTGATCGGCGACAAATAGGGAAGGTGTGCGGATCTGCTAATCATCCGGTTTCAGGTATGGCAGGGCCAACTGTACTTTTTTGAGCGCCTGCTTTTCAATCTGCCGGGCCCTCTCTCTGGTGATATTGTATTTGTCGCCTATCTCCTGAAGTGTGAGCGGGTCGTCGGCCATCACGCGATGCCGGATGATGAAGCTTTCCCTTTCTGTCAGCTTCGCCAGAGCTCCGGCAATGTCGCGTTTGATCAGACTGCGCTCTTCATGTTTGATCAGCGCAGTTTCCTGGTTGTCTCCCTCCTGCGTCAGAAAATCCAGATGCGAAGAGTCGCCGTCGTCACTGACCAGTTCATTGAGGGACAAATCACGCGAGCCCATGCGCAGATCCATTTCCGCCACTTCCGTGTCTTTGACCCCCAGCGACTCGGCTATTTCTCCGAATTCAGGATTCCTTTTAGAGATCGTTTCCAGCTGTTTTTTCGCCTGGCCGAGTTTTAAAAAAAGCTTGCGCTGCGCCTGAGTGGTGCCTATTTTCACAATGCTCCACGATTTAATCAGGTAATTCTGAATGTAGGCGCGTATCCACCAGACCGCGTAGGAAATCAGGCGATAGCCTTTTTCCGGATCGAATTTTTTCACCGCGTGAATCAGACCGATGTTGCCTTCCTGAATCAGATCTGTCAGTTTGAAGCCGTAGTTGCGATATTCATGAGCGATCTTGACGACAAACCGCAGGTTCGAGACGATGAGTTTTTCCGCCGCTTGCAGATCGTTATCTTTTTTCAGGCGCATGGCCAGAGCAAATTCCTCTTCTGGTGTCAGCAGGGGAAAGCGGTTGATCTCGGCGATGTAAATGTCCAGGGTGCCTGTGACGGCGGGTAATTTCAATGGAGCGCCTCCAAATCCGATCGGTTACCTGAAACGTTTAGCGAATAGGCCCATCGTGGTCAAGCAAATAATTTCCACTCCTTGACACACAGGGTCCGATGTTTATTTTATTGACAAAACCATCCGGAGAATTAAATGAAATCAGTAAACAAGATGATGATCGAGTCAGCGGTCAAACTGGCTGAAGAGGTCAAGGCGGGATGTATCCTGGTGTGTGTCAATGTTATTGACGAACTGGCCCGTCTGCCTGAGGAAATCAAAAAGGCAGTCAACTTTGTACTGGTTATGCAGGAGCAAGACGAGCTGCCGGAAGACCTGGCGGCGATTACCACGAAGCTCAATGTGCCGGGCGTGAACCTGACCCGCGTCGGAAAAATCAAGATCGCCATCGCCAAGGGCATCGTGTCCGGACTGTTTAAAAAAGGTGACAAACTTATCTGTCTGTCCGGAATTCCCAAATTCGGTTATGCGGACAGTATTTTTTTTATCGATGTCGGGCGCGAGTTCGAAATACTGACTTCCGATGACATCAACAACGTGGTGGAGGCGGTACAACCGGAAGTTTTTAACGCGATGCTCAATATCGCCTGTGAGCTGGCCGCCCAGGGCCGCGAGTCCCGCAAGGTGGGCACTATTTTCGTGCTCGGAGACGATGAAAAGGTCATGCAGCTTTCCCGCCAGATGATTATCAATCCTTTTAAAGGGTATTCGGAAGATGACCGTAATATTTTAAACCCCGAACTCGAGGAAACAATAAAGGAGCTTTCCGCCATTGACGGAGCTTTTATTATCAATGCCCAGGGCGCCATCGTCACGGCGGGGCGCCACCTCAATGCGGCTCTGGAAAGCAAGGATTTTCCCTCAGGGCTGGGCAGCCGTCACATCGCGGCTGCCGGTATCACCAACGTGACCAAAGCCGTGGCCATGGTGGTGTCTCAGTCAACCGGAAGCGTAAGTGTTTTTAAAAACGGCAAGCTGTTTGTAAGCATTGAAAAACCTGTGGAATAAAATAAAATGAGGTAGATTATGAGATTCGACAAATTCACACTCAAAGTTCAAGAAGCGCTTCAGGACGCGCAGACCATGGCCGCTACGCTGGGTCATCAGGCCATAGAGCCGGAGCACATGCTGCTGAGTCTTTTGCAGCAGCAAGACGGCATCGCCTCCGCCATTGTGACCAAGCTCAATGCAGCGCCTCAAAAGATAGAGCAGGAGCTTGAGGCCTATCTGAAAAAACAGCCCAGCGTGGCAGGTGCGGGCGCGGGGCAGGTGTATCTGGGCGGCAGGCTCAATAAAATATTCGATCAGGCCATGACGGAAGCGGCGCAGCTCAAAGACGAATACGTAAGCGCCGAACATGTTCTGGTGGCGATCAGTGAAGAAAAGGAAGGCCAGGCAGGAAAAGTCCTGCGACAAAGCGGCGTCATGCGGGATAAGATCTTTGAGGTGCTTGTCGATATTCGCGGCAACCAGCGCGTGACCGACCCGAACCCGGAAGGCAAGTATCAGGCGCTGGAGCGCTACGCGAAGGACTTTAACGAACTGGCCCGCAAAGGGAAATTTGACCCGGTGATCGGCCGCGATGAAGAAATCCGCCGCATCATGCAGGTGCTCTCCAGGCGCACCAAAAACAACCCGGTGCTCATCGGCGAACCAGGCGTGGGTAAGACGGCCATCGTAGAGGGCCTGGCCCAGCGCATCGTCAACGGGGACGTCCCCGAAAGCCTGAAAACCAAACGTGTCTTGGGGCTGGATATCGGAGCGCTGGTGGCGGGCGCGAAATACCGCGGCGAATTCGAAGAGCGCCTGAAAGCGGTCTTGAAGGAAGTAACCAGCTCCGACGGGGAGATTATTCTCTTTATCGACGAAATTCACACGGTGGTGGGAGCGGGGGCGGCAGAGGGCTCGATGGATGCCTCCAATATGCTCAAGCCCGCGCTGGCCAGGGGTGAGCTGCGTTGCGTGGGCGCGACGACGCTCAACGAATACCGCAAATACATCGAGAAAGACGCGGCTTTGGAGCGACGCTTTCAGCCCGTGCTGGTCAAAGAGCCGACGGTGGAGGATACGATCGCCATTTTGCGCGGCCTCAAGGAGCGTTACGAAGTCCATCACGGCGTACGCGTAAAAGATTCGGCGATTGTTGCCGCGGCGACTCTTTCGCACCGCTATATCTCCGACAGGTTTCTGCCGGACAAGGCGGTTGATCTGATCGACGAGGCGGCCTCCAGGCTGCGCATTGAACTGGATTCGATGCCCTCCGAAATCGACGCGATTGACCGCAGGGTCATTCAGTTGGAAATAGAAAAGCAGTCCCTCAAAAAAGACACGGACAAGGCCGCGACCGAGCGGCGCGAAAAGATCGAAAAGGAACTGGCGGACCTGCGCTTGCAGATGGACAAGATGAAGCTGCACTGGCAGTCGGAAAAAGACGTTATCAAAAAGATCCAGCAGACGAAAAGCCGGATGGAAGAGCTTAAAATTGAAGAGGTGAATGCGCAGCGCGAGGGCAATCTGGCGCGCGCGGCGGAAATCCGCTATGGCATGCTGGTGGAGCTTGACCGCGAGCTGCAGGATGACCAGGTTAAACTCGAAGAAGTGCAAAAACAAACCCGGATGCTCAAGGAAGAGGTTGATGCGGAAGATGTGGCGGAAGTCGTTTCCAACTGGACCGGTATTCCCCTGTCGCGTATGATGGAAAGCGATGTGCAGAAACTCATCCAGATGGACGAGCGCCTCAAAATGCGCGTCATCGGCCAGGACGACGGCATCCAGGCCGTCTCATCGGCGCTGCGCCGCGCGCGTTCGGGCCTGCAGGACCCGAACCGCCCCATCGGTTCGTTTATCTTCCTCGGGCCCACCGGCGTGGGCAAAACGGAGCTGGCACGCGCCCTGGCGGAGTTTATGTTCGACAATGAGCATGCCATGGTCCGCATCGACATGTCCGAATACATGGAGAAGCATGCGGTGGCGCGCCTGATCGGAGCACCTCCCGGTTATGTGGGCTATGAAGAAGGCGGTTACCTCACCGAGTCGGTCAGGAGAAAACCGTACAGTGTGCTGCTGTTCGACGAAATCGAAAAAGCACACCCGGACGTGTTCAATATTCTTTTGCAGATACTCGACGACGGCCGGCTCACCGACGGGCAGGGACGCACGGTGGATTTCAAAAATACCGTGGTAATCATGACCTCCAACGTCGGCAGTCAGTGGATTCAGGATCCGTCGCTCGATGATGAGGAAAGGAAAAACCGTGCGATGGAAGCGCTGAGGGCAACCTTCAAGCCGGAGTTCTTAAACCGCATCGACGATATCATCGTGTTCCACGCACTGTCGCTTGAAGATATAAACAAGATTGTGGGTATTCAGCTGGAGCTGATCGACAGGCGTCTGAAGGAGCGAAAACTTTCTATCGAATTGACACAGGAAGCGAAAAAATATATAGCTGAAACGAGCTACAGCCCGATTTACGGAGCACGGCCGCTCAAGCGCGCGCTGCAGAAAATGATTCTCGACCCGCTGGCGCTCGATATTCTTGCAGGCAAGTTTTCCGAGGGTGATCATATCGTCATCGGTGTTGCGAAAGACGAAATTGTCTTTAGCAAAAAATAGGTTGCCGGTCGCTTCGCGCCCGTCTATTTGACTTGGCGTGCTGTAGTTTAACAGCCTATCTGGAAGGGGGTATTTATGGCGGAAGAAACAACAAAAGGTGAAGGATTCGTGATCAAGGACAGACGTTTTTCCGATGAGCCGGACAAAAAAGAAGAGCCAGCCGAGGCAAAGCAGGAGCCTTCCAGAGAAGAAGCGAAGTCACTTCCGGATGGCTTTGATTACCCGCCGGTAAATTTCTCAAACTTTGTCATTTCGCTTTCCACGTCCGCCTTGTTTCACTTCGGTGATTTTCCGGAGTATGAGGGGGGAGGGGCTGAAAAAAATCTTCCGGCCGCCAAGCAGACCATCGATATTCTGGATATGCTGGGCGAAAAGACGAAAGGCAATCTGGACGCCGATGAACAGAATCTGCTCCAGGGTGTGCTCTACGAGCTGAAGATGCGCTATGTAAAAGAAAAGGGCTGAGATGCGAAGGCTCGCGCCCGCGAAGATAAACCTCTTTCTGCATATAATCGGCAAGCGTCCGGACGGCTACCATAATCTCGCTTCCGTTATGCAGCAGATATCCATTTTTGACGAGCTGGAATTTAAACTGCGCCCGGAGGGAATATCTCTTTCCTGTCCGGGCGCTGATTTACCTGTCAATGAGGATAACCTCGTCTATCGCGCCGCAAAGGCGCTTTTTGACTATGCCTCCTATCCGGGTGGCGTAGAAATTAAACTGACAAAAAAAATACCTGCGGGCGCAGGGCTCGGAGGCGGCAGCTCCGACGCGGCCGCCACCCTTACGGCTCTAAATGAACTGTGTTCGCTGAATGTCAGTCATGATGAGCTGATGAGCCTCGGGGCCGACCTCGGGGCGGATGTTCCTTTTTTTATTTTCGGGGCCCGTGCTTTCGCGACCGGTACGGGCACAGTTTTGGAGCCTGTTTCCCACATGCCTGAATTGAATCTTGTTTTGATCAAACCGGGCTTTTCTTTGTCCACCAGAGACGTTTATGAGGGGCTTAATTTGGCATTGACAAAGAAAAAAAATAATTATAGCATTCCGCGATTTTACGACATGGATGATGTGGTTCGGGGATTGCATAATGATCTGGAATCCGTATCCTTCCGCATGCGTCCTGAATTGATGGATTTCAGGCAGATACTGGTGAGAGCAGGAGCCTTGGGTGTCCTGATGTCGGGCAGCGGTCCCACGATGTTTGGCATCTTCGCTGATGAGAAAGCGGCACTGGAGGCAAGGGAAGCAATATTCAAAACAATATCTTCAGAATGTCTGGTCTTGTTTGCCCAATCACTTTAGTACCTGTTTTCATTCGGAAAATATATAAGAAAAAGGATGGGGCGTCGTCAAGCGGTAAGACACAGGATTTTGGTTCCTGCATTCGGAGGTTCGAATCCTCCCGCCCCAGCCAGAAAAGTCGTGGAGAATAATTAAATGCTGGAAAGAATGAAGATTTTCTCAGGAAACGCCAATCTTGGGCTGGCTGAGAAGATATGTGACAAAGTTGGCGTTTCTCTGGGGCAAGCGAATGTCACCACCTTCAGCGACGGAGAAACCCGCGTGGAAATAGATGAAAATGTGCGGGGCATGGATGTTTTCATCATTCAGTCCACCTGTTCCCCGGTCAACGTGACATTGATGGAGCTGCTTATCATGATCGACGCGATGAAGCGGGCTTCCGCCGGCCGTATCACTGCGGTGGTTCCTTATTACGGGTATGCCCGCCAGGACCGGAAGGTCGCTCCGCGTGCGCCCATATCTGCTAAACTCGTGGCGGACTTGATTACCGCCGCCGGTGCTCAGCGACTTTTGTCGATGGATTTACATGCCGGTCAGATACAAGGATTCTTCAATATACCGGTGGATAACCTCTTTGCCACGCCCGTCCTTATTGAGTATGTGAAAAAAAATTATCAAGAGAACACGGTTATCGTTTCGCCCGACACAGGGGGGGTTGAAAGAGCCCGCGCTTTCGCAAAACGCATGGGGGCATCGCTGGCGATTATCGACAAGCGCCGCGAAGGGCCCAATGAAGCTCAGGTGATGAATATCATCGGTAATGTCGTAGACAAAAGCGCGATTATTCTTGATGACATGATCGATACAGCCGGTACCGTAGTCCAGGCGGCCCTAGCTCTGAAAGAGGCGGGGGCTGCGGATGTTTCGGTCTGCTGTACCCACCCTGTTTTGTCCGGCCCGGCTCTTGACCGGCTGGAGGCATCTGATATCAGTGAAATTATCGTTACGGATACCATCCCTCTGACACAGCGGGCCGCAAAATGCGCAAGAATCAAGGTTTTGTCCGTTTCCGGCCTGTTGTCGGAGGCAGTGCGCCGTATCTACTATAACGATTCGGTACATTCATTATTTATTTAGGAGGAAGGGGTAGATGGAAACAACTGATTTGGCGGCTCAGGTCCGTAAAGAGCATAAAAAAGGTCCGGCACGACGGCTGCGACAGCAGGGGTTTGTTCCCGCCGTTTTTTACGGAAGAAATACCGGCAATATTCATCTGACCGTAAAGAGCAGCGATATCCTGAAGTTGCAGAAAACAAAAAAAGATACCGGTTTTATCAGGCTCATTATTGACGACGGAGGCCTGAAAACGGAAAAACTGTCTTTCATTAAGGAATTGCAGGTCCAGCCGGTAACCAGAAAATTGTATCATGCAGACTTTTACGAAGTCGACATATCCAGATCGCAGGTATTTGACGTTGAACTCATCCTTGTCGGCAATGCCGTCGGGGTGGAAAATGGTGGAATGTTGCAGCATGCCAAACGTCACCTCAAGATTTCCTGTCTGCCTAAAGACCTGCCCGGCAATATCGAGGTGGACGTGACCTCTCTTGACCTCGGTCAGGCCATCAAGGTTCAGGATATTGAGTTGTCCGCCGGTCTTACCGCTATTGACCCTCCCGATGATGCGGTTGCGTCTATTATCGCCATAAAGGCAGCCGTGACACAGGAAGTCGAGGAAGAAGCCGCAGAGGATGTACAGGCCGCCGAGACGGCAAAGGAAGAGAAGAAAGAGAAGGAAGAATAGCAAGTACGTAAAAAACAATTTACGGGCGGTAGAGAATGCTTCCCTCTGTTTTGGCGAAAATAATATCCCGGGTCAAAAAAGAGGGGGAGAAGATGGAGTATGTGATTGTCGGACTGGGGAATCCCGGCCGACGCTATGAGCAGACCAGGCACAACATAGGATTTATGGCTCTACAGACCCTGGCCGGGCGTCTGGAAATAGAACTTGACCATAAAAGTTTTGATTCTCTGTGGGGTAAAGGGGCGGTAGGGGACCAAAAAGTCCTGCTGGCCGAACCGCAAACATACATGAATTTGAGTGGCACTGCTGTCAGGCAGTTGCAGTCGTTCTTTAAAACGGACATCAGTAATCTCATCGTTATTCATGATGACCTTGACCTGCCTTTCGGGTCGGTAAGACTCAAGGCGGGGGGGGGGACCGCCGGTCATAAAGGACTGGCATCTATTCAAAATAACATGGGAACTTCAGAATTTACGCGGGTGCGACTGGGTATCGGCAAACCGGTTGACAAAACCCGGATTGAGGGTTATGTGTTGGAGCCCTTTCGTAAGGAAGAATGCGATGAGCTACCGGTCATTTTGGACCAGGCCGCCACAGCAGTTACTGAAATCATTTTAAACGGTCTGCAACAGGCAATGAACAGGTGCCAGACCAAAATATAAATTTTCAAAAAAAGGAGGACTAGTAATGTTTGAAAACAAGAAAAGTGTTTGGACATTTTTACTGAGCGGTTTAATCGTGCTGCTGTCTGCCGGTGCCGCTTTGGCTGCTGAAGTCAATATCCAGCTGCCTAATCTTGCCGAGGTTTCCTTCATGGGCGGCGCTCTCGGAGGGATGACGATTCTGAACGTCGGCATCATCATTTCTCTGATCGGTATGGGCTTCGGTGTCCTGCAGTATGTTCAGACCAAGAACCTGCCGGCGCACAATGCGATGCTCGACGTTTCCCAGACGATTTGGGAAACCTGCAAGACCTATCTTTTCCAGCAAGGCAAGTTCCTTACTGCTTTGTGGATTCTCATCGCGGTCTGTATGATTTATTACTTCGGCTGGCTGGCCGAGCAGTCCGCGGGTCGGGTCATCATCATCCTGATCGCTTCGATCGTCGGTATTCTCGGCTCCTACGGTGTGGCCTGGTTTGGAATCCGGATCAACACGGTGGCCAATTCCCGCGCCGCTTTTTCGTCTCTGTCCGGCAATCCCCTCAACATCGTCAACATCTGTCTGCGTTCCGGTATGAGCGTCGGCCTTCTTCTGGTCAGCGTTGAGCTTTTCGTGATGCTCCTTATCCTGGCGTATGTTCCGCCGGATCTCGCCGGTGCCTGTTTCATCGGCTTCGCAATCGGTGAGTCGCTGGGTGCTTCCGTACTCCGTATCTGCGGCGGTATCTTTACGAAAATTGCCGATATTGGTTCAGACTTGATGAAAATCGTTTTCCATCTTCCCGAAGACGACCCCAAAAACCCCGGTGTTATCGCCGACTGTACGGGTGACAACGCGGGTGACAGCGTCGGCCCCTCGGCGGACGGTTTTGAAACTTACGGTGTAACCGGTGTTGCCTTGATCGTTTTTCTCTCGTTGGCGTTGGCCTCCACGCCTGAAATGGGTGGAAAACTGATCATCTGGATTTTCGCCATGAGAATATTGATGATTCTCACTTCCCTGGCCTCCTACTTCATCAACCATGGCATCAGCTCGGCCGCATTCGGCGGTAAGAAAGAATTCAACTTCGAGCATCCGTTGACAAATCTGGTCTGGATCACCTCGATCGTTTCCATCGCGGTTACCTTTGTCGCCAGCTATTGCCTGCTGGGCGATCTGCCTGTTGAGTACAGCGGGCTGTGGTGGGCGCTGGCGATCATCATCAGCTGCGGCACCATTGCAGGCGCGCTGATTCCTGAATTTACCAAAATCTTCACCAGCACTTCGTCGCGTCACTGCGAGGAAACAGTCAACGCCTCCCGTCAGGGCGGTCCTTCGCTCAACATCCTGTCGGGTCTGGTTGCCGGTAACTTCTCGTCTTTCTGGATCGGAATGGTGATCATGTGCCTTATGTTCATCGCTTACATGGTGTCCCAGCATGCAGCCATTCTGGCTATTATGCCTGACATCTTTAAATTCGCCGCGCCGATCTTCGCTTTCGGCCTGGTGGCCTTCGGCTTTCTGGGCATGGGTCCGGTGACCATCGCTGTGGACAGCTTTGGTCCGGTGTCCGACAACGCACAGTCCATTTATGAATTGTCGCTGATCGAAAGCCGTCCGGACGTAAAAGATGTCGTCAAAAAAGAATACGGGATTGTGCCTGATTTCGAAATTGCGAAGCATTTCCTCGAGTCCGCCGACGGTGCGGGCAACACCTTCAAGGCGACAGCCAAACCGGTGCTCATCGGTACAGCGGTTGTCGGCGCCACCACCATGGTGTTCGGCATCATCATTTTGCTCGAGAATCTGTTCGGTAACATTGTTGCCAACCTGTCGCTGGTGCAGCCCGAGATCATTCTGGGCCTGATCACCGGTGGCGCGGTCATTTACTGGTTCACCGGCGCGTCCATTCAGGCGGTGACCACCGGCGCCTATCAGGCCGTCGTGTTCATTAAAAAGAATATCAACCTCGATAAAGAGGAAGCCTCCATTCAGGATTCCAAGAAAGTTGTTCAGATCTGCACGCAGTATGCGCAGAAGGGAATGATCAACATCTTCATCGTGATCTTCTTTATGACGTTGGCCCTGTCGTTCTTCAACCCCTACTTCTTTATCGGTTATCTGATCGGCATCGCCTTCTTCGGCCTGTTCCAGGCGATCTTCATGGCCAATGCCGGCGGATGCTGGGACAACGCCAAAAAGATTGTTGAAGTCGATCTGAAGATGAAAAACACCCCCCTGCATGAAGCAGCTGTTGTGGGCGACACTGTCGGCGACCCCTACAAGGACACCTCGTCGGTCTCCCTGAACCCGATCATCAAGTTTGCGACGCTGTTTGGTCTTCTGGCCGTGGAAATTGCGGTTACCATGCCCAATGCCAACGTTAGAATCGGCCTGGCAATCATCTTCTTTGTGATTGCTCTGGTCTTCATCTACCGTTCCTTCTACAGCATGAGGATTGCCAGCGATAAACTGGGTGAATAACTTTAAAAACTTTTAACCTCAAAAGGTGCTCCCGAAACGGAGCGCCTTTTTTTTTCAGTGCCTGAACGCCTGGGTGATACCCTTACGGACATGATTTCCCTTGAAGCGGGGTGGTATAGATGCCGACTACCCCCGGCTTGCGCTAATCTGTTGCATATAAGCGCGACAGGTTGCGCTTGAAAATATCAATCGGCGTCTATGAGATATAGAGATAAGGCGAAAAACAAAGCGGGCTAAAGCAGTATGTTTCCGGAAGGGCAGGAAAGAAAAGTGACGATTTTTTCCGTGCTTCGTTGACTGGTTTCAGTGCATCCGGATCCATTGCTGTGCGGATTTTAATGCTGCTCTTCCGGGGGCGCCAGATTTCCGAAGG
>Ga0116183_1001364_pt1 | contig 27766 bp, 26 predicted proteins | sample AD_UKC078_MetaG_FD_89753 | JGI IMG/M metagenome (GOLD analysis project Ga0116183, IMG submission 89753) | Active sludge microbial communities of municipal wastewater-treating anaerobic digesters from USA - AD_UKC078_MetaG | ecosystem: Engineered > Bioreactor > Anaerobic > Digestate | place: USA...
CCTTGCCGTGGCGAACTACCGGTCGCTGCGGCGCCTGGTCGTCCCGTTGCGGCGCTGCACCGTCGTCACCGGATCGAACGGCAGCGGGAAGTCCAGCCTGTACCGGGCGCTGCGGTTGCTGGCGGACTGTGCCCGCAACGGCGCGGTCAGCGCACTGGCGGCGGAGGGCGGTCTGGCCTCGACGATGTGGGCCGGCCCGGGGCGGACCGGACCGGTCAGCCTGAAACTCGGCTTCGCCGGCGCCGACTTCGGTTATGCCGTCGACCTCGGGATGCCGCAGATCGGCAACTCCTTCTTCGCGCTCGACCCCGAGATCAAGACCGAGGCGGTGTGGGCCGGGCCGGTACTGCGGCCGGCCGCGCTGACCGCGGAACGCTCCGGACCGCTGGCCCGCATCCGCGATGCCGACGACGGCTGGCGCACCGTCACCACCGGGATGCGGCCCTACGACAGCATGATCAGCGAACTGGCCGACCCGCAGGCCGCGCCGGAGTTGATGGTCCTCCGGGAGCGGATGCGGTCCTGGCGGTTCTACGACCACGTGCGCACCGACGCCGCCGCCCCGGCGCGGATGTCCCGGATCGGTACCCGCACCACGGTGCTTGGGCATGACGGGGCCGACCTTGCGGCCGCCTTGCAGACCATCGTCGAGATCGGAGACGCGGCTGCGCTGGCCGGCGCGATCGACGCGGCCTTCCCCGGCAGCGCGGTCGTCGTCCGCGTCGACGGTGGCCGATTCGAGGTCGGTCTGCGCCAGCCGGGGATGGCGCGGGCGCTGACCGCCGCCGAACTGTCCGACGGGACGCTGCGCTACCTGCTGCTGGTCGCGGCCCTGCTCAGTCCGCGGCCCGCCGAACTGACGGTGCTCAACGAGCCGGAGTCCAGCCTGCACCCGGACCTGCTGCCGGCGTTGGCGGCGCTGATCGTCCGGGCCGCGGAGTGCACCCAGGTCGTCGTCGTCACGCACTCCCCGGTGTTGGTGGCGGCGCTGGGTGGGCTCGATGACGACCTGAATCTGCTGCGTCTGGTCAAGATCGACGGCGAGACGGCGGTCGCGGACCGGGGCCCGCTGGACGAGCCGGCCTGGCACTGGCCTACCCGGTCGTAGCGGCAGCCCTAAGCTGGCAGCCGTGCCCGGCCCCGATTCCGAACCCGACCAAGACCGGTCCGGGGAGCCCGATCCCCCGCGGTCCACGGCGATTCCCCTGCTGATAGCGCTGGCGATCGTGGGGATCGTGCTGGCGGTGGTGACCGGCCTGCGATCCTGCCGAGGCGAGGAGATCAGCGCCGAGTCGGGTGTCGGCCGGGCGGTCATCGGTCAGAACGACGCGCTGCAGCGCGGGAACTATGCCGATTTCCGGCGGTTCACCTGTGCGGCCGAGCAGGGCACCGAGGACGGCGTGCTGGCCGCACAGCGGAAGTCCGCCCAAGCCAACGGGCCACGATATGTCGATGACGTCCGCGGCTTCGCCGTGAACGGGGACCGGGCCACCGCCACCGTCGTCTACCACTTCGAGAAGTCCCCCGACGACAAGCTGAACACCCTGGTGACCTTCGCGCGGGAGGACGGCGACTGGAAGGTCTGCTCGGCGGGGCCGTCCTAGCGCGTCTGCGCGAGATCAATCCGCAGTAGCGCGTCTGCGCGAGATCAATCCGCAGTAGCGCGTCCGCGCCCCTGCCCTGGCCCCTGTGCGAGACTCAGCAGCGTGAGTTACGCCGGAGATATCACCCCTGCTGACAGCTGGACACTGCTCAACGAGAACCCCGACGCGGTGCTGGTGGACGTCCGCACCGGGGCGGAGTGGAAATGGGTGGGTGTGCCCGACCTGCGCGGTGTGGGGCGCGACGTGGTGTTCGTGGAGTGGACCCACAGCGACGGCCGCCGCAACGAGAACTTCGTCGCCGACCTGATCGCCGCCGGGGTCACCCCGGGGGAGCGCCCGGTGATCTTCCTGTGCCGCTCCGGCAACCGGTCCATCCCGGCCGCCGAGGCCGCGACCGCCGCCGGAATCGCCCCGGCCTACAACATGCTGGAGGGCTTTGAGGGTCAGCTTGACGAGTCGGGTCACCGCGGTGTGACGGGGTGGCGCGCCGAGGGCCTGCCCTGGCGGCAGACATGAGTCCCGAGCAGGGATCGGTGCCCTCGGTCCGGATTCCCCGGCCGCTGCCCGAGGGGGTCAGCCCGGCCACCATCGGTGTTCGCGGTGGGCTGCTGCGGTCGGAGTTCGAGGAGACCGCCGAAGGGCTGTTCCTCACCTCCGGTTACGTCTACGGCTCAGCCGGCGAGGCGGAGAGGGCGTTCACCGGCGAGGTTGACCGGTTCGTGTACTCCCGCTACGGCAACCCCACCATCGAGATGTTCCAGGAGCGGCTGCGCCTCATCGAAGGGGCACCTGCGTGTTTCGCCACCGCTTCGGGGATGGCGGCGGTGTTCACCGGTCTGGGCGCGCTTCTCGGTGCCGGGGACCGCCTGGTCGCGGCCCGCAGCCTGTTCGGCTCCTGTTTCGTCGTCTGCAACGAGATTCTGCCCCGATGGGGTGTGGAGACCGTCTTCGTCGACGGTGACGATCTCGACCAGTGGGAGCAGGCACTGTCGGTGCCCACCCAGGCGGTGTTCTTCGAGACACCCTCGAACCCCATGCAGTCGCTGGTCGATATCGCCGCGGTGACCGAACTGGCGCACCGGGCCGGCGCAAAGGTGGTGCTGGACAACGTCTTCGCCACCCCGCTGTTGCAGCAGGGCATCCCGATGGGGGTGGACGTGGTGATCTACTCCGGAACCAAGCACATCGACGGTCAGGGCCGGGTGCTGGGCGGGGCGATCCTCGGCGCGAAGGACTACATCGACGGACCGGTGCAGACCCTGATGCGTCACACCGGCCCGGCCCTCAGTCCGTTCAACGCCTGGGTGCTGCTGAAAGGCCTTGAGACGCTGTCGGTTCGGGTCAACTACAGCAACGAGTCCGCGCTCAAGGTGGCGGATTTCCTGCAGGCTCATCCCGGCGTCAGCTGGGTGCGGTATCCGTACTTGTCGTCCCATCCGCAGCACGATCTGGCCAGGCGGCAGATGTCCGGGGCGGCACCGTGGTCACCTTCGAGCTCAAGGCGGCCGAGGGGCGGGGCAAGGAGCGCGCCTTCGAGGTTCTCGACCGGCTCAGGCTGATCGACATCTCCAACAATCTCGGTGACGCCAAGACGCTGATCACCCATCCCGCCACCACCACACACCGGGCGATGGGCCCGGAGGGACGTGCCGCGATCGGACTCGGTGACGCTGTGGTGCGGATCTCGGTCGGGCTGGAGGGCACCGACGACGTCATCGCCGATCTGGACCGCGCGCTGAGCTGACCATCCGCAAGCCGGGGCTACTCGGGTGCGTCCAACACGCCGGTGGCGGATTGGGCACGCTGCTCGTAGGCGGACCGGGCTTGGGTGTCGATATCGAGGAACACCCGCGCCGTGCCCGTCCTCGCCGACAGCCAGCGCCGGCCACGCGGCGGTAGGAAGGCCGTGGCGGCGGCGATGAACCGCAACGAATATGGCACCGAGACAACGGTTTTCGGCTTCTCCAAGGTCCGCACCACGGCCGCGGCGATATCCGCCGGTTGAACCGGCTCGGTCATCCCACCGGTCGGTGTGCCGGCGATGAGTTCGGTGTTGGTGAATGTCGGCATGACGCAGCTGACCTCGACGCCCTGCGGCGCGAACTCGTCGGCCAGCGCGGTGGAGAGCCCGACGATGGCGAACTTGGTTCCGGCGTAGAGCGCCTGCCCGGGCACCGCCAGCATGCCGGCCACCGAGGCGATGTTGACGATGTGGCCGCGGCGGCGGGCCACCATCTCCGGCAGCACCAGTCGGCAGCCGGTGACCACGCCGTAGAGGTTGACCTCGATGGCCGAGCGAATGGCCGCCTCGGTGTGGTCCAGGAACGGGCCCACCGGCATCACCCCGGCGTTGTTGATCAGCACGTCGATGTGTCCGCCCCCGTCGCCGCGGGCCTTGTCGAGGAATGTCGCGAAGGATTGCGGGTCGGCGACGTCGAGGGGGTAGCCCGACACCGGGCCGAGGTTGGTCAGCCGGGCCACCGCGGACTCCCCGAGAGCGATGTCCCGGTCGCCGATCACCACCCGCGCCCCGCGCCGCAACAGCGCCTCAGCGGTGGCGAACCCGATCCCGCGGGCGGCGCCGGTGATGACCACCGTCCGGTCCCTGATTGTGCCCATGACAGGCGACTGTAGCGCTGCCGCTCAGTGTCTGTGGAGCTGTCGCTCAGTGCGGCGAGGCGGCTCGCACGGCGTCGCCGATCGGACCGATCCAGAGCGCACCGTGACCGGGGATCAGCACCTCGGTGCCGGCCGAGGCGAGGGCGCTCAGGCTGCGTTCGCAGTCGTGCTGGCTCTCGTTGAACATCGCCGGCAGTTGTTGCGGACCCCGGTGGCGGGACAGCGGATGGCCGGTGATCAGGGCGTCCCCGGCGATCAGGACCCCGTCCACGACGTAGGAGCAGTGCCCGCCGGTGTGGCCGGGGGTGGGGATGGCTCGCGGGCTGCCCGGCAGCGTGGCGGCCACCTGCTCGGTCAGCTCCCGGGTGCCCGGGATTCCGTCGCGGACGAGTCCGCCGAGACGCGCCGCCTGCAGTGACCACCGCAGCCAACTCGGCCGCCAGGCCTTCGCCAGCAGTGCAGCCGGTGAGACCTGTTGCAGGTATTCGCGTCTGGCGTGGCCGACCTCGTCGGTGTGGCAGTACACCGGGGTGCCGTGGGCGGCGGCGAACCAGATCGCCGACCCGAGGTGGTCGATGTGGGCGTGGGTGAGCAGGATGGCCCGCACGTCGGCCGGGCCGAACCCCAGCCGGTCCAGCGAGGCCAGCACGTCGTCGCGGTTGCCCGGGTAGCCGGCGTCGATCAGCAGTACCCCGGAATCGTCGCTGACCAGCGTCCAGTTCACCAACGGCGTGCGGGCCATGTGCACCCGTCCGGTCACCGCCGTCATCGCCAGTGCCATCGGCTGAGCATAGTGAGGGGCGTGAGCCCAGTGGGGTAGAAGCGCAGTGAGGTAGAACTGAACCGTGGCTGATCTGAAGTTGGGTTATAAGGCGTCCGCAGAGCAGTTCGGTCCCCGCGAACTGGTTGAACTCGGTGTGCTGGCCGAGGAGCACGGGATGGACAGCGCGACGGTCAGCGACCATTTCAATCCGTGGCGGCACGAGGGGGGTCACGCGCCCTTCGCGCTGTCCTGGATGACGGCGGTCGGGGAACGCACCAAGCGGATCACCCTCGGCACCTCGGTGCTCACCCCGACCTTCCGGTACAACCCGGCGGTGATCGCGCAGGCCTTCGCGACCATGGGCTGCCTGTACCCGGGTCGGGTGTTCCTCGGGGTGGGCACCGGCGAGGCACTCAACGAGATCGCCACCGGTTTCACCGGGGAGTGGCCCGACTTCAAGGAGCGCTTCGCCCGGTTGCGGGAGTCGGTGCGGCTGATGCGCGAACTGTGGTGGGGCGACCGGGTCGATTTCGACGGCGAGTACTACCAGCTCAAGGGTGCCTCCATCTACGACGTTCCCGAGGGCGGCATCCCCGTCTACATCGCCGCCGGCGGTCCGGTTGTCGCCAAGTACGCCGGCCGGGCCGGTGACGGTTTCATCTGCACCTCCGGTAAGGGCGCCGAGCTGTACACCGACAAGCTGATGCCCGCGGTGCGCGACGGGGCGGCAGCGGCCGAACGCAACCTCGACGCGATCGACAAGATGATCGAGATCAAGATCTCCTACGACACCGATCCAGAAGCGGCGCTCAACAACACCCGGTTCTGGGCGCCGCTGTCGCTGACCCCGGAGCAGAAGCACAGCGTCGCCGATCCGATGGAGATGGAGCGGCTGGCCGACGAACTGCCGATCGAGCAGGTGGCCCGGCGCTGGATCGTGTCGTCGGACCCCGATGAAGCTGTGGAGAAGGTGGCCGACTACGTCCGGTACGGACTCAACCATCTCGTCTTCCACGCCCCCGGGCATGACCAGCGCAGGTTCCTGACGTTGTTCGCACGTGATCTGCTGCCCCGGTTGCGCAGACTTTCCTCGTGAAACCCCCCGTCACCTCGATCTACATCGCCTCGCCGGAGGGCGAGACCGGCAAGTCCACCATCGCGCTCGGCGTGCTGCACCGGTTGACCGCCATGGTCCCCAGGGTCGGCGTATTCCGGCCGATCATCCGGCGTGGGGACCGGGACTACATCCTCGAACTGCTGCTGGCGCAGAGCGACGCCGGACTGGCCTATCAGGACTGCTTCGGGGTGAGCTACCAGAGACTCCACGAGGACCCGGACGGGGCGATCACCGATATCGTCAGCCGCTACCACGCCGTCGCCGATCGCTGCGACGCCATGGTGATCGTCGGATCGGACTACACCGACGTGGCATCGCCCACCGAACTGGCGGTCAATGCCCGGATCGCCGCCAATCTCGGGGCGCCGGTGCTGTTGTCGGTGCGCGCCACCGGCCGCGCCCCCGCGGAGATCGCCGCGGTCATCGAGTTATCCCTCTCCGAACTGGACAACCAGCACACCCACACCGCGGCGGTGGTGGCCAACCGGTGCGAGCCGGGCACCATGGTGGCGGTCGCCAGGGCGTGCCGGGCCCTCGGCTCGCGGGTCTACGTGCTGCCGGAGGAGCCACTGCTGGCCGCGCCGACGGTCGCCGAACTTTCTGATGCGGTGCACGGCACCCTGCTGCACGGCGACCCCCTGCTGCTGGGCCGCGAGGTGATGGGTGTGATGGTCGCCGGGATGACCGCCGACCATGTTCTGGAGCGGTTGACCGAGGGCGCCGCGGTGATCACCCCCGGGGATCGTTCCGACGTGGTACTCGCGGTGGCCAGTGCCCATGCGGCCGAGGGGTTTCCGTCGCTGTCGGTGATGATCCTCAACGGCGGACTGCCCCTGCACCACGAGATCGCCAGGCTGGTGACGGGGCTGGGCCTGCGACTGCCGATCATCGCGACCGAACTGGGCACATTCGCCACGGCCAGCGCGGTGGCTGCCACCCGCGGCCGGGTGACCGCCGACTCGAAACGCAAGATCTACACCGCCATCGAACTGGTCGACCGCCACGTCGACATGTCCGACCTGCTGGAGCGCCTGGCGATCCCGATTCCGACGGTGACCACGCCGCAGATGTTCGCCTACCGGTTGATGGAACGGGCGCGCGCCGACCGCCGCCGGATCGTGCTCCCGGAAGGGGACGACGACCGGATCCTGCAGGCCGCCGGCCGACTGCTGCTCCTCGGCCTGGCCGAGCTGACGATCCTCGGCGATGAGTCCCAGGTGCGGTCCCGCGCCGCGGAACTGGGTGTGGACCTGACCGGGGTGACGGTGATCAACCCGCGCGCCAGCGATCTGTGCGAGTCATTCGCCGAGCAGTATGCCGAGCTCCGGAAAGCCAAGGGCATCAACATCGAGCAGGCCCGGGAGATCATGCACGACGTCTCCTACTTCGGCACCATGCTGGTTCAGAACGGCTTTGTCGACGGCATGGTCTCCGGCGCGGCGCACACCACCGCGCACACCGTGCGGCCGGCGTTCGAGATCATCAAGACCCGGCCCGGGGTGTCCACGGTATCGAGCATCTTTTTGATGTGCCTGAGTGACCGGGTGCTGGCCTACGGCGACTGCGCAATCGTGCCCGACCCGACTCCCGACCAACTCGCCGACATCGCGATCAGCGCGGCGTACACCGCCGCGCAGTTCGGCATCGAACCCCGAGTCGCCATGCTGTCCTACTCCACCGGCGATTCCGGCAGCGGTGCCGGCGTCGACAAGGTCAGGGCGGCAACCGATCTCGTACGCCAGCGTGACCCGAACCTGCTGGTGGAGGGTCCGATCCAGTACGACGCCGCCGTCGACCCGGACGTCGCAGCCGCCAAGATGCCGGACTCGCCGGTGGCCGGGAAGGCCACCGTGCTGATCTTCCCGGACCTGAACACCGGCAACAACACCTACAAAGCCGTGCAGCGCAGTGCCGGTGCGATCGCCATCGGCCCGGTGCTGCAGGGGCTCAACAAGCCGGTCAACGACCTCTCTCGCGGAGCGTTGGTGGAGGATATCGTCTACACCGTGGCGATCACCGCGATCCAGGCGCAGGGGCAGTGATGGCGGCCACCGTACTGGTTCTCAACTCCGGCTCGTCTTCTCTGAAATATCAGGTGGTACAGCCGGATTCGGGAGAGTCGCTGGCCCGCGGCATCGTCGAGCGGATCGGCGACGACGGCGGCGTGCCCGACCACGAGGCCGCCCTGCTGCTGGCCTTCGATGAACTCGCGGCTCACGGTCTGCACCCCCGGGAGATGGACCTTGCGGCGGTCGGGCACCGGGTCGTGCATGGTGGGCCCGACCTCTACCGCCCGACCGTCATCGACGACGCCCGGTTGGCGCAACTGCGCGAACTGGCGGACCTCGCCCCGCTGCACAACCCACCCGCCGTGCTCGGCATCGAGGTCGCCCGCAAGCTGCTGCCGGAACTGCCGCACGTCGCGGTGTTCGACACCGCCTTCTTCCATGACCTGCCGGCGGCGGCCCGCACCTATGCCATCGACCGGAATACCGCCGCCGCGTGGAAGATTCGCCGGTACGGATTCCACGGCACCTCACACGCCTTCGTCAGCGCACAGGCCGCGGAGTTCCTCGGCGTGCCGGTGGAGTCGCTCAACCAGATCGTCCTGCATCTGGGCAACGGTGCCTCGGCTTCGGCCATCGCGGGCGGCCGTCCGGTCGACACGTCCATGGGGATGACGCCGATGGAGGGGCTGGTGATGGGCACCCGCTCCGGTGACGTCGACCCCGGGATCATCGCCTATCTCTGGCGCACCGCCGGGATGGGCGTGGCGGAGATCGAGGGGCTGCTCAACCGTCGGTCCGGTGTGTTCGGACTCAGTGGGGAGATCGACTTCCGGGTGCTGCACGAACGGATCGGCGTCGGTGACCCGTCGGCGCAACTGGCCTACGACGTCTACATCCACCGGCTGCGCAAGTACGTGGGCGGCTATCTGGCCCTGCTCGGGTACGCCGACGTCATCACGTTCACCGCCGGGGTGGGGGAGAACGACGCGAAAGTCCGCCGGGACGCGCTGACCGGGTTGAACCGGCTGGGGATCGAACTCGATGAGCATCTCAACGACAGTCCGGCGCGTGGGCCGCGGCGGATCTCCGCGGCGGAGTCCCCGACCACCGTGCTCGTGCTCCCGACCGATGAGGAACTCGCGATCGCCCGGGACTGCCTGACGGTGATCTGAACCGCGTCCGCGACCGGCGCGGCGCGGTCAGAACGTCGTCGTCGGCCGCACCGTGTTGGCCATGTCGACCAAGGCATAGCGGTGGGCCTGGCTGGTAGCGACCCGGGCCAGACTTCGCAGCGAGGCCTCCACACCCAACCGCAGGCCGTGCTCGGTGAACGGGAAGCCCAGGATCGGATTGGCGCGGGCCTCGTGGTGGGGAATCCAGTCCATGGCCGTTCCGAGCACCAGCGCCCGGATCTGCAACACCCTCGGCTCGCTGTCGGGCAACGACTCCACCCGGCGGGCGGCATCGCGGATCTGCTCCTCGGTGAGCTCATGCGCCGCGCGCCCGGACAGCAGGGTGACAACGCTGGTCAACCGCGCGGTGGTGAAGTGCCGGGAGCCGACCGGGACCTCGTCGAGGGTGGTGACGGCGCCGGACCGCTCGCCCTCCGCCGACTGGGCGCGGGCGAGGCCGAAGCCCGCGGAGATGATGTTGTTGTCGGTGTGCCACACCGTCTCGTAGAACTGCCGTTCCTCGCTGGTTCCGGCCAGTTCCGCGGTGGCGGCCAAGGCCAGCTTCGGCGCCAGTTCACCGGGGAAGGTGTCGAGAACCTCGGTGAAGTGCTTCCTGGCCCCCTCGAAGTCGCCGGCCAGCAGTTCGGCGACGGCCTTGAACCAGACCAGCCGCCAGCGCCAGCCCACCCGCGCAGCGAGATCGTCGAGCTTCCGGCCGGCCTTCGCCACGTCCCCGAGGTCCAGCAGCGCCCGGACCTCCATCAGGGTCAAGTCCACCGAGGCGGTCAGGTCGACGCCGTCGGCGTCGAGGCTGTCGTGACGCGCGGCGCGCAACGAGTCCAGGGTCTGCACCGGCTGGGAGAGCACGGTTGCCGAGAGCACGGTCGCCGCGACATCGTTGGGGTCCACCAGGGGCACCGGCAGTGCGGTGACGATCTCCGGCGCGGTGAGCTTCTCCGCGTGCACGAGACCGTCGAGATACACGTCGGTGTGGGCGACGAGCAGATCCACCCCGAAAGTCGAACGGGTGCGGGTGAACACCGTGGACAGACCCGGCCGCGGCATGCCGGTATCGGATGCCACCACCTCGCGCAGCACACCGAGCAACTGCGCCGACATCTCCTCGGCGCTGCCGAACCGCCGCCGGGGGTCGGGGTCGATCGCGCGGCGCAGTAGCCGGCTGAAGGAGTCATACCGCTGGAGCACCGGGTCGTCCCCGGGCAGGCCGTCGACGTAGCGTCCCTTGCTGGTGCGCAGGTTGAGGGTGAGTGCGGCCAGGGTACGGCCCACGGTGTAGATGTCGGTGGCAACCGTCGGGCCGGTGCGCACTATCTCCGGTGCCTGATAGCCAGGGGTGCCATAGAGGTAGCCGAAGGAGTTGATCCGGGAGACCGCGCCGAGGTCGATCAGCTTCAACTGCTCCTCGGTGACCATGATGTTCTCCGGCTTGAGGTCGTTGTAGCACAGGCCGATCGAGTGCAGGTAGGCCAGCGCCGGCAGGATCTCGAGCATGTAGGCGATCGCCTCGGCGACCGGAAGTTTCTGCCCCGGTGGCGTTTTGAGCGACTTACCGCCGACGTACTCCATCACGATGTAACCGACCGGTTCGCCGTGGGAGTCCGGATGTTCGACGAAGTTGAAGATCTTCACGATGGAGGGGTGCACGACCTCGGCGAGGAACTGCCGTTCGGTCATCGCGATCGCCTGCGCCTCGGCGTCGCCGGAGTGCACCAGACCCTTGAGGACGACGGGACGCTCGTTGACGTTGTGATCGACGGCCAGGTAGATCCAGCCCAGGCCGCCGTGCGCGACGCAGCCCTTGATCTCGTATTGATCTGCCACCAGGTCGCCCGGACTCAACTGCGGGAGGAAGGAGTAGGCGCTGCCGCAGTGCGGGCAGAAGCCTTCGGAGGGGCCTTGGGCCCCGACCATCGGGCCGGAGGGGCCTTGGGCCCCGACCATCGGGTCGGAGGGGCCTTGGGCCCCGACCATCGGGCCGGAGGGGCCTTGGGATGGACCGGAGGACCGTCCCACCGACCTCCCGCAGTTCCAGCAGAACCGTTTCGACTCGGCGACAACGGGATTGACCATCATGGCGGCGAGCGGGTCGATTTCGGGAACCCGGGGGATTTCCACCAGTCCGCCGCCGAGTCGACGGGCGGCCGTGGTCCTGGCGACCGTGACCGCGACTTCGTCGCGCTGGTCCGGTTCGCTGACCAGCACGACCTCGTCATCGTCATCGTCGTCGAAGTTGGGGCGGAAGACCGCCTGGGTCGCCATCGGGCGCATGGTGGCGACCGACACCGGGTCCTCGAGTTCGCTGAGGCTCGCGCGCTGGGTCCCGGCCCCCGGTTCGTCGAGATCGTTCATCAGTCCGAGTACCTCGGCTCCGGTGGCGTCGGGGCGGGTCCGAGCACCGTGAGCCACTTCCGGTAGAGGGTGTTCCAGGTGCCGTCGTTGCGTATCCGCTCGAGGGTGCCGTTGACGAAGCGCACCAGTGGTGTGTTGGTCAGGTTCACACCGATGCCGTAAGGCTGCTCGGCCATGTTCGGGCCGACGATGTGCAGGTAGGGATCCTGGGCGACCAGGCCGGCCAGGATGGCGTCATCCGTGCTCACCGCGTCGACCTCGCGCTGCTGCAGGGCGACCAGGCAGTCCGCCCAGGTGACCACCGAGATGATGACGGGCTGGGGTTCGATCTGCCGGACGCGGTCGAGTGAGGTGGTCCCGCGTGCGACGCACACCCGCTTGCCGGACAGATCCTCCGGTTGGGTGATCGCGGACTCGCGCGGCGCCAGAATCCGTTGGTACCCGGTGAAGTACACGGTCGAGAAGTTGACCTGCTTTCGTCGCTCACAGGTGATCGTCATGGTCTTGACGACGATGTCGACGGTGTTGTCCTGCAACGCAGTGATCCGGTCGGACGAGGACAGGATGCGGTACTCGACGGCGCGCGGGTTGCCGAAGATGTCGCGGGCGACTTCACCGGCGATGTCCACGTCGAAGCCGGTCACTTCGCCGGTGATCGGATCGCGGAACGAGAACAGGTTGCTGCCGATGTCCAGGCCGACCACCAACCGGCCCCGTTTACGGATCGCTGCGACGGCCTCGTCGGCCTGCGCCCGGGTGGGGAAGGGCCGCAGGCTCGCCGTCAGGTCGCAGTCGGCATCGGCGGGCGAGGTGGGCGGCGGGCGTTCGGGGTCGAGTTCCTCCATCCCGGCCGGGGTGGGCGGGGCGAGCGACGGATCGGGAGGCGCGGGCGCGTCGATGGCCTCCGTGCAGCCGGCCAGCACAAGGGCGGCGGCCACGATGGCGAGCCGACGAAGCGGGAATCGGGCGTTGATCATCGGTACTCGTTCATCCGCGGAGCCAACCCCAGGGCGACCGCCAGCGCCGCTCCCACCGCCAGGAGCGCACCACCCACCGTGGTGCCCGACAGCACCCGCAGCGCCGACAGGATGTCGCCGCGCAACTGCCCGCGGCTCTCCTCGATCGCGCCGGACAGCGCGTCGTTGAGCTTGTCGAATGCCGGGGTGGAGTCGTCCGCCCCGGTGCCCAGCGCCACCTGGGTCGCGGCCCGGTAGTTGCCCACCGCGATGTAGGAGTTGATCCGCTCGTCGGCCTGCCGCCACCGGGCCAGCAGACTGGACGCCCCGGTCAGCCGGTCGCGGGCGATCGCGTCGTCGCTCTCCAGGTACTGGGCCAGCGTCATGTTCATCGAGTCGACTCGCTGATAGAAGGACTGCTTGCGGACATCCTCGTCGCCGCGCCGGATCAGCGACAGCGTCTCGTCGGCGCGCGCCTGCTGGGCGGTGATCGCCAGACCGGTGACGATCTTCAGCGAGTCGGCGGCGGTGTTCTTGGCGCTGCGACTGCCCGCCGTCGACAGGGTCAGCGCGCTGCCGACCCAGATGATCAGCACCAGGAAGGCCGCGCCGCCGGCGAACAGGCCCAGATTCACCCGCCGCCGGGTCCGTTCGGCGAGCCAGCGGTGCGCGAAAATGCCGAATCCCATCGTGGTGGCCACCACGATGATCACCGGCGCGGGGATGGCGGCCGACGCGGTGGTCTCGGCGTCCAACTGGGCGGAGGTCTGCTCGTACAGCTGTTGGGCGTCGGGCAGGATCTGCTGCTGCATCAGCGCGGAGGCTTCGGACAGGTACGACGACCCGACCGGGTTGCCCATCCGGTTGTTCGTTCGGGCGATCTCGATCAGCCCGGTGTACGTCGCCAGCCGCGCGTTGATCCGGCCGAGCAGTTCCACCAGTGGCGGGTCGGTCAGACCGCTGGCGGCCCGGGTGACGGCGGCCGCCGCGTCGGTGATCGCCTGCTCGTAGCGCTGCCGCACCGGCCGGGGTTCGGCGCCGGCGATGAACGCCGTGGCGGCCGCGGCGTCGGCCACCGACAGCGTGGTGTAGAGCTGACCGGCCGCGAAGGACAGCGGCTCGGTGTGCTCGAGAACCTCGGTGAGCCGCTGCTGGCGGTCGGTGACGGTGGTCGAGATCGCGAAGGCCGACAGGATGCCCAGCGCGGCCAGGACCACCCCGAACGTCATGATCCGTCCCGGCGTGGTGGTCAGGAACCACCACCGGGGATGAGCGGGCTCGACCGGCAACCGCTGCGCCTGCGGTTCGGTCGACGGGTGTGCCAACTCAACGGTCACCTGGTCCCGACCTCGCTCCCCTCAGCGTCACCTGTTCCCGGCATCGCCCTGCCCCGGAACGTCTCGCACCATGTCTCTATGAGCAAAGTCTAAGAGTGCATCGGGTGTGGTGGCGCGTTATCGTTCCGGCCGCTGCCGGCGCGGCGTGCCTATCCTGAAAAACGTGCGTGGTGACGGGGACGGTTGGGTGGTGTCTGCCGAGGGCACCTACCACTGGGGCGTGCACGGCGCCGCCGGTCTGCTGCTGCGGGCGCCCTGGCATGACGGATCCCCGGCGGTGCTCCTGCAGCACCGGGCAGCCTGGAGCCATCAGGGCGGAACCTGGGCGCTGCCGGGCGGTGCCCTGGACAGTCACGAGGAGGCCAGCCACGCCGCGGTCCGGGAGGCCGGCGAGGAGGCCGGCCTGGCCGCCGAGCAGATCGCCGTGCGCACCACCGTGGTCACCGCGGAGGTGGCCGGCCCGCACGGCCCGGTGTGGACCTACACCACCGTGGTGGCCGACGCCGCTGAACTGTTGGCGACGGTGCCCAACCGGGAGAGCGCCGAACTGCGCTGGGTGCCCGAGGATCGCGTCGGGGATCTGCCGTTGCACCCCGGATTTGCGGCGAGTTGGCAGCGATTGCGGATCACCGCGCCGCCGCCGCCGCACGACTGCGATGCCGGCCAGTCGCACACCGTCGTCGTCTCCGAGCGGTCGACCGTCCTGTTCCACTGGTGCGCCCGGGGTTTCTAGGATGCGGGTGGACCGGACCCGGCGCACCGGTCGGTAGGGGCTTCAGGTGGGCAGGTACGTCGCACTCGGCAGTTCGATGGCAGCCGGACCGGGCCTGTGGCCCCGGGCGGCCGGCTCCCCGCTGCTCGCGATGCGTTCGACCCGCAACTACCCGCACCTGGTCGCCCAGCGGTGCGGGCTGGACCTCATCGACGTCACCTACTCCGGCGCCACCACCGCGAACATCCTGACCCGGCCACAGCACGGGGCGCCACCGCAGGTCACCGCCCTCGACGGGTCCGAACAGGTGGTGACGGTCACCATCGGCGGAAACGACGTCGGTTACGTCCCGCTGCTGTCGGCCGCCACGCTGCCCACCGCGCTGCGGGGGTTGCTGCTGATCGGGGGCCGGTGTTCTCCCCGGGTCGCTGCGCTCCTACCCGCCGCCACGCTCACCGAACTGCTGGACCCGGAGGCGAGGCAACGCGCGCTGGACCGGGTGGGATCGCTGCTGAGAACGGTCGGGGAGACGTTGCGCGCCCGTTCCCCGCGCGCGCGGATCCTCTTCGTCGACTACCTCACCCTGTTACCGCCGCCGGGGATCCCCGCGCCCCCACTGGAACCCGCCGTCGCAGACCTCGGCCGTCGCCTCGCCGCCGGGTTGGCAGCAGCGACCGCCGAGGCGGTAGCGGCCACGGGTTGCGAACTGGTGGCCGCCGCGGCCGCCAGCCGGGACCATCACGCCTGGTCCGCCGAGCCCTGGACGACCGGTGCCGGGAGGATCACCGGGGCACTGCTGCGCCGGCGTCCGCTGCCCTTTCACCCCACTGCCGCCGGTATGGCAGCAGTAGCCGACCTCGTCGCCCGTCAGCTTTCGCCGCTACCCTGAGCGCCATGAGACGCGCCTCCGCAACGGTCTGGGTCCCCGTTATGACCTCGGTGCTGCTGCTGTCGGTGCTCGGCTGTAGTCGCACCGCCGAACAGGCGATCCCGGTCCCCGGCGAGGTACCCGTCGCCAGCCCCGCGGCCGTGCAGTTCGCCGAGGACCTGCGTCGCCGGGTCACCGTGGATGCGATGAGAGTTCACCTGTCCAAGCTCCAGGGCATCGCCGACCAGCACGGCGGCAACCGGGCCGTCGGCACCCCGGGCTATGACGCGAGTGTCGAATACGCCGCCGGCGCGCTCCGGGAGGCGGGGTTCGATGTCCAGACCCCCGAATTCGAGGTGCGGACCTTCAGCGCGGAAAAACCCACCCTCACCGTCGGCGGTAAGGAGGTCGACGCCGACGCCCTGAAGTACACCCTGGCCACGCCTCCGGCGGGTATTACCGCACCGCTGCTGGCGCTGCCTGCCGGGGACGCCCCCGGTTGCGTCCCCGCCGACTACGACGGCATGGCGGTCAAGGGCGCGGTGGTGCTCGTCGACCGGGGTGGCTGCCCCTTCCACGCCAAACAGGCTGTTGCCGCGGAGCTCGGTGCGCTGGCACTGGTGGTGGCCGACAACGTCGACGAGGACTTCATGCCCGGAACGTTGGGTGAGGACACCGACGTCAAGATCCCGGTCGTCAGTGTCGGCAAGACCGACGGCGCCCGGCTGCGGACGGCGTCCGGCCCGGCCACCCTTCGCGTCGAAGCAGTCACCCAGAACATCAAGTCCCGCAACGTGATCGCCCAGACCCGGACCGGTTCGACGTCAGATGTCGTGATGGTCGGCGCGCACCTCGACAGCGTGCCCGAGGGGGCGGGCCTCAACGACAACGCATCGGGTGTGGCGGCCGTACTGGAGACCGCACTCGCACTCGGTAGCAGCCCGCAGGTCCGCAACGCCGTCCGATTCGCCCTGTGGGGTGCCGAGGAGGTGGGTCTGACCGGGTCGAAGCGGTACGTTCAGTCCCTTGACGTCGAGGCGCTGAAGGACATCGCGTTGTATCTGAACTTCGACATGATCGCCTCGCCCAATGCGGGCTATTTCACCTACGACGGGAACCAGTCCACCGCCGTCGGCCGCGATCAGGCCATCCCCAGGGTCCCGGAGGGATCCGCCGGGATCGAGCGAACGCTGGTGGCCTACCTCGATTCGCAGGGCAAGCCCGCCGAGGACACCTTCTTCGACGGTAGGTCGGACTACGACGGGTTCACCACGGCCGGGATTCCGGCCGGCGGATTGTTCGCCGGGGCGGAGGAGAAGATGTCCGCCGAGCAGGCCGAGAAGTGGGGCGGCACCGCCGACGCCCCGTTCGACCCGGACTACCACAAGGGCACCGACACCCTGGATCGGCTGAACACCGAGGCGCTCCGGATCCACGGCGGCGGCGTCGCCTTCTCGGTGGGCCGATACGCGCAGGATCTCCACGGACGTAACGGGATACCCGTCCGCGAGGACCGCACCCGGCACCCGCTGCCCGCATACTGATGTGCCCCGAATACTGATGTCCCAATGAAGGTCACCCTCGACCTGGCCGCGGTGGCGCCCGGCTTCGCCGACCTGCGCAGCTACGACCGGAAGTTCCTGCGCGGCGATGTCGTCGGCGGACTGACGGTGGCGGCCTACCTGGTGCCCCAGGTGATGGCGTATGCGACCCTGGCCGGCCTGCCGGCGGTGAACGGACTGTGGTGCGCGCTCGTGCCACTGGTGGTCTACGCCTTCTTCGGCACCTCCCGGCTGCTGTCGGCCGGACCGGAGTCCACGACGGCGCTGATGACCGCGACCGCCGTCGCCCCACTGGCCGCCGGCGATCCCGTGGCGTACGCGTCGATGGCCGCGGTGCTGGCGATCATGGTCGGCGTGGTGTGCCTGTTCGCCGGGATCATCCGACTCGGCTTCCTGGCTGACCTGCTGTCGAGGCCGGTGCTGGTCGGTTACATGACCGGACTGGCGGTGATCATGATCTGCAGTCAGTTGGGAAAGCTGACCGGCGCCCCGGTCGAGGGGAACGGGATCGTCGACCAGATCGCCTCGCTGATATCGGTCCGGCACCAGTTGCACGTGCCGACGCTGCTGTTCTCACTGGCCGTGCTGGCCACCCTGCTGGCTTTCGCCCGGCTGATGCCGCGGGCACCCGGACCGCTGATCGCGGTCTTGTTGGCGACTGCGGCGGTGGCCGTGTTCGGCCTCGATCGGTACGGCATCAAGGTGATCGGCGATGTTCCGGCCGGCCTGCCGCAGATCGGTATCTCCCACCTGTCACTGCCGGCCGAGCACATCACCAATCTGATGGCAGTCGCCGTCGGAATCGCCGTCGTCGCGTTCGCCGACACCGTGCTCACCGCGCGCACCTTCGCGGCGCGGGACGGCAGCCGGATCGACGCCAACGCCGAACTTCGGGCGATGGGCATCTACAACGTCGGCTCGGCGTTCACCCATGGTTTCCCGGTCAGTTCCAGCGCCAGCCGAACCGCGCTCGGTTATCTGGTCGGCGCCCGGACCCAGATGTACTCCCTGGTCGCGATGGTGGTCGTGGTGATCATCATGCTGACCGCGCACAGTCTGCTGGCGAACTTTCCCACCGCCGCGCTCGGTGCGCTGGTGGTCTACGCCGGGCTGCGGCTGATCGAGGTGTCGGAATTCGCCCGGCTCGGCCGGTTCCGTGCCAGCGAGTTGATCCTGGCGCTGGCCGCCGTCGCCGGGGTACTCCTGCTCGGCATCCTGCCCGGGGTGATCGCGGCGATCGGCATCTCGATCCTCGACCTGCTGCGCCGGGTGGCCCGACCGCACGACGGGGTGCTCGGGTTCGTTCCCGGACTGGCCGGTATGCACGATGTCGACGACTATCCCGACGCACGGCTCGAACCCGGTCTGCTCGTCTACCGGTACGACGCCCCACTGTTCTTCGCCAACGCCGAGAACTTCGTCCGACGCGCCCTACGGTCGGTGCGCGACAACCCGGAACCGGTCGAGTGGTTCATCCTCAACGCCGAGGCCAATGTCGAGGTCGATCTCAGCGCCCTCGATGCGGTGCGGCGGTTGCGCGAGATCCTGACCGATCGTGGCATCGTGTTCGGGATGGCGCGGGTGAAGCAGGATCTGCGCGACGCCCTCGACGCCGCCGGACTGGTCGACGAGATCGGGGAGGCCAATATCTACCCGACCCTGCCCACGGCGGTTGCGGCCTACCGCAATCGGACCGCGGCGTAACCGGCCGCCCCGGCGGCCAGCAACGCTGCGCCGGTCAACACCGACGGCACCGGCAGGAACGCCGCCAACAGCAGGCATCCGGCCAGACCGGCGGCGGGAACAGCCCGGTGGCCCAGTGTCCAGGCCGCGGCATTGGCCACCGCGTAATAGACCAGCACCGCGAACGACGAGAATCCGATCGCCGCCCGGACGTCGGCCAGGCCTGCCAGCACCGCGACCACCACGCCCACCGCGACTTCTGCGCGGTGCGGGACGCCGAAGCGCGGATGCACGACCGCCAGCGCCCCCGGCAGATACCGGTCGCGGGCCATGGCCAGCACCGTCCTGGACACGCCGAGGATCAGCGCGAGCAGCGAACCCAAGGCGGCTACCGCCGCGCCCACCCGCAGGATCGGTTCGAAACCCGATGCGCCACAGGCGCGTACCGCATCGGCCAGTGGCGCCGCCGATACGGCGAGCCGTTGCGGGCCCAGCGCGGACAGCAGCGCGACAGCCACCGCCACGTACACCACGAGGGTGATGCCCAGCGATACCAGCACGGCACGCGGAATGCTGCGGGCCGGGTCGCGGACCTCCTCGGCCAGGGTCGCGATGCGGGCGTAACCGGCGAACGCGAAGAAAAGCAGGCCGGCCGCCTGGAGCACGCCGGCCGGAGTCGCGCCGGTCAGGGCGAACGGAGCGGGTTCGGACCGCCCGGAGGTTGCGACCACGGTCACGGCGGCGGCCAGCACGGCCAGCGTCATCGCCACGATCACCCGTGTCGCCCACGCCGACTTCTGAATCCCGCGGTAGTTCACGGCGGTCAGCGCCACCACCGCGGCCACCGCGACCGCGTGCGCACCCGCCGGCCAGAGATACAGCCCCACGGTGAGCGCCATGGCCGCGCAGGAGGCGGTCTTCCCGACCACGAAGCACCAGCCGGCCAGGTAGCCCCAAAACGGCCCGAGCCGCTCCCGGCCGTACACGTAGGCGCCGCCGGACTGCGGGTAACGCACGGCCAGTCGCGCCGACGACAGCGCGTTGCAGCAGGCCACCACGGCCGCGACGACCAGTCCGACGAGCAGGCCCGACCCGGCCGCCGCCGCGGCGGGGGCGAAGACCACGAACACCCCGGCGCCGATCATCGACGCCAGTCCGATCACGACGGCGTCGGCGGTTCCCAGTCGGCGCGGAAGCGGTGTGCTCAGCGGCGGGCGCGCACCGCGTTGAAACCGAGCCAGCCCGCGTAGCCGACGAGTCCGGCCACCGCGAACTTGCGGGTCTTGGGCACGGCGAGACCCACCCCGAGAGCGGTTTCGATACCGCCGTTGACGTACGTGTACCGGCGGGTGTGGTTGGGGAACGCCGTCGCGGTGATCGACTCGAACGCCTCCGGCTTGGCGAAGTGTGCCAGTCCGGCGGCGGCCAGCGCCGCTCCCAGACCGGAGATCCGTGCCGACATCGCGGTTCCTTTCGTCAGCTGAAGCTGAAGTCGCTCAGCGGGAAATCTGAGGCCTGACGGATGGCGGCCCTGGCGGTCATCGGCCGCAGCAGCGTCGCCTCGCCGTGTGGATTGAAATAGTAGGACCGTGCGTCCGCGCAGCGGCCCAGGGCGAACACCGTGTCGCCGACCTGGTCGGTCATCTGATCCAGGAAGCGGGCGTTGGCCTCCTCGGTGACCTCGAAGGTGCGTGCCGTGCGGCGACGGGCCTCGGTCAGCAGTCGGTCCATGATCCGCATCTGGTATTCCATCGTGTTGAAGAAGTTCAACCCGATGAACGCGTACGGGCTGGCCAGGCTGAGGTAGTTCGGGAACTGCGGCACCGCCACCCCCTGATAGGCCTGGAACCTGTTCTCCCGCCACCACTTTCCGAGGTCCCGGCCACCGCGGCCGATGACCTCGATGGCCGGGATGTTGGCCTCCCACAGGTCGAACCCGGTGGCCAGCACCAGGGTGTCGATCTCGGTGCGGGTGCCGTCGGCGGCCACGATCGCATGTGGCTCGATGTGATCGATGCCGCTGGACTGCAGGTGCACGTTGGGTCGGGTGAAGGTGCGGTAGTAGCTGTTGGAGAAGGTCGGCCGCTTACAGCCGAAGTCGTAGTCGGGGGTGAGCTTGGCCCGCAGTTCGGGGTCGCGCACCGATAGGTACCGATGCAGCTTGGCGACGTCGGAGGCACCGATGTTCAGCCGGCGGAACAACAGTTGCCGGTGGTGCAGCACGACGTAGTTGAAGAACTCGTAGATCGCGTCGGTGACGGAGCGCACCGCGCGCTGGGTCAGCGGGATGCGGGCGAACAGCCGCTTGGCCCGCTCCCCGAACCGGATGTTGATCTTGGGCACCACCCAGATCGCGGTGCGCTGGTAGACGGTCAGCGCACCGGCGTTCTTGGCCAGTTCCGGGATCAACTGGACGGCGGTGGCCCCGGTGCCGATCAGCCCGATCCGCTTTCCGGTCGGGTCGAAGGAGTCGTCCCACGCCGTGGTGTGGATGACCCTGCCCTCGAAGTCGTGGATGCCGGCTATCTCCGGGGTGTGCGGCTGGGACAGGAACCCGGTGGCTGTGATCAGATACTGCGCGCTGAGCGTTTCGCCGTCGCTCAACGCCACCCGCCAGCACTGTGCTTCCTCGTCCCAGCGGGCGCCCTCGACGGTCGTGTTGAACCGGATGTGGCGGCGGATGTCGTATTTGTCGGCGACGTCCTCGGCGTACTGCTTGATCTCGGCGCCGGTGGAGAACAGCGCCGACCAGTTCGGGTTCGGTTCGAAGAAGTAGGAGTAGGTGGTGGTCGGTACGTCGCACTGCAGGCCTGGGTAGTGGTTGACGTACCAGGTGCCGCCGAGGTCGTCGAGCCGGTCGAGGATGACGAAGTTCTCGTATCCCAGGCGCTTGAGCTGGATCGCGGCTCCGATTCCGCCGAAGCCGGCGCCGACGATGACGGCGTCGAACTGCTGCTCGGTCATGGACGAGAACCTACCGGAGCTACCGAGCTGTCCAGAGGCGCAGCGCGGCGTCGACGGCCAACGTCGCTAGATCGGGGTCTTTCGTCCCTCCCGGGTCGGACGGTCGCCTCGTGGACGCCTTGCCGAAGCCCAGATCGTGCCGCGCCCCGCTCACCTCCAGAATGTCGGTGGGTGCGGGGATCAACGTCGCCGCGGTGCGCAGTTCGGCGAGGCTGCCGAATGGGTCGTTGGTGCCGTGACTGAACAGCGTGGGCACCCGGATCGCGCCGAAATGGCCGGTACGCAGGCTGTCCGATTTACCGGGTGGGTGCAGCGGATAGGAGGACAACACCAGCGCGTCGATCGGCACCGTTTCGGCGGCGGCAACCATCGAGGTGAGCCGACCGCCGTAGGAGTGTCCGCCGGCGAACAGCGGTCCGTCGGTGAGTGCGCGCACCGTGGACACCGCCTCGGCGATACCGGCCCGGTCCGTGGCAGCCGATCCGGACGGTGGACCGGTCGGGCGGCGCCGCCGGAACGGGAGGTCGTAGCGCACCGCCAGCCAGCCGCGTCGGGCCCATTCGTCGCACAGGGCGATCAGCAGCGGCGAGTCCCGGTTGCCGCCGGCACCGTGGGTGAGCAGCACCGCGCCGACCGGCGCGCCTGCTGGTGTGTGGGCGGTGCCGGCTATGGCGGTGATGCCGGCGGTGCCGGCTATTGCGGCGATGCCGGCGGTGCCGGCTATGGCGGTCATGCCGTCGGGCCCGGATCCGCTCATGATCCCAGCCGGAACAGGGCCGACACCGGTCCGTGCCCACTGCCGAGCGGGTACGCCGCCCGGAGGCACTCGGTCACCCAGGCCTTACCGAAGGCCACCGCCTCGGGCATCGGGTACCCCTGGGCCAGCGCGCAGGCGATCGCCGCGCTCAGGGTGTCGCCGGCGCCGTGGTCGTGCGGGGTGGCGATGCGGCGGGCATCGAACTCGTGGAACTCGGTGCCGTCGAAAAGCAGGTCGGGGCTGGTCGGTGACTCGCGGAGATGTCCACCCTTGACCAGAGTCCAGCGGGGCCCGAGGTCATGCAGTGCGCGGACGGCCGCGCGCTGGGTGGCGGAGTCGACCACCTCGACACCGACGAGCAGGCGCACCTCGTCGAGGTTCGGGGTGACCAGGTCGGCCAGGGGGAACAACTCGGTGCGCATCGCGTCCAGCGCCGAGGGATGCAGCAGTGGGTCCCCGCGCATGGAGGCGCTCACCGGGTCGACGACCAGGGGGACAGCACCGGCCAGGCCGAGGTCGCGCCACATCCCTGCCACCGTCTCGATGATCGTGCCGGAGGCCAGGAACCCCGTCTTGGCGGCCTGCACCCCGATATCGGTGGCCACCGACTCGATCTGACCGGCGACGACATCGGCCGGGATCTCGTGGAAACCGGTGACCCCCAGCGAGTTCTGCACCGTCACCGCGGTGACCGCGGCCAGTGCGTGCACTCCGAGCAAGGTCAGGGTGCGCATATCGGCCTGCATCCCGGCCCCGCCGCCGGAGTCCGAACCGGCGATGGTCAGTACCCGCACCGGGGTGTGGGCGGGCGGTGGCAGCGGTAAGAACTCCATCGGCCGGGCTCAGCTGAGGTCGACCAGGACTGGGGCGTGGTCGCTGGGCGAGCCGATCCGGTTCTTGCCGGTTTTGCGTTCGTCGCGGGCGATCTCGGCGTGCACCACGCGCGCCGCCAGTGCCGGGGAGGCCAGGATGAAGTCGATCCGCATCCCCTCGCGGCGGGGGAAGCGCAGTTGGGTGTAGTCCCAGTAGGTGTAGACGCCCGGTCCGGGGGTGAACGGGCGGACCACATCTGCGAAGGACGTCTCGATGGCGGTGAACGCCGACCGTTCCGGCTCGGTGATGTGCGTGCTGCCGCGGAAGAACTCCACGTCCCACACGTCCTCGTCGTGCGGGGCGATGTTCCAGTCTCCGGTCAGTGCGATCTGACCGGAGGGATCGGCCTGTAGCCAGGATTCCGCGGTATCGCGCAGTGCGGCAAGCCATTCCAGTTTGTAGCGGTAGTGCGGGTCCGCCACGGTACGTCCGTTGGGCACATACAGGCTCCACACCCGCACCCCGGCGCAGGTGGCGCCCAGTGCCCGCGCTTCAGCCTTCCCGCCGTCACCAGCCTTCCCGCCGTCACCCCAGAGTGGCTGGCCGGGGAAGCCGGCCTGAACATCGTCCAACCCCACCCGGGAGGCGATCGCCACCCCGTTCCACTGGTCGTGCCCGTAGTGCGCCACCTCGTAGCCGGCTGCCAGGAACGCCATCGTCGGGAACTTAGCGTCGGCGCACTTCGTCTCCTGCATGGCCAGCACGTCGACCTCGGCGCGGGTCATCCAGTCGACGACCCGTTCGGCCCGGGCGCGAACCGAGTTGACGTTCCAGGTTGCCAGTCGCATCCGTCCGGCCTCGCTAGTGCCCGAACGGGTCGGGGACGTCACCGGGTATCCAGGACAGCCCGGGCACACCCCAGCCGTTGGACTTGACGGCACGTTTGGCCGCTCGGGCGTGCCGCCCGATCAGCGTGTCCACGTACAGGAATCCGTCGAGGTGACCGGTTTCATGCTGCAGCATCCGGGCGAACAATCCGGTGCCCTCCAAGGTCACCGGGTTACCGTCGCCGTCCAGACCGGTGACCTTCGCCCACTTCGCCCGACCGCAGGGGAACGACTCTCCCGGCACCGACAGGCAGCCCTCGTCGTCGGTGTCGGGATCCGGCATCGTCTCGGGAATCTCGGAGGTCTCCAGAGCCGGGTTGATCACGACCCCGCGGCGGTGCGCGGCCTTGCCGCGCTCGTCGGCGCAGTCGTAGACGAACAGCCGCAGCCCCACCCCGATCTGATTGGCGGCCAAGCCGACGCCGTTCGCGGCGTCCATGGTCTGGTACATGTCCTCGATCAACGCGGGCAGCTCGGCCGGCAGTGACCCATCGGGACCCACCGGCACCGGGGCCGTCCGGGTGTGCAGGACAGGATCGCCGAGTATCACGATGGGTCGAACCGCCATGACCGCCGAAGTTAGCGCTAACGCAGACCCGCCCGACGCGCGGGGTCGGCTGCGATGCGCGGGGTCGGTGTCGTGGTTGAATGACGCTCGAAACACAGAGATGTCATTTGAAGGGGTCAGATGGACGGCGCCACCGCACGGGCTGAGCAGTCGGTCGACGACACCGACCTGCCCGACGGGCTGACCCGACGCGAGTGCGACATCCTGGCTTTCGAACGCCAATGGTGGAAGTACGCCGGCGCCAAAGAGGAAGCCATCAAGGAACTCTTCTCCATGTCGGCCACCCGCTACTACCAGGTTCTCAACGCCTTGGTCGATCGTCCCGAAGCGCTGGCCGCGGACCCGATGTTGGTCAAGCGGTTGCGTCGACTGCGGGCCAGCCGGCAGAAAGCCCGTGCCGCCCGGCGGCTGGGCTTCGAACTTTCCTGAGTACCGGCACTACAGTTACGCCGATGAACGAGCGCGTTCCCGACTCATCCGGGCTTCCGTTGCGCGCCATGGTCATGGTGCTGCTGTTTCTGGGCGTGATCTTCCTGCTGGTCGGACTACAGGCGATGAGCTCCGGCGGGGACGGCGGGGACGATGACGCGCCGGCCGCAGCGGTGACCACCACTACCAGCAGCAAGCCGGCCGTGCCCAAGGCGGAGGTGCGGGTGTACACCGCAGGTGGCGAGGAAGCCGCGGCCACCCGGGTGGGGGACCGGTTGCGGGAGGCCGGTTGGAACGTCACCGAGGCCGGTGCGCCGATCGGCACCGAGGTGCCCGCCACCACGGTGTACTTCGGTTCCGCCGAGGGGGAGCAGGCCGCCGCCGATGCGGTCGGCAAGGTCATCGAAGCGCCGGTGGAGCCGAGGATTCCGGAGATCGCCGAGCAGCCACCCGGCGTCATCGTGCTGGTGAGGGGATAGGCTCATGCGCATGGTGAAGTCCGTTCTCGCGCGCCCGCGCGCCGCCGCTTTTTCCGTTCTTCCCGTCGCCTCGGTCGTGCTGTTGAGTGCCTGCAGCCCGTATGAGCCGATCGCCACCGAGCCCGGCACCACGCCGCCGGTATGGACCGGCTCACCGGCGCCGAGTGGAGGGCACGACGAGGGGCACGGTTCGAGCCAGGGGTCGAGCCACGGCGCCGCCGCACCTGCGGGCGCTCCCGCCGCGGCCGGACCCACCGATACCCTGACCGCTCAGATCAAGGGCCCGGACGGCACCGAGGTGGCGGCGGCGACGATCGAGTTCCAGGGCGGCTTCGCCACCGTCACCGTGCAGACCACCGGTCCGGGTGCCCTGGCCCCCGGTGCGCACGGTCTGCACATTCACACGATCGGCAAATGCGAGCCCAACTCGGTGGCCCCCGCCGGTGGCGCCCCCGGCGATTTCCTCTCCGCCGGTGGACATTTCAGCCGCCCCGGTGACAACCACCCCAGTCATGCCGGTGACCTGAGCTCGCTGCAGGTGCGAGGCGACGGAACGGCCCTGCTGGTCACCACAACGAGCGCCTTCACCAAGGACGACCTGCTTGCCGACCCGGGAACGGTGATCATGATCCACGATGCGCCGGACAACTTCTCCAACATCCCGACCGACCGCTACACCCCGGCGCCCGACGCCACCACCCTGGCCACCGGCGACGCCGGCAAGCGGGTCGCCTGCGGTGTCATCAGCGCCGGCTAGACCGCACACCCCGGGCGTGGCCGCGGCCAGGATCGACTTCGCCGGATCCCCGCGGCCGACCCTCGGCGTGGAGTGGGAGTTCGCCCTCGTCGACGCCGCCACCGGTGACCTCAGCAACGAGGCGGCGGCGGTGATCGCCGAAATCGGCGAAACCCCGCACGTGCACAAGGAGTTGCTGCGCAACACCATCGAAGTCGTCACCGGTGTCTGCGACACCGTGGCCGAGGCGATGGGTGATCTGCGTTCCACCCTGGCCGGCACCCGCGAGGTGGTCCGTGACCGCGGCATGGACCTGTTCTGCGCCGGCACCCACCCGTTCGCCGAATGGTCCGAGCAGAAACTGACCGACGCCCCGCGCTACGCCGAACTGATCAAGCGCACCCAGTGGTGGGGCCGGCAGATGCTGATCTGGGGCGTTCACGTCCACGTCGGTGTCTCATCGGCGCGCAAGGTGATGCCGATCATCTCCTCGCTGCTCAACCACTACCCGCATCTGCTGGCGCTGTCGGCGTCGTCCCCGTACTGGGCCGGCGAGGACACCGGGTACGCCAGCAACCGCGCCATGATGTTCCAGCAGTTGCCGACCGCGGGTCTGCCGTTCCAGTTCGAGACCTGGCGGCAGTTCGAGCGTTTCGTGCACGATCAGAAGACCACCGGAATCATCGACCAGATCAACGAAATCCGTTGGGATATCAGGCCTTCGCCCCATCTGGGCACCATCGAGGTCCGGGTGTTCGACGGCGTGTCCAATATCCGCGAACTGGAGGCACTGGTGGCGCTGACGCACTGCCTGATCGTCGACCTCGATCGACGACTGGACGCCGGCGAGCAGCTACCGGTGATGCCCCCCTGGCATGTCCAGGAGAACAAGTGGCGGGCCGCCCGTTACGGGCTGGACGCGATCATCATCCTCGACGCCGACAGCAACGAGCGGCTGGTGACCGAGGATCTCGACGATCTGCTGAACCGGCTGGAGCCGGTGGCGGCGTCGCTGCACTGTGCCGACGAACTGGCCGCGGTCGCCGACATCCCCCGCCGCGGCGGCTCGTACCAGCGCCAGCGGCGTATCGCCGAAAAGCACGGCGGGGATCTGCGCGCGGTGGTCGACGCGCTCGTCGGTGAACTGGAGATCTGATGGCGCGGTTCCGCAGGACTCTGGTGGCCGCCCTGGCGCTTTCCGCGACGCTGGGTGCGGGCGGATGCAGTCGGGCGATCGGCGGTTCGCCGGTGGCCGCTCCCGGTGATCTCGGTGTGGCGGCACTGCTGTCCACCACGTGTCGGGAGTACACGGCGATGAAACCGGGCTCCCGGCTCGGGGTGATCACCGCGATGGGCGACGA
>Ga0116183_1001372_pt1 | contig 27686 bp, 38 predicted proteins | sample AD_UKC078_MetaG_FD_89753 | JGI IMG/M metagenome (GOLD analysis project Ga0116183, IMG submission 89753) | Active sludge microbial communities of municipal wastewater-treating anaerobic digesters from USA - AD_UKC078_MetaG | ecosystem: Engineered > Bioreactor > Anaerobic > Digestate | place: USA...
ACCAGCGCAGCCAGACTGTCTGGTTCACTTTACACCAGTTCTTGAGCTGTTTCATGGATTCCTTCTCGTGGTCCGTCATGCCGACGTACTTATCCACCATGCCGCAGATCCACGAATCAAACAGGGAGCTGACCAGTCCGAGAACACCACCGACAATAGCTCCGACAATCGCTCCCGGAAGATTACCAACTGTCCCTCCCCATACGGCTCCTGTTACTGCTCCACCTGCCGCTCCAGCCAAAAACCCACTTACCGGACCATCTATTCCCAAACCTTCAAGCATCTTTCCAACTCCGATGCTAACTATCGTACCACCAAGTCCACCAGCTACATTTGTTGCCAGTCCAGATGTCATAGAGCCTGTTGCAACATTGGCACCGCCTTCCGCAATAGTCGTTCCTGTGATAGCCTTTCCGGCAACATCACCACCAATGGTGGTCATGGTTGGCGCAACACCGACCTGGCTCATCATTTGCTGTTGTGCTGCCTGTGACGCAAGAGATGCCGTTGGTGCCATTGTCATGGGAGCCGCTCCCCCGACCATGGTTCCAAGATTTGAGGCATAAGGGGTAAGTCCACGTGCCATCATCGATGTGTTGATAGAGGGATTAACATTGGCCGTCGGACTCCCAAGGCCAAAAAAGTCCATCACATCTGATCCAACATTCTTTATTCCACTCCAAGTATCCTGACCCAACTTGGAAAGGCCATCCACAATTCCCTGTTCGTTCGGACCCCCGATAGCGGAACTTGGACCAGATGACGGAGTTCCCGTAGTTATTCTCGACGCATTGTATGATGGCAAATCCGTTACTCCTGGTATCTGCTTTTGTCCTGACAGCACCGTAGATGACTGTGCCTGTACCGGAGGTGTATTCGGCGTCAGGTTGAAATCAAAAGTGTCTCCGGGCATCAGCTTGTTCCACCCGCTTTTCAGGCTCGTGGGAATGATGTCCATGCCTTTTGTACCGGCTCCATATGCGTAGGCGGTTCCCATCTGCATGGCGGCGTTGCCGAGCTTCGCACCAATACTGTTCTGCTTATCGAACATCTCTTCCTGCATCTCCAACTGCCGATTCTGTAACTCGTAGTTGCGATCGGCATTTTCCCGCTGCTGGGCCAGTGAGAGATTACGATAGTAGTTGTCGTAGATGGAATCGTATTCTCCCTTCAACATGGCGGACAGCGTTGAATCAGGCATGGTCCGTCCGGTCGTGGCCTGACTCATCTGCATTAGTTTCCTCCACTTGCCGTTAGTAAGCGGCATCTCGCCAATGATGTTTGCCATATTATTTCAAATGCTCCCTTTCTGGAATGTAATAGGCCCCGAGGAACATGGGGACCAAACCCTTGTTTTCTGAATCCGTTGTCATCTGCACCTTGAAGGAGTGGAAGACTGCCGGTTCCGAATAAATATCATCCACAACCTGAACCAGACGGTGACTGGCGTCGCTTACCGTAACAGAATGCGCAGTCCCTGAGGAGGCTGCATCCAGATAGTTGGTGATGGTGGCGGACGTGTCGCTGTTTCTGGACAGTGCGACCAGAACAAACTTCTCTACCCGTGTCTGGGTGAAGATGTCGTTCTCGATCAGGATCTGGTCCCCGGTCCAGAGTGTCTGGGTGATGGCCGTGCCGTCCATGGTCTGTCCGTTCTCAAGATACTCGATGTAGCCGGTATCGATAAAGCCATAGTTGTAGTTGTTGCCGTAGGAATCTGTCACGTTCACACCGCATTGCAGGTCCACGGTACGGTCAATCTCAAACCACTTCCACCTTTTCAGGTCAAGGACATATTCCTTGTCCAGCGTGGTGCTTGTCCCTGACGCCCACAGCCAGTGGTATTCATTGCGGCGCTTGTCCACGAATGCCATGTTCTTGTCGATCATAACGAGATTAACGTGTGTCGTTTCGTTCTGGTCGAAGACGGTTTCGATGTCCGTGGAGACGCACAGGGGCGTCCTGCCATCCGAAATGTAGATGCCGTCGTGACTCTGCCAGATCGAGATATTTCGCGTCTGGTTTATAGATCCGTCAAACGAGACGCTGCTCGTCTGGATGGTGCCCGGGGCCGGGCATCCTACCGTGTCAGAAATCATGTACCGTTCCCAGACCGTGCCCTCGGAACTGTTCACCCATGTCAGCATCCACGTCTCGCTCTTCTTGTAGAGCATGACCAGATTGTACAGGTTGCTGGCGAACTGGGCGAACATGGCGCATCCGCCCGTCAGGGGCTTCTCGTCCCCGATATAGATGGCGAAGTGGTTGTCGCCGTTCATGACCTGCGGGGCCTGTTCCGCCGAGATGAGGATCCGGTTCGGATACTCGTCCTGATTTCCGATCAGGATCAGGCGGTCGGCTGCATGGACCGGGAAGCAGTACCCGTGGATATTGGAGGGGGCGGGAATTCCCGATACGTAATATAGCTGGACATCACCGGAGAGTGTCTTGTTAAACGATATCTTGTAATAGTACATGGGATATCCGCCCTTGATGACCTGCTTGGTCTCACCCGAAAATCCGCTTGCGTTCCAGTAGATGACGCCTGACTTCGCCATGGAGATGGAGGATTCGGACGTTCCGTCGAAGACGTTGCCAGCAGAGGCCCATGACGTCCCGTTCCAGTAAAAGACAGAAGCCGTTGTCGCTGCTGTGGTGTTGAAATGGGATGGCGCGATTGAGAAGTTGATCCCGGCTGTCTTTTTCGTAAACCCGATCAGGATATATTGCGTTCCAGTTACCAGCCCATCCAGTTCCGCATACGTAGACGAATCGGAAGTGATGTAATCATCGTTATATACGTTCACCCAGTAGTCCTGATACCCGGACTTGTACAGGTAGAATGAACCGCAGTACCGTTCGTACCCGTCCCAGATGTCCGTGATCTCCTGAAAGGGCGCATCCTGCGTCACCCTGTAAACCGTTGCCGATCCTGCGGACAGGATGAACTGGTACCAGTAGAGCAGGTATCCGTCCAGATACCGAAGCTTCGAAGTGCCTACCGTAGAGGAAAAAGTTACGGTGCCAGTCTGCGCCAGAGACTTCCCTCCGGACGAAGTATTGTCCGTGATGGTCAGGGTTGCCCACGAGGTTCCGTTCCATGTGGAACCGGTCATGGTGCTTGCCGATGCATTCCCGCTGGAAATATAGAACTTGACCCCTTTAAGCGGCCTCAGCGAACCGACAAGAATATTAACGTAACTTCCGCCAATGGATACGGAGTTGTCCGCATCCTGCGACGAGTTGTTGATGATGTCGGAGTAGTCCTTCGGGTTCGTTGTCGTGGTCGTGACTGCTGCTGCCGACACGATGAAGGCTGCGGAGAAGCATTCGCTTCCGCCCCACAGGCAGGTCTCGTCACCGTTGCAGTAGGCGATCGTTCCTCCCGGCGCGGCTGAGAAGAACCCCGCTGCCGTGTCGGAAGAGTCCGTCCACAGGGCCGAGTCCGTTACCGATCCGGTGTTCGGCGGTGCCGTCGTGAAGTCTATCACGCAGGATTCGGACAGGTCGGTATTCTTACCCTGCATCAGCAGGTGCGATTCCGTTCCGTTGTTCGTGAAGGCGTGGAAAGCGCTTCGCACTTTCAGGTGCGTGGCAATGGGCGAGGCATTGATCTTGCTCATACCCAGCACGCCTTCCACGTTCTTGTCCTTGTAGCGGATATTCGTCAGCTGCTGGAAGTTCTTCCCTATCTGGCAGGGGTCCTGAGCTGGTATCCACTTCCCGTCCAAGGGTATGAGGTACTTCTGGAACTGCTGGTCCTCGACCTGCGGTATCTCTCCGCCCAGTTGCGGCTTCGGTATGTTCAGTACGATCGGTTCCGATTTCGGCATCTATTCCACCTTCAGGTTCTTCAGCCCGACGGGCACATTGACAATCTTGTCCATGGTATTGAACACCAGATCCGCAGAGATAATGGAGTAGAGGAATACAGCTAGCGTGAATTTCTTGTCCTTTATCAGGGCCACGTATGCCGCATACCAGATGATCAGCTGCCGGAAGGCCGGGGGTATTTCCGGAACCTGCGTATTAGCAGTGAGATCACCAGCCGGATAATCCGCAACATAAAGGCGCAGCGAATAAGCTGCGTCCGGAACAGGTTCGATTCCAATGCCGTTGTCCTCCTCAAACCAGTATTCCGGCTCCCCGTTCAGTCCGATAAAGACGTGGCCGGACATGGTAGGCGTGATCAGCTTCAGGTATCTTCCCCTGCCAGAGGCGGGAATGTACTCCACGGCTACAGTCCGGTACCCGGTACAGGAAACGTCCCTTACCCCGCCTGTCGTCGAGACGGAATCGATATGCTGGATGCATCCCGTCCGCTCAGCAATGTCTCGGATGGCACGGTTGATCAGGGCCTTGATTTCCGTGTCCGACCAAAAGGAAGCCGTGGCCTCCCTCAGGTAGTATCGGATGGTCGTAACCATGTTCTGCAAGGTGTAGGGGTGCGACTCAAGCGTCAAGCTATTGACGCTCCCGGTCCAGTAGACATTCCCGGCCCCGTTTCCGGCCCCGGAGAAAGCGAACAGGTACCGGAAGTCCGTCTTCGTTTCAAGGGTGTGGGTAATCACTTCAACCAGCGTGCAGCAGGAAGAATCGGTATAAATATAGGCGTACAGTGTTCCGTTGGTTCCGACAGACTCATCCCTGCATACCCTTATGTAGTAGGTCGTTCCTGTTGCGAGGGCCACCGAACCGGATGTCGTGTCCACGTTCGTCCCATCGCCTTCCACCAGAACCAGATACCGATTCGCGCTGTCGTAGCAGATGGCGAGGATCGGGTTCGTCGGCGTGGCCAGCACGGTACCAATGACATCCACGGTATTCGTTATAGCCCAGATGTAGGCATCTCCGGTGCTGCCGGCGCAGGTGAACTCAAAGCTGTGTTCAAAGTCGGAGGCGAAGTAGGATGCCGTGAAATCCTTGTATAAGTAAACGGTTTCGTCCGTGTCCAGATTCGAAACCGTTACCTTATCGGAAGTCACCGTGAGACGGTCGGAAATAATGTCCGTTTCGGTGTAAGTTGTAAGGTCCTGACGCTTCGACATCTACGCCTCCTGCGGTTGCGGTTGATCGGAAACTTCATACGGAACCATGACATCCTGTAGGCGGTCCGACCTTTCGTCCGTGTAGATCTGTTTCCCGAGCTGGAGATTCGAAATGTACTGGCGGTACATGATGCCGGATGTCATGGGGCGCTTCGCCTTGATAAAGGCCATGGCCCCTGCAAACAGGGTCAGGTTCTCGCGGAACTCTCTGGGGATCAGAGGCTCGTCTGCGCTGTCCGCCATGAGGTAGTCCGGCCAAGTTGAGATATAGAGTTTCAGGTTGTAGACGGCTTCCGGCATGGGCTCGATGATCAGGTTCTGGCCCCACTGGAAGCAATACTGCGGGATGGCACCGTCATTGATGGGGATGTTTCCGAGCATCTTCGGTGTGATGAAAATCAGTCCCACGTGCGGACCGGAGGCGGGTACGTATTCGGCATGCCGTACCTTGTGTCCCGTGAACGGAACGAGACGGGAATTGGCCGTCGTTACCGCCGAGGCAACGTACTGGTAGCATCCGGTCTTGGCGGCGATGTCCGCCTCTCCGTCATTGATGTGACGGGTCAGCTCCGCATCCGACCAGAGCGAGGCGGTTGCCTCGTCGAGGTGGTAGCGGACTTCCGTCCTGATGTCTGATAGGCTTGGCCAACTCATTACATGAACCCGTTATGCGGCTTGTTGAACGTGACCTTATTATGAAGCCGCAGCTGGTGGAGTTTCGTTTCGTGCAGCTTCCTCTGGAACACCGCCTCGTGTACCTGCGCCTTCTGCGGATCGAATGTGTTCGGCCCTGACTTGAGCAGTGCGAGGCTGGCGACGCCTTCCACGATCGTCATGTAGAAGATGTCCGGGATCTCCAGCACCTGACCTGACATTCCCGTCGGCGTGAAGTCCGTCTTCTGTATCCTGTACACCCTCAGGTAGCAGGTGTAGCTGGTGTCCGGAATGGGCCAGAAGGATGCGTACTGGTGCTGCCAGTCCGTGATCATGATCGTCGGGACACCTTTGGAAGCATCGCCGCGCCATGTCGGATGTTCCTCGTCCATCTCCATGAAGGTTTTGATTTCCAGATCGGAATCCTCCCCGGAGACCCTTGCCGACCGGACCTGAATGATGCGGTCCGAGATGGCGTAATCCTGCGTGCCATCGACGAGCGACAGGTTGCAGATCGTGGTGTCCGTGGACTCTTCGATCATCTTCGTCTCGTACAGGAACCGGCGGACGATGTCGTTTGTGTAGGCGACGAGCTCCTTGTCGCTCCACAGGTACGGCTGCTCGTAATTGTTCAGCCGCCACCGCACGCCGTCGATGATGCTCTGTAGCGAAGTTGTGACCGGGGTTATGAGGGACCCGGTTCCCGAACCAGTTGTTCCCATCAGCTTACCGTCTCCGTGTCAGGATTCGTGAATTGATAACCATCCTTGTACCTCCAGAAGTAATACGATCCCGGATCGAGATAGAAGGTGGCGATCCCGCTTGTGTCTGTGTTGTCCTCCTGAATGACATTGGCCCCGGAGGCATCCGTGGATACCTGCACCTTGACGCCGCTGATCGGAGTCACGCCGTCTGCCAGTGTTACCGTGTACGTGAAGGTTATGGCCGTCCCGGTTGCGAAGGTGTATGTGGGAATGGTGAAGTGTGCGTTGACGGCATCCGCATGAACGAACAGGAGGCCAATCAGGTCCCCGTTCATCTCGGCTGCGGTCAGGTTCACCGTCCACTGCCCGTTGCCCTTATGTACCGGCGTGCCGTCAATAGCCGTCTGGGTGCCGCCGTCCAAGGTCACATAGCCCGTAACGGTTCCGCTGGTAATGGCGCTGCCGTTGGCCTTGTCCACCAGTGTGAACGGAAATCCGACTACGGCTACATTCTTCTTAAGCATCTCTCTGCTTCTCCTCCATCCAGAAGGTTGTTCGCTCCCATCGCAATGGCCAGACTGTTCATGGACTGGAGCCTGATATTGTCAATGGATGCCTGTGCGAGCAGGTCTTCCATTACAAGAATCTTGTCCACCAGAGCGACAATGGATTCCACGTTCGTGGCGGACGTAATGTCTGCGACCGAGAGCGTGTCGTTCCTGACAACGGTAATCGATTCCGTCCCAGTTTCGGACTCCAGAGCCGCAATATCGAGGATGTGTTTCTGAGTTGTCACAACCTCTTCTACTGTGGACCCGGATGCAATATCGTTTACTGAAAGTAGTGTACTCCATCCATCAGTACTGTATCTAGTACCAATTCCGCCCATCCACATCCCAAGGATGGAGGCGTATCCAGAAGTCTTGTCCACCATCAGGTTGGCTGATGTGATGGACGTCGCGGACGAGACTTCTGCGACCGGCATTCCGGAGTCGATCGAGACCCCGTAGGTGGTAATGATGAGTTCCGCCAGAGCCGTGTTGACATTAACAAGGATGTCTACTGACGCCACCTTTGGAACGAGCGACATCGTATCGCAGATGCTGCTTACGTTGGTCGCCTTGTTGATGCTGGCGGTATACTCCGCAATCAACAGACTATCGACGGTGGCCGCGACATTCGTCTTGATGTTGATGTTGGACGGATACTCCTGAAGGACCATGGCATCCGTGGAGACATTTATATTCAGCTCCGCATTGATGGATACGTCATGGGCCGTCAGGTAAAGGAAGGCAAGATCCGTCGAGACAACAGTATCCGCTCTCATACCGACGTTGTACGTCGAAAGGATAAGCGCATCGTATCCGGCGGCAACATTCACCTTGGCGTTAATTGATGTTGGGTATTCCGTAAGCGACAGGCTTGCCGTGGAAGCGGCCACTCCGGTTGCGACGTTGGCCGATACTGTATTCTCTGCGAGAACAAGAGCGTCAAATGTGCAGGGCACATTCACTTCCGCATTCACAGAGGCATTGTTCTCCGTCAGAATGAGAGTATCGTATCCGCAGGACACGTTGACGTCGATAACAGGAACGGAGAATCCGCCGCTGAACCGTAGGCCGAGAATTGGCTTCACGCCAGCCTGCACCAGTTCATATGTCGTAACCGTATTGTACTTGGTGAAGGTCAGGGCGGGGCAAGTACAACTGACTGTAAATTCATAGGTGCCCATTATTTATACCGTATCGAACAATGACTAAGAGCGTCCGGATGCTTCGTAAGGACCGGGTCTGCCCAGCAGCAGGCAAACGGCCTGTACGGGCCGAGGGAACAGGAAGTGACGGTACCGATCCTGTTCAGGAAGAAACATTCCTTCTTCTGTCCGGGCGCTATCAGCTGCGGATGCTCTCCGCAGCACCAGCCGCAGTTTGCACAACGCTCGGCCTTGACATGGAAGCCGTCAGAACCGGCCAGCCTGTAGGCCGTCAGTTCCGTACCGGCCATGATATAAATGTGACGTTCGTCGCACCAGTCAGGTATCTCGACCTCGATCTTCATCAGGCCGGGTCGATCGCCGTGACAGGATCAGCAGATGCGCTGGTCGTCACTGTCGCCGTCCATGCCGATGTCGTGTCGTCTTCCTTGGTCACGGTCATCGTGGCCCCGGACAGGGAGACCTTGTTCCTCAGGGAACGCAGGGCATTCAGCGGAGACCTTGCGTTCGTGTCGCTGACGGCACTCATGTCACGGTTGAGCAGGGCATCTGCGTTGGCCGTGGCCGTGGGAACCGCCGCCGTGATACTGGACTTCTGAGTTGCCGTGAAGTCTCCATTCATGTTCGCAGTAACGTAACCACTGGCGTCTACCGTAATCGCCGCCGTGCCGTTGCCAACGTAAGCGCCCACCGTCACGCCCGCAGCGCAGGTAATGGTCTGCGTCTTGATCGTATCGACATCTACCTTCTGCGTTGCCGTTCCCAAATCAAAGTCTGTAAGTTGTATTTCGATTGGGAGTGGAGCCATGCCGCTTGCACCCTTGAGCATGAGCACCACGCTATCCACACCGGTCGCCAGTATCGCATCCGACAGGTCGAGCCGATACACGCCCGGCATATTCGTAGCGTCTATTTCAACAAAACCGCCATCGGAATGAGCACCAGTAACAGTCTGTGTGGCAAGGGTAAGCTGGGCAGCAGCCGATCCCGGCCTGACGTAATAACAGGCAAGACCGGAAGCGTTGTAAGCGATTCCGGTTTTGCCGCCACCCGTCGTTGAGGCCGAGTCCTGTATGAACACGAGAATGGTCTGGTCTGTTGAACCTTTTTTCCTTATCAGTTTCATCCTCTACATCCTCCTGCCATTCCGGGGTGGGTGAGTAGTCCGCCGCCAGATCCTACTCCATTATCAACCTGATCCAATATTAAGCCCATGCAAACCCTTCTCGTTGTCGATTCAGTCCACGTCCCACCATCTGTGCGGTAAGTCATGTAACAAGACGTGCCCAAATCCATTACCTCCATTGCCGCAGCTTCGGGTACAGATAAATCCTTAAACGAAATATTGTTGCTTGAAGTCGAAGCAACAACCATACGGTAATCTGTATCTTTCGCAAGAGTGACATTAGCTGCCGGATCAGAATCGAAAAAAACCTCAAAATAACTTTCTGATGTTCCATACCGATAGTCTGCTTCGAGTGTAGCATTGGCCAAAATATTACTACTGACGTCATAGAGTGTTAATACTGCATCATAATCCGGATCGGCATAAATCCAGAAACCGATTGCTCGGCAAGGGAAAGGCATCTGAAAGAGATTCCCATATTCGTCAGGTGTAGTATTTACATTAACAGTACCCCTCCTAGAGTAAATTGCTCCAATATTTCCAACCATATAAGTCCCATCATCATATTCCAAAGCAATACATTGATGGGAAGTTGACGATCTCCGCCAAGTTCCAGGTGTAGCAGTAAGATCTGTTACCTGATAACAATTATACTTGCCCAAAATTGGCGTAACTAACTGAATTATTAACGAACCGTCTGTATATGAGCTCCATTCAACTACAAGTGAAATTGTTTCACCTTGTGTTACCGCCACATCCACACCCAACTGAAAAGGCCCGACCCATTTACTATCATCCGAATCATTGATAGTTGCTACCACATATCCAGCATTTCCAGTTCCTTTGATAGTACCATCTGGCGTGCCAGAAGAATTGACACCTTGAAGTGATATTTTAAGATCGCCACCTTTTGTAACTATTCCGGTGTGAATCCAGACATTCCGAATATTGCCGGTTTTGGAAATCATCAGAACTTGCCCGCATCGCTCACCAGTAGCATCCAATGTGGTTCCTACAACTCCATCCACATTCGTAATAGGATTGGGTACATGCAATAAGCCTTTACAAGATACCAAACTCATAACGATACCTGTATCCCTTCAATGGCCTTCTTGATCTGCGCTGCTGTACTTGCGTTGCGATCCTTTATAGATTGGCGCATCAGAAAAAGAGCTGCCTCGGCTACCGTGACATCCAGTTCCCGCAGATCGGTACGGGTGACTTCTTTTGTTCCGACCTTGACCGCATCCTTGTAAAGGCCGATAGTAACGTGCTCTCCGCCGGTGCAAACTGATTCAACCTTGAATGTATATGTAGGCATCTTCCCTCCACGGAACTGGCCTTGCCCCTGGATGGAGCAAGGCCGGAATGGGAATGGTTAGGTAATGGTAAACAGGCCGCTTGCGTTCCACGTAATCGTCAGATCGCCCGCGGTCATGTCAATCGGCCCGTTCAGATCGACGAAGGCCAGTGCGTCTTTCGCGGCATCCGTGTAGTTGTAGATGATCGCGTAGTAGGCGTTAGTCGGGTTGCCTGCATTCTGTGCCCACGAGGTCGCTGTCAGGATATCTCCGAAGGTCATCGTGCCACCAGACTCGGTCACGAGATTGGCCAACGTACCAAGGCTCGATCCGCCTGCGGAATAGTTTCCTCCTGCCGTTACCTCGGTGAAGTCCGACTTCGTCGGAGTGGCTGTCGCTGCCGTGGGGGTGACGGCGTTGGTAATGAGCATGCAATAGAAGCTGTCCGTGCTGGCCCAGTCGCCATCGAGCATTTTCGCCTTCGCTTCGTTGAATACCGTTACATCTCCTCTTGCCATGGTAATGTCTCCTTTATCTGTTTGTGTTTATGTTACGTGGGGTCTCCCATGGAAATGATCCAAGCGGGGACGGATACCGTATTCCCAAGTGAAAGCGCCTGTGAGGTACAGGTTGTCACGGCATACAGGACACTTGCCGTTCCGGTGAGGGCAACATGCTCTGCGGTGCCAGCCAGATCCACGGAAATGGTGGACTGTGCGTTGACTGTAAGCTTCCTTCCGGAGGTATGATCAGCAGGGCCGGTATAATCGCCAGAGGTAAGGCCGGTCTTGATAGCGAGCTTGTAAGTCGTGATCGCCTCGGTATATGTTGTCGGCTGCGTTGAACAGATGCACAGCTTCGTCGCGTTATTCTTGATGACGTTCAGTGCGCCGTCCAGCACGTCATCGTGGAGATACTTCGCCATCCTTTTCGTCCTCCGTTTTTATTTGGCTCCACCTGTCGAATATCTCGGCAAGGGATACGTGAAGTTCCTGTACTTCCAGCTTGATGTCCGTGATGCTCTCTTCGTCTGTCATGTCGGATCACTCGCAGTAATGGGCATGGCCGTGTCGTCCTGAGTTAGAGCAGCGTTCCAAGCCTCCGTGGTATCGTCTTCCTTCTTTACGGAAAGGGTCGTCCCGGCTATCGTCCACTTGTTGCGCAGAATGCGGAGCGCGTTAAGCATACTTCGCGCAGACTCACCGGTTACGAATGTCCAGTCCCGTTTCAGGATGGCGTCAGCGACGCTGTTATTGGCGGACGCGCTCAGGGCATAGTCCGTCTTGTCGTTGTTGGTCCCGACGGTAACTGCGCCGGAGGACAGGCTGATTTGGCCCGTACCCGTTCCGGGCGACAGAAGCACGCTCGCCCCGATGTCCCGACCCGTTTGCGCCGTTCCGCCGATTTGCGCCGCGTTGACGCTCAACTTCGTCGTGCCGCCTGCATATCCCGTCCCGTCGAACATCGACTCGCAGTTGTCCGCCGCCGTGGTGTCGTCCGAAATGGCCTTCACGTTGACCGGAATGTCAGCGCTCTCTGCCGGATACATGACCAGCACGGTCGTCTTGGCATCTGTAGTTGTAGTTTTAACGATGATGGCAACCGTATCGGCGTTCATCTCTGACTGTGACAAATCCAGATAGTAGACTCCGGAAGAGGTGGCGATCTCCGTTGCCTCATTTGTACAATCGGTAAATGTTCCACCATCCTTGCTGATCTCCGAATCGAGTCCGGCGGCCCCCGTCACAAGGTCTCCATCAGAGTCAAGGATAGGGAACGTAACCCGGTATGCCTGATTTTTAATTGGTATTGCTGTCGCATCTGTAGATGCCATTTACCAGACTCCTCTCATTGTTGAACCGTAAGGAACGCCAGCCATTCTTTTTCGTTTTAATCCTACTGGCACTTGTGAATATACGGCATACATGCTTGAATTATATGTTCTGTCATTATGAGTTGACCATGATGAAGGCCATGTTGCGTATGTTTGATATTCTTTATCTACCGTGTATCCAGAGGTAACAGGGGCAGAAGCATTGTAACTATATCTGACTGCCACAGGGTACGACCCTGTTGAATCTGATAAAATTGCCAACCAGTAATCAGTTCCCCCATATACTTGTGGTTTTGTTGAATAAGTGTAGCTTTTCTTATAAGGGATACTGCTATTGTTCAGAAATGACATAGCAGCCGTTTCTGAATTACTTATGGCTGAATCAGGATACACACTAGCGTTATTAGTGAATATCCGCATCTTCGCACCGGTTATTGAATCAGGATAAGGACTGAAACCATAGATTCCGATTTCAGATATTTCCATAAGCCCAGAACCTGGTACAGTAAACTTTTGAGCTGCTGCACCATCGCCCAATTTAGGACTTATGGATACATCACTTGATCCATATCGAGAATCTGGACTATAGGTTATAAAACCGTTGCCGGATGCCATTTTAGATTACCCTCTTTGAAACAACATCCAGATCGGGAATCGGATAATCGTCACGGGTTATGTCCGCCCTTTTGAAGTGTGCTGCCGCCCCAAGAAGGGCTACTTTCGATTCCAGCCAGTCTGCGGCCTTGTCTCGCTCTATCGCAGTGGTAAACGTTCCGGTGAAAATGAATCTGTATTCTTGCATTATTTCTCTCCTCTCATACCACGCCGTACTGCCCAAGTCTGTTTGGTAGCCCGGCCAGTTTCCTTTTTCGTTTCGACAGGCCCTTCGCCTTTGCCAGCTGCGATGATATCAGCTCCCTCATCTTCACCGGCTGCTTCCTTGATTTCTTCCGGTTCTGCTTCAATGACAGGCTCCTCCTTTTTTATGAACGGATCAGGTATTTCCTTGAACCCCGGCTTCTTTTCCAGCTGCGGAGTCCAGAGGTAAATATGGGGAGTGCCTATCTTCTGCATGTATCTGGCCATGATTCCTCCAGAAAGAAAAAGGGGAGGAGCTACCCTCCCCTATCTTAAATTAGAATGTGTCGTAAGCTCTCAGTATGAGGTACCAGAATCCGTGCTCAGTCAAAGGGTTGGCGGAACATGTAACCGTCATAGTGTCTGTGGTCATGACTGCCTTAAGGATTGTGTCCGTATCATTTGTTACGGAATAACCTACGATCGGAATATCCGTAGATTTTGCTCCAGTAATGGTAACAGCTTCAGCAGCTGCCCCACCTACCGTGGTGTGCAGACCGGCATAAGCAATGTAGTGAGATGCCTTTGTCGTTCCGCGAGGACGGATGATCATATAGTGAATGCTGTGAGCTGTCGAAGGGTTAGCCGAACAGGTCACTGTTAGGGTGTCCGCCGTACAGACAGCTTTCGCAATCGTATCTGTATCGTTGGTCGCCCCGTAACAGACAAAGGCAATGTCTGTTGCAAGAACACCAGTAATAGTAATAGCTTCTGCCGCCGCTCCTCCTACCGTGGTGTGCGTACCGGCAAAGACAATATCCCATTCTGCGACACACCCCTGCCGAATAACGCCATAATTGTAACCGTGAGCAGTCAATGGATCAGCTGATCCAGTAATGGTTATTGTCTTATCAGTTAGTTTTGCAGCGACGATATTGTCAGTGTCGTCACTAGCACCATGACCGGCGAATCCGATATCCCAGTTGTCAAGGCCATCGCTGACCGTGATCGTTTCTGTCTTATCGCCTCCAGCAGACGCAATTGTCCCACCGGCGCGATAAATTCCGTATCCCTTCTGCGGTCCGTATGGAACGAACAACGCAGACGTCTTATCGCCGACATTGATCCAACACGGAACAGCACCGAGATTAGTACCGGAACCACGATACTGAATTAAAGAACCGGAATCGTATCCAGTAGTGCCATTGGAAGGGACTCCAACTTTTTTATCGCCTGTAATGGTAAGTTTTCCTACGGAAAGATCTTCGAAACGTGCCATTGTCTCCTCCTTTAGAGGAAAATTCGGGGAGGGGGCACCATTCACCCTCCCCTACGTTATTCTGATATCGTTACCGCCGTAACGATACTACGCTGCTTCTTCATTAAACAGACAGTACAGGTAAACGTCGAAGACGCCGCTGTCGATGTCTGCCTCGGTTCCTCCGAACAGCAGGTCGAGGGTATCCGTTGCCGCATAAACCATCTGTGCAGCACCGTATGTCGCGCTTGTCGTCATTCCCGTCTTCGCAACAGTCTTGATACTTGTTGCAGCAACGAACGTATTTACTCCGGCGTTCGTTCCCACCGCAACCGTTGCCGTACCGGAATCGGTACAGGCCGTAGTCACGTCAAGCAACGCACCGAGAATCATGCATCCGACAGGGATGTCCCACACCTGAAGAACGTCTGCATCAGCACCGCTTACCGTAACACCCTTTTCCGCGGTGATGGACGACATGTCAACGTGCAGTTTTACAACACCAAAAGAACCCCGGCCATACGGAGCATTCGTTCCGGCGAACTGGGCCAAGGAAGTACAATCAGTCGTAGTAGCCATTTATGTCACCTCCTACTTGTAAATGTAGAGACCGCCGAGCGCCTCGGGTTTGACGACCTTGTAGCCGAATACCTTGAGACCGCGGACGATGTCACCGAACGTGGATTCGGCACGGAGCGTTTCCGTCTCTACGAACTGGGAGGCGAAGGTGATCGCATCATTCGTACCAAACAGACCCCAGTAGCTCTTGAAGCCGGAAGCCTCATCAGCCGCTGCTACCGAAAACAGGTTGTTGTTGGAATACACTTCGAACCGGTCAATGATGCCGACCCGCCCGTTACGCAACACCGACTGGCCGTCACCCGTCAGGGAGGCGTCCTTGATGTCGGACTTCTTGATCATGCCAAGGGCCCACGGGGGAAGGATCATCCACCGTCCAGTCTCGGGCACGTTCTGCTCATCGAGAACCGTACCGCAATCGACGATGTAGTCGATGGCGTTGGATTTCGTGAACTGGACGGGAGTCCCGGTAGCTCCGAGGTTGAAACCGGCGGACTCTTTTCCGGCGGTTGCCCCGGTGTTGTCGGAACTCATATCGTTGTAGATGTCCGCGAAGACATCCGCCTCGATGACGATCTTCATCTGTTCACCGGCATCGGTCGCCCAGCTGTCGAGCAGCTTGATGTCGGACTGAATCTTGTCCACGTCGTCGCAGACGAAGTTGTAATACTTGCCCTTGTCGATCAGCAGATCGATAGGGGTGGACTCGGGACGTTCGACCACGAGCTTCTGACCTTTCTGGTAGTCGCGGATCGTGGTATCGGGGGTTGTGCGGATATGGACCGTATCGCCCATACCCTTGATCTGGCCCTCGTAATCATTGTTCGTGATCCGGTCCAGACAGGTGGATTTGTAAAACTTGACCAAGAGCTTGCCAGCCCACAATTCGGGGATGAAGCTCGATCCCGCACTGGTGTAGTCGGGGTTTCCTGCTACTCTGCCTACAGACATATTGTCCTCCTATTCATTGGAGACAATTCCCTATTTCCGCTTGGACATGTCGGCTGCCATTCTGGCAATCCGGTTTTCCATTTCGACACGTTCCTTGTCCTTCCCGTTGTACAGACCGCGCTGCACGTCACGGTAGAACTGGGCGATGTCTTCTCTGGTAAGGGACCTGTCCCCTCCTGTTTTGAATTTTTGTGATACGCTGCCGGAACTTCTTCCGGGAGCGAGCATCCTTTCCGACGTTGAAGCCTGCCTGCCCGCTGTCTGGGTGATCCCCTTCTGGCGCTTGAACTCGATAAAGAACGTGGCAACCTTCTCCGCATTATAGTTAGCCTTGGCCTGCTTGAGCAGGTCGAACCGCTTATACCCTGTCAGCGGCTCTTCCTCGTCCAGCCATGCCAAGAATTCCTTATTAGTGTTCCACACTTCCCAATCATCGACCAGTTCCGAGAGTCGAGACCAGAAAAGTGAACTCTGGGTCTGACCCGTTACGTTTCCGAGGTCGTTCACCCGCCCCATGATCTGGTTGATGACGCCTCCAACCTCGTTCAGGATAGACTGCCTCTCCTTGGCCATTTCCTGCTTGAAGATGGCGTATACGGCTTCCACCACATACGGGTACTCTTCATTCAGGTAAGCAATCGACTTGTCCTCTGCGGGCACATGCGACTGCTCGGTCGGGCTGGCCGCCGGAGCCTGATCAGCAAGCATTCCCTGCAAGAAGGAAACCTGCTGCTGGAGTTTCTGGATGTCTGCATTGTACATGCCCTGAAGGGTATCGTACTTGTGCTGCAATTCATCCTCTTTGACGTTATGCGTTTCCTCAGCCTCGGTTACGGTTGTAACCTGTTCCTCGGTTTCTAAGTTCTGGCCTTCGTCAGCATCGCCTTCGGCATCTCCGTATGCCTGTTGATACAATTCCTCGGCCATCACTTCCGCATCTTCCGCTGCTTTACTCATTTCAAAGAACTCCTTTCGTTGTGGCCTGCCGTAGCTTGGGCCTGTAGTAATACGTTAAACGCTCATCGTTACTTGTTTCAATAAAAATTACTGCTGCACCGTACCGCCGGTGACATTACTGTCCTTGGCGAACAGCCCGACTCCTGCCGCGCCCAATGCCAAGACGGCATCGCATACCGGCGCGTACTCCGGGAACGCGGTCTTGACAACAAGTGCCGCCATGACGACAACGCCGGATGCGGTCGTCTTCCAGTTCTTCATCTTGATCTGCATGGCTCTCCTTTCTCAGTCGGGTGTGTACCAACCGTATTCTGGATAATTGCTGTTGTTCTTGAACCATTCGTTCACCTGAACAGGGTCTGGATAGTCAAGGTCGTAGTCCGGATCCACCAGCTTGATGTATCTCGCCTTGTCCGAGCAGATGTCGAATCCCGGGACCTGCATCTTGTGTATGCCGATTAGCTGGCCCGGGTAGGCCAGAAAGTCGTACATCTTTTTGTACCACGGCTGGGAAAGCTCGCAGTGGATGGTGTCCATGACGATCTTGCGGTCAAGTTCCGTCCATTTTGAACAGAGGATAATTTTCAGGATTGCGTTGCCTAGGTAGGATTTCAGCTTGCGCTTCTTGTAACCAGTCATCTGCATACTGGCCAGTTCGCCCGGTGCGATCAGCCACATGAAGTGCGAGTAACTGCCTTTACTGTGGGCCTTGATGCCGGCCGAGAAAATGTTCCTCACATTGTCGGAAAGGACGGGAAGCGGGTACAATTCAGCAGGTATGTTGTAGATGTCTTCAGGTGTCAGCAGTCTTCGATCAGTTCCCAATGTGGTCCATCCTTGAATGTATGTTCGTCCAGATCCATGTCATTGTCCCAGTCGTGGCCGGAACGCACCTTGATGCCCATCTGTATGGCCGTCGCCTGCACGAAGCCGATGAAGTGCCTCAGCCTGTTCTCGTCATTCCATCTTATCGGGAACGGCATCACGTCCACGGCCATCGACGGGAACCTGTTGTGCTTGCCGTGGGGCCAGTCCAGTTTTGATCTTCCGGACCGGAACGCTTCGTGCTGCGCCTGCTCGCCACGGAACCCGCAGATGATGGTGCAGTCGTAATGTGAAATGACCTCGTTGAACAGGCGCTGCAACTTCGGGTTGCAGGTCTGTAACTCCTTGATCGATCTTGCCGAGAAGGAAGGCATGTCAGACTCCGAAGATCATCTTCACGATGGCGCTGACTACGGTCTTGTCCGCGAGGTTAACCATGATCAGGATGAAGAACAGCAGGGCCGAAACCTTGATTACCGTCCAGAACATGTTGTCCCGCACCTTCGTCGCCATCTTGCGGAACCATGCGAACTCTTCCAGAACCTTGATCCGGTTATCATGTTCTGTAAAGATGCTTTCCACGTCGCAGCACAGCTTCTCCATCGATTCGTGCATTTCTGTCACGCGGCTGGTCAGCCCGTTACGCACGATCCGGTTCAGTTCCATGAGCAGTTCCGTGCTTGCCTGAAGGTCCTTGTGCATCTCGTCTAGCTGCTTCTGGACGTTTTCGATAATCGTATGATTTTTCACGGACTGCTCCATCAGCTTCTCATGGCCGTCGCAACGTATCCTGCGCTCGACTCCGGTATACCCGTCAGTCATTGCCGTTCTCCGTTTAGTATTCCATTACCTTGCAGACACACGCTCCACTTCCTCCAGTTGTCGTGTAGGTAAGGGTGAAGACAACCGTGGTCTCGTTCTCGTACATCTGTAACGGTAGCCGCCAGTTTCCGTCCGCCGTAAATTCGTAGGACAGGGCGACGACCGAGGAACCCGTTCCGGTCAGTACCTTGTAGTCGTCTGTAGTGTTGATCGACTCGTCGCGCACCGCCGCCGTGATGGTCAGCTTCGCCGCGGTATTGATGTCGAGGGTGAAGTACAGGATCACCCCGTTCGTGGGGTTCTGAATAGTCTTGGTAATCGAGAAGACGGTGTCGGTCGTTACCGCCGTTACCGTTGCGTTCGTGCATGTCACTGTGTTTGCCGCCATGGCTTCCCTCCTAGATGTAGGCTAGCTTGCTCTTAAGCACCGCCTCTTGTGTCTTCTGCTGGTCCTGTTTCGTGTTCGATATGCTGCCCATGATTTCAAGGATGTCACCAATGGCAGACGCCCGTCCGGCAAGGTATTCGCGCCTCTCCTGAGCCTTGCTGGTGTGGATCAGTTCTTCCATGTAGCTGCTGATGAGCCAGTTCTGCACGAGCTGGAAGTTCTCGTCAATACCGAGCTCGATGATGGCCCGCTTCAGCCTGTCATTGACTTGCTTCATATGAACTTCCTCCACCTGTTCTGTTCCGGAGAGAGCATTTCGCTCTGCGGTTTCACCCCCTGTATTCCTGATTCACTCATCGGCTTGTTGACGTGATAATCCCCGGCTGCTTTCTGTTTGTTCACTTCCTTCTTGATATAGGTATTTACCCACGGTTTCTTATTCTCGTCAGTGAATTTTGCAACTCCCTTCACAATAAAGGACGGATTGTATTGCGGAAGATTATTCAGTGAGTATCCTGCATCCAGCATCGGGGTGCCGCCGAAGAATTCCCTTACTTGCTCCATGGTTCTGGGCGCTTCTTTTTTCCCTTCTCTTTCGAAACTTGGGGAAAAATTATATTGTGAAACATCGCCACGCCAGTTCTCGTCTATGCCAAATCCGCGACTATAGCCCTGCGGTTTCTGCGGTTCGTTTTTCATATACTGATACATCTGAAGGAGCAGCCCGTTTTTCTTATCTACACTAAACCTGTCCTGACTTTTCTGTGCCGCATATTTTTCAAGAGATGCATAGGCGCGCTGCAAAGCCATTTCACGTTCAATCTCGTTCTTTGCAGCCGCCATATACTGCCGCTGACCATAGTGGTATCCTTTCGCGCCCGGGTTAAGATTGTGCTTGATCTCCCAGTAAGGGTCGAACCAGTCATTGCTGGATGGGGGTGCCCATCCGGAATTCTCCGCTTTGTATTTTTGCCACATATTGTCAATATCTCTTCTTCTCTGCTCGTTGAGCATCTTCTGGTACGGAGACTGTGGAAGATTCTCCAGATTGTAGAAACTGGGGCTGTATTCCGTATCGAAGTACATGGGGGCCATGCCAAATAATTTTCGTCTACTGTGCCAGTCCTCGGGACTGTAGCTGGAAACCATCTGGAACATTTTCCATGTGTCCTGATCCCATGTATTCGACGGTCCCTTTGACCCGAAATACCGCGCCCACTGGGCATTGTTCCAGTCATATACATTCTGTGGGAGTGCTCTGAACCTCTGTGCGGAGTATACGGGCATGGCCTGCTGGTTGCGGAAGAATTGCCCAACCGCGCTTCCGGACGGCTGCTGAACATTTCTGACTACGGAACTTGGGGCCTGAAAGTTTGCGAACTGGCCTTCCTGCTGTCTCCTGTCAAGCAGGGCCTGAGGAATACGGGTGGCTGTGTTCAGCGTGCGGCCAAGGGTGACCTGCTGCATGTCGTTGGTGTCGAGGGCCTGTGTTGCCATGGTTATCTCCTCTGTACTGCGTAGTACCGGTTTGTGTTCGGGTCGTATACCGTCTGCCATCCGGCATTGTTTTCTGCATCCAGTTCCGCGTTCGGCATTACCTGCGGCCTCCGTCACCCGGGTTGCCCGGGGTAGATACCTGACCGGGCTGGTTCTCGGGAGTGAACTGTCTGGTGTCCTGACCGACGACACGATTACCGGCGGCATCCAGCTGTTCTAGGCCGGGAGGCGGCGCTTGGTTCTGGGCTGCCTGCGGGGGGCTGGGCAGGATGTCCGTGTCTGGCGGTATGATCTTGTGCGAGTCGATGTCGAGGGAGTCGAAGGCATCGTACAGGAGCTGCTTGCGTCCGTCGAGGCCCATGATCTGAAGGTCGACGGGGTTGTTGAGCAGGGGCAGGAGCTCCACCTTGCGCATCACGTTCGCTTCCTTGCTGGCGAAGATGCTGTAGCCTTGGGCGACGATGCGGAAGTCTCCCACGAGGCCGTACAGTTCCTCGTTCTCGATGTTGTATTCGTACTGGCGCTCAAGGACGGGTTCGATGATGTCGATGTCGATGGACTTGATGAGCTGCTTGATGCCACGTGCGGACTGGTTCAGGAGCATCTGGAACCCGGAGGCGGTACTGCCTGCACCGCCGATGGTGGCGGAACCGTGCGAGTAGGCCGGTATGCCGGAATGTTCGTCAGCGATCTTGGAGAAGGCGGTGTAGATGGCCAGCAGGTCAGATGTGATCGGTTTCGGCTGGTAAAAGCGGATGGCTGGCCCTGACTCCATCTGCTCGTTCGTGACCTCCCACACCTTCCACGGGATAAGGGACTTGCTATTGTCGTTCACGCGGTCCATGTTCACTTCGACTTGGGGTCCGGAGGCAACGGCCATGTTGTAGACCATGTTCCGTGCAGCCGCATTGCAGATCTGCTGCGGATCCCTGATGACCTCAGCGAGGGACTTGCCCCAGAACGAGTCCGGGATCTTTTCGAACGAGGTCTTGGAGTAGGGTTTCTTGCCGAAGGCATCGTAGTTCAGGGTCGCCTTGATGACCTTCTTGTTGATGACCCACGCACAGATTGGGTATGAATCGTCAGGGTCCGGGATCTCGTCCACGCTCATGCCGTAGTCGAGCAGCTTCTTTCCGTCCACGAAGTCCCAGAACTCAAGGCACTGGATCTTCCCTGCTACGGCACCCGAGAGGGGGTCGTTGTCGAATCCGACGGCATCGCGCACGTCGCTGTTGATGAACAGCCAGTTGTCGAGGGTCCCGACGTCGTAGTCGTGGATGACCTCGCGGATGATCGTCTCGTTGAACCCGGGCAATCCGATCAGGTCGTAAAGCTGCTTGCGTGACAGGTAGATGACGTCCATCAGGGCACCGTCATCGATGCCGGTGGAACCCGCTGCCGGGTAGATGTTGAAGGCGGAACGGCGCTCGTAGGTGGGGATGATGCGCTCCTCGATGCTCTTGAAGAGTCGGCCCGTCTGCGGGTCGAGGTTGATCTTCTTGATCTTCTCCTTGCGGAAGATGGGGCCCTTGATGAAGGCCGCCTTGCAGCGCAGGAGGTCCTTGATCAGGTCCGGAAGGGCATCGTAGAAGCCGCCCTCCGTGAGCTGGTCGTGGATCTTGTCCGCCATCTTGTCGGCCATCTCCCGTGACTGAACCTTGAGCTCGTCTTCGACGCGCTTTCCCACCTGTTCGAAGATCCTGTTCATCAGGCTCTTCATCTCTTCCTGAGGGACCTGCACGCCGAGCTGCATCTGAATCTGCTGAAATGCGGCCATGGAACGCTGGATGATGTCCTGATTGATCTTCTCCTTGATGTGGTCCGGAAGGTCCGGAACCGGGGTCGGCTCGATGGACCAGATGCGCCTGCCCTGCTGGATGATGTTCTCGTCTATCCATGCATAAGCGGTGCGGGCCTTTGTGTCCGTGATCTGCGAGAAGACTTCCGGGGCCCCGACTTCCTTGATGGCGGCCAGCTTTTCCGGCTCGTACTCACCGTCCATCTGCATGGCGTCCTTGAGCATCTCCGTTTCGATATCGTTCTTGGCACGCTTGGCACTCTCCCACTGGTCCATGATGTACTGTTCCAGCGAGGACAGGATGACCTCCGGGGACGCCTGGAGGGCTGCCCTTTCGGCATTCTCCTGACGGTCTATCTCATCGTTCGATATGACTCTAAGCATGTTATAACCACGCATTCATTGAGGTTTTCTTGTCCGGGGAAGAGACTCTGCGTCTCTGCTCCCGCCTTGTCAGCACCCGGTTCGTATTCTCGCTTGTCATTGCTATGTATTGTACGCAGTCATGGGGATGTGATTCAATGGATTTCTCCGCCACCTCCCGGAACATCTCCCTGCCAACGAGGCCGATCTTCTTCCGACGGTACTTGGAAATGAATCCACGGCGCAGGATTTCGCAGTTCGGTGAGAGCTGGAGGGCAGGCTTGCCGTCACCGAGCATGCGTGTCAGAAGCGTGTCCACAGCCATGAATCTGGGCATCCAAGCGTTGCTTGGCGCAGGATTCGTGACGCGGAGACCCGCTTCTCGCAGTTCCTGATAGCATGACTTCTCGTCCGTGTCGGAGCGCTTGTTGCCGGAGGGGTCGGCGGTGATGATCAGTTCGTAGTTGCGGTACTTGGTGTTCAGTACCGGCTTGACGACCTCGACCAGGAGGCGGCGTATGGCGATGTCCTCACCGACGAATTCGTCGAGAATGTTGAGGCGTCCCATGGGCAGGTACTGGCCGATCACGCAGGTGGCGTTCAGGCCGAAGTCGAAGCCGAGGATCAGTGGCACGCTCTTGACCGGCTCGATGATCGTGGGGGATGTGTGCAGGGTGTCGTTGTAGTTCATGTAGACGGGCTTGCCGTCACGCAGATAGCCGTTCTTGCCGTGGACGTAGACGTCGATCCACTCCTTCTCCTTGCCCACCATCATGTTCTGGTAGTAGTCCTTGGGCAGGTTGGGAATGTTCTCGGCCTCCTCGGATATTCCCGAGGGCTGGCGGTAGACGGAATAGAACTTGGCCACCTCCGGTTCCGTGTGGATCTGCTGTTCCAGTTTGACGAGCCAGTGGTCCTCGTCCGGGGCATTGGTGTCCGCGATGACGCCGTACCACGTGCAGCCCCCGTCCTTGATGGCCGGGAAGCGTCCGCACCGGGACTGGATGGTGTCGAAGATGATGCGCGGGATTTCCCGCACCTCGTTCAGCCATGCGCCCGTCAGTTCAAGGGACAGGAGCTTGGCGACGTCGGCGGCGTCGTCGAGGGCGATGTAGATCAGCTCGATTTCCACCTTCGTGCCGTCGGCCATGGGCAGGTTACGGATGACGTACTCGTGCTTGGTCTCCCGGTAGTCACCGAACAGGCGCGGAGGGAGCCAGTCGTGAACGGTCTTGATGGTTGTGCTGCGGAGTTCCGGGAAGGTCCGGTAACACCAAAAAGCCTTTCCCTTCCTCCTTACATAGACGGGAACAAGCGGCATTTCTACGCAATAGACATTCCCATCATACTGTTTCTTGTACCAACCACGTAAATGATTAGTACATTTTTTATCCACCCTGAGTACAGGGGAATATTTTTTAGGAGAAATTAATGTTACGGTAAACTCTGGATAATTCGCCTTGGTATTCTTGCCACATATTGTCAATGACTTTCTGCGCCTGTCTCTGACAGAGATGTTCGCAACCAGTCCCGCTTTCAGGATTATTTCCTGTAAGTCATTCGCCAGTTGTTCGGAACTTGTATAGAGTGTTTTTGTTATACTGTTCTTCCTCTTATGCCCATCTCCCATAAAAAATCCATGGATAAAGGCGCGGAGGCAGTTATCTGGAGCCATCTTTATTTCTACAGGAATTGACTTGCTATGTGATTTTCCATTCAGAAGGTGTCTGATGCTTAAAAATATGGCATCATCCTGATCAACAACAAAATTTATTCCTGGGTTCCGATTCCATTCCGAAAATTTTATACCCGCTCTTTTGAATAAATCTCTTGTATATTTGATATTGTTTTTTGTGGTTATGACGCAACGGGGATACTGTTTTGTCTTACCGGTATTCCAGTAATTTCCCACAGACCCTTCGGCATACCAATATCCAATCCATTCATAAATATCCGAAGATAATCCAGTTTCCATCCCAGACCAATTGGCATCGCGGCGGGCTCTAAAATTTGAGTTGCCATATATTTCCTCTGCCGTAAATGGTTCGAATTCTCCCCAGACTTTCTTACGCGTACGACGCTTAGATACATACATCTTATGATCTGGGGTAACGAGAAAGTTTGCATTCTCTCCTTCAAATCCAATCATTTCTCCAGAATAGGGAGCGCAGTAAACCTTGTCTGGTTGACGGTATTCAATAAATCCATCAACAAGGACGGCAACCCTGTCATCTGGCCGCAGGTTCTTGAATAACTGGAATCCACGCAATTCGGTAAGAATTTCGGTTTGCTCATCGTAGCAGTTCCTCACGACGGCCCAGCGGGAACGCCGCACCCCGTCCCGGCCCGGCTTCTGGTGCGTGGAACGGTAGATCATCTCCATGACGCATCCCGAGCTCTTCGCCGAGCCAACGGGCCCGATGAGGACCCGGTTCATCCGGTCGTCCTTGGAGAAGGCCAGCACGGTGGGGATGTGTTCGTATGAGAACTCGATCAGGTCGGCCAACTACTTCTTGCCTTTCTTCTTCGCCTTGTCCAATGCAATGGCGACGGCCTGCTTCTGCGGCCTGCCTGACTTGACCAGCTCGGAAATATTTTCCGAGACAATTTTTTTCGACTTCCCTTTTTTTAGCGGCATTTTTCACCTCTCCTTGAAGCGGTTGCACAGGTCCTTGGGCGGGACGACGGCGTGGCAGGACATGGCCTTCTTCTTGCCCTTCCAGTGGATGCAATCATCGCACAGGTGTAGCATGTAGGCTTCCTGCCGCGTGTAGCGGACGGAGCCCTCAGGGTCTGGTCCCAATAGAGTCTGTGTCATAGCGGTAAAATTCCGTTTTGTATGCCGGTTCCGTATAGGGAGTGAAATACCTCATCGGGCCGTAAAACCTGTCCAGTATGGAGTAGATCTCCTTGGCCTCCGACTCCTTGAGGACCATCTCGTGGTCCTTATTACGATTTTAACTTCCATTCTCTTGCTCCGTTGTGGGTTGTTAAGGGACGTCAGCGCCCCTTAATGACGAACTGGATGTTCACGCCGTTGCCGGTATCCTTCATGGCCCGGGCCTGTTCTTCCTTGGCCAGCTCGCCGGTGATTCGGTAGTAGACGTCTATGGCCTTCTCCACATCCTTCAGGTTCTTGATCTTGGGGCCGTGCACCTTGATCTTTCCGTTCTTGTCGTACTCGACCGTGGCCCGGAGCTCCTCCCCGAGGTAGTCCGCCACCGCCTGTTTCACTTCGTCGATCTGGAGCTTGGTGTGTACGTTCGTGCGGTCCCGGGCCTGAACTTCCCGCACCCTGATCCGCTCCTGCCAGTGGAACTTGGACGACCACTTCTGGACCGTCTGCTCCGTGACCTTCATGTACTTGGCCACCTTCATCAGGGTCCGCTCGTCGCCCAGCGAGTAGTAGTGTTCGAAGGCTGCGGCATGGACGCGCTTCTCCGCCTCGCGCCAAGACTCCCGCACCTGAACCTTCCCGGCGGTCATCTTCTCTACCTCGGAGACGAGATCCGCCTCTTCAAGCATGAGGTCCTGCTTGGTAACGCTACTCATTGGCTGGAGGAGGCCCCCAAGACAGGGCGAGGGGGTGGCACCCAGCCTTGGGGGTATTGAGGAAAGAAGAGGGTCTATAATTCATAACGAATATGGAAGCTGTACTCGACACCGTCCACCTCCGCCATGTTCCTGATGCATGTCTCGCAGTAGTGATCGTGATTCCATCCTTCCGGCCCGTAGATCAACCCGTCAAAGGTCTTCCCACAGTTATGGCACTTGAGCCTTCCGCGCCTGATCCCCGTGTTCTTCAGCCACCGCCGCTGCTCCCGCTCCACTCTATCGAACCCCCCTGACTGAACTCAATCCCGAACCTCCGAACTGTAGTCTGCCCTGCCCCGGATTATGCACTACAAATCCGGCCAGTTGCAAGAACATTTTAAGTACAGTCCTTACGAGCGAAACGCCGCTAGACGGTTTTAATATGAACGGGAAGGAAATTTTTTCCGGGAAATTTTCTGAGAGGGTAGGGGTGTCTATCCAGAAAAGGGGCCGTAGCCCGATTGTGGTCTCCGACCCCACCGGATAGGTGAGGTCGGTATGTTGCCTATCGGCTGCCGTGTACTGGCTTATTTAGACGTGCTTCCTTCTGTGGACGTCGGCCTTCAGCCGTGGTATGCAGAAGTCATATACGCTTTTCTTTACCCAAATCCCGGGTGTGTTCCGGGCTATGACTTCGACCTGCTTGCGTTGACAGATAGGGCAAATAGCGCTCTCGGAATGGAGCGTTCGCCCGCACACCACACAACTATCAAGATCTTCCATGACTTCACCTGATAAAGTTAAGAGAAAGTTTTCCGTTCCCGGCACCGACAAAACCCGACGTGGTAGCGACTACCTTACTTTTCCCTGTCTTACTTGCTTCCCCTTCATAGTCTGTATCGATCCGTACTACCAGAATGTTGCCTTCCATACTAACCGTCACCGCTGCTTTTCCTTTTTTCATATTCGTTTCTCCCTTCTGCGTTTATGGCCGCCGCCGATTTGCCTTTTTTAATGCATCCGCCATGCCAAATCGCCTAAACCCGCAATTTCAAAGGGTTTTCTTCCGGCTTAACCGCGCCCTGCTTTTAGGCGACCGCCTAAACCGCCTTCTCCCCAGTCCTGGTATCGGCCCTGCCCTGGCCCTGGCCCTGTACCAGTCTGCTAAAGGCAGACAGTACCAGTAAAAACCAGTATAGCCTGCTGAGGCATAATCCGACAGCTCACCGGAAGTATCATCGAACTGGGTATGACTACGTAGACTTTCGGATCGGTAGTCACCTAAAATGGGTATGGAATGTCAGTATAAACCTGATAGTAAAGTGGTCAAAAAATGCCTATAAAATGCCTATAAAATACGGGTCAATTTTGGCCTCTACACTTCAAATATCATCGGACAGTCCTCGGGGCCGCCTAAATTTTAGGCGTTTCGCCGTCGGCGTAACCGCGCGGAATCGTTACGCTTAGGCGCTTTGGCACGCGATTCGCAATAGAAAACGCGGCGGCGCACCCTGCACCCCCGACATACCTGCTCC